>Ga0137350_1000075_pt1 | contig 13791 bp, 14 predicted proteins | sample EasRivERMLT660_2_FD_104765 | JGI IMG/M metagenome (GOLD analysis project Ga0137350, IMG submission 104765) | Soil microbial communities from meander-bound floodplain in the East River, Colorado, USA - East River MetaG ERMLT660_2 | ecosystem: Environmental > Terrestrial > Soil > Floodplain ... | reverse complement strand
GGGAGCCACCCGATCCCGACGGCGCGTGGAACGGATGAGGCTCTCTCACCACACGATTGCAACCAGTCCCTTTGCCAATTGAATTACGCCCGTAAGGAAGGAAAGAACCGCGGTGGCTTCAGCCCATGGAAAGTTCCTGCTCTTGGCAACCGTTTCCTGAATGATCGGAGCTCTCTTGGGTGGAGAGAAGAAATGGAATGAACGGATCATCGCCGGCATGACCCCCGCAATGAACAGCGCCAAGGACGCGAAAAGATAGCTTATCCCTTTACCGGTGAACCAAACTGAAAAAACGGCCACCGAGAGCACCAGGAGAACGTTTTGGAAGATGTCCAGAAGACCGTATGCCCTTCTGAGTCTTTCGTTGAGCCCTTTCGAGGAGATTCCCAAAGAGCCGAGCAGATTGAGCGCATCCTCAAAAACGCTCTTGCCCCAGCCGGTCTCATCCGAGACGCTCAAAGAGATGTGTCCGCTCCGAAATTCAACGTGAAACTCGCATCTGCGGTGTTCCGCCGACGTGAGCAAGAGTTCCACGCGCAGGTGCTCAAGCTCGGCCAGGGAATGAGGATCGGTGACCTTCCAGGACTCCGGCCCTTCCAGATCGGTGGTCTTCCCGGCGCTGATGGCCTTAGCCCTGATCTTCCTGAACGTCGTGGGCAGCCCCGGCTTGAAGTGGACGAGCGCCTCCACAAGGGCTCTGAGGAGCGCCTTAGAGATGGTGCGGGGCGCATAGGTCTCTTTGTATTGAATCCGGACGTTGGTCATTAGAGAATAGGAATATCCTCCGTCTCCTCCGTCGCACCCCCCTAAGCAGCACTGTGACCGAAGCTACAGATATATTTCTCCTGTGATGGACACTGGAACCCCAGCAGGCCGGCCTGCATCATTATCAATCAGCCGCGCGCATCTTCGTGCTATCGTTTTCTCTATACAAGACATCTGGCACATTTATTCCTGGATAAGACACGAAACCCGGAAAAAAAAGATGTATCAATTTGTTGGATTTTTACGGGAGTGTCAGGATCATTACTGTCAGGAGAATCGGACACGACGTTGTTGACCTGGCGCCGTGCTTCAGCGTGAAACGCCGGATGAGGTATCGATGTCGCTGATCGACGACAATGCATGAAAGCCACACCATGAGAACGAATCGCTTCCTACGCCCTTCGGTTGCCGCTGCGGCGCTCCTGTTGTCCCTGTGTGCCGCAGCGGCTTCGGCGCAATACCCGAGCCGGCCGATTCGTCTGCTCGTGCCCAACCCTCCGGGCGGGGCCACCGATACGATTGCCCGAGTGGTCGCCCCCCGGCTGGGCGAGGCGCTCGGGCAGCCGGTGGTCGTCGAGAATCGCCCGGGCTCCAACGGCAACCTCTCGAGCGAACTCGCCGCAAAGGCCGCGCCCGACGGATACACGCTGCTCCTCGGGCAGGACAGCCAGATCGTCATCAGCCCGCATCTGTACGCGAACCTGCCCGTCGATACGCTCAAGGATCTCGCGCCCGTCGCCACGCTCGTCACGACCCAGATGGTGCTCGCAACCAACTCCGCATTGCCGGTGAATAACCTGCAGGAATTCCTGGAGTACGCGCGCCGCGCCAGGCCGCCGCTCGCCTATGCCTCGATCGGCAACGGCAGCCAGCACCATCTCACCATGGAAATGCTCAAAGCACGCGCCGGCATCGAGCTCGTTCACATCCCGTACAAAGGCGGCGGCCCCGCAACCATCGCCCTGCTTGCGGGAGAGGTACCGGTCATGTTCGGCGGGAATTCCGTGACGGGACACATCAGGGCGGGAAAACTGCGCGGGCTCGCCGTCGCGGGGAAGAAGCGCTCGGCGACGTTCCCGGAGCTTCCCACTTTGAGCGAGTCCTTTCCGGGCTTCGAGGTGACCGCATGGATCGGAATTTTCACGGCCGCGGGAGTACCGGCGCCGGTGATCTCGAGGCTACACGGCGAAATCAACCGGCTGCTCTCAAGCACCGACATGCGCGAAAAGGTGCGCAGCGTCGGCGGGCTCGAGCCTTTCATTTCCACGCCCGAGGAATTCTCCGCGCTCATCCGTACGGAGCACGCCAAGTACGGCGAGGCGGTAAGAGCGGTCGGCGTGAAGATCGATTAGGACCCGATGGAAGGTCTTTTCGCGGGCGCTGCTTTTCAGCCCGCGCCTACCGGGTGGCTTTCCAGGCGGCCGATTTTCCGGCCGAATTGACCGTCCCCTCGATCGTGTTTGCGTTCACGCGGCCGCGATATTCGGCGTTCGCAGCCGTGAAGCTGATTCGAGCGCCGCGCAAACTGCCCCTGGAGATCGGCACCGCAGCATTTCCGGAATTGAGCGTTCCGGAAACCTTCTGGAATTCCTGCTTGAGCATGAGATCGCCCTGCGCCGTTTTCCAGTGTCCCTCGGCGCGGGCGGGCACGATCCACAGATAAGCGGTGCAATACGTGTCGCAACCGAGCTCGACGGTCTGGTCCGGCTCCCAGTCCCCCATCCTGAAGGTGTTCGAGACGATGCGCGTCCCGGGCTTGAGGGTCAGGATCGTCGGGCGGAGCTTGAGGTTCAGGTCCGTCAACAGGAACAGAGTGATCACGGTGGCGGAAGACAGATCGGTGCGGAAAATGTCGGCTTCAACAAAGCTCGCCTTGTCGCTCACCCCGGCCTTGGCGGCGTTGCGTTTGGACAGGGCCACCATGTCCGGATTGAATTCAACGCCGAGCGCGCGCACGCCCCGCTTCGCAGCCGTGATCACGGTGCGGCCGTCGCCCGAGCCGAGATCGATTACGTAATCCTTGGGCGTGACTTTCGCCATGTCGAGCATCTTGTCGACCAGTTCCTGGGGCGAGGGCACCCACACGACGTCCTTGCCCGACTGGCCGACTTCCGGCGTGAATTCGGCGCTGGGCGCCTGTGCGAAGGCGCAGAGCGCGATCGCGGAAAAAGTCAGGATTGACAGGCATTGGCTCGCGGAACGCCCTACGGACATGTTTCTTCTCCAGGTGGTTGGTGAGGAATGGAACGCGGGCCGGCGGCACGGGGTGCTTCCCGTAGCGCACCCGACCCCGGCGCGCCCGTTCAGCCCTCGTCTTCGGGACCGGACTTGATGCAGCCGAGATGATGGCCCCGCCGCGCTCCGGTCGTCAACCTCTGCATGAACCCGGAAGGTACTGCGGCGGCACCGTCGTGAGGTCGGCGGGAGAGCCGCAGCGCCACCTTCTGACCGCCGCCCCTGGGGCCGGCAGACTTCCCGTGCCATCCAGCGGCGCCAGAGTGAGGTCGTGGAAATCGATCCTCAGGTCATTGAACCCCCGCAGCGACGCTTTGATCACGCCAACCTCATCGGTGGTTATCGAATCCACGTAGGTGGACACGTTGTTGGCTTCGCAACTCCAGTTTCCGGCGCCGGGCGGATCGCCCCCGGAATTGTACAGCTCCGTGATCACGTTCTTGCAGGTGCTCAGCGCAAGAATTGCCTCCGACATCCGTACGCGGGCCGCGCTGGATCTCATGCTTGGCAAGACCAGGGCCGCGAGCACCCCGATAATCATGCACACGATCATGACCTCGACGATAGTGAACCCGGCTTGGCTATTGGTTCTCCGCATATCACCCACTGTTTTCCGTGTTAAGCCCGAAGAGCACGTCAGCCTCCAGATGCCCCAAATTGACTGCAAGCCCCGTGCCCGATAGCCTACAGCTCAATAAACCTCTGATATCAAGTATGAAACATGTCGAATTGCACGGCAAGCCTATGCCGAATATCGCAAGCGGAGGCCGAATTTCGGCAAGAATTGACGCAAAGGGTCGCTGGGCAGCCGTCCGGCGCCCCTGGCCGCGCGGATCAGGGATTTCGCGGCGCGGGGTCGAGCCCGCCGCTCACGGCTACTGCGGAGGCTTGACTCCGTCTTTGGTGATCTGCACGCGCGTCGCGGTCATCTTGCCGTCGGCGCCGGTGGTGATGGCGATGACCGCGTACTGGCCGGTCACGAGGAGCGAGCGGTCCCCGTCCACCGCCATCACGATGGGGATGTTGTCCGGCACGATGACCTGCTGCTCGCCGTCCTTGTATTTCAGGGTGAGCTCACGGCCGTCTTTACCCTGCACGACCGTGGCCACCGTGGCGTTGGTCATGGTCGAGCCGGGCTCGAGGTCCCACGGGCGGTGGCCCTCGTTCGGAATCGGGCGGTCCTTGGAAAACAGATGCAGCTCGCGCGCGACGAGTTTGCCGTCCGGCCCCTTCACCGCGCTCGTTCCAAGAGGCGTGCCGGGGGCGACGTCGGAGAGCTTGAGCGCCTTCATGTAGGCAAAGGTTGCTTTCGGCGCGAGCTCGATCTTGAGATCGGCGCCTTCGCGGGATTTCACCGAGAGCATGTTCCCGTCGATGGCGGTGATGGTGCCGCGCACCCGCCCCGGAGTCTGCGCGTCGGCGGCGGCGCTCGCCAAAGCCAATGCGGTGAAGAGCAGTGCAATGCGGATTTGGTCCATTGGGTATGTCCCCTGAAAAAGTTTGTTCGTAAGGCCCTGCGACACGGTCAACACGCGAGACCGGATTCTATTCCCCCGCGTTCGGCATGCTCATTCGCCGCGTATTCCGGCGTCCCTGATGACGCGCGCCCAGGTCGCGGTGTCCGCCCGGATCACCGCGGCATACTCCTCCGGCGTGCCGCCCGCGGCCTCGGCGCCCTGCACGGCGAGCTTTTCCTTCATGTCGGCCGAGCGCACGACCCGGGCGACTTCGGCATTGAGTCGCGTGATGATCGCGCGAGATGTGCCCGCGGGAGCGAGCAGTCCGTACCACGGGCTCACTTCGTATCCGGGCAGCGCCGCCTCGTGCACCGTCGGCACCTCCGGCAGCTCAGGCGAGCGGCGCATGCCGGTCACCGCGAGCGCCCGCAATTTTCCGGACTTGATGTGCGGCAGGAGCGGCGGGATTCCGAAGAAAGCCATTTGCACCTGGCCGCCCAGCAGATCGGCGCTGGCCGGCCCCGTGCCCTTGTAGGGGACGTGAACGATGTCGATGCCCGCCATCACCGCGAACAGAGCGCCCGACAGGTGCGGGGTGCTGCCCGGGCCGCCCGAGGCGTAGTTGAGCTGGCGCGGGCGCGCGCGGGCGAGCGCGATCAACTCCTTGACCGATTTCGCCGGAACCGAAGGATGCACGACCAGCACGTTGGGGGCGCTCGCCATCAGGCTCACCGGCGCGAAGTCGCGCGCCGTGTCGTAAGGCACGCTTCCGAGCAGCGGGTTGATGATCAGGCTTCCGGGGCCGGCCGACAGCAGGGTGTAGCCGTCGGGCGGCGCCTTGGCGACGAAGTCGGTGCCGATGTTGCCGCCCGCCCCGGGGCGGTTTTCGACCACGATCGGCTGACCGAGCGCCTCGGAGAGTCGCCCTCCCACCAGGCGCGCGATGATGTCGTTCGGCCCCCCCGCGGCAAAGGGCACGACCAGGCGGACCGGCCGGGACGGATAATCCTGCGCAAGCGCCGGAAACGCGAAGAGCGCGACGCTGACAAGCGCGCAAAATTTTGTCATAGTCTGCATGAAAGTGCGGTCCTGTCCGATGTTAGCCTACTTGGGAGACCCGGTGAATTCGAGCAATCGACGCGCGCGGTTCGTTTTCCTTTTCCTTTTGGCCGCGCCGCTCGCGGGGGCGAGCGCTGTCGCGTCGGCGCAAGCCTATCCGAGCCGCCCGATCAAGATCGTCGCGCCCTTCCCGGCCGGAGGCGGATACGATTTCCTCTCCCGGATGATCGGGCAGAAGATGACCGAGACCTGGGGACAGCCGGTCGTGGTCGAGAACCGCGCCGGCGCGAACGGCAACATCGGCACCGATTTCGTCTCCAAGGCGCCCGCGGACGGCTATACGCTGCTCATGGGCGGCAACAGCCCCATCGCGCTGAACGTGAGTCTCTACCCCAAGCTGCCCTACGACCCGGTAAAGGATTTCGAAGCGATCTCGCGGGTCGCGACGCAGCCCAATCTGTTCGCCGCGCATCCGACGGTGCCGGTCAAGTCGGTCGCGGACCTGATACGGTACGCGAAGGCCAACCCCGGGAAGATCACGTACGCCTCGAACGGCAACGGCAGCCCGCAGCACCTCGCCGCGGAGCAGCTCAAGCAGATGACGGGAATCGACATGGTGCACGTGCCCTACAAGGGCGCGGCGCCGACCGCCGCCGCACTGCTCGCGGGCGAAGTGTCGGTCGCCTTCAACGTCATCCTGCTGCCGCTCCCGCACGTGCAGGCGGGCAAGCTGACCGGGCTCGCCGTGGCGAGCTCCCGGCGCTCGCCGCTCGCTCCCGACATTCCGACGCTCACGGAGCTCGGCTTCCCCATCGACATCGACACCTGGTACGGCCTGGTCGCTCCCGCCGGCACGCCGAAAGACATCGTCGCGAAATTGAACGGCGAAACGGTCCGGATCCTGAATCTGCCGGACTTGAAGGATCGCACGCGCAGCCAGGGCATCGAGCTGGCAGGGAGTACGCCGGCCGAGTTCGCGGCCTTCATCAAGGCCGACATCGCCAAGTGGGGCAAGGTGATCAGGGACGCGCGCATCACCATCGACTGAAGGGAATTCACCGTGATCCTCGACGTCTTCAATCATTTCATGCCGAAGAGCATCTTCGAGCGCCTGAGCTCGCTCGTTCCCGGTCACGTGACGCTCACCGCATTCCCCGAGCTGCCGACGCTTTGGGACATCGAGGCGCGCCTGCGGATGATGGACGAGTTCGAAGGCCTGCAGCAGGTGCTTTCGCTTGCCAATCCGCCGATCGAGATGCTGGGGCCGTCGGACAAGACGCCCGGGCTCGCGCGCATCGCGAACGACGGGCTGGCCGAGCTGTGCCGCAAATACCCCGATCGGTTCCCGGCCTTCATCGCATCGATGCCGATGAACAACGTGGAAGCCTGCGTGCGCGAGGCCGACCGCGCGATCGGCGAGCTCGGCGCGAAAGGCATCCAGATCTTCACCAACGTGCTCGGCAAGCCCTTGAGCGACGCGGAATTCCGCCCGATCTTCCGGAACATGGAGCGTCACGACCTGCCGGTGTGGATCCACCCGATCCGCGGCCCGCAGTTCTCCGACTACGCGTCCGAAAAAACCTCCGAGAACGAGATCTGGTTTACCTTCGGCTGGCCGTACGAGACGACCGCCTGCGTGACGCGGCTCATCTTTTCGGGAATCTACGACGAGCTGCCGAATCTGAAGATCATTACCCACCACATGGGCGGAATGGTGCCGTTCTACGCGGGCAAGATCGATCTCGGATTCGACCAGATTTTCCACGGCAAGACGGACGAGAATCCCGTGGCGACGAAAGCGGGCCTCAAGAAACGGCCCGCGGAGTACTACAAGATGCTCTACGCCGACACTTCGCTGAACGGCTCGGTCGCGGCGACGCGCTGCGGGCACGCGTTTTTCGGCACCGGGCACTGCGTCTTCGCCACCGACGCGCCCTTCGACGCCGAGCACGGCCGGATGCTGATCCGCGAGACGATCAACGCGGTCAACGGCCTGGAGATCCCCAGGGCCGAAAAGGAGCGCATCTTCGCCGGCAACGCGCGCGCGCTGCTGAAGCTCGACGGATGATGCGCACCCGCGATATCCGCGTTCGCCTGAGGGACGGCGAGATGGGTGCGCACGTCGCCTTCCCCGAACGCGCCCCCGCGGGCGCGATCATCGCCATCATGGAGATCTGGGGCGTGAACGACACCATGCGGCGCCACGCGCAGGAGTTCGCCGAAGCCGGGTTCGTGTGCCTGGTGCCGGACCTTTTCTGGCGCCAGGAGCCGGGAGTCGAGCTGTACGACAGGAATCCCGAAGATGTGAAGAAGGCGTTCGATCTCTACTACGATTTCGACTACGACCTCGGCGTGCGCGACATGGAGGACACGGCGGCGCACTTGAAAGGCATGGCCGAATGCTCGGGCAAGGTCGGCTCGGTGGGCTACTGCCTGGGCGGCAAGCTTTGCTACCTCATGTGCTGCCGCACCGACATCGACTGCGCGGTGGCCTATTACGGTACGTATATAGAGCACAACATCCGCGAAGCCAAGAACCTGCACCGGCCGTTCATGCTGCACATGGCGATGAAAGACCGCTGGGTGCAGGCGGAAGTGAACGAGCTGCTCGAACGCAGACTCTCCCCGAATCCTCTGGTCACGATCCACAAATACCCGGGTGCAGACCACGCCTTTGCGCGACACGGCGGCAGGACTTACAGCAAGCCCGAAGCCGACCGCGCGCTCGCGCTTTCGACCGATTTTTTCCGGAAGCATCTCGGCGCCTAGCCGAAGAGGAGACTCGCGGTGAATGAGCCGAGCAGGCCAAGCGTCGCAGCCGGCGCAATCGGCCGGCCGTTGCCGCGCAAGGAAGACTGGCGTCTGCTCACCGGAGCCGGACGGTTCAGCGACGACTTCAACATGGCCGGGGAGGCGTACGCCGCGATGGTGCGCTCGCCCTACCCGCACGCCCGCATTCTCCGCGTCGACTCCACCCGCTCGCGGGCGATGGCCGGCGTTCTCGGCGTGTACAGCGGCGCCGATTGCGCGGCCGATGGCCTCGGCCCGATTCCGCACCATCCTCTGCCTTCGACGCGGGAGGACATGAAGCTCACCGGCCCCGGCGGCGGCAGAATATTCGAGGGCCCTCATTGGCTGCTGCCGACCGACAAGGCGCGCCACGTGGGCGAAGCGGTTGCGATGGTGGTCGCCGAGACGAGGGACGAGGCGCTCGACGCGGCTGAAAGCCTCGAGGTCGAGTACGAGGAGCTGCCCTGGGTCACCCACTCGGAGGATGCGCTCGAAGGAGGAAAAGGCGCGCCGTCGCTGTGGGACGAAGTGCCCGACAACGTGCTGGTGGACACGGTTTTCGGCGATCGCGAAGCGACCGATCGCGCATTCGCCGGGGCGGATCGCATCGTGAAGATGAAGTTTCGGATCGGGCGATGCACGGCCGTCGCGATCGAGCCGAGAGCGGGACTGGGGTCCTACGACGCGGGCACAGGCAGATACACGCTCTATGCGGGAGGCGGCGGCGCCGTGCGCTACAAGAAGGACCTCGCCGAACTGCTGGGGATCGAGCCCCGAAACCTGCGCGTGCTCTCCTGCGACGTGGGCGGCAATTTCGGGTCGAAGAACCGCGTGTACGTGGAATATGGCCTCGCGCTCTGGGCTTCGCGCAAGCTCGGCCGTCCGGTGAAGTTCACCGCCTCGCGGTCCGAGGCGTTCCTCTCCGATTACCAGGGGCGGGACCTCGTCACCGAGGTCGAGCTCGCGCTTCGCGCAGACGGCAGATTTCTCGCGATGCGCGCCTCCAACCTCTCCAACGTCGGCGCGCGTTGCGTTTCGCTCTCGCCGCTGTCGAAAGGATCGGGCCTGATCACCGGCTGCTACGACATTCCCGCCGCGACGCTCAGGAGCCGCGCCGTCTTCACCACCACCGCGCCGACCAATCCCTACCGCAGCTCGGGCCGGCCCGAGGTCAACTTCGCAATCGAGCGCCTGATCGACACGGCCGCGAAAGAGCTTGGGATCGACAGGATAGAGTTGCGCCGAAAAAACCTCGTCCGGCCGGAGGCGATGCCCTACCGGAACGCGGTGGGAATGACCTACGACAGCGGCACCTACGAGGCCAACATGGATCTCGCAATGCGGCTCGCCGACTGGAGCGGCTTCGAAGCCCGCCGGAAGAGCGCCGCCGCGCGCGGCAGGCTCCTCGGACGCGGCCTGTCGAACTACGTCGAGTCCTCGATCGGCTCGCCGAAGGAGCGCGCCGAGATCACCGTCACGCCCACGGGACGCGTGAGGGTCGTGATCGGCACGCAGCCCTCGGGGCAGGGCCACGAGACGAGTTTCGCGCAGGTGGTCTCTTCGCTCCTGTCCGTGCCGGTGGAGGCGATCGATATCCTCGTCGGCGACACCGACGTGGTGAGCGTCGGCGGCGGCTCCCACTCGGGGCGATCGATGCGCCACGCGGCAACGGTGTTCTCCATGGCTGCAAAGGAGCTGATCGAAAAGGGGAAGAAGATCGCGGCCTACATGCTGGAGTCGAGCGCGGCTGAGATCCGGTTCGCCGACGGGCGCTTCTCGGCGCCGCACGCGCTCAGGGCTTACGGCTTTCTGGAATTGGCGCGGGACTCGGCGGAAGCCCTCCTGCCCAGGGAATTGTCGGACGGGCTCGCCGTCATCGCCGACAACGAGATGCACGACCCGGTTTTTCCGAACGGCTGCGCGATCTGCGAGTGTGAGATCGATCCGGAAACAGGCGCGGTGGAGATCACGCGATTCACGGCGGTCGACGACGTCGGCCGCTGCATCAATCCCCTGATCGTTCACGGCCAGACGCACGGCGGCGCAGCTCAGGGAATCGGGCAGGCGCTCTCGGAGATCTGTCATGTCGATCCGGCCACGGGACAACCGTACACGGGCTCGCTCATGGACTACGCCATGCCGAGATCGGACACGCTGCCTTCTTTCACGGCCGAGATCGTGGAGATTCTCTCGCCGACCAACCCACTCGGCATCAAGGCTGCGGGCGAAGGCGCGACGACCCCTGCTCCCGCCGCCGTCATCAACGCGATCGTCGATGCGCTCGCCGGCTTCGGCATTCGCGACATCACCATGCCCGCCACGCCGGAAAATATATGGCGGTCGATTCAAGAATCCCAAAAATGAACCCGGGACGCCCGCTTGCGGCGCTCGCGCTGCTTTTCGCAGCGCTCTGCGCCTTCGGCCAGAGCTATCCGAAGGGTCCGGTGCGCGTGATCGTGCCTTTCCCGGCGGGGGGCGGCGTGGACACCGCGGGCCGCATCCTCGCGCAAAAGCTCGCCGAAAGCTTCGGCAAACCCTTCGTGATCGAGAATCGCGGCGGCGCGAACGGCAATATCGGCACCGAAGCTGCGGCGAAATCGCCGAACGACGGCGCCACACTGTTGTTTACAGGCGCGGGATTTGTCACCAATCCGAGCCTCTACAAGAGCGTCCCCTACGACCCGGTGAAGAACTTCGAGCCGATCAGCCTGATGGCGCTCGGACCCAACGTGCTCGTCGTTCATCCGTCGCTTCCGGTCAAGTCGGTCAAGGAGCTCATCGCGCTTGCCAAGGCGCAGCCCGGGAGAATCGGCTTTGCCGGCTCAGGCTCGGGCAGCACGCCGCATCTCGCGGGCGAGCTCTTCAACGTGATGGCCGGGGTGCAGCTGGTGCACATTCCGTATCGGGGCTCGGGCCCGGCGATGATCGGCCTCCTCGCGGGCGAGGCGCCCGTGATGTTCCTCCCGGCGATCAACGCGGGCGGGCATGTCGCGGCCGGCCGCCTGCGCGCGATTGCGGTCACGAGCCGGGAGCGGCTGCAGGCGATGCCGGATTTGCCGACCGTCTCCGAAGCCGGTCTTCCGGGGTACGAGTCCAGCCAATGGTACGGTTTGCTCGCGCCGGCCGGGACGCAGCCCGAGGTGCTCGACCTGCTCAATGCGCAAGTTGCAAATATCATGCGAACCTCTGACATGAAGACCCGGATGACGAACGACGGCCTGGTGCCGATCGGCGGGAGCCGCGGGCAATTCGCGGCTCACATCAAGAGCGAGATCGAGAAGTGGGCGAAGGTGATCAGCGCATCCGGAGCGAGGGTGGATTGAAACCCGGCGCGGTTCCTCCCGGGCGTCCGGCAAGAAGTATTACCCGGTAATACTCAAGGTCAAAGCCCGTTAGACCTTGCACATGGCGCTTTCCAAGAGCAAGACTCGTGGTGACCATGTTCCCGCTGCGGACGCGTTTCGTGGCGGGATATGACGGCTTCCGCCCGGGCGGACAGGGAGGCGCGCCCGCAGCATCACGGCCGGGGGCAGTACCTAACGGAGGTGCAGATCATGGAAGAGATCCCTGCTGAATTGCTCGACTTCGTCATCGGTGTACTTCAAATCATTGCGGGCCTGTTTCTCGCCTATGGCGCCTACCTCGCGACTCGCAAGACAGGCGAGCTGCAAATTTCGGATGCGCCGACATCGGCACCCGCCGCATCCCCGCGCCGCCCGGGGGAATCGGGCGTAAAGAAGGATGCCGGCGAAAGCGGGAACCCGGGGAAGATGTCGCCCTCCTGGACGAAAACCACGGTTGACGCCTGAGGGTGGCCGCGGCTGTCATGGATTGCCGATATAGTCGCGCTTGGCGACCTCCACGCCGTTGTGGCGCAGGATGTCGTACGCGGTCGTGACGTGGAAGTAGAAGTTGGGCAGCGCGAAGCCGAGCAGGTACTGCATTCCCTTCCAGTCGACTTCGCGGGGCCCCAGCTTGAGGTGGATGTTCTTCTCCTCGCTGCCGTCGATCTGCGCGGGCTTGATGCTCTGAATGAAATCGACGGTCTTCGCGATCCTCGCCTTGAGCTCCGCGAAGGTCTCTTCGGTATCTTCGTGCTTGGGCACCTCGATCCCGGCCAGGCGCGCCACCGCCCCCTTTGCCGTATCGCAGGCGATCTGGACCTGGCGCTTCATCGGAAACATGTCCGGGTAGAGCCGACAGTGGGTCAAGACGGCGGGCTCGATCTTTTTCGCCTCGGCATGAGCCTGGGCCTTGTCGAGAATGGCGGAAAGGTTCCTGAGCGCATTGACAAGGCGCGGAGCGCTCGCCTGGTACATGGAAATATTCACGACAGTCCCCCGGAGTGAAAGAGCGAGGCGCGCATTTTACCGCGCCACGGCGTCCATGGCGGCGGCCGGGAATCGGGTACGCCATGGCGCGAGGTTCGCGCCCGCAAGCCGTGCGCGGCCGGCCGCGCACGGCTTCCTACTTTGAAGGACTAGTGGACTAGATCGCAGGACCCGCGCCGAAGCGGGTCGAGCCCCTCACTTCACGAGCTGCGCGAAGATGACGATGAGGCCGGCTATGGACACGAACCACACTACGGTGCGCAGCCAGATGATCCCGGCGATGAAGATCACCGCGTAGGCAAGGCGCGCCCAGAAGAAGATCTGCGCGCCCAGGAGCGTCATGTCGTTGGTCTTGCCCGCCGCCACCGCCACGAGCACCAGCACAGCGAAAAGGACCAGGCTCTCGAGCATGTTGCGGTGCGCGCGCGCCGCGCGGCCTCCCCAGCCGGTGATCTCGGGCATGCCCTCGCGGTTGCCGGCGAGCCTCGGCAAGCCAACCTGGTTGAACGCGCCCTGCACCGCCGCCAACATCTGCACAACAGTCAGCACCACCGCCCACACGAGCAAAGTCAGCTCCGGTTTCATCGTTCCTCCTTGTTGTTGGACTGCGAGCCCTTATGGTACAGCGATTCCCGCCGGTGTCATGCCGCCCGAGGCCGTTGCGCCTTCGGCGGACCCTACGCCTGCAAACTGCTCACGCCGACCGCGATGTCCTTGCCCGCGAGCGCCGCAAAGTCGAGATCGACACACAGCACCTGCTGCGACCCGTCGGAGGCCTCGAAAGCGAACGAAAGGGTCACACAGAGTTTGGGGCCGGTGACCGACAGATAGGGCCGCGTGATCTGGACTTTTCCAGGGTTCTCGATCGCGCGGCGGAAGTAGGGCTTGGTCTGCCAGTCGGTGCCCTCGGTGGGCTGCACCAGTTCGAAGCGGGGGTCCTGGGAATACACGTTGCTTTCGGCATCCACGTTGGCGCCGATCTGCAATCCGTCGCTGCCGATCAGATAGCAGCGCTGGGCGCAGAGGAGCTTCAGCAGCCCCTGCACGGCCGGATGGAATTTTGCACCGAGGGAGAGGTCCTGCACCGCGTTCTTGAGCGCGGCCAGGTAAGGCACGAGCCGGGAGTGTTGACGCTTCTGGAATTCGGCGAAATC
>Ga0137350_1000073_pt1 | contig 13982 bp, 14 predicted proteins | sample EasRivERMLT660_2_FD_104765 | JGI IMG/M metagenome (GOLD analysis project Ga0137350, IMG submission 104765) | Soil microbial communities from meander-bound floodplain in the East River, Colorado, USA - East River MetaG ERMLT660_2 | ecosystem: Environmental > Terrestrial > Soil > Floodplain ... | reverse complement strand
GTATTTGTTGTACCTGTAACTGATGCCTGTGTAGCCGATTCTGTAATGTTACTACCCGTAGAGGCAGCAACTGCCGCATAGGTATCCTGACCAGAATATTCAGAAACACGTACATACCAAAGCTGACGACCGCTATGGAGATATTGTAAAGCAGCATATGGCCCCATGAAGTCAGTATCCGGATCTCCAAAAGTAGTAGCAAATTGAACAGGATTTGTTATATAGGTTGGAACGTTAATTGGACCTTTAGTTGCTAGTCCTACTAACCCCAAAGCCGTTGTAGAAAGGTTTGGTACATATAAAGAGAGATCAATTTCTCTTACATAAACTCCGGGGCTTAAAAATACTGCCATGTTATTCTCCTGTATTTTAATTGTTATTATCTGTGTTGATTATCTACTTATAATTCTTCTAAATTAGCTGGAAAACCAGCTTCTTCTTTGTCGTCTTTAATTGATTCTTCGCCTTCTTTTTTCTTATCGTCTACGACTGACTCGTGTTTAGCGTCATAGACTCCAAGAGGGCTAGCGGAGACATCTACTTTTTCGGCGGGACTTTTACCTAATTTAACTGTTCCCCCGATTTTCTTTCCTTTTCCAGTCGTTCCGCTATCGTTATCACCTTTGGTACTCTTGCCCGTGTCGGCAATTGCTACTGGTTTTTGGGGATTCGCTCCGGAGCCAGTGTTAGGCACACCGAGTTCGGTGGGCATGGGTGCAGCTTGCATCCCTCTAACGTCACCCTCAGTTAGAATAACGTTAACAATACTATTCACGATATCTTGAATTTCTTGTATTTTCTTATTACTCCGCATACAAAATCCCTATTAATATGTCTGATAAATATTAGTATATGAATAAAACATTTGAGAATTCAATCACTTATGGGTTTTCATTTTCCGGATTTTCTCCAACATCTGACTCAACAATTACCTGTTTAATCATAGACCACGAAGATAGAGGGATAGTTTCGCCCTCGGTAGGCCACGTTAATGGACCTTGTTCCTGTAGGTAATAAGTATAAGTAACGTCTCTGACGGTCGGAATAGACGTAGGATCGGGCATTATCCAAGCTCTCATGACCAGCGTGACAACGTTACGAATTTTTCTTTCCATTTTCCCGTGACTACCGTGGTCAAGGTCCGTTAGGTCTTTTGGCCCCTCCATCCATTGAATCGGTATAGACCTAGAACCCCAAGGACCACCTAAATTAACAGGTAGCCAAATTTCTCTGGCCATAAACTTCAAGGCTAATTTTCGAATTATTTGATTCATCTGGCTACGATATTTAGTCCAAATATCTAGCTGATACATAACATCAAAAGGCATTGGTTCATCGCTTTGAATGACTCTACGCCCATCCTCACTCATAGCTAATTTTCTATATTTAGCCTTAGTCCATCTTTCTGGCTTAAAAACAAAGTCTAATCTACTTAAAGCCATTGCTGGCAATTTAATTGTTTGATTTAAACGATCTGGCTCAATGGTATCTTTTGGAATACCATCTATTTTTTCTTGGGTTGCATATTCCGCTCTGGGAGGACCAGCTATAGGAATTATTGTAGTTTTTTTCTTTTCATCCGGATCATTTGGATCTGGGTATATGTCTAACGTTAAAAACTTCTGTAAAGCTTCATCATATTGGTAAAAACCAATTACGGCTGCTGCTGGTCCAAGTCCTGTGCTATCGCTCATTTATGTTCCACTTGCATCAACAAATTCTGGATGCATTTTATCTGCTATTTGAACTATATAACCTGTTTCTGTTTCTACTACTTCTATACTTTGAACGTATGCTCCCGTTAAAACTAAGGGAACTTCTCCCCCACCAACTTTTATTTTCCATTTTGCATATTTTGGGTCATTTTTATATTCAAAGAAATTAGTCATTATTCTATTTACTATTTCTTCTCTAATTTCTTCCATTATTTCTTTTTCTTGTTCTTTAAAAAGTTGTTTATATTTAGATTCTAATAATGAATTAAATATGTCTTCAAAAGTTCTAAGTTTAGTTTCTAATGTAGATTCCCCTGCTGTTTCTACTTTATTTTCCTCATTATTATATATTTCAATAGCTTCGGCATTAGCTTCTTCTAATTTCTCACTCCATCGTTCTTCAATTGTCAGATATTTATTTTCAAAATGAAGAAACGTAGGACGCCAATGAGGAAAGGGTCTTGTATGGGCACCACCATATTCAAGAATTTCCCCTAATTCTCTCATGGAAATTTGTTTAGCCATAATTAATACTCTTTATATACCGCACCCTCAAATTCTTTAGGATTTTCTGGGCGGTAACGTTCTAGTTTACACGCATGAGTCATAGGAATCTGTAAATTTGATCCGAAATCAGCAGGGTTACTTTGCATAATAGTATAAAAGTCATTTTGTATTTTTACTCTATCACCAACATCAGGTAACTCTCTATTTTCAAGAGCTAATAGGTCCAAACTAAAAAAAATAAAAAGTTCACGAGATTCATCAAATCCAAATCTCGTCAATTTTTCATCCCAACCCGGTAAACTCGGAATATATGCGCTTATTTTATACGGTTCTTTATACCTCTTATTGGAATCTTCGCCATAAACTTTATCAAATGGTTCAGTTACAAGTTCGTACACTTCCACTTCCATAAAGTAATTCTTATAGATTTCTTTGTTCTTTTGCTGAAAGAACGCTATGTCTTTCGGCCCAAAAATAACAGGCATTATATCCCACCAGCAAAATCATTCTTGACTAAACGTTCAATAGGAGGCGTTGCTAATTTCTTTGGTTTAATATTAAGAGTAGAATTAGGATTATAATCTACGGTTGTAGGTAATGTATCATCCTTTGGAACATCTTTTGGTTGATAAACTTTCTGAACAGTAAAATCAGCCATCTTTAATTCAGTCAAATACTTCTTAATTATAAAAGTTAAACTTTCTTTTAGTTTCTTTTTCTTTTTTGGTTTATTTTTAGATTTACTATTCTTTTCTCTTTGTTTTGGGTTTGCCCATTCATCGTGAAGTTGTTTCCATAACCCAACAGTCATAGCAGCAGACATACCAGAATGTCCTTGTTTTTCAAATCTATTTGAAAGCTGTTCTACAGCCCTTCCAATATGGCCATCATAATCAGAATCATCATCATACATACCTAATTCTTTTAGGCGCTTCTTGAAGTATGTATGGCGCGCGCCTTCAACAAGATTATTTATATTATCCCAAGCTTCTTCTTTATTTCTAGATGCTCTTACATTTTGGGCTTGTAACTGGTGTATCTTATCCGGAGAAGTACCGGGTTCAATTTTGGTATCTTTCACAGCTTGAAATTCCTTCCTTACCGTATCCAGCGCAGTAAATGGAGGACGTTCAATTCCCCGTCCATGGTAATCTGCCGATATAGCATTAAGATGAGGTTCGGCAAAATTCTTAACTGCTTTTTGCCATTTAACCGTTGTTCCCGGTCTATGTGGCATATCATGCATAGGCATCATATGATGTCGAATATGAGTATCCCATTGCCGTTCTGTTCCCTTACCTAAATCAAATCTTTGAGCCATATTAATGGCGGGTTCAACTCTCTTCTCGTGTCCATGGTGTTTAGGCCATTCGGTTGGGGGAGTTTCAGCCTTACCCAAGTCATGTACCAAAGCTAATTGACGGGTAGGGATGTCATAACCTTTATCCGCAGCGTGCTGTAATGCCAGCATTGAGTGGGTATAGGTATCACCCTCTGGATGGTTCTTGGCAGGACCAGCCGGAACGCCAATTGTTTTTTCTATCTCCGGGAACCAGTGGGAAAGAGATTTGGTTGTCCTAAGCGTATCAAAGAATTTACGGGGATTTCTCGCAGCTAAAGCTTTTTGAACTTCATCTCGTACTCGTTCTTTAGATAACTTAGGTAATTCATTATGTGTTTTTTGTACCTGAGCAATGGTTTCAGGAGCTACATCAAAATTTAATTGAGAAGCAAACCTTCCTGCTCTAAAAGTTCTTAAAGGATCTTCACCGAAAGCATCCGATACATGACGAAGGGTTTTCTTTTCAATATCACTACGTCCGCCATGAGGGTCTATAATCCCATGCTCTGGATGATAGGCCATGGAATTGACTGTAAAATCCCGTCTATTTAAATCCGTTTCAAGGTCCGGGGCTTCCCCCCAATCAAACCCCGAATGGCCTTCTCCGGTCTTCCTCTCAGCCCTACCGAGGGCCAATTCGACTCCGGGATGTTCCTTGTGGGTAAAAACCGGGAAGTCTTTCTTGATATTTGTCCAGCCCTTATCAACAAGGTTTTGGGCCTTACCAATGGTAACTACATCCGTATCCTTGCTTTTTCTACCCATTAAGGCATCCCTAACGGGACCACCGACGAGGTAGACTTTATTCCCTACTGACTTGGAAAGCGTATGGAGTAGGGGGTCATAAGAATGAAGAGTATCATTAACTTCCATGAGATATTTCTTTACAATTTCTACAGCTTCTCTTTTTCTAAAAGGTAATATATTAGAAGGGATTTGATCAGTAAATGGTATTTGCATCAAATGAGCATTCCTACGAATTTTATCAAGAGCAGCACTGGCATTAGAAGTAGCATGTACTCTGGTTTGATTTATGCCCGTATAAGTGTAACCTTTTTGCATTTCACCTTCGGCATTCTTAAACATTACTGATTGTCTTGGTATTCGTTCTATACGATCAGAAGCTTCTTGACTTTTCCTACTAGCTATTCTTTCCATAGCTCTAAAAGTTATTCCTTTAAGTTCTGCTTTATCCCAATCAACTGTATCGTTTGGACCACGCTTTTCTGTTATAAAATTAGTGACAATTTGTTCCAAAGCTTCGCCTTTATTTCTTTTATAAGCTTCTGGATTTGCCTTTACATCTTGAAAAGTTGTAAGAGCACCGTAATGAGGATTAGTATATAATTTATCTGTGCTAAGACTATCTTGATTAACTATGTTTTTATGAATTCGCATAGTAATAAATTTATTAGCATCTATTCCTTGCTCATCTGCTACGTGTGCTTTCCAACCAAAAGGCGGTGGTTGCATAAATTGACTACCAACTTGAAATAAATAATTTCGCCCTTTGTTTAAATCAGCCAAAAAATTATCCCTTTTATACTGAGGTCTAGCTAAATCTTGTCGTAATCCGTGTTTTAAAATTTTTTTAGTATTTGATCTTGGAGTTACGTGGTAAAAATAATTTGGGTCTGAAGTGTTAGAAGCAACTTCCCAACCAGAATGGCTCTCTAAAAAATTAGAAACTATATTTTCCAGTGCTTCACTCTTACCCGTAACGGGAGCTTCGCCCTCGCCACGGGTAGAATTAAATATCTTTGCAGCTTTAGTTTTGCAAGCCTTATCAGACCCGCCCTTAGCCTTGCAAGAATCCCTGATGGCTTCGTAACGTTCAGGCATGATTATTACTTGGGTTTTGTTGAACCAAATTTAGCAGCCATTTTTTGTATATCAGAAATATGTGTTTCTGGATTACGTCTAAGCATAGCTGCTTTTGCTAAATGGGTAGCTAATTGACGTTGAAAAGAAGATTCTGCCGGAGGAGGAGGAGTGTCCACGTTTTGTTTTGCTTGAGGATTCACATAAGAAAAATCAACAGTAGTTGTCTTATTTTCCAAATCACCCTTTTTATTTTTAGCAGGATATGTAATGGTTTTCTTTCCACGTTTTGAAGCTAAACCAGTTAAGAACTCATTTTTACGCTTTTCAACCGTTGCTGGAAGATTGGCTATATCCCTAGCTTGATTAGCATATTTTGCAAACATTCTTGTTTCAGTACCTTTAGTAAACATTCGACCAGAAACGTGTGTAACTCCCGTTCTCTCTGGCGGTCTTTCAGGAGTTAACCCACCAACTACAGTAGCTTTTGGTACATCTTTTCCACTAGCATCCACAAAATTAGTTGCTCTTGGTTCTCTATAACTAGAAGCAGGATTCCATTCTGGGCCTTCCGGATGAAGCTCTAAAGATTTATCCGTTTTTCCAGATAGTGACCTTGCTGCTGTTCCCGGCTTAAATTCAAAATTATCTCCACTACTTATATTAGCATCATAAGATGCACCGGGAGCCGTTTCTTTATGATGAGGAATTTCAGTAGCTTTTTGTCCAATAATTTTAGCACGCATGAAAGTAAGTATTTTCGCTCTTGTTGCGGGATCTTTGGCGATCCCCGGCGCTCTTTCTTCTGCCAAGAAATTCTCAATAGCATTCATTAAAGATTCAACAGCATTATATGCTCTATTATAACGAGCAGTTCTATTGGCGGTATAGGTTTTAGCAAAATCGTGTTTCGCTTGCACTACATCCCGACGATCTATCATTCCCCTAGCTGCTGTGGACTGGCCGGGGCTTAATGTTTCATTATGACCGGGAGCTACACGTAATCCAGTAAGACTACTCCAATGACCTCCCTTTGGAGCATCCTTAAAAGGTCTAGTAGGAGCAAGTTTAGATTTAAACCTAGTTGAAGGTAATACACCTAAATTTTCAGCAGATGTTCTTGTTTCCTTATTTAGTTTACCTGTTCCAGCAATTTTTCTATAAAAAGCGGGAGATTCTTGATAACCTAAAGAAGCTATATTTGTAACACCCGCATGTTGCATAGCTCCCTGTTCTCTTGTAGATTGAGTCTTTTCAGCTTTTGCTGCTTTAACGGTTTGTTTTGGAGGGGTAGGAGGAGTTTCAGAGGCTCCATAAGGAGTACCTTTACTAGCTAATCCTGTAAGCCATGTTAAGAATCCTTCTGTAATACCATTTAACTTCTTTGTCATAGTAGATTCATCCCTCATATACCATGATTTTCTATCTTCTTTTTCTCTTTCCAACCGATCCTGCTCTACCGGATCCACTCTTGTTTCCGGTGGAACACCAGCAGCATCTAAAGCAAAAGAAGCAGCATTTCTAAAAGTATTTCCTACAAGCTCTTGATTAAAACGTACATCTTTATGACTTAAAGTATCAGGAACTGTTTCCGGATTTTTTTCCCAACCTCTTACTATTGCTGCTTGTCTTCTGCCTTTTCTAAATAAAGACCTAGATATTTTTGTAGCAGTTTTAGCATCTTCTAAAAAATTACCAATTATTGCAGAATAATCCTCGTTCTTACGGCGTCTACGAGGTTGTTCAGCGGGCTTTTGCCCGTGATTTTGTTGGGCATACCTTTGTGTGGCCTTTTCTTCAGCAGTAGCTTGGCTCATGCCTTGTTTCATGTATTGTTGGACAAGGCGATTATATGAAGTAGGCATTATAAACCCCCTGCAATAGTTGCTATTTTGCGGAGTCTATTGCCTTTAATCGGTTCATTTCCCCCCATGATATTTGTCATTCTATTCATGGTTGTAGTTTGCTTATTGCAATCGCACTCGTCCTTTGGTTTACCAGAGCCACAAGGGCAAGGTTCTTTACGTAGATCATGTCCACGCCCCATTGGAAGAGGAATGACAGCAACGTTACCTGTTAATGTATCTTCATCTACAGGAGGCATTCCTTCTAGAAGATCGGCAACAGTTGCTTTAATTGAATTCATTAATTTAGCTGATTTTGGTGGTTTCATTTTAGCTGTTTTTACTGCACCATGAGGTAATTCAGTATTAATACCTTTATTTCCAGCTATAATTCTTAGTGCCGCAGGAGATAGATTTTTAGCTGGACTTGGTTCTCTTGTGGCCATTGCTGGATCGGCATCATGAGCATGGATATTTAATCCTGTTTCGGGATCAATTACAGTGTGTAAAGGAATACCAGCATGAGAAGTGCGTCTTTCCATTATAGTCTATTACCTTTTGATAAATTATCTTTCTGCCAAAGCGGTTGAAGATTAGAATAATGCCAAGCTTTTTTGATTTCTTCTTCGTTGGTAAAATTAAAACTATCTAAACAAATTTTGTGATCGATGTGCCAACAGCGAAACCCTTTGTTATGTTCCGCTCCCCAATTGGCCCAAGACATCCCTTCTTGCCACTGCTTTTCAAGATGTTCTTTTAGTTCTGGTATGGAACAACCAACATACTTTAGAAGAGTTTTAGAATTATGGTGCCTTGATAAAGTTTCATATAATCGATTTCTTAATATTTCGTTGAGCTTAAATAAGGGGTCAGTATTATATTTAAACCGGCGCTGTTCTTTTTCTTTTGGACGATATTTTTTCTTAAGTTCTGTCCAACGTTCGAGATTATTTTCTTTCCAACGTTTACAACAAATTTTAGAAATTACTTTGAATTGCTCTAGATTATTTTCTTTCCATTGTTTATTTTTAGCTAGTTTCTTTTCTGGATTAGTGGCATAACGTGTTCTAGTTTTTTGGTTATGACAAATTTTACATTCTGTGTTATAGCCATCTTTATTACTAGCTTTGATTGGAAAATCAATTAGTTGTTTTTCTAACTTACAAATCTTACAAATTTTCATAAAAATTTACGCCCAGCGGGGCCAAAGATCTGCACGACTGCTTTGTAAGAATTCTAATAAGTCTTTCTTTTCAGAAGCAGCTTTGGCTAGTAATTCTGGTCCGTTCATACTCATAAATCCACCAGCTACAGGGATCTTTACAAATTTTCCACGAACCTGTCCAACTACTTCCATTACTTCGGCCTTGAAATAATCAGCAACCCACTTCTGTAAATGAAGTGGAATATTTTGAAATTTTGGATCGTATTCCAGAACAGATTTAATAGTAACCCACAGAGGCACTGCGCCCCATGTATATACTGACCATATACCAGTAACCGGATCCTTGACATATTCATAATCAGGATCACTACCCAAAGTTCTTTGGGCTACTTTCAACCAACGAAGACGTTCATCGAAGTATTGAATATCTAAATAAGTATCTGTGGTTGAATAGAATACTGGTTGTCCAGACATAATGGCACTTTCAATATTCATTGATTGAAGTGTACCCATATTTGTTGGAGTTAAGTCTATTGAAGAAATCCCCCTTACTTCTGGTGGGCAATCATGTACGTGAATACCACTTTTTGGCGTCTGCCAGCTTTCAAAGGTAGTTAGGGGTTTATATCTAGAAAGAACTTCTAGAGTACGCCGACCACAGGCAAGGATACCGTCATCACCTATTTCAACAGGTACGGTTTCGCCACCAAGTTGGGCTAGCGTATCCTTTTTTAATTGGTCAATGTCAGTAAAAGCCATGGAAATTTATCCTTTTTTGACTTTTTTCATCTTCATTTTTTTAGCATTACATTCAATAAATTTTCTAACTATTTCTTCCAGAAGTTTTCTTTTCATACTAACCGCCTAATTTGACTTTGAGTGCCTTTATAAGTTCTTCTCTATTACCTAAAGCTGGCACGCCAACTTTAACAGCAGTTTTACGTAATTCTTCTGCATTAAGATTATCTAATTCAGAAGAAGTAGGAAGTAATTGTCCTGTACCCGCCATAGCTTCTTTCAACGAATCTTCTAATTCATCATAAGAAGTTTTCTTAGGGCGTCCTCTTTTGGCTTTTTCTTCTGTTGTTTCAACTACAGGAGTTGGAACAAACGGCTTTACAGGATTCTGAATTTGCCAAAGAAATTCACTACCATCTGAATTATAACTGCATACAATTTTCTTTGGATCATAATTATAATCAGTAGGCATTAATTGTAGTAGTCCTGTTTGTCTAAAGGTATCGTAGTAATAAGTTCCGGCTACATAATACCCTGTCTTTACTATTCTACCTCCACCACTTGGCGTGGGAACGTCAATGTCGTAAGGCATCTTATTTTTAAATAACGGGGATATTTTCATTAGATACTCCTTTTTTATTTAGCTCTTTTTGTTAAAGGATTTTTTCTTATTCCTTTAATCATTGCTGCAAGTGTGTCTCTATGATGTCTTGTAGCTCCAACCAATTTTCTCGCCTTAGAAGCTACGTCGGATGTATCAGTAGGTTGTCCTGTTTGAATGGCTCTAGCAATACCATGCTTTACAGCTACTTGAAGATCGGCAACTCTTGGCCCATAGGCTCCAAAAGCAGAATCCCAACTATGCCCTTCAGGATCGAAGGCATATTCTTTATGGGCTTGTGCCTGTGCTTTTTCTACATCTTTGTAAGTATGTCCTGTTGCCACTCTTTCACTTTTAGAGGGTTCGCCATATTTAACATCAGCGGCGGCATCAGGAATTCTTTTTACTTTTACTCTAGCAAGTGCGGGTTCTTTGATAGCTTTAGAAGCTATTTTTTTGTTGTGTGTTTTAAGATTACCTTTACCTGTGCTTGGCCACGAAGCGCCCGTTTCTCTAGCAACAGGGACGTGTTCAGGCCCTCGGCTACGGGCATCGGCTTCACTTGGGGCAACTGATCTCGTAGGAGTTTTAGGAGAAATTCTTGGCATTGGTTCTTTGGTAGGAACTGTGTGTACTGGATTTTTCCATGCTTCCATTAAAAAATTAGTAATTATTTGTTCTAAACTGTTTTTCAATGGTTCTCCTCTCAGTCCTTTTCTGAACGCGCTGAGTTCTCCCTTGCGCCAGATGGCTGGCCGATCCGTATCTCCTGCCCCCGTAAGGGTTGGAGGGGGAGCTAAACCGGGTTTCATAGCCAAGGCTCTTCCATATGCGTTATATGCTTTTTCCAATGGGGAACGCTTATCAACCGGACCAACTTTATGTCGTATGTTTGACATTTGTTTTTTCTTTTTTCCAGCGTAGTAAAGCAGCAATACTCATTTTTTGTTTAGTTTCTTTAGAACGCTTACTTCCTAGGTGGGATAAGCTTAATTTTTTTCTAAATTCTTCAGAAAAAGGTTTTCTTTTCATTCCTGTTTTGGCTTTGCTAACAGCAAGACTTGTTTTTTTCTTTGTTTCTTCGGAAGGCTTTCTTCCTAAAGAAGAACCCGCTATAGGACATATATTAAATAAATTTATTTCATTCCATAAAATATCTAACCATTGTTGTTCTATAGAAATTAAATCTTTTTTATCTTCAATTATTTCTTCGGATTGAAAGTTAAAATTTTCTTCTCCGTATTTATTCCAAGAATATTGCAGTTTTGGATTACCGTGTTTATTTTTTTTTAAACAAGATTTATGAGTACGAAAACGTTGTGCTATATCAATAGCAGAACCAATATATAATTTATTATTAATAGTATTTTTTATTGTATAAATACCTTGCATTAACTTTTCCTATATCTATATTTACCATTTAGTACATAGTTTGTATACGTCCTACTAATGCCATACTTCTCAGCGAGTAATTTTTGGGTGTAATTACCTGTTTCATTATCTTGCTTGAGTTGAGCTATTTGCTCGTTCGAAAGCTTGGAGTTACCGTTGTCACTTGCGTAACAAAGCTTCTGTAACCCCATCCGAATTGCGCGCTTGGTGTTTTCTGATCTAGAAATGTATTCTAGATTTTCAGCCCTAGCGTCTGTTTTAATACCCGATTTATGTTCAACAATAAAATCTGGATCTGGTGAAGGGGGCAGAAAAGCGGATGCAACCATTAGATGCAATTTAGCCTTTCTTGTCTTACCGTTTTTGCATAGTTTAACGTATGGATATCCGGTTTTTTTGTTAATAATAGGGGTTAAAATTTTGCCCGCATGAGTGTTGGTTCCAGAAGTTAGTCTCTTGACTTTGCCTAGATTGCTTATTGCGTATAAGCCTTCATAGCCTTCTATTGGACTCCAATCCTCATCGGGGTATGCGTCTTCACGGCTTTGTTCGAATGTTGTTGCTGTGGGTTTGGATGTTTTCACACCCATGTCAAATTCTGTACTTTTTGGCATTTTTACTCCAATAAGAAAGAAGGGGGCGTAATTAGCTATTACGCCCCCGTTAGATCTACATGGCTAGATTTTTCCAAACATTATGGATTGACAATCGTTCCTGTTGCGTAGAACAATCCGTTGACGGCTTTCTTACCGAAGTGAGTCATAACCCCTTTACGGAACATCATGTCGTCTAGGATGATTGTTGGAGTCTGGAAGAAGGGAATCCATGGTCCGTAAACGTATCCTGCGTCATAGAATTGCTGCCCCTTGTATCCAATAAGGAACTTGTTGGCAGTAAATTCATTACCCGCAGAACCCGTTAGGAATGGGTTCTTGAAGACTTTCCACTTGTTGGCTAGAGTACCCGCAAATACAACTCCGGGTCCGTTATAATTTCCAGAAGATTCGAATAGTGGATGGGCTTCAAAGATTGTTGCAGCATCAACGCCAGCAACGATCCAGTTACCGAACCCTCTACGAGTCGCCTTGAAGATTTTGTTCGAACCAGATTGTAGGGTCTTGATTAAGGACATTTGGTGAGTAAAGTAAGGAACGTTAACCGGTGGGTTAGCGTCAAACGTTACTGAGCCAGCGCCAGAAATCCGATAAAGGTCATTGATGATTAAGTTGTCGATTGAGAAGCGGATTTGCTGTGCAAGTGCTTCTGTCAATTCAACTTCGGCATCGAGACCATGGATTGCCTTAAGCTGTGCAGCAACTTCGGCGGACCAACGAGCACGTAACTTCTGTGGGCGAGAAACGACCGGAGTGGACGTTAGTGTGGCGTCAAGAAGGGGAACGGTGTCTCCACCGGCTCCACCACCTTCAGAATTGTAGCTGTAAGATAGTGAGCTATCATCAACAGCCCCTGCTGTCCAACCAGTATTAGTAATAACAAGATTGGCTACGGCACCCGTGGTATAATTAAGTGTACCACCAGTAACAGTAACGTTGGCTGGACCGGTTGCAACGAATCCACCAGCGCCGTCGTCACTAACAGTAACTCTTTCTCCGTCACCTTGCTGTAAACTAAATACCATTGTTCCGGGACGAACTGGAAGGTAGTCAGCAGCGAAATTGGTGATGGTATACGTTCCGTTATTAGGACCAGAACCAGTATTTGCAATTGTTTCCCCTTGTACTGTCTCAGATGAGTAGTACTGGGCTTCTTCACGCATTCCGGTACGCGCCGTGATGATTGCGTCTCCAGCAGCTACGCTACCCTTAGCAGCATTAGCCGTGAAGTCTAGGAAGAATAGCATCGAAATTGGGCCTTCCATGGGCTGAACAGAAACTAATTCTTGTGAAACTAGGTTAGGCCATACCGCACGGATCATGGGGAAAATGAACTTTTCATAGGAAGCAATGGCTGTAGTCTTAACATCTTCATCTAGACCAGCAAGATGCTTTGCTTGGTTTTCTAGAAGCTGTGCCATGGTTGACCGTTCCCAACCGGTTAAACCATCTGTATAAGCCTTCCAAGGACCATCAGCAAGAACATTACGTCCTTTGTTGACTTGCTCCATGATATCTGTAACTCTTTGTTCTGACATTGTTATAACTCCTTAAAGATATATGTTTATTTAATTGGTTGAACGTGAACCACGAAGACTTTCGGACAAACGTTGAGCAAGTGCAGCACCAGCAGATTTTGGTGTTTCCTCTGTTAATTTTGCAGCAACATCTTCGGCGGACTTTAGAGGAAGCTCTTTCTTAACAGATTCTTCAATTTTCTTTTCTTCTGGGGCTTTAAAACCTTTTATTGGAGATAAAGCAGCAATGGCTTCATCAATTGCTTTCTTAGATGGGGAAGTACGGATAGCTTCAGCAACTAACTTGCGAGCATCTTTGTCGCCCTTTAACCCAACCTTGTCTAATTCCTGTTCAGCATAAACTTTAGCTGAAAGGTTACGAAGTCTTGTGGAAAGTTCTTCAATAACTCCAAGAGCAACATCATATTTTTCTGTAAGTTCTGTTGAATCAACACCAGAAACTTTAAGAGTACCAGAATTAACCGCTTCTTGGATCTTTTCCTGCATACGAGTAATTACAGCATTAAAGGTTTCACCCTCTGTCTGACGGTGATAACGCTCTAATAGATAAGCAGCAGCGAAGGCACGAATGGCCGAATTATCTTCGGTTTCTTGAAGAGCAACTAGTTCCTCAGCAATTGAGGTAAGAACATCATTGCTTTCCTTCATGAAAGCTGGCTTATCCTCTTCATCTTCATCTTCGCCCTTTTTCTTTTTGTCATCTTC
>Ga0137350_1000069_pt1 | contig 14179 bp, 13 predicted proteins | sample EasRivERMLT660_2_FD_104765 | JGI IMG/M metagenome (GOLD analysis project Ga0137350, IMG submission 104765) | Soil microbial communities from meander-bound floodplain in the East River, Colorado, USA - East River MetaG ERMLT660_2 | ecosystem: Environmental > Terrestrial > Soil > Floodplain ... | reverse complement strand
CTACGCATGGCTTGCAGCGTAGCCCCCGAGCCGAGCGCTGCCTACTGCCCCTTGGGGAAGGTCGGCGGACGTTCCTCGAACACGCCCGCCTCCTGGACGAGCCGCGTGAGCTCGGCCACGGACCGCACGTGGAGCTTGGTGGTGATGGCGGTGCGGTGGAGTTTCACCGTCCGCTCGTTGATGCGCAGGTCCGCCGCGATCTGCTTGTTCAGCCTGCCCCGCACGACCTGCCGCAGCACTTCGCGCTCGCGTGGCGTGAGGGCATCGAAGCGGGCGCTCAACTCGCGCAATCGGGCGCGCTCTGCGCGCTGGCGGGCATCGCGGGCGAGCGCGCGCTTCACCGCGTCGAGGAGGTCCTCCTTCGGCGCGCGCTTGGTGAGAAAGTCTTCCGCGCCCTGCCGCATCGCATGCACGCTGGTCGGGATGTCGCCCTGCCCGGTGAGGAAGACCACCGGCAGCGCGTTCCCGGCCCGCGTCAGCGCCTCCTGCAGGTCGAGGCCGCTCAGTCCCGGCATGCGCAAATCCGCGATGACACAGCCGGGCGTGTCGGCAAGCTGGGCAAGAAACTCATCGCCGCTGGAAAACGCCTTCACCGTATGGCCCGCTGCGAGCAACAGCCGTGACACGGCCCTCAAGAAAGAAGCGTCGTCGTCCACGACATGCACCACGGGCGCGGCTTCGCTCACGGCGCGGTTGCGTCCTTCGCCACGGGAAGCGTGAAGCGGAACGTCGCTCCCCGGTCCGCGTTGTTCTCCGCCCAGATGCGCCCGCCGTGCGCTTCGACGATCGTGCGCGAGACGGCCAGCCCGATGCCCATGCCGTTCGCCTTCGTCGTGAAGAACGGCTCGAACACGAGCCCGAGCTTTTCCGGCGGAATACCGTGTCCGGCGTCCCTCACCGCCACTTCGACGACGCCCTCGTCATTGCGCCGTGCCCGCACCGCCACCTTTAGCTGCCCGGCGGGTGCGCCTTCGACGGCATCCATCGCGTTGAGCACGAGATTGAGCAGCACCTGCTGGAGGTGCACCCGGTCGCCCATGACCGCCGGCAGCCCGGGTACGGCCTCGAATTCGAACTGGACATGGCGCGCTACCGCATCGCTGCGCGTGAGCGCTGCGACGGTGCGCAGCAGGTCGCCTACGGCCAGCACGCGCGGCTCGATGCTGCGTCGCTTGAGCATGGCGCGCAAGCGCTCGATCACGTCGCCCGCACGCTGGTCGTCTTTGCGGATATCGACGAGTATGGCGCGCAACTCGTCGAGGTCCGGCGGATCGTGTTGCAGGAAAAGCTCCGCCGCCTCGGCGTTGCGCAGGATCGCGCCGAGCGGTTGGTTCAACTCGTGCGCGAGCGCCGAAGCGAGCTGTCCCATCATCGATACCCGGTCGGCGTGCGCGAGCTGGCCTTGCAGCTGTTGCAGCTCCAGTTCCGAGCGGTGTCGTGCCGAGCTGTCGAGCACGACACCGCGCATGAGAACCGGCTTGCCTTTGGCGTCGCGTTCGGCCTGTCCGCGCGCCGCGATCCAGCGCGTCCGGCCATCGGGAAGCTGCACGCGAAACTCCACCTCATAGTCGCGGTCGGCGTCAAGCGAGCTCTCGATGGCGTGCCGCACCGCATCGCGGTCGTCGGGATGCAGCGCGCTCATGAAGCGCGCCAGGTTCAGGCTCTCCGATTCCGAGAAACCGAGCAGGGAGCGGGCCCTCGCCGTGGCCCAGATCTGGTCGCGGACAATGTCCCAAACCCAGCTGCCGAGCCCGGCGGCGTCGCTGGCCAAGTCCATGCGCCGCTCGCTTAGCTGCAACTGGCGGGCAAGTTGCGCCGCGCGGAGCACCTCGATGCTCAACTCGTAGCCCATCGCCGCGGCCAGGCCCAGGTAAAACAGACTAAACGTGAACGGCGACTGGACGCTTCCCCAGAACACCAGCACGGTCTGACCCAGTGCGGCCACTACGAAGAACGTGATAGCCCCGCCCACCATCAGCGCCTTCCGGCGTTCGCCGCGCCGCCAGGCGGCGACACTGGCATCCGCGACAAAGGCGAGGAGCAGCACCACGCCCAACTGGGCGACAAGCATCCAGGGATTGCGCAGGCCTTCGGCGACCGCGACGGATTCTCCCAGAAACGGGAGCGGCCGCAGGGCAGTGATCTCGAGGTAGTTGAGATTCTGCCCCACGAGGAAATTGGGGAGCAGAGCGAACGTGCGCAGGCCGCAGGCCGCCCACGCGAGCCATGGCCGCCCGGCCCGCAGGTAGATCCGCACGAACCCGACGAGCGACACGGTCCACAGCCAGACCGGCACCTGCGCCCACCTCATCGCTGCGCCGAATGCTTCGGGCGTCTGGGCCCGCATCATCGACAACTCGCAGAACGCGAAGGCCGCCGCCGCCACGGCCGTCAGGGAAAACAGCAGATTGGCCCACGCCGTCCGGTTCCCGCACCAGATCAGTACATGAATCCCCGCCAGCGTCAGACACGCCGACGCAATCATGGACCAGATAATGGTGACCCAACTCATGGCCGGTTGGCTCCGGCTTTGGCCCCGCAGGGGGCCGCCATCGGCGCGTTCAGAGTTGCGCCTGAATCACTGTGCATGCGAGCCGGAGCAAGAATACGGGACTCAACCGTACCACACTGCCCCGTGGACAACGGGGCGGGCCCGGGGCTGCGCTCGATCAGTGAGGAGCGGACGGTCGAACGGCCACGCGGCGGATCGCTTCGAGCACCTCGCCTCCGGAGTCCGTCTTGCGGAAGTAGCCCGCGCAGTCCGCCGCGTACGCCTGCGCGCGCGCTTGGGGGTCGTCGTGAGCGGTGATGAAGATGACGGGAGCCGCCGTGCCCGCAGCTGCGAGCTGCTTCTGCAGCTCGAGCCCGGACATCCCGGGCAACTGAACGTCGAGCACCAGGCAGTCGAACCGGGGATGCTTCCTGTCCGCCAGGAAGTCCTCGGCGGAAAGATAGGTGATCGGCTGCATGCCCGCCGCGCGCAGCAGGCGCGCGAAAGACCGGCAAAGGTTCTCGTCGTCATCGACCACGGCCACGTAGATGTGGCCGGGGTTGTCCATACGCATAACGGGCAGCATAGAGAGCGCGTCGTGTGGCGACAACTGCCCCTTGGGGAAGGGGTGGCCCTACGTGGATGGCGGTGCCAGTATCATGGCTTGATGCCAACGCGGTTGCACCGCGGGGGGGAACCGCCTGGAGCCACCGAGGAGCGCGATTGACAGATGAATCCGCAGACGCAGATTTCAGCCCGATCGCCGTGACGCTGCGCGGTGGGCGGCGCGTCGCGCTGCGTTCGATTCGCCCCGACGACCGTGAGGTCCTGCAGGCGGCTTTCGGCCGGCTTTCCGGGGAAGCACGTTATATGCGCTTCATGGCAACGATGAAGGAGCTGTCGCCCGCGACGTTGGAACGCGCAGTCCACCCGGTCGCGGGCCGGGACCTGGCGCTGGTGGCTCTTGCGGATCCGGCGGCCAAGGGCGCCGACGGGAGCATCGTCGCCGGCGCGCGCTACATTGCAGACCCGGACCTGCAGACCTGCGAGTTCGGGATCGCGGTCGCCGAAGACTGGCGCGGGGTTGGGCTCGCCTCATGCCTGATGCAGGAACTGATCCGGTCCGCGCGTGCGCGTGGGCTGAAGGGTATGGAGGGCTTTATACTCACGGGTAATACGCCCATGCGCAACCTCGCCAAGCGGCTTGGTTTCGAAGCGACTGCGAGCAGCGAGGGGCCGGGCGTGGTGCGGGTGTGGCTGGACCTGCGTTCCGGGAACCGGGACGGCAGGGAGGCTGTCGGGCGGCCGGGGTCGGCGAACGGGGACCGCAACTTCAATTGAGCGCAGGGTAAATATGATCAACACAAAACTATGGATCGGCAATATTGCGCCGGGGACGACGGACGAGGAGATCCGCGAATTCGTAAAGAAATACGCGCCGGACCTGGAGTGCACGAAGATCCAGCGCGTCGAGGGCGATGGTTCGCGCCCGGCGGCGACGCTCGAATTCGCCGACACGCCCTATGGCTCGGTCGAGAAGATTTCCCTGCGCCTGCACGGAATGCACTGGAAGGGGCGCGAGCTGTTCGTCCAGACGCTGAGCCGCTGAGCGCGCGAGACCGCGCGCGTTGCCGCCGGAGCGCGCGCATGCGCTACGAGGGCGGCTACACCAGCTATCTCGAGGTGCTCGACGCCGAGCGCAGCCTGTTCAGCGCCGAGCTCGGCTATGCGCAGACGCAAGCCGACCTGTTCAACGCGATCGTCAACGTCTACAAGGCGATGGGCGGCGGCTGGGTGGACGCGGCGGGTTAGATGAGCGAACCCGACTACACCGGTGGCAAAGCCATTGGCGAATACGCCGACATCCAGATCAGCTGCGAGCCGCAGAAAGTCAGATGACCTATCCCCGCCTGATCGTTGCCGCCGCGACACTCGCACTCAGCGCCTGCGTCAGCCTCCCCGAGAACACGGGCCGCAGCGAATCGCAAGCCTTGCACGACACCGCCGACACGCGTCTGGGCAAGGCCAGTCAAGCGGCACGCCAGGGGCACCCCGGCCAGACCGGCCTGCTGGCCCTGCCGGACGGCGTCGATGCGCTGTTGTCGCGCATCGTGCTGGCGGCAGGCGCGGACCGAACGCTGGATGTGCAGTACTACATCTGGCATGGCGATCTGACCGGGCGTTACCTCGCCTCCGCCCTGGTCGGCGCTGCAGACCGTGGCGTGCGGGTTCGCGTGCTGCTCGATGATATCGGCGCCAACGCCAAGGACGAGGTGCTGTTGGCGCTGGATAGCCATCGGAACATCCAGGTTCGCCTGTTCAATCCAATCGCTTCGCGCAGCTTCCGTAGCATGGGATCGCTGGGGGATTTTTCGCGCCTGAACCGCCGCATGCACAACAAGGCCTTCATCGCCGACAACCAGTTCGCGATACTGGGTGGGCGCAATATCGGCGACGAATACTTCAACGCCTCGTCCACTGTGGGTTTCGGTGATCTCGACGTGGTGGCAATCGGGGCGGTCGTGCCCGAGGTATCCGCCGCCTTCGACCAATTCTGGAATGCGCCGGCTTCATATCCCATCACGACGCTGCTCGGCCGCGAGGGCGACTCATCCAGCCTGGATGCACTGCGAGCTGAATTTTCCAGCACCCTCCCGGCGCAGGCCCAAAATCCTTATGCGCAGCTCTCCAAGGCGCGCATAACCGAGTTGATGGCCGGTGGCATCCGGCACGTTTCGTGGGGTACGGCCCAGGTGCTCTACGACGACCCCGACAAGATCAGTCGCCCGCCAACAGATGCCGGCGGGACGCTGATGACGAAAGCCCGCGCTATCGGCCTGGAGGCAAAACAGGATCTCTTGATCATTTCACCGTACTTTGTGCCGGGCGACGCCGGGGTCGCGCGGTTGCGCGAACAGGTGGCACGCGGCGTGCGCGTCACGGTTCTGACCAACTCGCTGGCGGCCACCGACGTAGGCGCGGTGCATTCGGGCTATCAGCGCTACCGCATGGCGCTGCTGGAGGCCGGCGTGCAGCTCTACGAATTCAAGCCGGGCGAGCGCTCCCAGCAGGCACCCAAGCAGCACGGCATCCACGCTTCGCGCGCCTCCCTCCACGCCAAGACCTTCGTGTTTGACCGCCGCTCGGTTTTCATCGGTTCGCTCAACCTCGATCCGCGCTCGATCGAGCTCAACACCGAAATCGGCCTGCTGTGCGAGAGCCCGGAACTCGCTGCAGGCATTGCGAGCGGGCTTGAACGAAACCTGAACGGCATAGCCTGGCGCCTGCAGCGCGTGGTGAGCGAAAACGGCAGCGAGCGCCTGGTCTGGATAGACAACGCCGATGGCAAGGTCCGCGAATACGACTCAGAACCCGGGGTCAGCGCCCTGCGCAAATTCGGTGTGTGGTTTCTCGGCCTGCTCCCCATCGAATCCCAGCTCTGAGCGCCGGTAAATGGGGGCCGCCCTGCCCGTACGGGGTCGGCCCGTACTGGACGCGCCGCTGGGGTCGGTTCGCCGGGGAAGCCCTGATTTTCGTCATTCCCGGCAAGCGGGAATGACGAAGTCAGGGTTGTTTAGAGCTTCCCTACTTGGGCTTGGCCGACTTCGCGGCCTTGCTTTCCTTGGGGAGCATCTGCATCGCCAGCGCCTCGGCGTACACGACAGTGACGAGGTCGCCGAGCTGGATTCCTTCCAGCTTGACGTCGGGCGCGACCTGGAACTCCAGCTCGTTGCCCTTCGGTCCTCTCACCGCGATCGTGCGGCGGGTGCGATCGAGCGCCTCGACCGTCGCGCTGATCTGCATCGTGTTCACGACGATGCCGCCGGGCGTGGCGCCCTTCGGGGCAAGACGGACAGCCTGATCCTTGGAAGCCGAGGCCACGCCGCCCTTGCTCAAGGCCACGGCGACCGATTCAACGTAGCGGACCTGGAAGCGCGATCCCTTCTTCACCTGATCGAGATTCTGGGCCTCGGGCGGGACGTTGATCGTGACGGTGCGCCCTTTGGGGCCTTTTACGGTCACGGTCCGGGCCTTGCGGTTGACGCTCACCACCGTCACGACGGCCTCGGTCTCCCCAACGACGACGACCCCGTCCTTGACTTGCGCGCTCGCGCAAGGGGCAAGGGCGAGCGTTGCAAAGGCTGCTGCTGCAATAAACTTGCTCTTCATGTGATTTCCTCTGTGCAGAAACGAAAAGTTTTCCTCGGTGCTCGTAGAGCTTCGCCGAGGCCTTGCCGCGGAAGACCCGATACGAACGCGAAAGTGCAGTCGGGCCAGGCGAGCAGTATAGGTATGCCCGCGGCATATTGTCCATCGGGGTTGCCGATATGATTTATCGGGGTTCCCGGACACGGCGAGTTCGGGGCGGCGTGCTTTGCGCCGCGCTAGAATCCGATCGCCTTGAGCAAACCTGTCATCCTGCGGCGCTGGACCCGGGCCGCCCGTTACGCTGCCTATGGCGCGGCCGGTATCGTCGTCCTGCTCGTGGCGGCGGGTTTCCTGCTGCGCGAGCTGCTCGATCGGCCGGGGGTCGAAGCAGAGATCCAGAGCAGGCTCTCTGGGGCGGTCAACGGGCAAATCGCCTGGGAGTCGCTGCAGGTCCGGCTGCTGCCTTCTCCGCGCGGTGTCATCCGCGGCGTGCGCGTCGAGATGCCGGGGACGATGAGCGTGCGCGCCGATCAAATCGACGCTCGCTTGCGCTTCATGCCGCTCTTGCGCGGGCGCGTCGAAATCGCCTCCATCAGCGTGTCGCGGCCCGCGATCCAGGTCGATCTCGCTCCTTTCGAGTCTGCGGAAAAAAAGAAAAAAGACAAAGCAACAACGGACCCGCTCGAAGCCTACCGCACGGCCGTCGCTGCGGTAATCGTGGGAATCCGCCAGTTTGCCGCGGACACAGTGCTGGAAATCGACGATGCCACAGCGGAGGTTCGGGCACCGGACCTCCCGGCGATCCTGTTGCGCGGTCTTTCGATCCACGCGCGGACCGGTTTGAAGGGTCTCGATCTCGATGCCGCAACCGCGGGTAACTTCTGGGATGAGCTGCGGTTGTCCGCCCGCGTCGAGTTCGACGACCTCTCGGGGAGCGCGAGCTTGCAGGCCGCCGGTCTCAAGCCGCAGGCCTGGCTGGACCCGTATCTCGCGAAATCGCCCGTAGTCATCGCCGTTCCTTCCGCAAATCTGCGCGCGCAGGCGCGCACCGATGGAACGACTTCCCTGGAATGCGACTTCGACCTGCGCGCCGGGCCCGTGGAGATCCTGCGCGCCGCACAGCGCCTGCAGGTTCCGGGCATCGATGTGAAGGGCAAGGTCGCGGCCCGCGCGGAGGAAATCGGGATCAGGCTGCGTGAGGTACGCCTTGGCGCGAGCAAGCTGGCCGGCGCGACGCTGCGCTATTCCCCGAAGCGCGACGCCGCCTCAGGAAATCTGGAATTCGACCTCGATCTTGCCCAAGGCATGGATGCCGCGCGCCGCCTCGTCCCGGACGAGGCGGGTGCGGCGCTCGCTGCCATCGAGTCCGTCACCGGCCGCGCGCAAGGGCGCGTGAAGCTGGATTTCGGGCGGTCCGGATGGAACGTCCGGGCGGAAGTTCTCAAATCGGATTCCTCGGTGCAAATACGCAAGCTGCCCGGTCCGGCGCGTCTCGCAAGCGTCGCCGTCGATGTCACGCGAGACACGGTCAAGGTCGATCGCGCGGTGCTGTCCATGCTCGACACCAGCGCGATCGCGTCGGCGACGATCAGCAACTCTCCCGCCGGGCCGCAGATCACCGGAAATCTGGAATTCGACCTCGATCTCGCGCAGGGCATGGAGGCCGCGCGCCGCCTCGTCCCGGACGAGGAGGGCGCGGCGCTCGCCGCCATCGAGTCCGTCACCGGCCGCGCGCAAGGGCGCGTGAAGCTGGATTTCGGGCCGTCCGGATGGAACGTCCGGGCGGAGGTCCTGAAATCGGATTCCTCGGTGCAAGTAAGCAAGCTGCCGGGTCCGGTAAGTCTCGCCGGCGTCTCCGTGGATATCAGCGGCGACACCGTCAAGGTCGAGCGCGCGGCGCTGTCCATGCTCGATGCCAGCGCGATCGCGTCGGCGACGATCATCAGCTCTCCCGCCGGGCCGCAGATCACCGGCTCCGTTGCCGAAGGCAGGGTCGGCGGGAAGTTCATGGAATGGGCCCGGCAGATTGCGCAGCTGCCGCCGAATCTGCAGCTCAGGACCCCGATTCAATTCGCGGCGCAGCGCATTGCGCTCAGCCCGAAGCAGGCGCTGGAGGTGGAGGCGACGGCCCGATTCGACGCGGGCCCGGACATCGCCGTCGAACTGGGCTGGGCGCAGGACGCGCTCGATCTGCGGCGGCTCGCGATCAAGGACGAGCGCAGCGACGCGGCGATCGCCCTTCGCAGCAAGGGTCGCGCGCTGGAAGGAAAGTTCTCCGGGTCTCTGTACAGCACGAGCATCGCGGCCATGCTGAAGAACGCGGACCTGCCCTTCGGAAGCGTCACCGGGAATCTGCACGTGAATTTCGACCGCGACAGCCCCGGGCGCGGGACGGCCGAAGGTGATCTGAAGGGCGAGGCGCTCGATCTCGCCCCGCTTCTCGGCCGGCCCGTGAAGATCGACCGGATCGACCTAGCGGCGGACAACACGATCCTGCGCGTGCGCGAAGCGTCCGTGAACTGGGCCGGGCAGCACGCCACGCTGCGCGGGGAGATCAGGCGCGGCGCGGGCGGCGCGGTCATCGACGCGCAGCTCGATTCTCCCGGCGTGATCCTGGATGCGATCTTCCCGCCCGAAGACAAGGCTGCCGGCGAAAAACCCGAGGAAGGGCGGCAGCCGCCGGCCGGCAAGGGCGAACCCTCGCCGCTGTGGCCGCTGCCGGTGACGGGGCGAGTTGCGGTCCGCTCGGATTTCCTCCAGTACGGCCGCCATAAGCTCGCGCCTGTCACGGCGACGCTTGCGCTCGAGGAACGACGCGCGCTATTGGACCTGAAAGAGGCGCAGCTGTGCGGAATCTCGCTGCCGCTGACGATCGAGGCGACGCCGCAGGGCGTCTCGGCTTCCGCGCGCTTCATCGCGCAGAAGCAGTCGCTGGAACAGACGGCCCGCTGCCTCAGCGATGAGCAGCTGCAGATCACCGGCGATTTCGATTTGAAGGCCGATGTTCGCAGCAAGGGCAAGCTGGACGAGCTTGCCCGCAACCTCGAGGGGTCGGTCGGCGCCGAGGTGCGCGACGGAAGAGTGATGAAATTCGCCTTGCTCGGCAAGATTCTTTCCATGGAGAATATCTCCGCGCTGCTCAAAGGCGGGCCCAGACTGGATCAGGCGGGCTTTCCCTATCGCAACATCACCGTGAACGGGCGCTTTCAGGCGGGACGCTTCCTCGTCGACGAGGCCGCCTTCCGCAGCGACGCAGTGGGGCTTGCGGCGACCGGCTGGATCTCGATTCTCGACTACCACAGCAGGCTCTCGGTGCTGGTCGCGCCGCTGGGCCGCCTGGACGAGCTCGTGCGCAAGGTGCCGATCCTGGGATACGTACTCGGCGGGGCCTTGACGAGCGTGCCCGTGGGCGTGAGCGGCGATATCCGCGATCCGGCCGTCGTGCCGCTCGGCCCGGCCGCGATTACTTCCGAGCTGACGGGAATCTTCGAGCGCACCTTGAAGGTGCCCTCCAAGCTGCTCGCGCCGCTGAAAGCGGGCCCCGCGAGCGGCTCGCCGCCGGATGCTCAGTGATCGGTTTGCGCCGCTGCGCCGTGAATCCGGACGGGCGCCGGCCCTGTCTTCACATGCGGAAAACGAAATCGAGCCTCCAGCCGTCGAAGTCCTTCGAGCTGTTCACGTCGAGCCACAGCTTGTTATAGCTCCCTTGCACGGCAAACTGCCGCGACATCTCCCAGCGCACGCCGACCCCGCCCGTGTAGCTCACCGCCGTATACGTTTTCGTCGATGTATAACCGTTGCAGACGTATCCATAAAAAGGATCGTACCAGCACGCGGTCGTGCTGCCCTGTCCGCTGGGAATGTTGGAGTCCACGAAAACGCTCCCGATCCCGGCCGACACGAATGGAGTGAAGTTCGATGCCATCAAATAGTAAACCGCATTGAACGCTAGGGTGGAAGTGTCCAGAGTGCCGTTGTCTTTCCGGGTCACCCCGTTATCTTGCACGATGTTCGCGGTATAGCTCCGGGTACTCCAGTTGAAGATGCCGTTCACCTGGAAGTGATTGTTGACGTTGTAGCCGAATCCGAACCCCAACCCCAGATCCGAGCTCAAGTCCGCGCTCGATCCGCCCTGTCCACCGACGGTTGTGGATGGGGAGTAGATAACGGGCAGGATGAACTCCAAGCTGCCTGCCCGCGAGGTTCCCTGTGCCTTGACCGAGGAAGGGAAAACCAGCCCTCCCATGAGCACGCCGACTGCGACGACTGGGAACATCCTGAAAATCAATTTCATGATTTCTCCTGGTGGTAGTGTCGCGGCAAATCATGCCCTCGTCAGGCACGGCAAGTCAAGCGTGAGGTACACCGCCCTGCCGATCGGGAGCCGGCTCTGACGTAGAATGCGCGATGGCCGTTCGAGACCGCCGGCCCGCGGGCCGGCGAACCCTTGTGGCCGCGTCGGTCGCGGTGGCGGGCCTCACCGTCGCCTCCCTGTGGATGGCCTTCGCATTCCTGAGCCCGACGCCAGGCCTCTGCTGTATACGTTGAGGTTGCACATCAATCTGGTGCGCGAGCGCCTGCGGAAGTCGTAGCAGACGCCTCATCGCGTTGTGCACACCGCGAGCGGGAGGCCGGGATAGACTTGGCGGGCACTGCCCAGTAGACTCCGCGGCAAGGGGCCGCCCCGAAGGGGGCGGGTCGACTCAGGAGAATAGCGGCCGTGAGAATTGCCTTTGCCGTTGCGGCGGCGCTGCTCGCGTCGCCTGCGCTCGCGCTCAACTGGAATTTTATGAAGGACGCGCCGATCTCGCGTCTGAGCGAAGGCGAGGTGAGGTCATTCCGGGCGTTCATTTTCGAGACGCTGGATCGGGCGCCCGACGCAACCACGGTCGAATGGAAAGCACCCAAGACCGTCTTTACCAGCAAGATCACCCCGCTCAACAGGTTCGACGACGCCGACATGAAGTGCCGCGACGCGACGATCGAGTCGGACAGCCAGGACCGCCACCTGCGCGGCCGCTACACCTTCTGCAAGAAGGGAAAAAGCGACTGGGAGTTCAGGAACCCGTCCGCGAAGCGGCCGGCCAAGGGCTCGTGAAGCAGAACATGGACGGCATGGCCCGATGGATGGTGACGTGGCTCTTCGCCGCCCTGGTGATTGCGCCGATCGCCCGCGCGCAGGACGCGGCGAAGCCGGCGGCTTTCAAGAACGAGGAGATCGAGCAGCTGGTCGCGCCGATCGCGCTCTACCCGGACGCGCTCGTCGCGCAGATCCTGATGGCGTCCACGTATCCGCTGGAGATCGTCTCCGCCGCGCGCTGGTCGAAGGCCAACCCCAAGGTGACCGGCAAGACACTCGAGGACGCGATGCAGAAGCAGACCTGGGACCCGAGCGTGAAGTCGCTCGCGGCCTTTCCCGGCGTGCTCGCCATGATGAACGACAAGCTGGACATGACCCAGAAGCTGGGCGACGCCTTCCTCGGCCAGCAGAAGGACGTCATGGACGCTGTCCAGCGGCTGCGCGCCAAGGCGTATGCGGCGGGAAATCTCAAGTCGGGCAAGGAGCAGAAGGTCACAACCGAGCAACAAGGCACCACGACCATCATCGTGATCGAACCCGCGCAGCCGCAAGTCGTCTATGTGCCCACCTACAACCCGATGGTGGTGTACGGTCCGTGGCCGTACCCCGCGTATCCGCCGTACTACTATTACCCGCCGGGCTACGCCGCGGGCACCACGTTCTTCGTGTTCACGGCGGGCATCATCGTCGGCAGCGCGATGTGGGGCCGCTGCAACTGGCACGGCAATTCGGTCTACGTCAGCGTCAATCATTACAACAGTTTCAACAGGACCAACATCAACAACGGGAACTGGCAGCACCAGCCCGAGCACCGCAAGGGCGTGCAGTACCGGGACACGGCAAGCCAGCAGAAATACGGAGGCGGGCAGCGGCAAGGCGCCGAGTCGCGCGACGCGTACCGCGGCCGCGACGGCCAGAGTGGGCAGGACGCGCGAAGGGGAGCAGATCCGTCGAAGGGCGGTGGCGCGTCTGACCGTGCGGGTGGCCGCGAAGCCGGCGCGGGTGGCCGCGAAGCCGGCGCGGGTGGCCGGGAAGCCGGCACGGCCGACCGGGCTGGCGGAGCAGGCGACCGTACCGGTGGTGGAGCGCGCGATCCCGGCGGCACGCAGCGCGCCGGTGGCCGCGAAGCCGGCGCGTTCGATGGCGTGGGCCAGGGCGGCCAGACCCGTGATTTCAGCAGCCGCGGCGCGTCGAGCCACGCGGGCGGGGGCGGCGGTGCACGCGCCGGCGGTGGCGGCGGGCGCGGTGGCGGCGGGCGAAGATAGGTGGATGGGAAACGCAGATTCGATCGCGAGGTTCGGATGTTTTCGATCCAGGTAATTTCAATTTCGGATTCGAGGCGCAGCCTTGCGGCCGCGCTTGCTCTGGTCTGGATGTTTGGGCTGGCTGCGACGACGTTCGCGGCCGACTCCGGACAGAAAACATTCGCCACGCCGGAAGAGGCCGTAAAGGAACTGATTGCGGCGGTCAGGTCGGCCGAGGCGAAAGCACTGCTGGCGGTACTGGGGCCGGATGCGAAGGGCATCGTTCAGTCCGGCGATGCGGCGGCCGACAAGCTGGGCCGCGAGCGCTTCGTGAAAGCCTACGAGGAAGCGAACAAGCTCGAGAAGCCCGGCGACGCGATGGCGACGCTGAGCGTCGGCAAGGACGGCTGGCCGTTCCCGATCCCGATCGTGAAGGATGCCTCGGGCTGGCGATTCGATACCAGGGCGGGCCGGGAAGAGATCCTCAAACGGCGCATCGGCCGCAACGAATTGTCCACGAACCAGGCGATGCAGGCCTATGTGGACGCGCAGCGCGAGTACTATCTGCGCAACCCCGATGGCGACAAGCTCCTGCACTACGCCCGCAAGATCATCAGCGACCGGGGAAAGCGCGACGGCCTCTACTACCCGACGAAATCAGGAGAGCAGCCCAGCCCTCTGGGCCCGCTATTCGCGGGCGCCAAGGCGGCCGGCTATGACAAAGGCAAGGACGCCGCCGGCAAGCCGGTTCCCTATCACGGCTACCACTACCGCATTCTCAGGGCACAGGGTCCCGACGCGCCGGGCGGAGCCTACGACTACGTCGCGCAGAGCAGGATGATCGGCGGGCACGCGCTGGTCGCCTGGCCGGCCTCCTACGGCAACTCCGGCGTGATGACATTCATTGTCAATCACGACGGCGTGGTGTACGAGAAGGACCTCGGGCCGGAAACCGCCGCCGCAGCGCAGAAGATGACCCGATTCAACCCTGACAAGAGCTGGAAACGCTTCTAGGAGTGACGGCGGGCCCGGCCCGATGCACGCGTGTGTGCGGCCTTGAGACTTCGTGGCGAAAGTCACCAAGGCAGGTTCGCCGGACTTCGTCCCCGCACGGCAGCGCGTCGCCACCTTCGACAACGACGGCCAGTGTCCTGAGTCAATGATTCGCGGCATGAATACGCTCCCGTCATTCCCGCGAAAGCGGGAATCCAGTGT
>Ga0137350_1000068_pt1 | contig 14208 bp, 11 predicted proteins | sample EasRivERMLT660_2_FD_104765 | JGI IMG/M metagenome (GOLD analysis project Ga0137350, IMG submission 104765) | Soil microbial communities from meander-bound floodplain in the East River, Colorado, USA - East River MetaG ERMLT660_2 | ecosystem: Environmental > Terrestrial > Soil > Floodplain ... | reverse complement strand
GACATGATGTGTTCCCCTGCCTTTACACTGATCCCATGGTGCCGTTGGTGCGGATTGAACGCACGACCTCTCCCTTACCAAGGGAGTGCTCTACCACTGAGCTACAACGGCGACGTGCGTTTCGATAAACTTGTTTCGCAAGAAACCTGGAGCGGGTGAAGGGAATCGAACCCTCGTCGTAAGCTTGGAAGGCTTCTGCTCTACCATTGAGCTACACCCGCGCCGCGTAACTCATTTTCGCGACCGAACCCTTCATAAGCCTGCTCGAGGTGACCGATGATCTGGTGGAGGAGGTTGGATTCGAACCAACGTAGGCGCAAGGCCAACAGATTTACAGTCTGCCCCCTTTAACCGCTCGGGCACCCCTCCGAACGAAACCGCTGATTATGCGTAGTTTTTTAGGGGATGTCAACGATCGTTGGCATGCATTTCGCTTTCGCGCCGAAATCAAGCCCGGCGCGACGATAATTCCGAGATGAACACCCCCACAAGACAGGGCCTTGTTTTTGTTCCCGGTCTGCTCTGCGACGAACTGATGTGGCGGCCACAGCTCACCGCGCTTGCCGCAGTCGCGGATTGCTGGGTTGCGGACCATACCCGCTCGGAAACCATGGCAGAAGTCGCCGCCGACGTGCTGCGCGATGCGCCGTTCGAGAAATTCGCCCTCGCGGGCCTCTCGATGGGAGGCTACGTGGCGCTGGAGATGGTGAGGCAGGCGGAACACCGCGTACAAAAGCTCGCGCTGCTCGACACCAGCGCGCGTGCCGATACCCCCGAGCAAAGCCAGAAGCGCAGGGATTTCATATCGCTTGCCGAGCGCGGGCGTTTTCTCGGAATCACCCACATCCTGCTCCCGATGCTGGTCCATCGGTCGCACCTCGCGAACCAGGAGTTGGTGTCCACTATCAAGAAGATGGCTAAGAACACAGGCAAGGACGCCTTCATCCGCCAGGAGCGCGCGATCATCAGCCGGGCCGACAGCCTGCCGCTGCTGCCGCGCATCGCCTGCCCGACGTTGGTGCTGTGCGGCAGGGAGGACGCGCTGATACCGCTCGCGCGCCACGAGGAAATGGCCGCGCGAATCCCCGGGTCCAGGCTCGAAATCGTTGAGGAGTGCGGTCATCTCTCGACGATGGAGCGCCCCGCGGAAACGAGCGCGGCGCTGGCGCGCTGGCTCGCGGCGTGACGCGGCGCCCCGTTCGGCCCGGCGGGTAGAATGAGGACACATGAACGCCCCCGCCCGGATTCACGAGGTCACGCTCGACGATAAGTACACGCTGGATCGCGGACACGCCTTCATGACCGGTACGCAGGCGCTGGTGCGCCTGCCGATGCTGCAGCGGGTCCGCGATCTCGCCGCGGGCTTGAACACCGCCGGATTCATTTCCGGCTATCGCGGCTCGCCGCTCGGCGGCTTCGACCAAGCCTTGTGGAAGGCGAAGAAATTCCTCGAAGAACACCACATCAAATTCCAGCCCGGGGTGAACGAAGACCTTGCGGCGACCTCAATCTGGGGTACGCAGCAGGTCAACCTTTTTCCGGACGCGAAATACGACGGCGTGTTCTCCCTCTGGTACGGCAAGGGTCCCGGCGTGGACCGCTGCGGCGACGTCTTCAAGCACGCCAACTCCGCGGGCACGTCCAGGCACGGCGGCGTGCTCGTCCTCGCGGGCGACGATCACGCAGCAAAATCCTCGACACTCGCTCATCAGAGCGAGCACATCTTCAAGGCCTGCTGCATTCCGGTGCTCAACGCCGCGAGCGTGCAGGAATATCTGGATCTCGGCCTGCACGGCATCGCCATGTCGCGCTTCTCCGGCTGCTGGGTGGCCTTCAAGTGCGTGACCGATGTGGTCGAGTCGGGCGCGGTGGTGGAGATCGACCCGCAGCGCGTGAAGATCGTCACGCCCCCCGATTTCGCCATGCCGCCGGGCGGGCTGAACATCCGCTGGCCGGACGGATTTCTCCAGCAGGAAGCGCGGCTGCTCGACTACAAGGTCTACGCGGCGCTCGCCTACTGCCGCGCGAACAAGCTCGACCGCATCGTCTGGGATTCGCCCGCAGGTTACCCGCCCCCGCGCTTCGGCATCATCACCACCGGCAAATCCTTCGGCGATACCGTGCAGGCGCTCGCCGATCTCGGCATCGATGAGCGCGTTGCCGCGGACGCCGGCATCCGTCTGTACAAGGTGGCGATGTCCTGGCCCCTGGAGCCGCAGGGCGCGCGCAAGTTCGCCGAAGGGCTCGAAGAAATCCTCGTGGTCGAGGAAAAGCGCCAGGTCATCGAGTACCAGATCAAGGAAGAGCTGTACAACTGGCGCGAGGGCATGCAACCGCCGCGCATCGTCGGCAAGTTCGACGACAACGGCGAATGGTCGATCGCCGAAGGCCAGCCCGCGGGCAACTGGCTGCTCCCCGCTCACTACGAGCTCTCCGCCGCGCTGATCGCCAAGGCGCTCGCGAGCCGCTTGGCGAAGCTCGGGCTCGACCAGAAAATGGGCGATCGCTATCGCGAGCGCGTCGCCTACCTGGAATTCAAGGAGAAGTCTCTCGCCAGGCCGCGCGTCGTGGCGAGCCGCCTGCCGTACTTCTGCTCCGGCTGCCCGCACAACACCTCGACGCAGGTTCCCGAGGGCAGCCGCGCCATGGCGGGCATCGGCTGCCACTTCATGGCCCTCTGGATGGACCGCAACACCGCGACCTTCACTCATATGGGCGGCGAGGGCGCGCCCTGGATCGGGCAGGCGCCTTTCACAAGTTGCCCGCACGTGTTCGCCAACATCGGCGACGGCACCTATTTCCATTCCGGGCTGCTCGCCATCCGCGCCGCGGTCGCCTCCGGGGTGAGCATGACCTACAAGATCCTCTACAACGACGCCGTGGCCATGACCGGCGGCCAGCACGTGGACGGACCCCTCGACCCGGCGATGATTTCGCGCCAGATCGCCGCCGAGGGCGTCGACCCGATCGTCGCGGTCGTGGACGAGAAGGAGCCGCTCCCCGCCGGGCTCAAATGGGCGCCCGGCGTGACGATCCGGCCGCGCGAGGAACTCGACGCGGTGCAGCGCGAGCTGCGCGAGAAGAAAGGCGTCTCGGCGATCATCTACGTGCAGACCTGCGCCACCGAGAAGCGCCGGCGCAGGAAACGCAACGAATTTCCCGACCCGCCGAAGCGCGTGGTCATCAACGAAGCGGTCTGCGAAGGCTGCGGCGATTGCACCGTGCAGTCGAATTGCCTTTCGGTCGAGCCGCTCGAGACCGAGTTCGGCCGCAAGCGCACCATCAACCAGTCCTCGTGCAACAAGGACTACTCCTGCCTGAAGGGATTCTGCCCGAGCTTCGTCACGGTCGAAGGCGGCACTCTGAAGAAGGGCAAGGCGGCCTCTTCGGAAGGGGAAGCGGAATTCGCGTTCCTGCCGCAACCGGAGCAGAACCTCCTCGACCGTCCCTTCGGCATCCTCGTCACGGGAATCGGCGGCATGGGCGTGATCACCATCGGCCAGATCGTGGCGATGGCGGCGCACCTCGAAGGCAAGGGCGCCACCGTGCTCGACATGTCGGGCCTCGCGCAAAAATTCGGCCCGGTGATGTCGCACGTGAGACTCGCGCGCTCGCCCGGGGAACTCCATTCGGTGCGCGTCGGCACCGGCGCCGCCGACCTCGTGCTCGGCTGCGATCTCGTGGTGACCTCGGGGTCCGAAGCGCTTTCGAAGATGAACGACAAAAGCACCCAAGTGCTCGTCAACGCGACGGTATCGCCGACCGCCGAGTTCGTGAAAGACCCCGACTGGCAGCTCCCGGGCACGCACCTGCAGTCGGACATCGTCGAGGCGGCGGGCGCGAAGAACGTCGAATTCGTCCCGGCCGGAAAACTCGCCACCGCGCTCATGGGCGATGCCATCGCCACCAACATGTTCATGCTCGGCTACGCGTACCAGAAAGGCTGGGTTCCGCTTGCCGAGTCGTCGCTCGCCCGCGCCATCGAGCTGAACGGCGTCGCCGTCGAGTTCAACAAGAAGGCCTTCCTGTGGGGGCGGTATGCCGCGGCGGATCTCGCGCGCGTCGAGCAGCTTGCCACACCGGCCGAGGTCATCCCGATTTCGCAGGCGTTCTCGCGAAATCTGGATGAGCTGATCGCGCGCCGAGTCGAGTTCCTATCCGCGTATCAGAACTCGGCTTATGCTGCGCGTTACAGCACGCTGGTCGAGCGCGTGCGCGCCGCTGAGTCGAGGCTGGGCGCCGGCACCGTGCTCACCGAAGCCGTGGCGCGCTACTACTTCAAGCTCATGGCCTACAAGGACGAATATGAAGTCGCTCGCCTGTACGCCGATCCTTCGTTCGCCCGGAAAATCGAAGCGATGTTCGAGGGAGACTACAAACTCAAATTCCATCTCGCTCCGCCGATCTTCAACCGGCCGGATCCGCGCACGGGTGAGGCGTCGAAGTCCCAGTTCGGCGCCTGGATGATGCCCGCGTTCAGGATCCTCGCGAAGTTGAAGGGCTTGCGCGGCACCGCGCTGGACATCTTCGGCTACACCGAAGAACGCAGGATCGAGCGGCGGCTCATCGCGGACTACGAACAAACAGTCTCGGGGCTGCTCGAGGGCCTGGACCACGACAACCGCAAGCTCGCGGTAGAAATCGCCGGCATCCCCGAGCACATCCGGGGGTACGGCCACGTCAAGCGCCGCCACCTCGATGAGGCGAAGAAGAAGGAAGCCGGGCTGCTTGCCGCTTTCCGCACGCAGCGCTCCGCCGCGCGCGCCGCCTGATGCCGCTCACGCGCGCCGATCTCGAGGCCGATCGCCTCAGGAAGTGTTTCTGCAAGGCCAACCCGGGCGTGCCTGTACTCACCGATACCGAGCAGGACGCCTCGCTCAAGGGCTTGCTCGACCAGCATCGCAGAGGCGCGGACGTGTGGCTCTTCGGCTACGGTTCGCTCGTCTGGAATCCGATCGTCCACCACGAGGAGCGGCGCGTCGCGCGCCTGCACGGTTTTCACCGCAGCTTTTGCCTTTGGTCGCACGTCAACCGGGGCTCGCTGCGAAAGCCGGGTCTGGTGCTCGGTCTGGATTCCGGCGGCAGCTGCCGGGGCGTCGCGTTCCGCATCGCGGGCCGCCACGCGGCCGACGAGCTGCGTCTCTTGTGGCGACGCGAAATGGTACTCGGCGCCTATTCCCCGCGCTGGGCCAGGATCGACGCAGGCAGGGAAACGGTTCGGGCGATCGCCTTCTTCATCAATCGCGAGCATCGGAATTACGCGGGCAAGCTGCCGCTCGAAACGGTGATCAAGACCCTGGTGAGCGCGCGCGGCCAGCTCGGAACGCCGGCCGAATACCTGCTCGAGACGGTGCGCGGATTGATCGAACACGGCGTGCGCGACTCGTACCTGATCGAGCTTCGCAAGCGCGTGCTCGCCGTTCACCCCGAGCTCGCCGCCTCGCACCCCCGCTAGCAAGGCCGGTCATTCGTGCATTACGACACACCGCGCTGACGGCGGCGGCGCGGGCAAGGTGGGCACGGGTGTTAGAATTTCTCGTCCGTCCGCAGACCTATCGTGAAACCCTGAGCCTCGCTGCGTGCGAGGGGAGCAAGCTTGGCCAAGATCGTAGTCATCGAAGACGACCTTACCTTCCTCGACCTTTTGCGCGTGCACCTGGCGAGCGCGGGGCACGAAGTGCTGACGGCCGAGGATGCGGCGCTCGGTTTGCGCGCCATCATCGGCCACGCACCCGACCTCATCCTCCTCGACCTCTCGGTACCCTATCTGGACGGATTCGAGATGATCAGGACGCTGCATGACGATCCGGCGACCCGGAGTATCCCGGTGATCGTGCTCACCGGACGCGGCGACGACGAGACCTACGCACAGGCACGCAAGCTCGGCGCCGCCCAGTTCCTGACCAAACCGGTCGAACGCGACGTGCTGGTCAAGGCGATCGAGACGCAGCTCGGCTCCCGCCAGGCGCATCCCGGGCAAGAATAAGAGAATACCTACGCTTTCGCTTCCTCGCGCAAGGCGCGGCGCAGGATCTTCCCTACGTTGGTCTTCGGCAATTCCTTCCTGAACTCGATGGTCTTGGGCCGCTTGTAGCCGGTCAGGTTCGCCTCGCAGTGCTTTCGGATGTCGGCTTCGGTGAGTGATGCGTCCTTCTTCACGACGAAGAGCTTGGGAACTTCGCCGGAGTGCGCGTCGGGCACCCCGATGACGGCGCATTCGAGCACGCCGGGGAGCATCGCCACGACCGACTCGATCTCGTTCGGATACACGTTGAACCCGGATACGAGGAGCATGTCCTTCTTGCGATCGACGATCCTCACGTAGCCTTTCTCGTCCATCACGCCGACGTCTCCGGTGGCAAAGAACCCGTCGGGGCCGAGCACCTTGGCGGTCTCGGCCGGACTGTTCCAATAGCCTTTCATCACCTGGGGGCCGCGCACGCAGATCTCGCCGGAGGAACCGAGCGGCACTTCCTTTCCGTTGTCTCCGCGCAGTATCACCTCCGTGGATGAAATCGGCAGGCCGATCGATCCGTTGTAGTCCTTGAGGTCCAGCGGATTGATGGTCACGGCGGGCGAGGTCTCCGACAGGCCGTAGGCCTCGACCAGCGTGCAGCCGGTCATTTTCTTCCAGCGGTCGGCCACCGCCTTCTGCACCGCCATTCCGCCGCCGAGGGCGACCTTCAGACCGGAGAAATCGATCTTCGAGAAATCCGGATGATTCATGAGCGCGTTGAACAGCGTGTTCACTCCGGTGAACATGGTGAACTTGTGCTTCTGCAATTCCTTCACGAATCCGGGAATGTCGCGCGGATTGGTGATGAGGACGTTGCATCCGCCGGCCTTCATCATGAGCAGGCAGTTCGCGGTGAGCGACAGGATGTGATAGAGCGGCAAGGCGGTGACGATCGCCTGCGGCTCGTCCTCCTTCACCCACGGCTTGAGCCACGCGGCGGCCTGCTCGAGGTTGGCGAGGATGTTGCGGTGCAGGAGCACGGCGCCCTTGGACAGTCCGGTCGTGCCTCCGGTGTACTGCAGGAACGCGACGTCTTCGTGACCGACATCGACGCGCTTGAGATCGAGCCGCTCTCCCTCCCGGATCATGCCGTTGAAGCGGATCGTGCCCGGGATCTCGAATCGTGGGACCATTTTCTTCACGCGGCGCAGGACGAAATTCACGATCGCCCCTTTCGCGCCGAGCAGATCGCCGAGCGCCGCGATCACGACGTGCTTCACGGGGGTCCTCGCGATCACCTGCTGGAGCACGTGGGCGAAGTTCTCCAGGATCACGATCGCCTCGCAACCGGAGTCCTTCAGCTGGTGCTCGAGCTCGCGCGCGGTGTAGAGCGGATTGACGTTGACCACGACGTAGCCGGCACGCAGGATGCCGAAGACGCACGCGGGGTACTGCAGACAGTTGGGCATCATCACCGCGACCCGCGCGCCCTTTGCGAGCCCCTTTCCCTGCAGCCAGGCGCCGAAGGCCCGCGACAGGCGCTCGAGGTCCCCGAAGCTGATCGTCCTGCCCATGTTGGTATAGGCCGGGCGGTCGCGGTAGGTCGCGGTATTGCTCTCGAACAGCTCTCCGATCGAGCGGTACTGGCGGTACTCGATCTCGGCCGGGACGCCCGGCGGGTAGTGCTTGAGCCAGATTCTGTCCATATCCCCCTCTTTGGGCCGCGCCTTCTGCCGGGCGCCTGGTCGACCCGGGGTCGGAGAGCGCGCCTCAGCCCCGAATCGCCCTAGGTTATCGCATTGGCGCGGCGGATGCTCGCAATCATGCTGCTCACCAGCAGAAACTCCCGCCTGCCCTCCCGGCTGGCCGCCTGCCGGCGCAGCTCATCGAAGTTCTTCCTGCGCCCCGTTTCGGATTTTTCGTTGAGCCGCTTGAGGTTCCTGATCGAATGCTCCTGAACGTATTCGAGGTTCACGGTGCGGCGCTGGCGCACGTAGACCTCGAGCAGGGCTTCGTCGGCCTCGCGACGGCAGACTTTCCCGAGCTTTTCGGTGAGATTGAACGAGTCGTGGATCCCTCCGTTCAATCCGAAGGCGCCCATGGGGTTGTTCAGGTGCGCGGCGTCGCCGGCGAGCAGGACGCGCCCGACGCGGAAATCCTTTGCCACGCGCTGGTGCACTTTGTAGAGGCTCTTGTACTTGATCCGGTAGCGCTCCTTCCTCGGCAGGAAGTTCTGCATGCGCCGCTCGACCCTCTCCTCGGACAGCGTCACCGCGTCCTCCTCCTCGGGCGGGACGGGGAAGATCACCCTCCAGATCCCCGGCGGCCCGTCGTCCGGCATCTTGAAGAGCGCGGCCCATTCTTCCGGATCGGCGAGGTACGCGTTCAGGGCATAGCCGTGCGACGCGTAGTCGTAAGGGGTGCTCGCCACGACAAAGCGCTCGTCCCAGGTGAAGCCGTCGAACCCCACGTCGGTGCACTTGCGCACGGTGCTGCGGCCGCCGTCGGCGCCCACCAGCCAGTCGGCCTGGAATATTTCCGTCCCGCCCGGCGTCTCCGCCGTCACCGTGACCCCGTCGGCGGTTTGCGAGAGGTCGGTCACCTTGTGCGAAAAACGCACCTCCGCGTTCGGAAAGGCCCCGAGCTTGCCGAGAATGATCGGCGTGAGGCGGTGCTGCTCGAGGTGCAGGCGATAGGGATACGGCGTGAGGTCGCCGATTTCGGTCAGATCCCACTCGACGATGACGCCTTCCCTGCGATCGCGGATCTGCCAGCGCGGCACCTTGATGGCCGTCTTGTGCATCTCGTCGGTGATGCCGTAGGGCGCCATCAGCTCGAGCGAAGGCGGGTGATAAGTGCCGGCGCGCAAATCGATCGTGAGAGCGGGCTCGGCTTCCAGCACCAGCACCGGGACGTCCTGTTTCGCGAGCGCGAGCGCCGTCAGCAGCCCGACCGGCCCGGCGCCCGCAACGATCACCTGAGCGTTCTTTGCCATTCTCGATGCCGGGATTCTACGTCACGGCTGCTTCGGCCGAGCGCACCCGGCGGCGGATCGCCCAGGCCATGGCGATCGCTCCGGCGCCGAGGCTCATGAATGCCAGGCCCCAGGCGAGCGGGCTCGAATTGCCCCCGGCGAGATCGAGTACCGCGCCGAAGACGAGCGGCGCGAAGATCCCCGCGCCGAAACCGAGCATCGAGTGCACCGCCATGGCCGCGCCGCGGACGCGCTCATCGATGCGCGTGACGAGGCCCGCAGTCAGCGCGGAGGAATCGCCCATGATGAGGCACATGTGCAGCATGACCAGTCCCACGAGCGCGTACCCGGGGAGCGCGGCGGCGAAACCGAGCGTGCAGGTGAGCGCGCCCGAGGCGAGCATCACCCTCCAGATCAGCCGCTCGCGTCCGTGGCGCATCGCGAGCTCGTTGCCGCCGATGCTCGCCGCCGGCCCGAAGAGATTGGCGATCGCCGCGATCGTCACCGCCGACCAGACCGCGGGCGCCGCGCCTTCGGCGATCTGCAGCTGCTGCGCGAACACGATGAACGCGACGAGCCAGGAGCGCGAGCCGAACAGCTCCCAGCAGTGCACGGCATAGCCGAAGATGTAGGGCCGCACCTCGCGGCTTTTCAGCACCGGCCGGAAGTCGAGCATGCGTGCGCCGTGCAGCGGCGTCGGCTTCTTGTGCGGCAGTCCGAACGCGACCATGAGCCCGGCGGCGAGCGGCCCGATCGCGCCCAGTCCGAACGCCCAGCGAAAGCCCAGCGTGTCGGCGATCCAGCCCGAGAGCAGGATCGACAGGCTCGTCCCCAGGCCGAACACCGCGGTATAAAAAGAGACCGCGCGGCTCTGCGCTCCCGCCCCCGAGACGTTGTCGGTCAGCGCGCGCAAGCCCGGCATGTAGGTGCCGGCGACTCCCGCTCCTGCGGCGATCTGCAGGAGCGAGGCCGAGACGAGTCCGTTCGCGAACAGCGCCATCCCGGCGAGCGCCGCCGCCGCAACCCCGCTCGATACGAAATAAACGCGCCGTGCATCGACACGGTCGGTGAGACTGGTGAGCAGCGGCACCGCGGCCATGTAGCCGGCGAAGAACGCGCCGCTGATGAAGCCGGCCTGCGAGTTGTTGAGGCTCCACTCCTCCTGCAGCCTGGGCAGCAGCGTGGAATAGGCGGCGAACCCGGTCATGCTCGCGACGTGCGCCGCGCACATCCAGGCGATAACCCGCCAGGCCGGGGCGTGCATATTCAGAGTATCCCCTCCCCCGCATGCGGGAGAGGGTTGCGCCCGCCTGGTACTCCCTCTCCCGCTTGCGGGAGAGGGCTGGGGTGAGGGTGCGTCAGCGAATCAAGGATTTTCGCAAGCACCGCATCAAGCTGCTGCAAGACCTCGTTGTTCCAAAAACGCAGGACGCGGTAGCCGCGCGCATTCAGAAATTCAGTGCGCGTGTTGTCACGTTCAGTCATCGTCCCATGCTGCCCACCGTCAATTTCAACCACAAGTTTTTCCTCGACACAGACGAAATCTACGATATAGGGCGCAACGGGATATTGACGCCGGAACTTGTATCCGCACAACTGGCGCGCCCGCAAGCGGTGCCAAAGTTTCCTTTCAACGTCGGTCTGATTTTTGCGCAATGAACGTGCGAGCTGCCTCAAGCGACCCCCTCACCCTGCCCTCTCCCCCGACAAGCCGGGGGAGAGGGTAAGCAAGAGGAACGCGCGATACTGCCATCCAGACGACACTCACCACAGGCGCACATCCCTCAAGAATGTCCTCTCTCCCGCTTGCGGGAGAGAGCTAGGGTGAGGGCCGCTCACTTGTGCTTGAAGTTGGGTTTGCGCTTTTCCACGAACGCCGCCATGCCTTCCTTCTGGTCCTCGGTCGCGAACAGCGCGTGAAACAGCCGCCGCTCGAAGAGGATGCCCTCGGCGAGCGGCGCCTCCCACGCGCGGTTGACCGCTTCCTTCGCCATCATCACCGACGGCAACGAGAATTCGGCGATCTGCGCTGCGCAAGCGAGAGCCTCCTCGAGCAGCTTGTCCGCCACGACCACGCGCGATACGAGGCCTGCGCGCTCGGCCTCGGCGGCGTCCATCATGCGCCCGGTGAGCACGAGGTCCATCGCTTTCGCCTTGCCCACCGCGCGCGGCAGGCGCTGCGTGCCGCCCGCCCCGGGGAGGATGCCGAGCTTGATCTCGGGCTGGCCGAACTTCGCGTTGTCGGCGGCGATCAGGATGTCGCACATCATCGCGAGCTCGCAGCCCCCGCCCAGAGCATAACCCGCGACCGCGGCGATGACGGGCTTCCTGACCGATTTCATCCGCTCCCAGTTGCGCGTGATGTACTCGCCCTTGTACACGTCCATGTAGCCCCAGTCCTTCATCACGCCGATGTCCGCTCCCGCGGCAAAGGCCTTGTCGCTGCCGGTGATGACGATCGCGCCGATCCCCTCATCGGCGTCAAAGGCCGCGAGCGCTTCGCCGAGCTCGTTCATGAGCGCGTCGTTGAGCGCGTTCAGCGCCTTGGGACGATTCAGCGTGACCAGGCCGACGCGGCCGCGGGTCTCGACGAGGATGTTTTCATAGGCCATTGGAGGTGACTTTCGCGAAGCATGCCGCAAGAGCGGAAAGAGCGGCCCGATTTTATCAGGCTCGCCCACGGTGCGGCGCACCAGCGGGAGGAGTCTGCCCGCGTGCCCGGGCCTCACTCGATCGCGATCTTCTGCTCGCGGATCACCCTGCCCCAGCGCTCGAGCTCGGCGCGTATCCACCGATCGAGCTCGCCGGGCGTGCCGCCCGCGACCTCCAGGCCCTGCTCGGCGAAGCGCGCCTTCATCTCCGGCCGATCGAGGACCTTCAGGACTTCCGCGTTCAGGCGGGCAACGATCTCCTGCGGCGTCTTCGCCGGCGCGAGCAGGCCGACCCAGGCTTCCGACACGAAGCCGGGATAGGTTTCGTTCATGGCGGGCACGCCGGGCAGAGCGGCGCTGCGCCGCGCGGAAGTGATCGCCAGGGCGCGCAGGCGCCCCGCCTTCATGTGGGAGCTGACGCTCGGCACCGTCGCGAACATCGCATCGACCTGCTCCCCCGCCAGATCGCCGAGCGCGAGGCCCGCCCCTTTGTAGGCCACCATCGTGACCTCGATTCCCGCCTCGATCTTGAGCAGCTCCATCAGCAGGCGCGCGGGCGAGCCGGGCCCCACGGTGGCAAAGTTGACCGCGCCGGGTCTGGCCTTGGCAAGCTTCACGAACTGCTCCGCGCTCGCCGCGCCCAGGCCCGGACGGACGACCAGCACGAGCGGTCCGCGCACGAGGAGCGCTATCGGAGCGAGATCGGCGAGCGTGTCGTAGGGAAGATTCCTGAAGAGGTGCGGGTTGGTGGCGTGGCTGTCGAAGACCGCGAGCAGCGTGTAGCCGTCGGGCGCGGCCCTGACCGCCGCCGCCGTGCCGAGGGTTCCTCCCGCCCCCGGGCGGTTTTCGACGAGAAACTGCTGGCCGAGAGCCTCGCCGAGTTTCGCCGCGACCAGGCGCGCGCAGATGTCAGCGAGGCCGCCCGTCGCGTTCGGGACGATGATCCGCACGGGCTTGGCGGGATAGGCTTGGGCGAACGCCGGGGAGACACTCATCGCTGCTAGAATCGCAAGCACGAGCGCGGCGAAGGCCTGGAGCCTGGGCATCATTTGCCCACCATGATAACTTCGCGCCGCGCGCGGTCAAACGGCGTGAGCGCAAACCGGACATGAAAAGCAACGTCGCCGAGACCGGGAAGCCCGGGCGCCCGGTCCGCGAGCGCGTGAGCGGGGAGGAGTGGCAGCTGCGCTGCGAACTCGCCGCCGCCCACCGCCTGGTCGCGCACTTCGTCTTCGTCGACATGACCTACAACCACATCTCGGTGCGACTGCCCGCCGAGCCGGATCATTTTCTCGTCAAGGCGGACAACGTCTTCATGGAACAGGTCACCGCCTCGAACCTCGTCAAGGTCGACGTCGACGGACGCCAGGTGATGGAGTCCGGCTACAAGGCGAGCCCCGCCGCCGCCAATCTGCACGCCGCGGTGCTCAAGGCGCGCCCCGACATCGTCGCCGCGGTGCACACGCACTCCCCCGCGAACCTCGCGGTGTCCGCGCAAAAGGGCGGCATGCGCCCCATCACGCAGCAGGCGATGCGCTTCTACAACCGCATTGCCTATTACCCGAACGTCGTGGACGACACCACGCCCGAGGGCACGGTCCAGCTCGCCCGCGCGCTCGGCGACAAGTGGACCATGATCCTCGAAAATCACGGCGCGCTGGTGTGCGGCACCTCGCTTGCCGAGGCCTACATCACTCATCACTTCTTCGAGCTCGCCTGCCGCGCGCAGGTCGGCGCGCTCTCGGGCGGCGCCGAGCTCATCACGCCTCCGCCGGACGTGTGCGAGGAGCGCGCGAAGAAATTCGGGCGCATCGGCCAGTACAACTACCAGAGCCGCGACTGGGTGGCGAGCATGGCGCTCGCCGGGAAGCTCTTTCCCGAGCACAAGGAGTAGCCGTTATGGCGAAGAAAACCAATGGCAGGTTCGACGTCGGCGGCGTGCTGCTCGCGCAGCCTTTCAAGATCCGGCGGCTCGGACACTTCGGCCTCAACGTCCCCGATCCCGCGGCCTGCCTCGATTTCTACTGCGAGGGGCTGGGCTTTCGCATCTCCGATCCGCTCGACGTCGCCGAGCACCATCCGAAGCGCGACGAGCTGAGGAAGCTCGGCGACACCAACATGTATTTCCTGCGCCACGGCACCGACCACCATTCCGTGGTGCTGTGCAACGGCAAGATCTACAACGCCGCCGGCCGCGGCGGCGACGTTCCCGCGGATGTCACCGTGAACCAGATGACCTGGCAGGTGGCGAGCCTCGCCGAGGTGTCGAACGCGGTCGACTGGTTCAACGCAAAGCACGTGCGCATCAGCCGCGTCGGCCGCGACATGCCGGGTTCGAACTGGCACTGCTATCCCTACGACCCGGAAGGCCACCGCAACGAGATCTACTACGGCATGGAGCAGATCGGCTGGACGGGTCTCTCGAAGCCGCGCGCGATGCACGAGCGCGGCTTTCGCGAGCGGCCGCCGCTGCCGCAGATTCCGGAATACGAGGAAGTGAAGCAGAGCGCCGCGCGCGGCGTCGATCTCGGCTCGGGTTTCCGCCACCCGGAAAAGATGCCGGCGAAGTACGACGTGGACGGCATCCTTCTGCCGCGCCCGTTCAAAATCGTGCGCCACGGCCCGAT
>Ga0137350_1000062_pt1 | contig 14522 bp, 14 predicted proteins | sample EasRivERMLT660_2_FD_104765 | JGI IMG/M metagenome (GOLD analysis project Ga0137350, IMG submission 104765) | Soil microbial communities from meander-bound floodplain in the East River, Colorado, USA - East River MetaG ERMLT660_2 | ecosystem: Environmental > Terrestrial > Soil > Floodplain ... | reverse complement strand
GACCATGACTTGGGAAACACCGACGTTTGTCGAAGTGAAGATGGATGCCGAAATCAATTCCTACCAGGACGATTCCGGCGAAGACCGGGAACCCGGCTTCTAAGTCCTCTGCCCGACACCGCAGCGAATCCTTTTCTTTCCCGTCCCGGCTGACGGCGGCCGAAGGGACGGTGTGGTGTTTGCGCATCCAACATGCGTATCAAGGTGCTGGGTGCCGCCGCCGGGGGCGGGTTTCCGCAATGGAATTGCGGCTGCCCCAACTGCCGTGATGTCCGCTCGGGTGCGCTCGACGCAAAACCGCTGACCCAGGAGTGCGTGGCGGTCAGCGCCGACGGCGAGCGCTGGTTTCTGCTGAATGCATCGCCGGAAATCCGTTCCCAGATCGAGAGTTGGCCGCCGCTGCATCCGCGCGAGCCGCGCCACTCCCCGATCGCCGCCATCCTGCTGACCAACGGCGACCTCGATCACTGCCTGGGTCTGCTGTCGCTGCGAGAATCTCATCCGCTCGTGATCTACGCCACCGATCGCGTACGGCTCGGTTTCACCGAGAGAAACGTTCTTTACCGCACACTCCAGCGGTTCCCTGAGCAGGTCACCTGGCGGACGCTCGAACTGGATCAGGAAGCGGAACTGAGCGGTCGCGACGGCCAGCCGAGCGGCCTTGTCGTCAAGGCCATCGCCGCTCCGGGAAAGCCGCCGGTCCACCTCGAAGGAGCGTCCGCCTCCGATCCCGGCGAGAACATCGGCCTTTTGATTCAGGATCGGCGCACCGGCAAGCGGCTGGCTTATTTTTCCGCAGCCGCCGCAATCACTCCCCCAATGAGGACCGCATTCGACGGCGCCGATTGCGTGTTCTTCGACGGCACCTTCTGGGAGAGCGACGAGCTGATCGCGCTCGGCCTCGGTTCGAAACGCGCGGAAGAGATGGCGCACCTGCCGGTCGGCGGCAAAGGCGGCAGCTTGCACGCGCTCGCCGGCATCCGCTCTCCGCGACGGATCTACATCCACGTCAACAACACCAACCCTATGCTTCGCCCGCGCTCACCCGAGCGCGCGGAGGCCGAGGCGGGCAAATGGGAGATCGCCTACGACGGCATGGAGGTGACGCTGTGAACGCGCCGCGGCGCGCGGCGCTGCCGCGCGAGGAACTCATCGAGTGGCTGCGCCGCGAGGGCGAGGCCCGCTACCACGACCGGCACCGTTACCACGTGCTGATGCATGAGGGCAAACTCACGCGCGAGCAGCTCCAGCAATGGGTGCTCAACCGCTACTACTATCAGACGCGCATTCCGATCAAGGACGCGCTGATCGTCTCCAAGTCCGAGGATCCGGCGTTCCGCCGCATGTGGATACGCCGCGTCCTTGACCACGACGGCGAGACCGAAGGCGAAGGCGGGCTCGCGTTGTGGCTCCGCCTTGCCGAAGGCGTGGGACTGGATCGCGAGGAAGTCGCGAGCTGCCGCTCGGTGCTGCCGGGCGTGCGTTTTGCCTGCGACGCCTACGTGGACCTAGTGCGCAGCCGCAGCCTGCTCGAGGCCGTGGCCTCGTCGCTCACCGAATTCTTCGCGCCCGACATCATGACCAAGCGCGTCCTCGCGTGGGAGAAGCACTATCCCTGGGTCAGCCCGGAGATGCTCGCGTACTTCCGCGGGCGCGTGACGCGCGCCCGGCGCGATTCCGCGGAAGCCATCGAATTCGTGGTGCAGCACGCCACGAGCTACGAGCTGCAGGAGCGTTGCATGGCCGCGCTGATCAGGAAAACCGAAATCCTGTGGCAGCTCCTCGATTGCGTGTACGCTGCCTATATCGAGCCCGGCTGGGGATCGGGCGGGCCGCGATGATTTCACGCGATTCCTGCCCGCGCATCGCCGCCAAGGCACGGTTGCGCTACGACCGCAAAGCGGAGCGCTACATGCTGCTCTATCCGGAGAAAGGCCTCGTGCTCAACCCGACCGCCGCCGACATCGCACAGCTTTGTACCGGCGAGCATTCCGTCGGCGCCATCGTCGAACAGCTGGCGGCGAAGTACGGCAAGGAAGCCCCGGTGATCGAGCGCGAGGTGATGGGTTTTCTTTCGGCCCTGTCCGAGCGCGGTCTGCTGCAGGAGGCGCCTTGAGCGGCGGGTACCGGCCTTACACGCTGGTGGCGGAGCTGACCTATCGCTGCCCGTTGCGCTGCCCCTACTGCTCGAACCCTATCGACTGGGCAAAGAGGCGCAATGAACTGGACACCGAGACCTGGCTGCGCGTCTTCCGCGAAGCGGAAGACCTGGGCGTGGTCCAGCTCAACCTCACCGGAGGCGAGCCGCTGCTGCGCCGCGATCTCGAGGCGCTGATCGCGGGCGCGCGGGAGCTCGATCTCTATACGAACCTGATCACGAGCGGAATTCCGCTTTCGCGCGAGCGCCTCGGGCGTTTCCGCGCAGCGGGACTGGACAACGTGCAGATCTCGGTGCAGGACGTGACGGCCGAGGCCTCGGACCGGATCGCGGGGCTGCGCTCATTCGAGAAGAAACTCGAAGTGGGCAAGTGGGTCAAGGAATTGGGCATGCCGCTCACGCTCAACGTCGTCCTTCACCGCGGCAACCTCGATCACGTCGCCGAGGTCGTCGCGCTCGCCGAGCGCATGCGCGCCGACCGGCTGGAGCTCGCCAACACCCAGTATCTGGGCTGGGCGCTCGTCAACCGGCGTGCCCTGCTGCCGACGCGCGAGCAGCTCGGTCGCGCGCGCGCCGTCGCCGCCGAGACGAGAAAACGCCTGCGCGGGCGGATGGAAATCGTGTTCGTCATGCCCGACTATTATTCCGAATACCCGAAGAGCTGCATGGACGGCTGGGGACAGCGCTTCGTCGTCGTCAGCCCGGACGGGCTTGCCCTGCCCTGTCACGCGGCGCATACCCTGCCGGGATTGACGTTCGAGAACGTGCGCGAGCGGGATCTTGCCGCGATCTGGTCGGACTCGCCGGGCTTCAACGCTTTCCGCGGCGAGGCCTGGATGCCCGAGCCTTGCCGCAGCTGCGACAAGCGCGCCATCGATTTCGGCGGCTGCCGCTGCCAGGCCTATCACCTGACGGGCGATGCCGCGGCGACTGACCCGGCGTGCATGCTAGCGCCCACTCACGGCCTGATCGACACCGCTCGCAGCGAAGCCCTGGACGGAGATGCCCCGCCGTTCCGCTATCGGTCGGTCAAGATTGCGGCCGCGCGATAAGGCGCCTCGCGAGCGGCACGTCAATTCGCGGACGCGCGATGGCGATCGATCCAATACGCCCAGGGACCGAAGATCGCCAAGGCGACAATTCCCATGACCGCCACCGCGTTTTCGCTCGGCGGCGGCGGAGACCAGGGTCCCGGAACGTAGAGCGCGAGGAGCAGGCCGATCATCGCCCACCATGCGACGGTTCCGACGCGATCCTTGGCTTTCGTGGACCGCATGTAGAGCGCGATCCCGGCCGCGAACATCAGGCCCTCGACTGCGAAAGTCGCGGGCAGGGACTGCCACAAACCCAGGCCCAGGCGCTGGCCGCCGCCGGGATAGAGCGGCATGTCGGGACGGTGAGTGATGCAATCCAGCACCCAGTGGCTGGCGACGGCGAGTCCAACCCACACCGCTCCGGCGCGATCGCCTGTTGCCGTCTGATAGACGATCGCAAATAGCACGGCCCACACCACGGTCATCAGCAGACTGTGCGACCAAGGGTAATACACGAAATCGAACGGATTGATCGCGGTGAAACCCGGCACGATGCGAAAGCGCTCGACGCCGAGCAGTACCAGCACCGGCCACACCACGTCGAGGAACGCCGCGGCGATGACCAGGGTGCCTAGCGACACCTTGGGCGCGACCTTCTTCGAAGCGAAGGCTACGGCGAAGTGGCCGATGAACACCTTACCCCCCCTGGCCGAGCATGGCCTTCTTCAAGTTGGGCTCGACCGGGCTGTCTCCAAGCCAGATCTTGAGCAGCGCGATGAAAAAATCCTCGCCTGGGACGGGCTTCCCGCGGCTCGCGCCGTCGACCGTGACGCCGGTTCCCGACTCGGGCAGAAAATCCAGGGTAATGACCGTCTTCTCTTTCGCGCTGCCGATCTCGTTCATCACCGCGAGGAGCACGTCGAGGCGCTCCCTGAGCGCCACGATCTCGGCCTCGGAATGATTGGCCCGTATGCCATCCTCAAGCGCGTCGGTCAGCTGCCTTGCGCGGAGATCGCGGAGCAGCGTCATCGATACGCGCTTCGCCCCTTTCAGCGCGAGCACCTCGGTTGCGCTCGACTTCTTTTCGGGCAGATAGAGTGCGCCGACGTAGACCTTGAAGATGAGCCGGGTGCGCACGCCAGCGCCGTTCAACTGCAGCTCGGACGAGCCGAGTTTCACGCGCTCCTCCACCTTGACTCCGGCGACTTCCGCGGCGAGCGCAAGCTGCGTGCAGAGCATCAACGGCAGGATCAAGCGGTTCATCAGGCGCTTTCGTACAGGCGCGTGAGGACGAACTCGCGATGTCCGAGCGCCTCCGCGGCGGTGAGCCGGCCGTTCGCGGTGCGGAACATCATTTCGAGGAGCCTGTCGCCCGCCTGGTCCATGTTGATCTCCTTGCGCGTGATGCCGGACACGTCGACGTCGATGTGCTCGGGCATGAGACGCACCGTGCGCGGGTTGGCGCAGAGCTTGATCACGGGCAGGATCGGATTGCCGATGACGTTGCACTGGCCGGTGGGGAAGAAATGCACCGCGTAGCCGCTCGCCGCGCACAGCGTCACCATCTCCGCCGCGGCGGAGGAAGAATCCATGAACCACAGCCCCGGGCCGCTCGGGACTTCGGCCTTGTCGAGCACGCCGTCCACCCTGCATTTCTTGCCGATCTTCTGGATGTTGCCGAGCGCTTTCTCCTCGATGGTGGTGAGGCCGCCGGCGATGTTGCCCTTGGTCGGCTGCGAATCCATGAGGTCGCTCGTCTTGTGGCGGTCGATCACTTCCTGGTATCGATTGAACATGAACATGAACTTGTCGCGCACCTCCGGCGTCCTACAGCGCGCAGCCACGAGCTGCTCGCCGCCGGTAAGCTCGGTCGTCTCGCCGAAAACGAGCGTCACGCCGTGCCCGTAGAGCTTGTCGAAGGCGTTTCCCACGCAGGGGTTCGCGCCGATCCCGGAAGTCGTGTCCGATTCGCCGCACTTGGTCGAGACCCACAGGTCCTTGAGCGGCCGTTCCTCGCGGCGCAATTCCGAAGCCCATTGCACGTAATCCTTCGCCGCCTTGGAGGCGCGGCGGATGGTCTCCATGTCGCCGTAGCCTTCGATGCCGAAGAAGGACACCGGTTTCCCCGTCGCGGCGATGCCGTCGGCGACGCGCTTCGCCCAGCCGTCCTCGATGCCGATCACCACCGCCGCGGCGACGTTGGGATTGGACCCGGTGCCGATCAGCGTCCTGAAATGCAGGTCGAGGTCCGCGCCGAACTGCAGCCGCCCATAGGGGTGCGGGATTGCGAGCGTTCCCTTGATGTTGTTCGCCACCGCCTCGCACGCCGCGTTGGACAGATCGTCCACGGGAAGGACGAGGACGTGGTTTCGCACGCCGACGCGACCGTTGTCGCGTTTGTACCCCCGGAACGTGGCTTTGCTCAGATCCATGTTCTGCGACCCCTACGGAACGTTGGAATGCCTCTCACCAGCGCTTGGTCTTGATATTGTGCACGTGGGCGTGTTCGCCCACCTTGATCGGCGCTACGGTGCGACCGATGTCCACACCGTATTTGATCGCCGTGGCGCCGCGCTCGAGTTCGCGGACGGCGAGCTTGTGGCCGATGGGGATGTCGCTCTGCGCGCGGACCCGGATCTCCTTGTCCTGGTCCATGATCCAGCCGGTCAGTTCCTGCCCTGCCTTCACGCCCTCCACGACCACCACTCCGACGGAGTCGTTTTCGTCGTGCACCACGAAATGGATCATGAGGTCTCTCGGGGTTTCCCGGAAGTGCGGCTCCAAGGGCTGCACAACGGGCGATTATACTGAACTGAACGCGCGGACAGACGCCGACCGGAAAAATCCCACGCATAGGTTGAAAACCAGCACGCGCCGGCGCCTTTCGCCATGTTCGCGGCGCTCGCTTTGCTAGAATTGCTCCTGAAGCGGAGGTTGCGCCATGAACAAACCCGTTGAATCGCTGCCGGCCGAGAAGCTCGAATACCTCAAGCGCCGCACCGACAAATACTTCAGCAAATCTCGGCAGATCGTCGAGAAGTTCGGCGACCGGACCGTCACCTACGGCGTGTTCCTGCGCCGCGGCGTCATCTGCGCCGTGAACCCCGCCATCGACGTCCTGCGCAGCTACTACTCCGCGAAGGCCGAGCCGCTCAGGATCACGCGCCTGTACGAGGAAGGCGCGTTCGTTCCCGACCAGAAAGCGCTCTTCACCTACACCGGTTCGTTCGCGGCCCTGGTCGAACTCGAAACGCTCATCCTGCAGCGCGTCGGCGTCGCCTGCGTCTCGGCGTACAACGCCTACAAGATGGCGATGAACCTGAACAAAGTCGCGTTCATCGACATGCACGCGCGGCACTCGCCGGGCGACGACCTGTCGCTGCTCGCGGCCTACGGCGCGTCGGTCGGAAGCCGGATGGCCAAGCTCGGCGGCGCAATCGGCTTCATCGGTACGTCGCAGGACCTTACCGCGCACTTCTACGGCCAGGACAAAGGCATCGGTACCATGCCGCACGGCATCGTCGGCTACGCCGGCTCGACCCTGCGCGCCGCGCAGATGTATGTCGAAACTCATCCCCAGGACAATCTCACGGTGCTGATCGACTACTACGGCCGCGAGTATTCCGACGCTCTTGATATCTGCCGCTGGTGGTACAACGAATACCTGCCTCGGGACGAGACCGGCGCTCGCGCCCTCGCCCTGCGCATCGACACCCACGGCGAGCGCTACGCCGAAGGCCTCGACTACGAAAAATCGACCGAGATCGTGGTCAACTGGCTGCACGTGCCGAACGAGTACGAGGCGGTGCGCTACGTGATGGGCGAGGAGGCGTTCGACGCCGACAGCCTGAACATCGTCAAGGACCGGGTGCGCAAAGTGCTCTTCGGCACCGGGGTCTCAGTGGCTGCGGTCATCCAGCTGCGGCAGACGCTGGACGCGAACGGCTTCAACGCCTGCAAGATCGTGGGCTCATCGGGATTCACCCTGTTCAAGTGCAAGATGTTCGCCAACTGCAGGGCGCCGCTCGACGTGGTCGGCACCGGCTCCTTCATTCCCGAGAATTTCAACGACACTTTCGCCACGGCGGATATCTTCATGTACGACGGGAAGGCCGGCATCAAGCTCGGCCGGGAGAAGCTGTTCCAGGGGCTGAAGCCGTGAGCACCGTCACCCCCGCGGAAGCGGGGGTCCAGTGTCGTTCAAATGCAGCTGGATTCCCGCCAACCCTCATCCCTATCCCTTCTCCCGCAAGCGGGAGAAGGGAACATATCGCTCCCCTCTCCACGCGAGTGGAGAGGGGTCGGGGGTGAGGACCGCGGGAATGACACAACAGGGGAGTTTCATGTTATTCCCGACCACGCTCGTCGGCAGTTACCCGCAGCCGGAGTGGCTGATCGACCGCAAGAAGCTCGCCGGGCGCTTTCCCCCGCGCGTGCGCGCGAAAGAGCTGTGGCGCATCCCCGAGCCGCTTCTCGCCGAGGCGCAGGAGGACGCGACGCTGCTCGCGATCCGCGCCCAGGAGGAAGCGGGCCTGGACATCATCACCGACGGCGAGATCCGGCGCGAGAGCTACTCCAACCGTTTCGCCACCGCGCTCGAAGGCGTGGACGTCGACCGTCCGGGCACGGCGCTCGACCGCTCGGGACACCCCAACCCGGTGCCGCGTATCGTCGGAAAGATCCGCAGGAAGCACGCGGTGGAGATCGAGGATCTGAAGTTTCTGCGGGCCCGCACGAAGAAACCGGTCAAGATGACCGTGCCGGGTCCCTTCACCATGAGCCAGCAGGCGCAGAACGAGTACTACCGGTCCGAGGAAGAGGCGGCGATGGATTACGCGGTCGCGGTGAACGAAGAAATCCGCGATCTGTTCGCCGCCGGCGCCGACATCGTGCAGATCGACGAGCCCTACATGCAGGCGAGGCCGGAGAAGGCCCGCCAGTTCGGACTGAGGGCACTCAACCGAGCTCTCGAAGCCATCACCGGAACCACGGCGGTGCACATCTGCTTCGGCTACGCCGCCGTCATCCACGTGCGGCCCTCCGGCTACTCGTTCCTCGGCGAGCTTGCGGGTTGCAACTGCCGCCAGGTTTCAATCGAGACGGCGCAGTCCAATCTCGACTGTTCGGTGCTGAAGACCCTGCCCGGCAAAACGATCATCCTCGGCGTGATCGACTTGAACGACATGACCGTGGAAACGCCGGAGAAAGTCGCCTCGCGCATCCGCCGCGCCCTGCCTTTCGTCGCGCCGGAAAACATCATCGTCGCGCCCGACTGCGGAATGAAGTACCTGCCGCGCGAAGTGGCGTTCGGGAAACTGAAAGCGATGGTCGAGGGCGCGAAGCTCATGCGCGACGAGCTCGGCCGGACCCGATAGCGAAGGACGACACCATGCTTGCCGTGATATTCGAAGTCATTCCGGCTCCGGGCCGGAAGCAGGAATATCTGGAGCTCGCCGCGCAGCTGCGGCCGGAACTGGAGAAAATCGACGGGTTTATCTCGGTGGAGCGCTTCGCGAGCCTCACGGACGAAAACAAGCTCCTGTCGCTGTCGTTTTGGCGCGACGAGGAAGCAGTCCGGAATTGGCGCAACCTTGCAGGCCACCGCGAGGCGCAGGCGCGCGGGCGCTCGGGCGTGTTTGCCGATTACCGCCTGCGCATAGCGGGCGTCGTGCGCGATTACGGCATGACCGACCGGGCCGAGGCCCCGCAGGACAGCCGCTCGGCCCACCCGGCCTGATTCCGGGGACGGCTTCCGGAGGATCGGAAGCCATGCGGCGTACGGATCGAATTTCCCCCTTCTTCCAGATGCTTCTTTTTAATAATCAGTAATATACAGTATCTAGTCAAATCACAGAATTAATATTATTATGTATCATATTGGGCATACAGAGCTAATTGGGTGTGCTACCCTCAATAGCTTTGAGTCTGTTTCGGAATTCACTGAATCAGGCTCCGATTTCGGGGAGCATTGCGGGTTCCCACATCGGTATCTTGGATCGCCCTCACTTGGCGGGCGGTTATTGGCGGGAGAAAATCATGAACAAGCTCGGTGCATTGCTTACTGGAAGCCTCTTTTTCGCCGGCGCGCTCGCGCTGACCGGCTGCGGAGGCAGCAAGGGTACGGGCGTATCAGGGACCCCGCCCGTGTTCGGCGCCGGCACCGCCACTGGCCCCGGGACCGGTCCCGGAGCCGTCGTCGGCCCCTCGGGCATCCGGGTTCAGCTGCTGGCGAGCAGCCCGCAGATGCCTTCATCCGGGGCAACGACAGTAGACCTGACTGCGATTGTCGTCGATGCCAGCGGGCAGGCAGTCGCGGGCAGTACCGTGGTGTTTTCAACGGGTACCGACCCCTCCGCGTTCATCAGCAACATAAGCGGAGGCGGAGTATCCGACGCGAACGGGGGCGTCACGGCCAAGCTCAATCTCGGATCCAACAGAGGAAACCGTTTTATCTCGGTTACCGCTTCTACTCAAGGCGCCACCGCAGCTACGGGTGTCGATGTTAGCGGCACAACAATCACCGTCAGTGGCAGCAGTTCCCTCGCGTTTGGTGCCAGTACGACGCTCACCTTCGGCCTCAAGGATTCGGCTGGGATTGCGCTGCCGGGCTTTCCGATGAGCCTCGCCTCGCAGACCGGGAACACCATTGCTCCCGCCACAGGTACCACCAACGCACAGGGACAAGTCTCCGCTATCATCACCGCGAATGCACCTCCGGGCATCAATGATGTGATCACCGCCACTGCGGGGGGGACGAGCAAGACCCAAGCACTCACGATCAGCGGCGCGGGTTTTACGTTCACCACGCCGGCCCCGTCTGTGGACATACCCCTGAATACGGCACCACTCGTTTCGGTCCACTGGACCAGCGCCGGGGTGCCCATGGCGGGCCAGCCGGTCTCTTTTGCGGCCACCCGCGGTACGATCACCGGCAGCCCGGCGATCACAGACGCCAACGGCGACACACCCGGCGTGTCGATATCATCCACCTCCGCCGGACCCGCCACCATCACCGCCTCGGGGCCGAACGGCACCCCCGCCGCCACCCTGGACGTCGTGTTCGTTGCGACGACCGCCACCAGTATTGCCGTGCAGGCGGTCCCCAGCACGATCCAGGTCACGACGGGAGCGACGGGCCAAACCAGCAATAGCTCGACGATCTCGGTAGTAGTGCGCGACGCAGCCAACAATCTCGTCAAGAACGCGCTCGTCAACTTTACCGTTACCGCCGATTCCAGCGGAGGCCAGCTCACTGCGCCGACAGCGATCACCGACGTCAACGGCAGCGCTTCGGTAACCTACACTGCGGGCACCATCAGCAGCGGGCAGACCACAACCGGAGTGACGATCAGGGCGGACGTGATTTCCGTCAGTGGCACCCCCATCGCCGGTATCACCGGCACTACGTCGTTGACGGTCAGCGGGCAGTCGCTCCTGGTGCGCCTGGGTACCGACAATCTGGTCCAATCGGAGCCTCCGCTCAACAGGAAGACCTGGGTCGCCGTGGTCACCGACGCTGCGGGTAATGCGGTTGCCGGCGCGACTGTGCGATTTGCCTTGCGCCCCGGCCGTTTCAGGAAGGGTACTTTTGTACTTCCGGGGCCGGCGCCGGCCGTCCAAGTTTGGACGTTGAGCCTAGCAGCGACCTGCCCCAACGAGGACGTGAACTTCAACGGGATTATCGACCCGACCCTGCCGCCGAACGAAGACACGAACGGAAATGGTAGGCTCGATCCCTCCGGTGCGGCGAGCGTGAACCCGTCCGCCGTAACAGACGCGAACGGCATCGCCAATGCGGTCGTCACCTATCCGAAGGATCGCGCGTTCTGGGCCGAGGTGATACTCGAAGCCCGCACCGGGGTCTCGAGCAACGACCCGCCCGCTACTACCACTTTTTTCCTGGTGGGATTGGCGAGCGACTATACCGACCTCACCGTTTCGCCGCCGGGGCAGACTAGCCCATACGGGGCCGGCACTTCAGCCCTGTGCAGCAATACGCTTTAGACAAGAGCTTTCGGTTGGTACGCCAGAGAAAGCTTCGCTCGTCTTGAAGCGTCGGCTTCGCTTCCGACCCGGCATTCCGGGTTGGAAGCTCAAGCGGGTGAAACCAAGCGCAGCCGCTTGAATCCTGCTTCAAGATCCGCGATCAGGTCCTCGACGTTCTCCAGTCCGGCGTGGATGCGGAAGCACGGCCCCTGGTGCGGCCACGGCGTCGCCGTGCGTGCCTCGCGGGGATCGAAGGGCACGATCAGGCTCTCGAACCCGCCCCAGGACGAGCCGATGCCGTAGAGTTCCAGGCCGTCGATCATCGCGCAGAGCGCGCGGTCGGTGATGCCCTCCTTGAGTACCACGCCGAAGAGGCCGCAGGCGCCCGTAAAATCGCGCTTCCAGATCGCGTGTCCCGGATCTCCGGGCAGTGCCGGGTAGAGAACGCGCTCGACCTCGGGCTGGCGCGCGATCCACTCGGCGAGCGCGACACCTGCCTCCCAGTGCTGTTTCAGCCGCACGGCGAGCGTGCGCAGGCCCCGCTGACCGAGATAAACGTCGTCCGGACCCGCCGTCTGTCCCAGCTCGTAGGTCGAGGCCCTCAGCCTCGGCCAGGCTTCCTTCGTACAGGTGATCGCACCGAGCATGGCGTCGGAATGACCGACGATGTATTTCGTGGCCGACTGCACCGAAACGTCCACCCCGTGCGCAAACGGCTTGAAGTACAGCGGCGTCCCCCAGGTGTTGTCGGCAATGACGGTGATCCCGCGGCGGCGGGCGGCTTCTGCAATCGCCGGGACATCCTGCACTTCGAAAGTGAGCGAGCCGGGCGATTCGAGATAGATCACCCGGGTTTCGGGCCGGATGAGCGTTTCGATGGAGCCCCCTGCTAGCGGATCGAAGAACGTCGTGCTCACGCCAAAGCGCTTGAGGAATCCTTTGGCGAAGTTGCGCGTCGGGCCATAGACGGTGTCGCTCATGAGCAGGTGATCTCCAGCGGACAGGAAGGCGAGCAACGCCCCGGCGCATGCGGCCAGCCCCGAGGGGTAGACGACCGAGCGGTGCCCTCCTTCGAGCGCCGCGATCGCCTCCTGGAGTGATTCGATCGTCGGGGTACCGAAGCGCCCGTAGTAGGTCCCCGGCTCCTCCAGAATCCAGTTCCTGCGCCTGCGGCGGAATTCCTCCACGGTTTCCGAGAGGATCGTGGAGGCGTGGAACACCGGCGGGTTCACGGCGCCTTGATGCCGCTCGGGGTGAAGTCCGGAATGGACGATCGTTGTCTCTTCGCGCATGGAGCTCCTTCCTGCTTGGGCTGAAACGGAAAGCGGTTATTTTGACAGCAAGCGGACTGGGCGTAGTCTCCACGTACACTAATGTTTTCATCAAGGGATCGTTCTCGTCGTGACTTCGGCCGTTTCCCGCATCGCCAAAGCCGTGGTCAGGCTCGCCTGGCCGGTGCTGGTTGCGCAGCTCGCCGTGATCGCGAGCGGCGTGCTCGACACCGTGATGGCGGGACGTTACAGCGCGGTGGATCTCGCCGCGGTCGGGATCGGTGCGAGCGTCTATTTCAGCGTCTTCATCGGCCTGATGGGGGTGGTGCAGGCACTCTCGCCGATTGCCGCACAGCTCTTCGGGGGAAAGCAGTACGAAAGAATCGGCGAGGAGACGCGTCAGACTGCCTGGCTTGCGCTCGGGCTCGCCGTGCTCGGCGTCTCCCTGCTCGCGTTTCCCGATCCGTTCCTGCGCCTTGCGAGCGCGCCGCCGGAGGTCGAGGCGCGCACCCGCGCCTACCTCCAGGGCATCGCCTGGGCGCTGCCCGCGATGCTGCTCTTTCGCGTGTTCTTTGCGCTCACCACCGCGGTGTCACGACCCCGCGCGGTCATGGCGATCAATCTCATCTATTTCGCCGCCAAGATTCCGCTCAACGCGCTTTTCATTTACGGGGCGCTGGGCGCGCCCGAGCTCGGCGGCCCGGGTTGCGCGGTCGCGACCGCGATCGCGAGCTGGCTGATCTTCGCGCTCGCCTGGATCTATTGCGCGAAGCACCCGTTCTACGCGCCGTTTCGCATCTTCAGCCGGTGGTCCTGGCCGCACTTGCCCACCCTCTGGAGTCACCTCAAGCTCGGCGTCCCCATGGGGCTCACGTTCTTCGTCGAGGTTACCTCGTTCACTTTCATGGCGCTGTTCCTCGCGCGGCTGGGCGCGGCCACCTCGGCAGGACACCAGATCGCGTCGAACGTTACCGCCGTCCTCTACATGTTCGGGATCGCGATCGGAAACGCGACGGCGGTGCTCACCGCGCAGGCTATCGGTGCGAGGAGCCCGCGTGAAGCACGGCACACGGGGCTCATCGGCATCGGAATCATGTTCGCCATTTCCGCCTGCGCCGGCGTAGCGATCTTCCTCTCGGCGCATCAGATCGTGTTCCTGTACACCCGCGACCCGGCGGTGCAGTCGATCGCGATTCAGCTCATGGTCTACATCGCCTTTTTCCAGCTCTTTGACACCTCGCAGGTGGTGATCGTCAACGCCCTCAGGGGCTACAAGATCGCCCTCATTCCCATGCTCGTGTATACCGTCGCGCTCTGGGGGATCGGATTGGGCGGAGGCTATGCGCTGGGGCTCGAGCGGATCGAAGCGGCGAATGCGCTTGGGCTCGCGACACCCATGGGCGCCGCGGGATTCTGGCTTGCGGGGGTCGCGAGCCTCGTCGTTGCGGCCGCGATCCTGTTTGCCTACTTCATGCACGTGAGCCGCCGGCACGAGAACGCTCCTGCCTGACTCCCGGCGTTGCCCGCAGAGGGCCTTTCCTCTATATTCGGCGCGAGATCCCGACCCGCCGGAGAATTCATGATCCGCCCAGCCTTTGCCGCGCTCGCCCTCGCCCTGTTCAGCGCACAAGTCCTCGCGCAAGGCTATCCGAACCGCTCCATTCGCCTGGTGGTGGGATTTCCGCCGGGCGGCGTGTCCGACGTGCTCTCGCGCGCGATCAGCGCGAGGGTTTCGCAGAACATCGGCCATCAGATGGTGGTGGACAACCGTCCGGGGGCCGGCACCACCATCGCATCGGAATTCGTCGCCAAGTCGGCACCGGACGGCTACACGCTCTACTTCTGTGACGCCACCACGCACGCGATCAACGGGAGCCCCTACCGAAAGCTCCCCTACGACAGCCTTCAGGACTTCACCTACATCAGCCTGCTCGCCTCCACGCCGCTGCTCCTCGTTGTCAACGCGGCGCTGCCCGCGAAATCGGTCCCCGAGCTGATCGCTTTGGCAAAATCGCGGGCGGGAAAGCTCAACTACGCCTCATCGGGCAACGGCACGATCGTGCATCTCGCCGG
>Ga0137350_1000061_pt1 | contig 14597 bp, 16 predicted proteins | sample EasRivERMLT660_2_FD_104765 | JGI IMG/M metagenome (GOLD analysis project Ga0137350, IMG submission 104765) | Soil microbial communities from meander-bound floodplain in the East River, Colorado, USA - East River MetaG ERMLT660_2 | ecosystem: Environmental > Terrestrial > Soil > Floodplain ... | reverse complement strand
GTTCTCCAGTTGCTCGGCGAGCCGGTTCGCGCCGTGCTTGGTCCTGCAAAAAACAAGCACCTGCTGCCAGTTGCCTGACTTCACCAGGTGCGAGAGCAGCTCGCGTTTGCGGTCCTTGTCGACCGGGTGCGCGACCTGGCCGATCAGCTCGATCGGCATGTTGCGCCTCGCGATTTCGACGGTGACCGCATCGCGCATGAAGCCGGAGGCGAGCGTTCTCACCTCTTCGGGAAAAGTCGCCGAGAAGAGCAGGTTCTGGCGCTTGGAAGGAAGGATCGCGAGGATGCGGCGGATGTCGTGGATGAAGCCCATGTCGAGCATGCGGTCCGCTTCGTCGAGCACCAGGATCTCGACGTAGCGCAGGTCGATGGTTTTCTGTCCGACGTGATCGAGCAGGCGCCCGGGGGTCGCGACGACGATGTCCACGCCGCGGCGCACTTCCTGGACTTGCGGCGCGAAGCCCACGCCGCCGTAGATCACCGTCGCGCGCAGCTTCATGTGCTTGCCGTAGGTGCGCACGCTCTCCTCGACCTGCACCGCGAGCTCGCGCGTGGGCACGAGCACGAGGCAGCGCACCGGATGGCGCGCGGGCGAGTGGCTGGCAGTGGATTTCCCCGCGAGCAGCTGCAGCATGGGCAGGGTAAACCCTGCCGTCTTGCCGGTGCCGGTCTGCGCGGCGCCGAGCAGATCGCGCCCGGCGAGGACTACGGGAATGGCTTGCGCCTGGATGGGGGTGGGGACGGTGTAACCCTGCTCGGCGACTGCGCGGAGCAGCTCGGATGAAAGCCCGAGATTCTGGAATGACGTTTCGATGTAAATCTCCTAATGTTTATCAGGAGGAGGATGTGAGAGGGCTGCGCCCTTTCTTGAAAACCGCTCCTGAAGTCGGCCTGGGAAGGACTTAAAGCCTTCGCACCGGTTCAGGCAGAAACTTTGGATAAATTCGGGGAACTTGGGAAGAACCGCGAAGAGGCTGTAACGCTAACCGGATGACGCGAAACAGAAACCTTGGGCCGCACTATACAGGGGTTTGGGTGGGGGTGCTTGGGTTTCGGGAAAGGGGCGGATTGCGCGGCGGCGATCCCGACCCCGAGAGCGTCCTTGGATCTCGCTTGAAGCCGCAGCCGCAGGGACGTACAATGTTCAATATGTTGAACATTAGCCAGACGGACTGAAATGCGGCTCCAGGAAATCGGCAGCGCCATCCGCGCGGCTCGAGCCGGACGCGGGCTGACGCAGGCCGCGCTTGCGGCCAGCGCCGGCTTGTCCAGGACCACGCTGAACCAGCTGGAGAACGGAGTCTTCCCGGATATCGGGGTAAAGAAGGTGCAGAACGTGCTCGACCTGTTGGGTCTGGATCTGTCGGTGGTAAAGGCGCCGAAGAAACGCGGGCCGGACTTCATCCGCATGGCGTCCACGTCGGCGAACGTAAGGTTTCGCGAGAGGCTCACGGAGGACGAGCTCGTCCACGCGCTGCTTTCGGGCAAGGTGCCGCGCAACCGCCGCCCGCATCTGCGCAGCCTGCTCGAAGAAGCGCCCGAGACCGTTCTGCAGGGGCTGGTAGCGCGGGTGGGCGCGTGGACACGGCCGGGCAAGGTCGAGAAGAATCTCCTGAAGATTGCAGAGGCGCTGCACGCCTCGCATCGGGTGCGCGAATGGCTGACGAACGCCTGAGAATCTGGGAAAAGCTCTTCGGGCACGTGCTTTCGATCTTCGACGAGGCGGTCGCTGCGGGTGCGCCTGCACGGGGCTGGAGTTTCGGCGGTGGAACCGTGCTGATGCGAAGGCATCGCCACCGCATCAGCAAGGACGTGGACATCTTTGTGCCCGATCCGCAGTGGCTCGGCTATCTGACGCCGCGTCTGAACTCCAAGGCCGAATCGCTCGCCGCGGATTACGTCGAGCAGGCCGGATTCGTGAAGCTCTATTTCCCGGAGGGCGAGATCGATTTCGTCGTGTCGGGTGCGTTGACCGCCGATCCCACCGTTACGGAAAATCTCTTCGGCCGCGAGGTCCAGGTCGAGACTTCGGCCGAGATCATCGCCAAGAAAGTGTGGCACAGAGGCGCAGAATTCACGGCGCGAGATCTGTTCGACTTCGCGCTCGTAGCGATCAATGAGCCAGGCGTGCTCGGAACAATCGCGCCAATTCTTGATGCGCGCCGCGATGCGCTCATGCGTCGCTTGGCCGCCCGGGATACAGCACTGAGGGAGGATTTCGCAGCGCTCGATGTGCTCGAATACTCGCCGAGCTATGACCAGTGCGTCGAGCTGATCAAGAGGTCCTTCGACCAGGCAGCAGGACGGCTTTAGAAAGATTTGCCGGCGGGCGACGCTGTACAGGCGTTCGGGAGGGGGTGCTTGGGTTTCGGAAAAGGGGCGATCGCGTAGAAAACCGCATCGCCGTCCTGCGCCGGAAAGACCTGCTCCTGCGTAAGCCAGGCCGCGTACTCGATCGCCTGTTGAAAGTCTTCAGGCTCGAGGTCCGGATAACCCTTCAGGATTTCGTCGAACGTCTCGCCATGAGCGATCTGGCGAACGATAACCGACACCGGGATACGCATGCCGCGAATACAGGCTCTGCCGCCCATGATCTTCGTATCGAAGGTGATTCGGTCAAATTTCATTGTCTGCACCCTGTGGGGCTGCCGAAAAGCCGTATCTTGGCACCGCAAGCCGCGTTGCGTCCAGCAGCCCCTCCCGATCAAATAAAAGCCTCCGGCGAAACGTGAAAGCGCGCGCCGAGTTCTTAGACGGTCAGGGCCTGGCGCTGAAATCCGTCGTTCCCGTTCGGGAATATTTTTATTGACCCTGCAGGCCTTAGGCGATATATTCCTGATCGGGAACAATACATATGTCGCCAGATACCGCCACGACCCCCCTCGCCTCCACGAAGGATCTCGGAGCCGCGATCCGGTCAGCCCGCAAGGCTGCAGGCTTGCGCCAGGCCGAGGCCGCTCTCTTGTGCGGCGTCGGGGTCCGCTTCCTCTCCGACCTGGAAAACGGCAAGGAAACCGTCCGCATGGGAACCGTGCTCAAGGTGATCGCGAGCCTCGGCCTCGCCCTGGCCCTCGCGCCAAGGAAACCGTTCTGGGTCGGAAATGCCCGACGCTCTTGATGTCTATCTGAACCGCGATCTCGCCGGCCGCCTTCGCGAGGAGCAGGGCCGGCTCTTCTTCGCCTACGAAAAGCGATGGCTCGGCTCCGAGCAGTTCATTCCCCTGTCGGTGACCATGCCGCCGCAGGAAACGCAGTTCACCGACGGGATCGCCCGCCCCTTCTTCGAGAACCTCCTTCCCGAGGGCGAAATCCGCGCCGCAATTGCGAAGCTCAGGCATGTATCGGAACGAAACACTTTCGGACTCCTGGGTGAGATCGGCGGCGACTGCGCAGGAGCCGTTTCTCTATGGCCCACCGGCGAGAAACCGCGGAAGGACGAAGGCTACTCCCCGATCGGCGATGAGCGCCTCGAGGCGCTGCTGGACGCGATGCAAAAACGGCCATTGCTCGCCGCCGACGACGAGTGGCGGCTGTCGCTTGCCGGCGCGCAAGAGAAACTTCCCGTCTACTACGACGGGACCCGGCTCCATCTTCCGAAGGGAAGCGCGCCGAGCTCGCATATCCTCAAGCCGGGCGCGCCGCATTTCCGGTCCATGCCCGCAAACGAGGATTTCTGCATGAAACTCGCTTCCGCCGCGGGACTTCCGGTGCCGCAATCGGACGTACTGCGCAGGCCGCGAACGCTGTACCTGGTACGGCGGTACGACCGCACGCCCGCCGGGAGCGGGAAGCTCGTGCGCATTCATCAGATCGACTTCTGCCAGGCGCTGAATCTTCCCTCGAGCAGGAAGTACGAGCATGAGGGCGGCCCGAGCCTGGCTGCCTGCTTCGATGTCATTGCGCGCTACAGCACGCAACCCGCGAGAGACCGCCTGAACCTGATCTCCTGGGCGATTTTCAACTTCCTGATCGGGAACGCCGACGCGCATGCAAAAAATCTTTCGCTGCTCGTCACCCGCGAAGGCATCTCGCTCGCGCCTTTCTACGATTTGGTGTCTACCGCCGTCTATGCGGGATTGACCGGGAAACTGGCGCTCAAGGTCGGTGGAGAGAATCGCCCCGGGTGGCTGCAACGACGCCATTGGGAAGAGTTTGCAAAAATCTCCGGTGCGAACCCGAGGATCGTGCGACGGCGGATCGCCGAGCTGTCGGAGGAGCTGCCTGAGCTGGCTCGAGAAACAGCGGGCAGGCTCTCGCTGGAAAAGGGCGAGCAGGCGCTGATCGAGAGGATTCGCGAGACCATCGGGCAACGCGGCGGGAGGCTGCTGCGGAAATAGCAAAAGGATGGAGCCAGGACCACCCCGCCCGCTGCGCGGGCACCCCTCCTCAAGTGAGGAGGGGAAAAATCTTCAGAGCGCATTGTGCGACTTTGCGCCCGGCCAGGCCGGCGTGCTCTCGGCCGAATCGTCGGGTTCGCAGATTACGTTCGCCGTGCCCCTCAAATCGCGGCTTCAGGGCTTCGCGCTGAAATCGAGCCCTGCGTCCGCCGCGGGCGCCGCAGCCGGTTGAGCCCCAGCGGGTGCGGCGGCCCTCGCGGGTGTGCCGCTCAGGAGCCGCTCGAGGTCCGCCTTGACCGCCGCGTTCTCGAGCGCCACGCGCCCCTGCAGCCGCAGCAGGATCCGCGCGGGCAGATCGATCATGCGCGGATCGCCCGCGCGCATGTTGGCGGCGATGTTGAGGAGCGGCACCGCGTGCTGGCTGCGAAAGCCCGGGTTCGCGCGGTCCATCGCCTCGATGACCGCGTTTTGCGCGCGGGTGATGCCGATGAGCAGGTCGGCGAGTTGTTCGGTGGTGAGGTCCATGCTTTCCCCTTGTTGTCGGGATGGCGCAGGATAGCACCGCCCCGTTATCCGGCGCGCCCGCACTGCCGGGGTGCGGATTCAGCTGGTTGCAAGGTCCGGATCGTGGTTTCCTGACAGAAAGAGACCTAGAATCCCTATTGGCACGCTCGTTGCATCGCGTTAGTGTGTGGGAGGCCCGGTCTTGCGCGGCCGCGAACAAGCGGGCTTCGATTGGATGGGGAGATCGACCATGTCCGGCCTGAAGCTTGTTCTTGTGCGCGCGCTCGCCGCTTCGTTCGCGGTGTTTTTCCTCCCGGCGGCGGGTGCCACCGCGCCGGAGGACACGGTGCTCCTCGTGGCGACACGCCAGCTCGAGGATCCGATCTGGGGCTCCACTATCGTGCTCGCGAAACCCGTGGAGGGCGGCGGCCACGTCGGCTTCATCGTCAACAAGCCGACGAAAATGAGCCTGGCCGAGCTTTTCCCGGAACACGAGCCCTCGAAAAAGGTGGCCGATCCGCTTTTTCTGGGCGGCACCGTGGACATCAACCTGGTCTTCGCCCTGGTGGAAGGGCGCGGGAGCAAGAAGCCGGGCTCGATCCGCATCGCGCCGGATCTTTTTCTCGCTTACGAAACCAAGGCGGTCGACCGGATCATCGAGTCGGAGGCCGACCACGCGCGTTTTTTCCTCGGGCTGGTGGTGTGGCGGCCGGGGCAGCTCGACGACGAGCTGGATCGCGGCCTGTGGTACGTGCAGGAGCCCGAGGCGAAGATCGTGCTGCGCAGGCAAACCGACGGCCTCTGGGACGAACTGGTGCGGCGCTCCGAGGCGCGGGCGAATTCGATTTAGGACCCCTCACCCTGCCCTCACCCGCGCCCTCACCCTAACCCTCTCCCGCAAGCGGGAGAGGGGATTACCACACCCTCACCGGCACCCCTCACCGGCAGCCTCATCGGCAGCCCTCACCGGCAGCCTCATCGGCAGCCCTCACCGGCAGCCTCATCGGCAGCCTCACCGGCACCCCTCACCGACAGCCCTCACCGGCACCCCTCACCCGCACCCCTCACCCGCACCCTCTCCCTCTCCCGGAGGGAGGGGGAACTACTGCGCCTGTATCCCCGCGCGCTTGAGCACCGCGCCCCAGCGCGCGATCTCGGAGACGATGAACGCGGCGAACTCCTCGGGGGAGCCGGCCGCGGGAATGGCGCCCTCGTTGTCCAGGCGCGCGCGCAGATCCGGGGTCTGCATGATGCGGCGGATTTCGGCGTTCAGCTTCATCACGATCTCGCGCGGGGTGCCGGCCGGCACGACGATGCCGTACCAGCCCGATGCGTCGAATCCCTTCACGCCCGACTCGTCCAGCGTGGGGATCTGCGGCAGCGACGGGAGGCGCGCGATTCCCGTGACCGCGAGCGCGCGCAGGCGTCCCGAATTCACGTGCGACATCACCGCCGGAGCGCCGTTGATGCCCATCGAGAGCTGCCCGGAGATGAGATCGGTGAGCATCGGCCCGATGCCCTTGTAGGGCACGTGCAGGATGTCGGTGCCGGTGGCGAGCTTGAAATACTCGGTGGTGAGGTGCGAAGTGCTGCCCGCGCCGGCCGATCCGTAGGCGAGCTTGCCGGGATTGGCGCGCGCGTAGGCGATGAGTTCGGCCGCGCTCGCCGCGGGCACTTGCGGGTTCACCACCAGCACGCTCGGCACGATCGCCATCAGCGACACCGGCGCGAAACTCTTCACCGGATCGTAGGGCAGGTTCTTGTAGATCGCCGGGTTCACCGCGAGCGTTCCCAGGTGCCCCATCATCAGCGTGTGGCCGTCCGGCGCCGCCTTCGCCGCCGCCTCCGAGCCGATCGAGCCGCCCGCGCCGGGACGGTTGTCGATCACCACCGCTTGCGCCAGACCCTCCGAGAGTTTTTGCGCGAGCGCGCGCGCGAGGATGTCGGTCGAGCCGCCGGGCGGGAAGGGCACGACGAGGCGGATCGGGCGCGAGGGGTAGGTCTGCGCGTGCGCAGCGGTTGCTATGAGCGCGGCGAGGAGAAGCGCGGCGAGACCACCCCGGCGCTTCGCGCCACCCCTCCTCAAAAAGAGGAGGGGAAAAACCTTCCAGCTACCGCTTCGCCGCACGGAGCTGCGTCGCCATCCAGTCGGCGGTCTGGTCGCGGTAGCGGTACCAGAGATTGTTGACGACGTGGTTGCCGCCTTCGATCACCGAGAGCACGCAGGGGCCGGAGACCGCGGCGGCGAGCTTCTGGGCTTCGGTGTGCGGGGTGAGGCGGTCTTTCGTGCCCGCGACGATGTAGATCGGGCAGGTGATGTTCTTCGCGCACCCGGCGAGCGAGAAGCGCAGCGCCACTTTGCCCGCTTCCTCCAGATCGGCGCTCTTGGAGCGCACGCGGAAGGCCTCCACGTTCATCTGCGGGCGTCCGGTGAAATCGGCGGATCGCTGGAAGGGGCCGGAGAGCGCGACGCAGGCCTTGATGCGTTTCTCGAACGCGGCGGCGCGCGGCGCGTAGTAACCGCCGAGCGATACGCCCCAGATGCCGGCGCGGTTATGGTCGATCTCCGAGCGCGTCGAAAGAAAATCGAGCACGGCCTTCACCGGCTTCTCGTATTCCGGGCAGAGCGCGAAATCGTACTCGGCCTCGCCCTGTCCCGGCCCGTCGAAAGACAAAGTCGCGAGGCCGCGCTTCAAAAACCGGCTCTCGTAGTCCTCCATCTCTTCCTTGGCCGAATCCAGGCCCATGCACATGACGACGACCGGAGGTTTGACAACGCTTGCCGCACTGGAGGGCTTGGCCATGGGCTTCCTCAGGTTGCCGTAGAGCTGCTTGCCTTCGTAGGGAATGGCGACGCGCTCACCGGGCGGATGCAGGTGCGGCAGCGCCTTGCTGCGGCATTCGACCGCCCTGCGGTGCGCCTCTTTCATCTGCGCCATGTCGTTGACGAAAAGGAACTTGCCGAAGTGATAGCACACGGCCGCGCGCGTGAAATGCTCGCCCGCGGAAAGCGTGTAGCCCCCGGCGAGCGCCTTGTTCCCCATCTCCTCGTGGAGGGCGGCGCGCGCGGACCACGCGCTGCACCAGTCCTCCCAGCGCGAGACCGACGCGGTCACCTCCTGGAAATCGGCGAGCGGCACCCCGTTCGCGACGAAGCGCGGCGCCCAGTGGGAGATCGCGGCCTCGACGCGGGAATCCTTTTCGGGCTTGGGTTGGACGACGGCGGACATGGCGGGGCTCCGGATGCGGGGAATAACCGGGGGTCTTGCGAATCGAGGCAGGATAGCACTAACAGCCCGCCAAAGCCCCTGAAGCCGCGTTCGTCCCGGAATAGTCTTCGGGTAATGACGGGGTCGAAAAAGCGCGGACCCGATTTTGTCCGCGCTCGGAGTGCCCAAGCGCGACGCTGATGCCCAATATTGTCGTCATCGCGGGACCCAACGGCGCTGGGAAGTCGACTGCCGCACCCGCGCTGCTGCGACAGCTATTCAAAATCATTGAATTTGAGTGCATGGGACGATATGCGGAGGAAATATGAGATCGATCCGAAAGACTAGGGCAGCTTCCCGCCGCAAGGAAAGCGCGCCGCTGCGCGTAAGCGCCAAACGCATTATTGCAGTCGCGGAAGGCGCGATTCGCAAGGCGCTGCGTGAGCACAAGCGCGCAGGAAATTCGATTGCTGTGTGGCGAGACGGCAAGGTCGTGATGTTGGGGCCCGAAGAAATCGAGGCCTGACACCGAATCCAATCGCGCCGCGCTGCGGTGCAATCCTCACGCAACCGGCGCGAAGCCGATACCGCTCGCTGCGCCCAGCATCCGTGCGCCGAGCCGTCCTCCCGATCCGAGCATGTCGTCGATCGCTCGATTGACGTCGTGCGATTCGAGAACGCCTTCTCCGCCGCGCTCGAGCATCGCCTGCGCAGCCCGACGCATCAGCTCCTTGATGAATGCCGGGCTTGCGCGCCCGACGCGGCGTGCGGCGTCCTCGGCAAGCTTGTCCTCGACGCGCAGGGCGCCCGCGTAGCGCTTGACGAGCAGCCGGCGCTCGGTTTCCCCGGGCAGCCCGACTTCAATCGCCTGATCGACACGGCCGGGCCGCATGGCAAGCGCCGGTTCGAGCACCTCCGGCCGGTTGGTCGTGAGCACGAAGAGGACGCGTGCCTCAGGCGCGAACCCATCCATTTCGTTGAGCAGGGTGTTGAGTATCCCTCCCGAGGCCGCCCAAGGCCCGTCGCGGTGCCCGCCGACGAGATCGATGTCTTCCAGCACGACGAGCGCCGGCTCGAGTGCCCGCGCAATCGCGAGCGACTCCGAGAGCAAGCCGTAGTGCCCGGCGGTGACGATGAGCTTGGTGAAACCCTCCAGCGCGGCGGTGAGCCAGCGCACGACGAGCGTCTTGCCCGTGCCGGGCGGCCCGTAGAGCAGGACGCCCTTCCGTGCCGACAGCCCGAGACGCGCCAAGTATTCGGATTGCCGCGCGAACTCGAGCGTATTTCGCTCGATGAGCGCGAGAGTTTTTTCGGACAGCACGATTTCATCGCGTCGTACTGGAGTTGCGTCGATCACGCGCAGACCTGCCGCCGACAGCTCGAAGTCGTCATGCGCGCAATCGAGCGTCAGGACTTTGCCGCGCCAGGAATCACCCCGCTCTGCCTGGGCGCGCAGCTGCCCGGTCACCCGCGCGGCGATCCGGGTCGCGGCCTCGTTTTTCGGAACCGCGATTTCGACGCGCGCGCGAGGGGAACGGTAACCTTCGCTCACGTCCAGCAGCAGCGCGAAACGAACGCCTTCCGTTTCCGCAACCCAAAGGCCGCGCGTAAGGCAGCGCACCGGCTGTGCCTCCCCGATGTCGGCGTCCTGGTATTCCGCGGGACCGATGGCCGGAGCCTCGGCGCCCGGCTCGACAAGATCGGCGAAGCGAAATCCGAGATCGCCGCCGCGCAGCCGCGCACCGAAGAACCGATGGCGCGGCACTGCGGCGAAAAGCGCTTCCAGCGCCTTCTGCAAATCCGGCCGCATCCAGTGGGGAAAATCCTGTCGCGTAACGATCAGGTCCTCCAGCCGGATCGGCGCGAAATGCGCCGCAAGCAGGCGGAACAACGCAAGATTTCGCTGTGTACGATTCATCTTCTCGATCAAATCAAAAAAAACGGGGAGAAGCCGGCAATTGGCAACCGTCAACGTTCTCCTTTGTGTTTCGTGCGCGTAAAAACGCGCGCGCCGCGCTTGAGCAAACGCGTGGCGGGCCGACCGCCCCAAAGCACGAAGCTCAGATGGACCGGACCCGCCCCGCCGAACCGGCGCGGCGAAATCCGGTCAGCGGGCGGCTAGGCGCCCCTCATTGGCAGCGGACGAAGCCCACGCCACGGCGCGCATATTTGCGTGCAGCAACTGTCATGTCGTGTCATGGAAGGTTTGCTTTTCATCCGCAGGTTTGAAATAAACGGAACCGAAAGTTACACCAACTGAATCGCAATGTCAAGCGCCAAGAGTCACGAAATATCCCGGATCGTAGCGCTCGCCCGCTCTCGCTCCCGGCTTGAAGGTGGAGGAGAGCGTTTCGATTTCACTCTTGTCGAGCGCGAGATCGACCGCCGCGACGTTCTGCTCGAGCCACTTCTGCTGCTTGGTGCCCGGGATCGGGAACACGTCTTCGCCGCGCGAGAGCAGCCACGCGAGCGCCGCCTGCGCGGGCGTCACGCCGCGCTTCGCGGCAATCGCCTCCAGCGGCCTGATCAACTCGAGATTTTTTTCGAAATTGCCGGGCCGGAAGCGCGGCTGCTTGCGCCGGATGTCGTGCGCCGCGATGTCCTCGATTCTCCTGATGTTGCCGGTGAGCAGGCCGCGTCCGAGCGGCGAATACGCGACGAAGCCGATGCCAAGCTCGCGGCACGCCGGAAGGATCTTGTCCTCCACGTCGCGCGCCCAGAGCGAATACTCGGTCTGGAGCGCGGTGATCGGGTGGATCTTGGAGGCGCGCTTGAGCGAGCTCGGGCCCGCTTCGGACAGGCCGAGCCAGCGCACCTTTCCGGCCTTCACCAGACCCGCCATCGCGCCGATGGTGTCCTCGATACGCACGTCGGGATCGATGCGGTGCAGGTAATAGAGGTCGATCGTGTCGGTGCCGAGCTGCTTCAAGCTCGCGTCGCAGGCCGCTCGCACGTATTCGGGCTTGCCGTTGTAGGCCTTGCTGCCGTCGGGATTGTCGATGTTGCCGAACTTGGAGCAGACGATCACCTTGTCGCGCCGGCCTTTCAGCGCCCGGCCGAGCATGCGTTCGTGGCGGCCTTTCATGTAGCGGTCGGCGGTGTCGAAGAGCGTGACCCCGAGGTCCATCGCGCGGTGCACGGTCTCGATCTGCACCTCGTCGTCGCGCTCGCCGAAGTTCGTGGTGGCGCTGCCCGCGCCCAGGCCGATCGCTGAGACCATCGGGCCGTTTTTTCCGAGTTTGCGGTATTTCATTCCCTCACCCTGGCCCTCTCCCAAAGGGAGAGGGAAAAGAATCGCGTCGTCCCCGCGAAAACGAGCGGAGGCGAGTTTCGAGGAACGGTCAAGCGGGGACCCAGCGGCTTCCATGGAAAGGCACTGGATTCCCGCTTGCGCGGGAATGACGCGGTCATGTTCATCAGTCCGCCCTGATCCCCGTGGCCTGGATGATCGGGGTCCAGCGGGCGAGCTCGCTCTTCACCCACGCGGCCAGTTCCTCCGGGGTGGAGGGTGCGGCCTGCACGCCCTGCTTGAGAAAGGTCTCCTGGGTCTCGGGCGTACGCAGGATATCGACGATTTCGCGGTTGAGCTTGGCGACGATCGCGCGCGGCGTCTTGCCCGTCGCAAACAGGCCGAACCAGAGTTTCGCTTCCATGCCGGGAATGCCGGCCTCGACGGCGCTCGGGATATCCGGTGCGCCGGGGAAGCGCGTGGCGCTCGAGACGGCGAGCGGCCGGAGCTTCCCCGCCTTGAGCTGGCCGTGCGCGGTGAGCGGCGAGAGGAACGACACCTGCACTTCGCCGGCGAGCACCGCGGTGAGCGCATTGCCCGCGCCCTTGTAGGGGATGTGCTGCAGCGGGATGCCGGTCACGCTCTTCAGCAACTCGCCGGTGAGGTGGCTGATCGAGCCGTTGCCCGCCGAGCCATAGGTGAGATCGCCTTTCTGTTTGGCCAGCGCGATCAGCTCCCTCGCGTTGGAGACCGGCACGTTGAGATTGGTCACCAGCACCGTGACGCCGGTCGCGACCAGCGTGATCGGTTCGAAGTCCCTGAGGGGATCGTAAGGCAGGTTCTTCGCGTAGAGCGTCACCGCGGAAACGAACGGCCCGGCGTGGCCCATGACCATGCTGTAGCCGTCGGGCGCGGACTTGGCGACGGCGTCGGTGGGAATGGTGCCGCCCGCGCCGGCGCGGCTGTCCACGATCACCGGCTGCCCCCAGCGCTCGGTGAGCTTCTGGGCGAGGTAGCGCGAGAGGTAATCGGCGGTGCTTCCCGTGCCCTGGCCGAAGATGCGGATCGTCTTCGACGGATAGCTCGCGGCCGGGTCCTGGGCGTGGACGGGCGATGCGGCAAGAAGTGCTGCTGCGAATGCAAAGATTTTTTTTGCGAGCAAAAACCGGGGACAGACCACTGCGAGCAAAAACCGGGGACAGACCACTATTTTTTCCGACGCGAGCGCAAACCCGGGACAGACCACTATTTTCTCTGGCGCCATGTCTACGCTCTCCCTTCCGATTCGAAAATGGTGGTCTGTCCCCGGTTTTCAGTCGAGCTTCGCCCCCGCGGCCTTGACGATCTTGGCCCAGTGCGCGAGGTCGGTCTTGATCTGCGCGGCGAATTCCTCGGGCGCGTTCGCCACCGGTTCGATGCCGTCCCGGTCCAGGCGCTCGAGGAAATCCGGCCGCCGGATGACGGCGACGGAGTCGTCGTGGATTTTCTTCACGATGTCGCGCGGCGTGCCCGCGGGCGCCATGAATCCGTACCAGGCGGTGATGTCGAAGCCGGGCAGCGTTTCGGCGATCGCCGGCACATCGGGCAGCGCCCTTGCCCGCTTGGGACCGGTGACGCCGAGCGCCTTCAGCTTGCCGCTGCGGGTGAACTGGATAGAGGCCGTGATGCCGCCGAAAATGAGGGGCACCTGGTTGGCGAGCACGTCGGCGATGCCCTGGCCGAAGCCCTTGTAGGGCACGTGGATCATGTCCATGCTGCCCGCCATGGTGCGGATGTATTCCATCGCGAGATGCTGCTGGCCGCCCGCGCCCGAGGACGCGTAGCTGACCTTGCCCGGCTGCGTCTGCACCAGCGCGATCAGCTCCTTCACGTTGTTCGGCGCAAACGCCGGGTTCGCCATCAGCACGAAGGGGCCCGCGGCGACGTTGACGATGGGCGCGAAATCGCGCACCGGATCGTAGGGCAGCTTCGAGTAGAGGTGCGGCGCGATGGTGATGGACGCATCGGCGGCGAAAAGCAGCGTGTAGCCGTCGGGCGCGGCCTTGGCGACGAAGTCGGTGCCGATGGTGCCGCCCGCGCCCGTGCGGTTCTCGACCACGACCGACTGGTTCCAGAGCTTTTGCAGCTCGGCGGACATGACGCGCCCGTAGATGTCGGGCGTGCCGCCGGGCGGGAAGGTGACGATCACGCGGACGGGCTTCGTGGGATAGCCCTGCGCCAGGGCCGCGGAGGCGCCCGCCGCCGCAACGGCCAGGGCGAGCATCGTTCTGAAGAGCATCCCGGTTTCTCCTCCTCTTGGAATGCGAAAGGATAGCACTGTCGAGGCGGACTCCGAAAAAAAACAGCCCCTTGTTCTTCTTGTGGGGCCGCCTTCGAGCGTCAAACTCCGCAGTGTCTTCTTCTTTTGCGGCTTCTCCTTTATTTTCTCCGGCGGAGTTTGCGTACGGCTGCGAGCTGGGCGGCGAGCGACGCCAGCTCGGCTTCGACGGTGGCGAGTTCCTGCTTGTCCCTGGCTTTTTCGCGCGCTTCCTCCGCGCGCTTCAGGGCCTCGGTCGCCTTGGCCTCGTCCAAGTCGTGGCCGCGGATCGCGGTGTCGGCGAGCACGGTCACGACCTCGGGCTGCACCTCGAGGATGCCGCCCGCGACGAAAACGAGCTCCTCCTCGCCGCCGCCGGCGGGCTTGATCCTGACCGAGCCCGGCTTGATGCGCGTGATGAGCGGCGTGTGGCGCGGGTAGATGCCGAGCTCGCCCGCTTCGCCGGGGAGCACGACGAACTCCGCCTCGCCGGAGTAGATGCTCGCTTCGGCGCTGACGACGTCTACGTGGATCGTGGCCGCCACTATTTCCTGCTCCCGGTTTCTTTCTTCGCTTCCTCGGGCTTCTTACCCTCGACCTCTTTCTTCGCTTCCTCGGGTTTCTTACCCGCGGCCTGCTTCTTCGCTTCCTCGGCTTTCTTGCCCTCGGCCTCTTTCTTCGCTTCCTCGGCTTTCTTGCCCTCGGCCTCTTTCTTCGCTTCCTCGGGCTTCTTGCCCTCGGCCTCTTTCTTCGCTTCCTCGGGCTTCTTGCCCTCGGCCTGCTTCTTTTCTTCCTCGGCTTTCTTGCCGCCGGTCTCCTTCTTCATCTCCTCGCCCTTGGCGATCGCTTCTTCGATCGCCCCGACCATGTAGAAGGCCTGCTCGGGCAGATCATCGTGCTTGCCCTCGAGCACCTCCCTGAAGCCGCGGATCGTGTCCTCGAGCCGCACGTACGCGCCGGGCGTACCCGTGAACTGCTCGGCCACGTGGAACGGCTGCGAGAAGAAGCGCTCGAGCTTGCGCG
>Ga0137350_1000058_pt1 | contig 14833 bp, 12 predicted proteins | sample EasRivERMLT660_2_FD_104765 | JGI IMG/M metagenome (GOLD analysis project Ga0137350, IMG submission 104765) | Soil microbial communities from meander-bound floodplain in the East River, Colorado, USA - East River MetaG ERMLT660_2 | ecosystem: Environmental > Terrestrial > Soil > Floodplain ... | reverse complement strand
GCTGATCAGACAGGATTCGAACCTGTAATCTTCGCATTAACAGTGCGAGGCCTTACCATTTGGCTACTGACCATAGAGAGCCTGATGCAGGAATTGAACCCGCGTACTCCTACTTACTAGGTAGGTGCTAAAGCCAGCATTAGCTAATCAGGCGTGGTCCAGGTGGGACTCGAACCCACATCCACACAGATTAAGAGTCTGTTGCACAGCCAATTGTGCGACTGGAATATGCGTACTCCGTGACGGATTCGAACCGCCATCGGCAGGTTCGTAGCCTGCTGTCCTGTCCATTGAACGAACGGAGCGGGGTGACCAGAGGGAATCGAACCCTCGCAGCCAGGGACACAACCTGGCAGGCTACCATTACAACATGGTCACAGTGCCGATCCGTGGAATCGAACCACAGCCTCCGGGTTTTCAAGCCGGTGCTCTACCACTGAGCTAGAAGGGCTGGGTGTGGCTATGCGCCTTGTTGCGCATGCTGCGTTACCTCGGACCACCACACGACGTCATGTCCGAACCACCGAAGTGGCGAGTTGTACTCCATCGGGGAGTTGAACCCCGGCTAACAGGTTGAGAACCTGCTGTGCTGAACGTTACACAAATGGAGCAAGAGTACAGTAGGAGGGATTCGAACCCATCACTGCCTAGTTCCTAAGACTAGTGCCTCTACCGTTGGGCTACTACTGCGCGCACCTGAAGGGAATCGAACCCTCTGCCAGCCGCTCGACAGGCGGCTGCTCTGACCAATGAGCTACAAGTGCAAATGGTAGGGAAGGAGGGAGTTGAACCCTCTTCTCCGGGTTATCGGCCCGGGGTAATGCACCGTTATACTACTTCCCAGTGGATGCGGAGGGAATTGAACCCTCATATCTAGTTTGCAAAACTAGCGTTCTACCGTTGAACTACGCTCCCGTAGAGTTCCACCCGAGAATCGAACTCGGATGCTGCGGGTTGCAACCGCAGCCATGACCATCATAGCAGAACATCAGTTGCTGTACTCGGACTCGAACCGAGCAGGTAGGGCTTTACAGGCCCGCCTTGCTTATCCCTGGCTTACAGCAGCGGAGAGCAGTGGAATCGAACCACCAGCCGTTAGACTGAAGCCCCTTAGCAGGAGGCTTGGCGCCCAGCGCCATGCAATCCAAGCGGAGAGCAAAGGAGTCGAACCCTCGGGAGTTACCCCGGCCTGGTTTTCTAGACCAGTTTATCTCCAGAGACGCTACTCTCCTCTTGCAGCCTGGACCAAGTGCGCATCGCGTGGCAGTTAGCACACACTACCTCACACTTGGCAATCTCGTCACGGACCGCCTGGAGGTTCGGGGCGTTCTGTGTAGCTGCGCCGAGATTGAACTTCTTCTTGCCTCGGACGTGATCGTACTGCATCACGTATGGATGATACTGCGTCTCGCAGTCCATGCAGGGCTTATTCTTGCCAGCCTCGACAATCCTTCTGATCTCGGCGCGCCTCTCAGCGTACCACTTCAGTCGGTCTTCTCGATTCTTGTGCGGCAAAGCTCCTCCTTGGGCACCACTGCCCACTGCAATCCAAGTGTACGGGACCTATCCCAGAGGCGGAGCATCTTACATAACCGCCGTTACAGCCTTCCTGTTGTAGCTGCTTACCAAGGATTCGAACCTCGACTACCTGGTCCAGAGCCAGGCGACCTGCCGTTAGTCTAGTAAGCATAGAACTTGCGCACGCCGCCAAGGAATCGAACCCTGTCCAAGAGGTTTGGAATCTCTTGTGCTGCCAGTACACCAGCGACATATGGCCAGACTCGGAATCGAACCGAGAGTTAAGGGTTATGAGCCCATCGTGTTACCGTTACACCATCCGGCATCGCACTGATCTATGATCAGTGAGGTAAGTTAGGATCACAGATCCTAACCCAGAGCCTTATGCGAGGATCGAACTCGCGAACCTAGTTTGGAAGACTAGTGTGTTTCCGCTACACCAATAAGGCAAGTCACGAGTAGGCGGTCCACCTGCCTGGACCTTTAACGGGGCGCGAGAACCCGACCTACTCTCGTCTCTCTGCGAGGAATCGAACCTCGTTTGCCTGTTCCCAAAACAGGTGTGATGCCAGTTCACTACAGGGAGATAGTGCCAGCCGCACTTGGATACGGCTGGTCACGCGTTCTATCTTACCTTGCTCCGCCAGTTTGTGCAAGTCCAGAACGGGCACTCCCAGCGGCTCCGCTGAATGCGCTCTTCTCCTTGCCGATCAGACCGGTTCGCTGCTTGGAAGCCTCAGTTCCTCCAGTAAACGCATCCTCCTCGGCCTGTCGCTGAGTCCAACCTCCGCCATACACGGAGCCCAGAGTCTTCAGATCTGTGAACTCGTCGCCAATCTTGGCGTAAGCCTGCGCTGCCTGTTCGCGAGAGATTCCCTGAGTGGCGAGATTCTCCATGTACTGCTGATCGAATGCGAACCCGCGCTGGAGTGCCTCTGCTCCGATCGCGGCAGTAGCCGCGCTCTTCTGAAGGAAGGGGAGGGCCTTCTGCTGGTCGAGGAAGTAGGCGGTGATGTCCCCATCGCTCAGCCCCATAGCCCTCAGCGCGTCCTTATACGCAGGATTGGCCAGAGCCGTAGCCTGCGTAGCCAGATCCACCCTGGACTGTAGTTCTGTCGGGCTCATGTCTCCAGACAGGAATCCGGTGAAGTCATCGTTGGTGTCATAGAAGCCGACCGGAAGGCCGGACTGCTTCATGATCTGACGATAACTGTTCTCCGTTGCGATATACTCCGCTGGAGACAGAACGGAGATGCCAGCCTTCAGGCGGGCGTCATTGGCGGCGAACCTGGTCTTGTACTCAGACGTATCCTGGAGAAGGATACTGATAGTGTCAGATCCATAGCCGTTCTTGACGTAGTCGTAGATCTTGCCAGCGAGGCTCCCTAGCCCATACTGTTCGAACAGAGAGTTGAGAGCCATGAAGGCGTCGCGGTTCTCGCCCTCAAGCAGCATCTCATACTGTCCAGTGCTCTCGTAGTACTTGTTCTGCGTGGATACGATCCGCAGACCTAGGGCCTTGATCTGCGCACCGTAACGCTTAGCGTTGGCACTGGCTGCCGCTAGAGCGGCAGACTCCTGCTTGGTCTTGTTCTTCTTTCCCGTCAGCTTCTTGACCGTGGCCTGAGCTGCGCTGAGAGCCCTCTGGTCCCTGGCCTGCCTCGCCTTCATGGCGGCCAGCTGAACCTTTATGCCAGCGTCGGCAGTGGTCAGATCCACGCCAGTCGGTGTAGTCATTTGTTCCTCCGTCAGTACTTGAATCCGAAGTCCGCCAGAACCTGATGGCCCACCTGGAACAGACTATCCTGTGCGTTCTTCGTCTTCTTCCACCGAGGATCAGACCGAAGCTCATTCTCGAACTGCCACAGCGGCTTCGCCTCCTTGGCGAGCGTTGTCTTGTTCGTGTAATTCAGAGCCTTCCGAATGGTGGTGTCGAACAGATTGACGCTGCCCGATGGCAGCTCAAGGATCTCACTCATGGAGGAGAAGTAAGGCTGAGCGATGTCAGCCACAGACTGGCCGCCCTCGATCTGCTTGGTCCACTGAGGGAACGCCGCCTTGGCCTTGGTCTCGATCTCGCTCTTGAAGTCCTGAACGGTCGACACGCCCCTGATGACCTGCCTCGCCTTGTCGGCGTACCAGGTGCCAGCCATGTTCACGCCCATACTGTACGCATACTCGTGAAGTTCATCCCAGACCTCGCCGCCCTCGCCCTGGTGCTTACCGGAGCCGAAAGCCACGAACTGACCAAGGTAGTACCGAAGCTGGGATTCATCCCAGCCCTTGGCCACGACATTGTACGCAGCCATCTCGATCTTCTTCTTGGTGCTGGCAGTCTCCACGATACCCAGAGCATTCGCGATCTGCCGCGCCTGAGTGCGTGCCTTCGTGAGATCCTGCTTCGCGGTGGCCGGGTCAGACTTCAGCTGGAGAAGGTAGGCCCTCTCGTCCTTGCTGTGAGTCTTCCACCACTTCGTATTGCGCAGCTTGGCCTGGAACTTGTCAGCACTCCAGCTGTCGGCTACAGCGCTCTGGAACAGCTTCTTCAGTTCGCTGTTGGAGTTCAGGAAGCCGGACACGAATCCGTACTGCTCGGCAAGCTCTGCGCTAGATAGTGCTGGCGTGACGGCACCTCCACTCGAATACGCGGTGGTAGTTGACGTACCACCAGTTGCTGGATAGTTGTAGGCCTTGCTGATTACCGAGTCAACGTAAGACTTGATAGACGGTCCACCACTCTGAGAGCTGGTGGACATATGGAGATTAGGGTTTCCAGAATACCACGCAGAGGCGGCGCCTCGGGCGCCGTACTTGTTGTAGTACGACTTCAGCTTGCCCTTGGCTGCCGCCTCCTGTGCTGCTGGATTGTTCAGAAACTGCTGAGCCGTCAGACTCTTGCCATAGTACTGCTTGGTCCAGGAGGGAATGTTGGCTCCCATGACCTGATACTTACCATAGGCTCGGTCTCCTCGAACCCACACGCCGACAGCATTGTACCGACCGTTGGACTCTTGCTCGGCGATCGCTCTGAAGAACTGATCAAATGTGGGCTGAGCCATATCAGTTTCTCCCTAGCTCTTGAGCCCCATATCCTGAAGCACCTTAAGTCCTGTCTGCATTACCGACGTCTGAGCCTTGGCCGTCCTTGCCCAGCGAGGATCACTCCTCAGCTGCTGTTGGAACGTTACCGTATCCATTCCGACCGGCTTACCCTGCTGGTCCACACCATTCAGGGCTCGCTTGATGGCTGGATCAGACAGATTGATCTGAGTGTGGGGAATTTCCAGATCCTCCGCCATCTGCTGGATGTACGGAGAGGCGATGTCCATCATGGTAATACCCGCCTCAAGTTGAGTCTTGTATCCAGGATAGGTGCTGATCGCCTGGTTGACGATCTGACTCTTGAAGTCCTGGGCGGTCGCCACCTTGCGACCGACGAGCTGGGCCTGATTCTTTACAGTCTGCTTGTCCAGAGTTACGCCATTCTGGTAGGCGAACTCCCTGATTGTATGCTCATACTGCCCAGCCTCGCCGTTCAGCGTGCTTCCATTCCCCTGGAATGTGATGTAGCCACCTAGCGTATTCCTCAGCATTGCCTCATCCATGCCAGTCTTGATGACCTGCTCGGCAATCTTGTTCAGCTTCCCACTGGGGATGGCTGCCCCCATCTCACCAGCGAGCTGAACGATCTGAACCTTGGCCGCAGAGACCTTCGCATTGTATGTGGCTGGATCGGTCGACTTCTCCATCTGAGCCTGCCTCATGGTGTCAGAATTTTCCTTCCACCACTTGGTATCCCTGAGCTTTGCCTGGAACTTGTCCGGACTCCATGATTCGGCGACTGCTTCGCCGAACAGTCCCTTAAGCTGGCTGTTGGAGTTGAGGAAGCCGTACGCCCAGCCATAGCTGGCGGCAAGCTCTTCGGGCGAAAGCTTGACTTCGGTGGAATCGGTGGGATTCCAGTCTCCGGCCTTCCCTCCACCGCCGATGCCGGATACCCGACGACCACCCATGAACGCATTCTGGTAGTAGCCGTTGGTGATGTCCGTTACTTCCACGGCCTTCCCTGGCCGTGGGGCATGAAGCATCTTGCCGTCGCCCATGTAGATTCCCACATGGTCTGGACCATCCGCACTCGGGTTGGTGTCGAAGAACACCATGTCACCGGCCTGAAGCTGGTTCATGCTGACAGCCTTGCCCTCGCCGATCTGGCTATATGTGGTGCGGCTGACACTAATACCGAAGTGCTTGTAGATCTGCTGGACAAGACCAGAGCAGTCCACACCGGAGGAAAGACTGTTGCCTCCCCACACGTATGGCGTGCCAGTCCACTGCTGTGCCCACTCGGCAATGTCTGCTCCGTTGACTGCCATTATCCGCCGATCATCTCCATCATCGCATCGAAGTAAGTAGTCGCAGCCTGGTAGGCTCCGTACTCAGGATCCGCCTTGACATCCTCCATCGCCATGAGAGTACGAGAAGAATCGTCCACGCCACCCTTGGTGGTGGACGTCTGTCCAGTCACCGTGTCACCCATGTAGTTGGTGGTCTGGGTGGTCGTGGTCGGGTTCGCAGCCTCATACTTGTTCAGCGCCTTCTGGAAGGAACTGATCTCATTCTTGGTGGGATCCCTGCCCAGCAGCGACTGGGCAGCCTGAAGGAAGATAGCGTGAGCATCCTCACCAGTGGACAGATCAGTTGCAGTGCTGGTCTGAGTAACGGAACGAGGAGTGTTGAGGTACGACTCCCTCTGCTCCCTGTCCTTGGCGAGGATGTCCCACGGCGTCATCTTCTGACCGGCAGCGTAGTAGCTGGCAGCCTGACCCACGTATGCCGCCCAATACTGGGCGGTCTGCGCGTCATTGATCTGACTGGTGTCGATACCGGACAGGCCCAGCTGAGTCAGGAACTTGTTCTTCGTTGCTGGCGACCAGCTGTAGTACTGGTTCGCTACCTCGGAAGACTTGCTGGTCTTGTCGTAGTAATTGGTGCCAGCGGTGAAACGCATCTCGCCCATGAGCTGGTCGTTCTGACCAAGATAGACGAGAGGATCCTTCGTTCCACCGCTGGTTGGAGTAGAAGCGCCTGCGGCCTTCTGCCTGTTGACGGCAGCGTCCAGTGCGGTTACCTGCGCCTGACCACTAGTCGCTCCACCAACACCTGTACCGGTCTCGAAGAGAGACTTGTCGTCAGCCATCTTTATACTCCGTTATCTGCCATTACATCAAACATTCCAGGCTGGTCCTGCTGAGTGACCGCCTGCTGACCAATCACTGTTGCGTCAGAGGCGGCCATAGCCGCCTGCTGCTCCTCCGTGTACTTCACGTCCATGCTGAATCCCATGTCCGTGGCGAAGTACCTGCTGTGGATCCAGGAGAACTTGGTGTCGCTCTCTAGCAGCCTCATCACCATGTCGTCCCACGAGTTCTTGAGATCGTAGTTCGACTGAGCAGTGATGTCGGCAGAACCGCCCTCACTGTCACGGGACGCGAGGGTCACGGCCATCTGCTTACGGTACTCAAGGTAAGTCTTCAGTGTGTAGATGTCGGAACGTACTCCGACAGTTCCATCCTGACCGACGGCCTTGGCCCACAGCTCGGGATCCTGGACAATCTTCTCCAGGTCGAAGGCGGTACGGTCGTACTTGCCTCGGTCCATGGAGCTGAAGTCCTTCTCCCACGCCTCGTTGTAGAACGGATTCTCTCCGCCATCAGCGAAACGCTGGTTGGTGAGCACTTCCACCAGGGCCTTCTTCGTGTCCTTCAGATCCTCTGCGCCCTCATCGTCGAAGGTGCTGAGTCCACGGTCGAACAGCTGAGCATTCAGATTGTCCATGTAGGTGCGGTACTGCATCCACCCACGAGACTTCTGAGACTCCTCGAACGCCTCTCGTGCAGACATTGTGGTCCGCTGAGTCACGTTCGAAGCCACGTCCGAAGCGTGCGTCTTCTGGTAGAAGTACGCGCCCTCGGAATAGGTTCCGTCTCCCTCATGTCCGACAATCAGTCCAGCGTACTCGGGTCCAACCTGTTCGATCAGATCCTGGTAGTACTTGGACATGGTCACAGACTCCGCCGTTGGGCGGAGGCCGCTGTTGTTCTTGGACATGGACTGAGTGAACGCGTAGAACGAGTCACCATACTTGTCGTAGAACTTCTCGTCAGAGGTGTCGGGATCCAGCTTCTGGTAACGCTGGAACTCATCCCTGAAGAACTGATACGGGTCCTGTCCATTGACCGAGATCGGCAGAGTCCACGCTGCCGCAGTGCGGAACATGGTCCATCTGTCAGCCCTGTCCTTCAGCTCATCCCAAGTGGGCTGAGTCTCACGAAGGCCATTCTCGTACTTGTAGTTCTCGACCTGCATCGAGTAGAACAGTGCACGCTGCTTGGTCTCGCCCATATCGTCAGTGGCATCGCCAAGGCGCTTACCGGTCGTCGGATTGATGAAGTCCATGATGGACTCCTGCGGACCGAACGGCAGGACGCCGAGCTTCTTTGCCCAGTCTGCTACCTTCGGATCTTCCTTGGCGAAGTGATTGACTCCAATCTGAACGAATGGTCCAGCTCCTACTGGGAGTGCGCCATCACCATGGTTCAGGATGATCTCAGCACTCGACATCGGAATGACGAATGAAGCGTTCTCGTCAAGGCCAAGAGCCTTGTTGAGTCCCTTGCCCCCGAGATAGTCGGGAACCTGGACAATCATCCTGCGGTCTGCATACTTGATGAGCCTCTTCTCGCCAGTGACTGGATCAGTAACGTGGCCAGACGCGTCAACGGCATTGCCGTCTCCGTCAGCGACAATGCCAGCCCTTGCCGGTGCGCCATAGGCCTGGCCCACTCGGGCCAGTACGTCAGGCTTGTCAGCAATGATCCTGGACCATCGGTTCCATGACTCCTGCTGCGCACCGAAGAATGCTCCGAAGTTGCGCATCATGTACGCCATCTTCGTCTCGTGATCCATCGTGAACGTGTACTTCTTCACGTCATCGAGAGCACCCTTACGGGCGTTGGTCTCAAGGATCTTACGAGTGGACTCGTCGATGTGGGTGACACCCTGAGCCTTCATCGTAGCCATCGACTCAGACAGGTGGTTCTTGTAAGAAGAGCCGAACAGCGGATTACGGAGAAGCTTCGTGGCTGGCATCTGGTTTGCCAGGTTGTACCAGCCAGTGATTCCCCTGTCAAGCAGAGAAGACACGGTGCTGGTTCCTTCCGCATAACGGAAGGCCTCGGCATTCACCATAGGTCGGGCACGAAGAGGAACAATATTGAGCATGTCCTTCTCAAGCTTCCCCTGGAGAACCGCCTGCCTGATAGCGTCCATTCCAGGAATGGACGGATCCAGGACGTAGTCCACCTGAGCCTTAACCCGCTGGGCGAGCTCATAGTCAGACATGTTCTTAAGGCCAATATCATGCCTGTACTTCTGGCCCTCTGGAGTGTTCCTCATCCAAGCGGCAATCTCGGACTCAGACTTGCCCATCAGTGCCTGACGGCCCACGCCGGACTGGCCGATCTGGTCATTGGCGTGCCTGATCCATGCAGCCATGTGAGTCTCTGCGCCCTCGGTCGCTGGACTGATGTTCTTCCACTCAAGACGCCTCATGCGCTTCAGGTAGAAGTCCGCCTGGGAGCCCATGAGGTTGTTGAAGTTCCTGTTGCCTGCCGCAAGATCGCGATACAGCTCGCCCTGCTTGCCGCCGAACGCAGGAGAGAATACCTGTCGCCCGATCTTCACGTCACGCATCTGAGCACCGGCAGCCACGAGGCTGCCGAAGTCTGCGTGAGTCTGCTGCGCTGTAGCGAGATCGTCGGTGATGGTCTGCATGTCGTCGGTCAGGCGCTGAATGTCGCCAGTGGTGCCCTTGGCCTGAGCCCTTAGGAGATTCCTCTTGATGGCCGCCTGGCTTGCCCCCATCTCTTCGATGTGCTGGGCGAGGTTGCCCTGCGCAATCCTCGCGGACGCTACAGAGTCACCCATCCACTTGGCACGGGTGAAGTCCTCAAGCATGACCTTACCGCCAGTAGACGCACGACCCATCATAGCCACTCCGCCGAAACGGGCCAGCTGGCCAAGGAAGTCATCGGCAAGCGCCCTGGGCGCGTAGCCCAGACGGAACAGCTGAGCGAACTTCCATGTGGTGTTCACAAAGTCCACCACGTCACCAGACTTCGCGATCCAGCCCTGGCCATGCCTGAGCTTTGCTGCCTGCCACTTAGACGCATTGGCATTCAGCGCCTTCTCGAACAGGCCGAAGTCCAGAAGGACATGGCTGTTGGCTAGCTGCGTGTCGAAGATCGGAGTAGAAATCAGACGGCTGCCGTCTGCCTCAACTTCTGCTACGCGAATGGAGCGAGAAGGATCGGCAGGGTCGGGCATGGTCGCAGAGCCGTAAGAGCGGCCAGACTGTGCAGCGGCGGCCTGGCCGCTGGACCTGCGACGAGCCACCTCCTTGTACATCTCATCCGCGATGTCATAGTCAACCGGCTTGGTCGGGTTCTTCAGGTTGTATCTGTCGACCATGTTGCGAGTGATCTTCTTCTCGATCTGCATCAGTGCCACCTGACGCTCGTTTGGGTTCGCCTTGATGTACTGGGATACGTACATCTCACGAGCTTCACGAGTCAGGCTCTTCGTTTCACGAAGAGACGCATCAAGTTCCTTGTAACTGCTCTCGCCGTGGACGTCGATATAGTTGGTGGGCTTGATGTCATTGTAGCTTCGGATCAGCTTGATCGGTGCACCGATAGTGGAGTTATACACAAGTGCACCAGTTCCACGGATCATGCCTCCACCACGCATCTGCTTAAAACTGCCATCCTGAACACCGGCCCGGACCTTCAGGCCGAGCGGTGTAGTGACACGGTTGAAGTTCATGGCGTCAAGAGACCTGAACGCATCGATCTTGTCGTCGATTACCCTGGTCTCATTGTTCAGCTTGTTGACGAACGAAGTCTGCCTGTCGATGGCGGCCTTGACCTTCTGGCCGCGAGGTGACGCCTTGACGGCGTCACTCAGTCCGTCATAATACTGTGCGTGCAGAACATTCTTCGTGGTGATCTGGTCCACCTGGTCCACAACCTTGACGTTCCTGATCTCCAGTGCGGTCTTGCCCGCTACGTCGCCCAGCGACACGCGAAGAATGTCGGATACCTCATCAGCATCCTTCGCCTGCACAAGCAGGCGTGCAAGTGCGTCGCCATTGGCAGACTTGCTCAGGGTCGGCATGTCGCGTCGGAGGATCAGTGCAGCATTGTCGGGACTGGCCGTCTTTACATTCATCACGGTGTCCACCATGGACTGGAATGCTGGCTTCTCCGCGAACTTGTTGAATGCTTCGTCAGGACCGAACTTCTTGCCAAGCTTCTCGATTGATGGAGTGACAGGCTTGTTGATGAGTGCGCGCTTAGAGGCGCCCACAACCTTGCCACCAAGGACCAGTGGATCCAGATACCAGGAGACTGCGAAGTCGGTCGCTCCGGTTACATACTTGGATGCGCCGGAGCCGAAATACTCATCAGCCTTGGTGCGAATGCCGAAAGGGTCCTCGGGCGTGGCGTTGTCCCTGTACTCTCCAGCGGCTACCAGCTTCTTGTCCTGGGCGATCTGGTCGGGGCGGATGCCCCTCTCCTTCAGCTGGCTGTCAGAGAATCCCATCATCCACACAGCCTGGCCTGGAGAGATGTTGTGTGCCAGATCCCAGTAATCCTGCATGGCATCCCACTCGCCGTCTTCACCGATGTAGTCGGCGCGGCCATACGCTACAGAGTGAAGGGCCATTCCGCCAGCAGACAGGATTGGACTGATCGTGGCAGAGTAAGCCGCATACAGCTTGGACCCAACCCACTCGATAGGCTTGAAGACCGGAGAGTCAAAGAAGCCTCCACCAGCGCGGGCCTCACGCTCCTGACGGAGCGCCTGGTACTGAGCCTGGCTGGTCTCGTCGTAAGGCTGGGAGACGTCCAGGCCAAAACTCTGCCAGCGGTTCGCGAGTGCCGCCTGGGCGGACTGTGGCAGATTGTTGACATCCAGGGTGCCCTCAAGAACGGCATCACTGATGAGCTGAATGTCCTTCTCGGTCGGATTGCTAGCCACTTACTTCTCCCATGCTGAGGGGCGACACCTCCGCGTCGTCGTACGGGGAGATGGTTGACTTGATAAGATTCTTGGCCATGTCATTGGCCTGGGCCCTGGAGACGCCAGAGCGTGCGATGGATACGCCCATGATGGGCGCGTCCGTGAATGCGAGAGCCAGCGCGCCCATGTCGTCGAACCACTGGCCACCATACTGGTACTCGGGTTCGTTGCTCACTGGAGCGCCTTGGCCTTCCTGACGGTGTTCCTCATGGCCCACGAAGCTCCAGGCTGGTTCGCCATGAACTCCAGGACCGGAAGATAGGGAATGATCGACTCAAGGTCGGCCTGCTTCTGGTCCGTCAGCCCAAGAGCTTCCTCGCCCTGCCCGGCGCCCATCGCCGCGCCGTCAGTCACTGGAACTCCAGGCTGCTGCGTAGGCTCGCCCAGTCCGATTACCCTGCTGGACGGATCTCCGAACATGGAAGCAAAGTCCGCATTGCCACCAGCGCTCTGCGCCTGAGGCGCTCCGCTCTTCTGCTCCTGATAGTCTGCCTGTTCTCCGTATCCAGCATTCGGCAGAGTTGCGTTGGCGTTGGATACCGCCTTGTCGGTCCTCTCGCTGAACTTTCCTGGACCGGACACTTCAGCCATCGCTCTCCTCCCACTGCATCAGTCGCGTCATGTTGTCGAACTTCTTATCGTATTCTACCTGGTTCGCATGCTGAGCTGCCGCAATCGTCAGCTCGCCCACAAAGTTCGATGTCTGCTGAGATACCCGCGTGAGGTAGTTCAGCCCGAGGACGACGACGGACCACTTATTGTGGCGTCGCGCCGTGGCGTAGGTGGTCTCTTCCACTTCGATCTCGTCGTCGTCCATCGGATTCCTTACTTGAGCATGGTTCCGCCACCACGAGTCATCCCCGTGTTGACGATTACAGTGCTGTCCCAGTGTCCAGTCATCGGATCAGTCTGGTGACGGGAGTCACCCTGAGCGGTGGACATGAGGGGAGGCGCGGTGTGAGGTGCAAGCATCTTGCCCTCAAGGGTCTCCCAGTCTCCGGAACGTGGGTGCTGGGGGAACAGTCCCTCTTCACTCATCACTTACTCCTTGGAGTTCGCTTGACAGGCGCCCTCTTGGGCGCCTCTGTTACGACAACCTGCACAACCTTCGTGGGGTCATCCTTTTCCTTCTGCCCGCAACGCGGACAGCGTAGACCGATACGGTCCTTGTAATTGTGATACTTGGAGAGCTTACAGCTCCAGCAAGTGTCCATCAAATCCCACTTTGCCTTTGGGTCTTGGCTGACATGGTTGCTTCACCCTTACCGGTAAGACCGGCCAGGAGACTCATCATATCGAATCCCTGTGGGTTGCCACCTCCTCCTGGCGCGGTGCTTCCTTGGGGCGCACCTGGCTGTCCTGGGGTCCCCGGCTGTCCTCCTCCGCCCAGAAGGGCGGCCATCGGGTCCGCTGCTGGTGCAGCCCCTGCGGGCTGCTCCTTCGGCTTGAACACCTTGAGTACCGCATCGTGCACTGCGGTACCCTTCTCCCTTTCCTCGATGAGCTTACCCATCTTGAAGAGGGCGTCTACTGGATCGACCTGCCCCTGCTGAGCCATTGGAAGGACAGCCTGCATATATGCCATGATGCCCTGCTTCAGAGCGTCGGTGAATTGTTCGTTGTCGATCTGAGTCTGTAGCTGAACCACATCGAGGTCCATTGGCAGCTGGCGCTGTACAAAGTCGCGAGAGACAAGCTGATCTCCTCGGAGCTGGAGAAGGGCGACGATAGCCCTGGCTGGATCCTGTCCTGCGGCGAACCCGTAGGTGACGTCAACAGTGTGATTTCCATTAATGTCCTTTTCGGGTACGTAGGTCTCCTCGAACGGAGTTCCCTGGACTACGCCAGTGACAGTCTTCTTCACTCCAGGCCACAGCTTCTCGTCCATCTCGAACATCAGCTCAAGGGCCTTCGAGAGCGCGGTGGCAATAACGGACTGTCCAGTGGTAACTACAGTGTTGAAGCCGCCCATCAGCGCCTGAACGCCTCGGCCGGTAATGATGGATGCGTCGATATTTCCGGAGCGAACCTCCGGAGACCTCATTGCCTGACGTGCTTCCTGGTCAAGCAGCTGACCCTGCTGGAAGGCGTACTGCGGCATATCCCTGACGGGATACATGACACCCTGAGGATTGTCGGTCCTGATGACGGCATCGTCTCCGAACGTCATCTTCTGAACATCCCTCGGAACGACGAGCGGAGCACGGACAGCCTTCTCGGTTCCCTCCAGCCCAAGAAGTGCCATGCGCGCCTTTGCCAGCTGGACCCAGATGGCGTCATCGTATGCGCCACGGGTGGCCTGGTCGAAGCCAGGCCTCTTGGCGATGGAGACGTAGACCTTGCCCATCGGATTTTCCATCAGATCGATGAGCTGGTTGCCATGCTGAGGCATGTACATGATGATCTGATCCGCGTCACAGTACTTGACTACTTCGATCTCGCGCTGAGCCCAGCCTCCGCCAGCCTGGCCGCCCGTCTCGTTGGACTGAAGTACGCGAAGCAGTTGTGGGAACTTCGCCACGAGATGGATTGCCTCTTCGCGCCACACCTTAGTGTAGCTGCGGACTCGGCCATACAGGTCGATCTCTGGATACACGCCCATCGGGTTCTCGACCCTCAGACGTGGAATCTGGTCCACGAAATCAGGCTCGACAACGTAGACGGCCATACCGTACGTGTTGTAGTAGTCGCAGAAGGTCACTTGCTTGCCGGAGTGAAGCTGACTGGACTGGACATAGGCATTGGCGATCTTGGTCCTCTTGCCAGAGAACTTCTTCGCCTTGTCCGTAGTAGTCACGCCGGATGCGCAGTTGATGCTCGGCATGGTGCCCATGACCTCGGCCAGGTCGCGTGCGCTGGTGTCAATCATATTGGCGACGATGGGCTTGGGCCATGCGTCAGGCATGGCGCCAGGCATCACCGTGTCGATATCGCCGGAGCGGACGTCATGCACATCACGCTGACGCTGATCTCGGTCGGCAGAGGCGCGACGCAGCGTCTCCACCTTCTGGGCGACTCGATCGATTGTGAGCGCCATGTGTACTCCTTAAGCCTTGGGCACTCGCAGCTTCACCCAGGAAGCGGCGCCCGGATATCCGTCAGCGGAACTGCCGGTATAGCCAAGCTTGCGCTGCCACCATGCGTAAGCCTTGATATCTGCCCTGGTGAATGT
>Ga0137350_1000057_pt1 | contig 14871 bp, 41 predicted proteins | sample EasRivERMLT660_2_FD_104765 | JGI IMG/M metagenome (GOLD analysis project Ga0137350, IMG submission 104765) | Soil microbial communities from meander-bound floodplain in the East River, Colorado, USA - East River MetaG ERMLT660_2 | ecosystem: Environmental > Terrestrial > Soil > Floodplain ... | reverse complement strand
GGTCTATCCCAAATAATTTCGATTCGGCGTGACCAGGCCAGAGACCGGTCCACCTTGCGAAGAGCTTATCGTGTCCTGAACAGCCACAAGAAAGACGTTGGTGACCACACACTGAGCAGCGCTCCACGTCACAACCGATCTGATGAGGCTGTCCGGGTTTTACTCCGCAGTCATTACAATCTTTGAGACGCATGAGAAGACGGTTCATATTCCATACTCTATTTCATCACGCCACTGATCATGTTTGATAAAAGCTTTCTTCATCTTAACCTTTTCCTTGAAGAGCTCAAATGCGAAGGCGGCGGTGTCATACTTTCCTTCATGTTTCAGAAAGCGTCGCTCATATTCACGCTGGTATGCAGTGAACAGCTTGTCGTCCTTCGTTTTCCTCTTTCCCATGTTTATTTCTCCTTCGAAATCATGCCGATAGCGACTGCAGACATGAGTGCGATATGTAATACTGCTGCGAGCGCTAGTAAGTAAAACACCTGCACCTTGTCAGTCGACGTGAATCGTTCAATCATTGCTGCCGCGATGGGCGAACAAGCAGCACCATGTAAAAAGATTCTCATGTTAGAGCTCCATCTTATCTGTATTCATGGGACAACGTACAGTAATCTCATGGGCTAGTCTGTAGATTCTTTCATAGAACTTCGGAGGCATGTCGGGATACAAAAGCCTTGCAGTTTCCATCAGTGAAGCAGACATTTCAAGAGCGTCCAGAGTGCGATTCAATATTTTGAATGAGATTGCTCGATTGAAAGCTGTAGGTTTTGTCATGATGCTTGCTCCTTCTTCTTTACTTTCTTTATAAAAGCCCCCCGGAGCTTCTGCAGTGTTTCTCTAGATAGATATGGATCTTTCCAATGAGGATTCTCGACAGACGATGTGACGATGTTCCACTTCTTGGGACGCTTAAGCCATCCATCACACAGTCTCATCATTGCCCATTCAAATAGCTGGTGAGACTCTCCACTTATAGACAGTATTCTTCCAATCAGGAGGCACTCACCAGTATACGCTCCCGTCTTGTGTTCACGGTAGTACTTGCAATTCATACAGGAGCGCTCCTGATAGCGCAGATTGAAAAGGTGAGAATCGTAATATTCAGTCATTATCCCAATCCGTTCACAATAGCTATAAGGAGACCCTGCACTTCAGGATCACCAAGACACATAACATAGTAGAGCAATCCAAACCATGCTACGATGAAAAACATTCCAAAGTATCTCATTAGAACTCCCTTGTGCCGCCCTCATGTTGTGTAGGTATGTGGGGCTTCTTCTTAGCTTTGATACCACGAGTCTTGGAAGTTGGATTGATTATAGCGACTATTGCATCATCAAGCTGCACAAGGTGATTTCTGCAAATGTTCACACCCTGACTCTGGCGAGGGTTGCAGTGAAAGAGCAGCTGGAATACAGTGTCTCTCTTCCGGGGCTCTTTCCATTTGCAGAGACTGCAGGGTCCATTCGAATATGCATTGACTTTCTTGACTGTGATTTCCATTAATTCTCCTCAATCTCGCTGACATGGATGAGATGTCCGAGGCCTGAGACTTTCCCATAGAGCACTTCATCATCTAGGGGGAGATATGAAAAAGCTGAGCGGACTGCATACTTCAAGCAAGCGGGATTGCCAACACAAAACATCCATGACTTGTCCGAAACATTGACCCACCAATCTTCTATCCAGTAGTGCTTTCCGTCGAGTTCATCAGGATCAGGAGCGCACTTCAACTTTACTGTCTTTCCAGCTAAGGGATGCTTTTCTCTTATCATGCTTTACTCCTTGTTCATTTGATAGTATTATAATACCATAGAAAAGATTTATTGTACATCGTTTTCTTTCGGGAGAATGAAAAGCAGGGGGAGTAACCATTATCATTATGAGAACACTATGAAAAGCACTGTAGCAGCACTCTAGCTAGCTCTAGAGATTTTTGCGTTCACACATTCATTCAAGGGGCCCCTAACCCGCGCGCTCCTGCCGGTACCATAGGTGGGCCCCATTTAATAGGCTACCTCGCCTATTTATCCCAGACCGCACAACAGCATCTCACTGTGTCCTCAGCAGCTAGTCTCAATCTACAGCAACAGACTCAGAGTACAGATGCAACAGCAATTAGTCAGCTCTAATCATCATACGGAGGGGGCACATAGGGGAACAGCCACTCATACACTATCAGCCCCACCACTATCAAACATGCCAATCCGTATACCTCTAGACATGACAAGCAGATGTCCCATATCATCCGTGTTGACCTGTTGACAGTCGTGTGAATGAGTTGACTCTCTTCAAGCGGCGGACAAAGTCCTCATATGCCACCTCATATGCATCTATCTTACCTGAGAGGTATTCAAAGTTGTCGGGGTTAGATGCAAGCCTAGCCTTGTTGTTCTTGATCAGATCAGCCAATGTCTTACCATAGTCGGTGAGTTCATTGAGGAGTCTGTCTATGGTATCCATTAGAGTGACCAAGCCTCCTTGACTGTGATCCTGCCGAGTAGGTTACCGAGGATGTCTTGCACCTGTACATATTCATTGATGTCTTGAGGAAGCACGATGTAGACCAGCTTCTCTTTGTTGACAGTGCCGCTGAGTACATCACCATGTTTCTTGATCAGTTTCCTGACCTGAGCCTTGCTGAGAGTGAAGACTCTATCTGTATACTCACCTGAGTTGTTCATTATCTCCACGCCTTATGATACCAGTCATTGCGGAGTGACTCCACGAAGTCCTTTGCATCCTTAAGACCACGGTACTTGTCGTAGTTGTTGTTGATGCAGTAGTCACGGACCATCTTGATTGCCGGAATCTTGTTGCCTTCCGCATCCATATCCATGACCTTGTTGCGGAGGACAGTCTCATGAGAGACGGGCTGAATAGTCATAGCCTCAATCTCAAACTCCTTGAGGAACCATGAGCGGCCCGTAGAGTACTCCGTCACGAGGAAGCCGTTCTCAATCTGTGATACTGTTGCAACTGTCTTCATTTACTCATTCTCCTTTTGATAGCGTCAGCTAAGTAGCCTGGGATCACCGATACTCCGTATGCAGCCATCAACACCACCGACTTGAGAGCCTTCCACAGGTTACCCATGTCAGTCGTTAATGATGAGGACGCGGACGCCCTGGTTCCGGAGGGTGATGTCCACCGGGTAGAAGTGGATGCCGTAGGTGTCCTCGCCACTTGCATCCTTGTCCTCATGAGAGAGATAGAATGCCTCGACCTTGTGAGTCCTAGGGTTCAGGAGCCGGAACCCAAGGTCACAGGCATCATCATACAGCCGCCCGAAGAGGGGGGTACCGCGGAGGTCGGAGGCCTCAGCCACACCGACTCCCTTTGACCAGCTGAACCGTGAAGCGGAATGAACCGGACCGATCGTAGCCAATGTGTGTGTCCTCCCCATTTGATAGATACATTATACCAAATAGAGTGTAGATTGTAAAGGACTAGTCCTCCTGATTCCAAGAGGGAAGTAAGAGGAGTTCTATAATCTCATAGGCCTTAGCTGGTTCGATATTGATTTCCTGCATGCAATCAACCAGTAAATCAGTGCTGATGATTACGCCGTTGACAGTGATAGTGTCAGGAATCTGTACCATGTATTGCCTCCGTATTGATTTGATAGAGAGACAATACCATTTCCAGACTGGATTGTAAAGGATAAAGTGGGCGGTGTCGGGGCTTATCCCGAATTTGAAGGCCTACTCCGAAGAGTAGCACCGCCCACCATGGGAGTGAGGACTCTCAGAGCGCTGGTTTTCCTCACTCCCACCCCCACGTGGAGACCTATGCAGCCAGTTTCACCATGGAGGTGACGGTGTCGAAGGCCTTCTGAGTCTTCATACCGACCGTCCCGAACCACGTGGACCCCAAGAGCTTCTCCTCAGCGGAGGCACCCTTGCCACCCTTGATCTTGGTGTGATGATCGAGGTATTCCGTCACAGCATTGTAAGCTCCCCAAGCCGTCCCCTTCACACCCGGAAGGTGCGTGCCCATCCCATTGAGAGAGAGGTCCACAATCTTCTCCTGGATTGCCTCGATGCGGTTTTCCTGACGATTGGACTTCTCACCATCACCAGGAGCTCCGAAGACTCTCTCGACTAGAGTCAGGAGCTGCGTTTGAGTGAACTTGATCTCCTTCATCTGACCGAAGATCACATCCATCTCGTTGAAATACTTGAGAGACCCATCGAAGGCCTTCCGAGCATCTGCCATCCTCATTTCCACATTTGTAGTGTGACGGATGACGAACTTGTTCTTCGCCTTACGGATTGCCGCCTGGATCTGATTCGCACACCAGATGCGGAAGTCCAGGGCGGCCAACATGACCGGAGACACGCCGTTGTGGGATGTAGACATGAGCATGTACCGCTCCACCACATCCACAACACTAGAAGTGTTGGGCATTTTTGCCAACATCCAGATCAGCTTTCCGTCACCGATGTTGCCGACCGTCTCGTAAACCGCCTCACCCTTGCCGATGTAGGAGTCCATGAAGTTCAGGGCATCCACATTCTGGACGGGCTTGTAGGAGTTTCCCACGACACCCAGAGGGCGGCCATCCGAGGTACGGACCGGGACGAACTTGCCCGGGACGATGGAGGTTTTGCCGTTGTAGGTTACCTTCACGGGCTCCATCTTGACTGTCCAGTCAAGCCCCCCCTTGGAGAGAGCCTCCTGAGCAGTCATGGTGCCGTCTACCTTGGTGCCCACTCGATTCCAGATCGGGACGGGCCGTTGTGCATTTGCCATACTGTGTGCCTCCTTGATTTGATAAGTCTATTCTACCACATTCAGGGATGATTGTACACTGAATAGTTAACTTATTTTCGGTCCCGTGAAATCAGGTTGAGGACTCTGCGCCCTGACATCAGCCATGGCTATGATAGTGGAAGCCTCTACAACTAGAGCCTCTGCACCCCACCTGTCTAATACTGCTACAGTCTGTTGTTCAGGATAGAATATGGTGATCCGTGGATGCCACTTACGTTGAGGATCATTCCTGAACTGGACAGCTGTGAACCACGTGGTAGACTGGGGTGTGATGACTGCGTCCAACCACACGAAATTGTAGTTGATGCCCAGTACTATTTTGAGTGCCCGATGAATGTCAATGTGTCGTATTGGCTTAGCCAAGTCTCTTAGCCTCCATCCTCTTACGGCTGATTGAGCGGCGGTTCACCTCGAGGAATTCACCATTCTTCTCAAGGAATATCTTCCACGTGGGAGGTACTCTCTTGATGTTCTCAATTGCCTTGATCTGATCAATTGCATCCAGATCATCCTTAGCCGTGAGCTCCTTGTCATTCACATGAGTCCAAGTGACTCCAGGAAGTTGAGTCCCTTTTTCATCCACAGTACCGGGAGTGAAGTAATACATTCTAGCCATTATTTGTTCCTCCTGTTTTCTCTCCAAACTAATAGACAACCTCCGATGAAGGTTGCCCAGTGAGTCAGCATAGCCATGAGGATGAATGTGTCATCATTCATTATAATATCCACCCCAAGCCTTCCAAGCCGACTCCATAGCTGCCTTGATTCTTTCCACTCCAACTGGATTAGCTGAGTGTACTTTATAACGGATGGGCTTGAGAGTCTGACTATAAGCACCTTCCTCGATGTATTTAGCTACATCATATCCAGTCGGGCCTTGACCCAGGTCGTGGTCAAATGAGATGAAGTCAGTATGACCAGCCGCTATGATAGCTATAGCCTCCTCTGCACTTACACAGTGGAAGTCATACGGAGCCTCCTCATCAAATGGGTATCCGTACTTACCATCGCGGGGAGGGAAAGGGACGGGACGGATGTCATCAAGCCACATTTTCATTTATAAGCCCTCCCACTCAAGTTTCCAGTCGAGCCTTATCTTCCGAATGTATGCACGAACAGCAAGATCTTCTTTCTCTCGCTCCTTCATAGCCTTATACATCTCGTCAATTTCCTCAGGAGTGTAGGGCTCCACTTCAGTGCCCAAATCACGCTCCATGTCTTTCTTCTCGTAGTACTCTTCGGACATTACAGGTTTTCCTCAATCACCGCGATGAGCTTCTTTTGATCCGCATCTTTGAGCGTGTCGAGCCGAATCATTTGGCACTTGTGACCGTCTGACCAAGGAATCTGAGTCGGTGAAACATCGCCATTAGTGAAGACCTCATTCCCGCACTTGCCACAAATCCATTGAGCCATTTGTTCCTCCCTTTATTTTCTAATACCATTATACCACACTGAACAGGGATTGTAAACCCTAGTAGTAGCGCCACGCAATGAGACCGCCTGAATAGGGCAGGTGATGCCCCGGCGGTCTCTATTTCATCCCGTGGGAGTGGGACGGAGTTATAATCAAATGGAGGCACCACGTCTGGCCTCCTGTACAGGCATTCGATTCGACCGAGCACCATTCAGACAAGGGATACGTGCCGAGTAGCCTGCTCAAAGGCGTCACATCCGATACTTTCGTTACAGATGCATCCGCCAAATGGGAGGGCCGAGTTACCTGAGCGGTGTTCAAACCCGAAGGCCCGCCGCTCACCTTCACCCATTTCTAAGTTGGTGAATAGGACGGACGGCAAGCGGGCAATGCTTATACCGTCGATGCTATCGGCCAGCACCTCTCCTATCCACCAACAAGTACATCATACCACAATCCGCAAGGATTGTACACTACATTTTTACGCCATGACTCCTGAAATATCCCACACCGTGGAAGGGACAGTCATCCCTCTCACAGAACAGCATACACTGCTCATCAGTGTACGGTATGTTGAATACGGCACACAAGAAGGCACCCGCCTTCTCTATCCACCTGACATTCTTGTCGAAGTCAATCTTCTTCATGGCAAGCTTCTTCTTCTTGACCGCTGGAGCATCTTCACTCCTTGACACAAATGGAGACTCAGGTGAAGGGACCGTCCTCAGCACCTGCTTTTCAGCAGGTATTAGCCTCTCCCCATTCTTCTTCTTCTCACGGAGGCCATTGCAGTACTCTAACCACTCGTAGTAGTTAGAGGCGAGTAGTTCTTCTTTTGTCCTTCGTGCCATTACTTCACCTCAAAGGTCACTGAAGTATCAACCTTAATTTCCCCATCCTTCTTCTTGGGCCTGAAGATACTCTCCATCACGAATTTGACACCTGCAGTCGACTTCCCCTTGAGCTTGATCTCATTCTTGTATGCACCAAGAGCAGAACCCCGTCCAAGGAATGGACCATGAACCGTACCATCAGGCTCGACTACTTTGAACTGAATCGATTTGAATCCGTACTTACCCTTGGGAGCAGTCTTATGCCCACCATTTGCCGCCTTATGCTCACGATAGGCGGCTCCCATTGCCTTGTCAACTTCAGTCAATTTCATGCTGTTCTCCTTTAGAATTCATCTTCGAGTAGATACTGTTCATCTTCCCAGTCATTTTCGAGCTCATCGACATATCCCTCGATGATGTCCTTCGTACGATTCTTTGCCCCGCCACGTTCCTTCTTCACCAGTGGCTTGGTGCGTGTCCGCATATCCAGGTCCTTCGTGAATTCACGAGCCACCTGCTTATGCCGCTTGACGTCAAAATCCCGGACGTCCTTATATGTCTTACCCACAACCATGATACCTCCGTATCTAGATTATAGTACCATTATACCACTAAATTACGCGATTAGATACCAGTTCCTTCTTATAGATGAACTTTGTTGGTCTCCTCAAGAAGTCTTCAGCTGTAATGACAATCTTGAGTCCCCTAATATTGGTAAATATACGTCTGTCAATCTCAGGGAACCATTTCATGAACTCATCAGGAGAGCTAGTCTCTAGTATCTTATTGGGTAGCTTCGGATGTCTCATTTAGGGAACCTCATTGCAATATAATTTTCCAGCTCGTTGAGAACCTTTGCCTTGTTGCCCTTGTAACCCTCAGCTTTCAGGATAGAATAGACAGACCGTCCGTGTCTCTTCATCCCCAGTATTTCCAGCTTGAGAGCAGCCTTGAGAGCCAACAGTCGATAAAGCTCGATATGCTCTCCAGTGACGACCGTTCCACCAACACCCGTCGTGATAGCCAATTTATTGGCCTCCTCTATTTGATAAATCTATTATACCTTAGGAGGCCGTGATTGTACACCAATTTCTCTGAACTCATTGAGGAGCCAGAACTTAGCTCGCCTAATCTTTTCGGCATTCAATCCAGCCCGAGCCTTCCACACCCCAGCCTGATATGGATATTGCATCTCAGGCATTTTGTTCACCGACTCATCCTGCTTGAAATCATCCTCTGGATTAGTTTCGTTGTCAATGGTCTCCAACCATTCATCGAGTATATTGATGATGGAATCAACCTTGTATTTTACTTCTACGTTCCTCATCGAACCTCCACGTAATCACAGCACGTCTGGACGAGGTGATCATAGTCACCACTAGTAGCCTCCTTACGGAATTCAGGGATCAAATCAGCCTTCCCACCCTTACGGAGAGCCTCTGTAACTCTACCCATAAGAGCGAATGCATTCCCATCCGTACCCACCAGTTTCAGCTTGATGTTAGTTTTTGGCAACGAACTTACCTCCGGCGTATTTTGCAAATTTCTTGGCAAGGGTGATGTTCATTTGAAATTCAATGTCCTCACCCAGGTCGGAGTTGGTATTCAGTGCCTCCGTAGCCTCATCACCAAGGAAGTCACTGAAGCCGTTATAATGCTCCAAGAGAGCATCAGCACCCCCACTCTCAAACACCTCGGCGAGTGACTCACCTGTATCCTTTATCTCACGCTTATTCATCTACTCCTCCAGTTTCTCGTTAGGGTCACCAGGTGCAATCCTTTCCTTCCAGCCAGGAACCAGAAAGTCAAACTCAGCCGTAGTGATCTCCTGAAGCTTGGGTTTACATTCACAACGCTTCCAGGCAGGGAGAGACCGCTGATTGATCTTCGCCACCGTAGTATATGCTGGATATACTAAGATGTCGGCATTACAATTGGGACAGAACGCCTGGGTGCCAAAATGCATGTCAGTACTCCTTGATGTATTTGATGAGAGCGTCCTGAATAGCACGCCTGATGTCACCCTCGACAGTCATCCCGAATTCGATCTCGAGGTTCTCATCATTGAAAGTGACACCCAGTTCTTTACGAGCGCGGCATCCGAAGTCACTGGCGAGGTTGTAAACCATCTCCTCACAAATGGAATAGCCAAGCTTGACAATCCCATCCTTGAATTCGGGCGTCTTGACAAAATCGGCCGCCACTAATTCTGCTAACCGTTCAGCATCCAACATGTGGTACCTCCGTATTTGATAAAACCATTATATCACGCCAGTTCGAGATTGTACAGGTTTATTTGAGGATGAGCATCATCTCGACACGCTTGTCCTTGGGGAAATCAGGGTCCTCATCCTGCATCTCAAGTGCTTCTTCAACCTGGTCCTCTGAAGCGACAGCCAGTTGAGAGTGATAGGCAGAATACTGAGCGTACCCTTCCTCGAGGTTCTCAACCTTGGTGATAAGGACAGAGCGCCAGTAGTCATGAGAGGGGTGTTCAAACCCCACCTCGAGGTTCTTATCAAAGCCCTTCAGAGCCTCAATCAGTTCACCGACATTCATTACTACACCTCCGCCAGCGTTTTGTCAAAATTGCAGAACCAAATCTTGAATGAGGTGGCGTCCGCCTTCGAAGTACCGAAGGTAGAGCGATATTTCTTGGGACCAAGGAAGAACAGCATAGCGAAGGGCCGAGGATCATTGTAGCCCTTGGGTCGGGACGTCTTGATACCGAGCTCCTTGATTTGAGCCCTCGCCGCATCCCTATAGCAAAGCGGGATTTTGTAGAGCCCAGGGTAATCAACCGCCAGAGCGAAGAGCAAGTTCTTGCCCTTCTTCATGAAGAGCTGAGCGATCCTCCTGTCCCTATCCGTAGGGAAGTAATAGGTCATCTTCCCATCGGTGATGAAGAAGTCAGGCGAAGTCTTGATAGTACGAGCACCCATTATTATTTCTCCCTTTTTACTGAGATGTTCCAGACGTCAACATCCGGTACACAATCGCCATTCGCCAGCGACATAATGTGATTCTCCAACGAATGCTGAGCTGCGTAAGCGCCTTCACTTACTGCCTCCTCATCGACATCGGGCGAAACCTCGATGTCATACGTTATGGAATACTTGATGCGTCTCATGTTTTTCCTCCAACCATTTAATAAGTCTATTATATATCACAAAGCCGTGATTGTACACGCCTAAATTCCAGCTCCTATGAGAGCCTCAGTCTTCTTGAGCGCCTCATCAGCCTTCCGTTTGGTAGCCAGTTCGGCCTGCTGCTTCTCATACTCAGGCGTGCTCACCCAAATGGCGAACTCTTCATTCTGGGGATTGAAGTGGTAGCGATTCTTATAATCAATCGCCTTGCTCCTCTCTACAGTGTTGATATGACCGTAGAGGATATAGCCAGGAGAGCAGGGGCACGAACAGCCAGCGTACCGGCTCCATACAGCCCTCTCCAGCGTCACCCAATAAGGGACGAACTTCGCCTTGAGGAGTTCGAACATCTCCTTATTCTTCAGGGGCGGCTTGTTCGCCTCCGTCCTCCGCCAAATGAGGTCATCGATGATCGTGCCTCCGGTATCCATTGGGCGCACTCCACTGAAATACGCCTCACCAATACGGTATCCCAGCTTCCCCTCATTCCGCTGACGCGGCCAGCCATTACGGCCATCTCTACGTCTGGGTCGATCACGCTCAGTTTTCCTGAAATCGATTACAAAATCGGACATTTATGTCCCTCCGTGATTTGATAATTCATTATATTCCATGAGCGCGAGATTGTACACGCCTAAATTACAGTCCCGTCATAGTTCTCATTGTCTTGACGAAGCTGCGCTCCCACTATCTGGTGGTCATATTCCAAGTGGAAACATATGAAATGCTCAGTCGCCTCTTTATGACCACAAAAACAAGTCCACTTATTGCGGCTCTCTTTAGTGGCGACCTCGGCTCCCTCCCATACTAGATACACGTGGTATCCTCCGACCCGCAAGCGGGACAAGTGAACTCATTACCGGTAGGCTCACAGTACCCCAGCTCATCCTCTTCAATCCAGGCGAGAAAGATACAAGCGCAGTTATTGCACTGAGTTTCTTGCTCCATCGCTATGCCTCCCTGTGGTCGAGCCGGTTATTATAGCGTTCCCAAATTTCCTCGGCATCCGCATCATCGCCACCAAATCCGTAGGCCACGTCAGTCGCTGCATTCTCAGGAGCGTTCTCACCAAACAGCCCTAAGAGCGATTCGACTGCGTCATTGAGCGTAGTGTCATTCATCACTAAAATCCCACTGCTCGGTATTTCTCAGTCAGGCGATCTCTGTGATACTCAGCCTCACGCTTCAGACAACCAGTCACAGCCGGGCGCCCACCACGTACATCAAAAACAGCCCAACTATACTTGTCGTCGCCCTGAAACTTACGAATCGTAAATAAGGGCTTTTTCTTCTTAACTGGTTTGTTCATTCGACCCTCCGTGATTTGATAATACTATTCTACCATACTGTGATGAGATTGTAAACACGGGGCGTAGGGATTTCCGAGTTGTTATGAATGTTATTCGGTCTTTAGCGAGCGTTTTTACGCATTCATGAGATGTAATTCTAAAGCGTGATTTCATTGAGCTTTGCAACGAAGTGGAGAGTAACGGACGCGTAATGAAATTCTGATTCGTGGAAATACGTCGTACTAAAATACTGTTTAGATTCAAGGAAATAGCGAGACTAAGTTAGCTGCGCCCTGTGGCTGGAATAGCCGTTGTCGTTGGCCCGTTGTAAACTACAATCCCGACTAAAACATCGTAACTGACGTCATCTGCAACGAGTGCTGTCCACAATAATTGAATGAACGTCATGTTATATGGAAAAAGTTTTCCCACCTTACCACGAGAAGCTACCCTGTACTCATCTGAGAACACTGCGAGACTCTCGATGTACAATGGGACGCTTTGTATGGTATAATAGTATCATACGTGAAATCTCCTCAATCAGTGGAGACGTACCGTGCGAACGCTATAAAGCGCGCGCAATGAAGAGATCTTAGAGCGCTATATCACAGCGCTCGCTCTAAGTACCTAATTGTAGGGATATTGTTTTAGCTAGAGAGTGCTGCAGAGAGGGATGAGATTACGTGAAAGCACTGGTCTCAGAACCTCAGAGCGTTCCAAACTGTTTCCATACGCCACTGTCTACAAACCGCACGCCTTAGAAGCGCAGTGAATACGCGCTATGCAGAGTCCTCATCGCCTCACCCCTTTATAAATCACATGTGCGGAATACGTAATGGAGACACTGTGCCCATACTCGCGCCTGTAACCCCCAGCCCCCGTCCCCATACATAGCAGATAGCTGTAGAGGGACATGTGTAGCATCTTGCCTAATAGCAGACTACTGTATAGAGCCCTATAGCATCTTGCTGTGTATAGCAGATTGCAATAGCAGATAGCAGTTTGTCAGTTGAGGGAGTTATGATTTAGTGGGAATGTTACAGTTGCAGAGAAAGTCTTCTGTAGTGTAGTTATCATATACATCTACTGTTGAGTAAGAACAACCGATTAGCCTCTTATTAATAGAAACCTCTTCAAGCCAATGTATGTGATTGTTTTCACATCGTCTGGGTATGATAGCAAACTTCTTGATTGTTTTTCTAGTTGGACGGCGAGGTTGAGTATTCCAATACATTTGAAGCCTCCTGTTTTATTGAAGATGTATGTTATAGGACTGCAGTTGAGCCTTATTAGGTACATCTTCAGCAATTAGTCTGTCTCGTGACTCTTTAGCTTCTGAGATAATATGTAGCATTCTCTTGTACAGTGTATTCAACGACTGCACAGTCTATATAGGGATAGACTATATCACTACAATATGGTCGACCAATATAGCGTACATATTCTTTACGAACCATATTGATGTGACTGTTCACATGTTGTAAAGCAACCCATGTTTTACCGACTTTCTTCCATCGTGGAGTGAGTCCACCAGTACTGAATAGTCCTTCTCTATTGCGAATCTTATATACTTTCATTAATTGCTAGTTTTGTTTGTTTCGTTCATAGTTTGCACAACGAAGTTTTCAAGAATTCGTAGAAGATAAGCATCGTCTTTATCATTTCCAGAAAGAGAAACCTTTTTCCATCCGTTTTCAGACACACCAATGAATAGCCATTTAGTGTCTTTCTTTTCGACAACCTCAAATCCAACCTCATTCTCATAAAACAAGTGCATCTTGACTATTTTGCCTTTCATCGTTTATATCTCATCACATGATTCTTGATAACAGTCTTCGCACCACCAGTATTCCTTTTTAGAGTCGACATCTTCTGGATGTAGTTCTTCCATATATGGATCGGGAAGTCTTTTTGTTGCCTTCTTCCCACACATGTGGCACCTCATTTATTTATCACCAAGTCTAATCCCGGACATCGGAAGCTTCTTCTTTTTGAGAAGTTTCTTGCCCTTTTCATCTTTCAGAGTCCATTCCTCTGCAGACTGATTAGCATAAAGCCAGTGTTTATCGCCTTCTTGCTTGGCACCTAGAATCACAGCAGCCAATACTACTGATAGCGCCTGAGTGAGTGATACGCCAGCCAGTTTAGCAATCTTAATCATCTCTTTGCGAGTTCCTGCATCTAAGGGAACTACTATGCGCTTCGTTTTTGTCGTTTTGGCTTTAGCCCTAGTCTTTTCCATTCTGTGTCCCACTCCTTGAATAATATTTTGAGAGGTTTCTTCAAATCATCGCAGGCATCTTTACCAGCGCCACCCACATGAACAGACATTTGTTCGCCCATGTTAGAGTTTTCATCAAACATACGCCAATAGCGATTATTCAGTCTCGACATCTTTATAGTCGATTATGAGTTTTCCATCGAGATGGTCTAATTCATGCTGAACGATAATAGCATTGATCCCCTTCAGTTCCAGCCACTTCTGTCTGCCCTTCAAGTCATTATAGTCGACCCGTATCCATTCATATCGAGGGATGCGAACAGATTCGTCTGGGCACGATAGACATCCCTCTTCAATACCAGCCTTCCGCTCTTCAGGGTGACCAGTCAGTTTCGGATTTACTAGAACCGTAGGGACATTACCAATGAGCGCTACAGCGATGCGGAGTGGCAGCCCAATTTGAGGCGCTGCCAACCCCACACCCCTGACGCTTTTCATGGTGTGAATCATGTTGATAGCGAGAGAGTATATCCAGTCGCTACCAAATCCTTCAACATACTCATTTGTAGTGCTCCTGAGTGATTGGTCAGGATATTTCACAATATCGAGTAGTTGCTTTTTAGTCAAATGATTCCACCTCTTTTGTAGTTGAATTGAAGCAGATTCTCCTGTCATTGTCACAACCAATAGCCCAGAAGTCTGCTTTCTTTGTTTTGTTTATAGGCCGACTGAATACATGATTAGCGATGTTCAATATGTCATGCTGTTCGGTCTTCGAATGACCGAAAATTTGAGGAACAGGGAACAGCTTGTCTGTCCTATAGTCGGCCCAGAAGGGACCTGAAAATGTGTCCATCCCACCTCGACTGAAACCGATATTGAATATCTTGTTAGGAACACGAGGCATGCTCGGCCTACGGAGGAACCGAGTCTCCAAGTATACCTTCCATTCAGCTCTTATCTTCTTGTCAATTTCATCTACATCCTTGGTCTTTAGAAGGCTATTACCCAGCCCTTCAGACACTCCTCCATGAGTGACGATGAAACCGTCAACAGAGATACAGGGCACGAATCGAGGGATGAACTCCTCGAATATCTTAGCAAGGCTATTAGCCATCCAGTGCCTGTGTCCCGAACACGTGAAGGGAGGCTCTTTGAAATAGCCAAGGTCGTGATTGCC
>Ga0137350_1000056_pt1 | contig 14919 bp, 16 predicted proteins | sample EasRivERMLT660_2_FD_104765 | JGI IMG/M metagenome (GOLD analysis project Ga0137350, IMG submission 104765) | Soil microbial communities from meander-bound floodplain in the East River, Colorado, USA - East River MetaG ERMLT660_2 | ecosystem: Environmental > Terrestrial > Soil > Floodplain ... | reverse complement strand
CGCGGGCCGGCAGGTCGCCGCCCAGCACTCGCACAGCTTCGAGAACTGGTATGCCTCCATTCCCGGCATCAAGGTCCTCGCCCCCGGCACCGTGGAAGACGCCCGCGACATGCTCGCGCCGGCGCTCGCCGATCCTGATCCCGTCGTCATCTTCGAGCACGCGCAGCTCTACAACGCGGAGGCGGACGTCCCCGAGACCCGGAACACGGACATCCGCTCGGCCGCCGTCCGCCGCGAAGGGAAAATGGTGAGCCTCATCACCTACGGCGGCTCGCTCCCCAAGACGCTCCAGGCGGCAACCCAGCTCGCCCAGGAAGGCATCGACGCCGAGGTCGTGGACCTGCGCGTGCTGCGCCCGCTCGACATGGCGACCGTCCTCGCTTCCGTGCGCAAATGCCGGCGCGCCGTCGTCGTCGACGAAACCTGGCGCACGGGCAGCCTCGCCGCGGAGATCGTGGCGCGTATCGCCGAAGAAGCGTTTTACGATCTCGACGCGCCGCCCGCGCGCGTGTGCAGCGAGGAGGTCCCGATTCCTTACGCGAAGCACCTGGAGGAGGCGGCCCTGCCGCAGCCTGCGAAGATACTGGCCGCGGTCAAGGCGGCGCTCGGCCGGTGAGGACCGCATGATCGAGTTCAAGCTGCCGTCGCTCGGCGCCGACATGGACCAGGGGAAGCTGCTCGAATGGAAAGTGAAGCCGGGCGAAGCCGTCAAGCGCGGCCAGGTGGTCGCGGTGGTCGACACGTCGAAGGCCGCGGTTGAAGTGGAGATCTGGCAGGATGGAACCCTGTTCGAGCAGCTCGTTCCGATCGGCGAGACCGTGCCGGTGGGCACAGTGCTCGCGACCCTGCTCCAGCCCGGAGAAACGCCGGAGCAGGCTGCGCTGCAAAAGCGCGAAGCGCCTGCCGGCCGCCCTGCGCCTGAGCCGGCTCCGGCCGCTGCCGTTGCTGCGCCTCCCGCCGTTGCCGCGCCTTCGGCCGCGCCGCTTGCCCAGCGCCGGCCGGTGTCGCCTGCCGCGCGCAGGCACGCGAGCGAGCTGAACGTCGATATCGACAAGGTGGCCGGCACCGGGCCGCACGGCGCGGTGACGGTCGAGGACGTGGAAAAAGCCGCGGCGCGAGCGGCGCCCGCGCCCGCGGACCGCTACGCGGAAATGCGCAAGGCGATCGCCGCGGCGATGAGCCGCTCCAAGCGCGAGATCCCGCACTACTATCTGTCCGAAACGATCCCGATGCAGCGCGCCGCCGAATGGCTGGCGCGCGAAAACGAAAAGCGCCCGGTCACCGAACGCCTGCTGATGGGTGCATTGCAGCTCAAGGCCGTGGCGCTTGCGCTCGCGAAAGCGCCGGAGCTGAACGGCTTCTGGCGCGACGGAGCCTTTCAGCCGGCGGGCGGCGTGCACATCGGGGTCGCCATCTCGATCCGCCAGGGCGGACTCATCGCGCCGGCGATCCATGAGGCGGACAAGAAGAGCCTCGGCGAACTCATGCACGCGCTCAACGATCTGGTTTCTCGCGCGCGGGCCGGCTCGCTGCGCAGCTCCGAGATGTCCGATCCGACGATCACGGTCACGAACCTCGGCGATCAGGGCGTCGAGGCCGTGTTCGGCGTCATCTATCCGCCGCAGGTCGCGCTGGTCGGATTCGGCCGGCTCGAGAACAGGCCGTGGGTCGAGAACGGCGCGCTGCTCGCCCTGCCGCTCGTCACCGCGAGCTTGTCTGCCGATCACCGCGCAAGCGACGGAATTCGCGGCGCGCGCTTTCTCGCGGGGCTGCGCGAGCGCCTGCAGCATCCGGAGGAATTGTGAACGAATCCGAAATCAGGTCCCGCGTCCTCGGAATCATCAAGTCCATCGCGCCGGAGCTCGAGGAAGGCGAACTGCGGGCCGACCGGCCCTTGCGCGACCAGATCGACCTCGACTCGATGGACTGGCTCAACGTCCTCGTCGCCGTCAACGAGAAGCTGCACGTGGACATTCCGGAAGCGGACTACGGCAAGCTCGTGACGCTCGACAACCTCGTCGCCTATCTGCGCGGCAAGCTCGCTTCGCGGGCCGCCTGACGCGGGCGAAGTGCCGGTCACGAGGCCGGCGCTTCTCTTGCCTCGGTAGCCGGCGCTACAAATGAGTTTGCCGAACATTCATTGGAACTTCATTTGATCTCTGTAAAGCGGGACAGGCGTCAGGAGCGATCTACTGTAGCCGTGAAACCATCCGAATCGGGACTTGAATTGATCTGGATCAAATCGGGCGCTGCCGGACCCGTGTATTCCTTGTCGACGAGGGAGTTCGCACATGAAACAAGTCATTCCGCAAACACCGCCTGACTTCGACAGCACCCGCATCATCGAGCGCCCGGACGGGTTCTACTGGCAGGCCAGGGCGAGCGGCGAGGAATTCGGCCCGTTTCCCACCTTGCTCGCAGCGGTCCAGGACATGCAGCAACAGGACGCATCCGGAATCGAGCCGGGGGAAACACTCAAGGAAGCCGAAGGGGAAATAGGAATTTCGGATTGGGTCGATCCGGAAACGGGCGAGCTTGCCGAGGAAAACGTTCCCCGGATCGAGGAGCACTGACGGGCACCGCTTCCGGATATTTTCCGTTCCGCGGTGCTGGCGGTCGGCGCCGCGATTCCAAGGATTCCGAGGCTCAGCGCGACATCAGCACCGGGGCAGTCATGGATTCGAGGATCGTGCGGGTCGCGCCGCCGAGCATCAGCTCGCGCATCCTGGAGTGCCCATAGGCGCCCATGACGATGAGGTCCGCCCCCACGTCGGCCGCGAGAGAGAGCATCTGCGATCCGATGTCGGCATCCCGGCTGCCGTACTTCGACACCGTCGCCCTCACACCGTGCCGCGCCAGATAGAGCGCGGCGTCCGCACCCGGCTCTTCGCCGTGATCTCCGGCCCGCCCGGTCTCGAACACGACGACGTTCACGCTCTCCGCACGAGCGAGCAGCGGCAACGCGTCCGCAACGGCGCGCGCCGCCTCGGAGGACGCGTTCCAGGCGACGAGCACCCTCTTGCCCGTATCGGGGAAACGGCCGGCGTAGGGAACGAACAGCACGGGGCGGCCGCAGGACAGGACGAGCTCGTCAACGAATTCCGGCGCGAGGCCTGCGTCATCCTCGGCGTCGCGCTCACGCTGCCCGGCGATGACCAGATCGGAATAACGCGCGCTGAGCCGCACCGCGCCAAGCGCGTCGCCGTTCGAGACGCGCCATTCCGCCTTCACCCCGTGATGCCTCGCCATCGCGGCGCGGAACGCGGCCTCGGCTTCGCCGGCGGCTTCGGCCCGCAGCCGGTCTTGCGCCGCGATCAAAGCGGCGGAAGTGTCGGCGCGAACATACGAGGGGATTCGCGCCGCGCTGAGCGCGAACAAGCCGACCAGATGCGCGTCGCAACGGTCCGCGAGCGTGAAGGCCAGTTCCAAGCGCTCCGAGCGGCGGGCGCCACGGTCCAGATGCACCAGAATAGTCCTGTAGTCCATGCTGCCTTCCTGTTCCATTGTTTCCGGGGGCACAGCTTTCCGCGATGACGGCCATGCCCCTGACTCCAGCTACCCTAAGCGCACGGCGCCCCGGGGGCTTGATCCAGGTCAACCGTTCCCGCGGGCGCAAGAGGGCCGCCGCCGCGGCCCCGCCCCGATTTGATTCACATCAATCCGCGATTCCGTCGCCCGCCTATGCTCGAGGAAGGTCCCGGCCGTGAAGCGCTCGAGTCGAAAGGAAATCACCATGGACGCCAACGCGAAGAAGATGCGAGACGAGGTGCGGCGCGCAATCGAGCAAGGCCGCGGCATTCAGAAGGCGGTGCGCGATATCACGCTCAAGGCGCTGACGCGCGGCGAGCTCGACCCGGATGCCATCCGCAAGGTGACGCGGGATGCCGTGAAGGGCGTGCAGGAGGCCGCCGCGGTTCAGGGCGTCCGCGTCAAGGACGTCGTGGCGGAAGCCGTCGCGGGCGTCGACGAAGCGCTCGCGCACGCGGCGCAGGCGCTCAAGCTCTCGATCGAGGAGGCGGCCGGCCGTGCGGAGAAGTTCTCGCGCGAGGACCTCGCCAAGGCGCGCGCGAGCCTCAAGAACCTCGAGGGCGACTTCCTCGACGCCCTGCGCGATACGGCGCGCGCGGGGAGCGGCACGGTGTCGGCTATCCTCGACGATCTGATCGAGCATGCGCAGGCGAGCGGCACCGCCGTCGGCCGGCAACTGGAGAGAATGAGCGGCCTTTCGGGCCGGATGGCCGAGGCGGGCCGCGCGCAGTTCGAAGCCGGCATGCACGCGGCGATGTCCTCGACCGCCATGATGGCGCGCATCGCCTCGGGCGTGCTGGCGGGCATCGCCGACAGCCTCGACACGAAGCCCAGGAATCGATCGCGCTGATGCTGACGGGGCTCTTCAGCACCGCGCGCGATCTGGGCCGGCTGCAGGATATCGCGTCGGTCTTGGTGCGCTACGGCTTCGGCGACGCGGTGCGCCGCCTCGGCATGGCCGGCGCGCTGGAGCGTGCCGGAAAAATCCTGCACTGGACCAAAGCCGCGGAGCTCGCGCGGCTCACACCGCCTGAGCGCGCGCGCCACGCCCTGCAGGATCTCGGTCCGACCTTCGTCAAGCTCGGCCAGATCCTTGCGACGCGCGTCGATCTGTTCGCGCCCGAGTGGATCGAGGAGTTCGAGAAGCTCCAGGACCGCGCGCCTCCCGCGGCGTTCGGCGAAGTGCGCGCCCAGATGTTCCAGGACCTCGGCGTCGCACCCGAGGATGTCTTCATGAAGTTCGATTCCGACCCGATCGCGGCCGGCTCGATCGCGCAGGTGCACCGGGCGCAGCTCGCCGACGGCGCGCAAATCGCCGTCAAGGTGCGCCGGCCCGGCATCCGGCCGATCGTCGAGGCGGACCTGCGGCTCCTCGCGCGCCTGGCCGAAATTCTCGAGACCGAATTCCCGACGCTCGCCCATTTCCGGCCGCGCGAGGTCGTGCGGCAATTCACGCTGACCCTGCGCCGCGAGCTCGATCTGGCCGCCGAATGCCGCAATGCGGAGCGCGTCGCACAGAGCTTCCGCGAGCGACCCGAGATCGCCGTGCCCAAGGTCTGGTGGGACTGGACCGGCGAGCGCATGAACGTGCAGGCCTACATCGACGGCATTCCGAGCCGCGATCTCGAGGCGGTGGATCGCGCCGGCCTGGACCGTCGCGTTCTCGCCCGCCGCGGAGCGCAAGCCGTGCTGAAGATGGTGATCGAGGACGGCTTTTTCCACGCCGACCCGCATCCGGGAAACGTGTTCTACCTGCCCGGGAACCGGGTCGCTTTCATCGATTTCGGGATGGCGGGGCACCTGTCGGAGCGCCGCCGCGATGAGCTTTCGGAGCTGCTGAACGGCCTGGTCGAGCGCGACTCCGAAAGCGTCGTCGATGTGCTGCTCGATTGGGCGGGCGCGGCGCAGGTCGACCCCGAGAAATTGACGATCGACGTCGACGGCTTCATCGACCGGTATCACGGCGTGCCGCTCAACCAGCTGAAAGTCGGCGAGATGCTCGCCGACATGACCGTCTTGCTGCGGGATCACGAGCTCGTGCTGCCGCCCGATCTCGCGCTGGTTCTCAAGGTCTGCGTGACGCTGGAGGCAACCGGCCGCGAGCTCGATCCCGATTTCGACATGGCCGGTGAAGCGGCGCCTTTCCTGCGCGCGGCGGTTCTCGCGCGGCGGGGGCCGGCCGTCCTGGCGAAGCGCGGCTGGCGGGCGCTGACCGCGGCGCTGGAGATATTCGCCGAACTGCCGCAGGATCTGCGGCGGATACTGCGCTCGGCGAGAAGCGGAAGGCTCCAGGTGCACGTCGATCTGACGCGGCTCAGCCGCTTCGGCAACCAGCTCGATCGTGCCGCCAGCCGCCTGACCGCGGGCGTGGTGACCGCGGCGCTCATCATCGGCTCTTCGATCGTGATGACGATCGAAGGCGGGCCGGCGCTGCTCGGGTTGCCGCTCTTCGGGCTGCTCGGATTCCTCTGCGCCGCGGCAGGGAGCCTGTGGCTCCTTTACTCCATCTGGCGCAGCGGCCGCGGCGAATGAGGGGTTGCGACTCCGCCGGAGAGGGGTCGATTTTTCCCGGCGGAGCGCAGACGACCGGCGGAGGTCAGCGGTAAACCACCACCGGAATCTTCGACTGGGCGAGCACTTTTTGCGTGACGCTGCCCATCACCAGCTTCACGAGCCCGCTGCGCCCGTGCGATGCCATGAAGATCGCGTCGCATTTCTTCCGGCGCGCCGCCGCGATGATGCCGTCGTAGGCAGTAGCCGGCTTGTCGCACAGCGAGTCGAAGCGCACGCGGCCGGCCCTCGCGAGCCTGGCCATCGCCGCGAGAGTCTTCTCGCCGGCCGCCTTGGCCTGGCTGTCGAGCTCGGCGATCAACCTGCCGTCGATCATGGCGCCCTCGGTGTAGTAATAGGTCTGAACGGGCTCGATGGCGCAGTAGCCGACCACTTTGGCGCCGACTTCTCTCGCGAACCGGATGCCGGCCTTCACGGCCTTGTCGGCGACTTTTGAACCGTCGGTGGGAATCAGTATGCGTTTGAACATCGCTCGCCTCCGCGACAAGGATTCTAAGCAGGATCGAACACCGGAATCTTCCTTGCGGGGACCTTGTCCGCAGGAACGTCCGGCGTGCCGTACTCGATGAAACTCTCGGGCAGGGGCGAGCCCCAGTAGACCCCGGTGCCGCGCTCTTGCTCGTTCCAGGTGACCACTTCCCAGTCCGGAGCGAACACGAGGTAGCTTCCGGAATAGATCTCGACCCGGTTTCCGCCCGGCTCGTAGGAATACAGATAGAACCCCTGCGAATTGTTGTGCTTCGAGGGCCCCGCCTCGATGAAGACCCCGTTCTCTGCGAGGACGTCCGCCGCGCGCAGCACGTCCTCGCGATTGTCCACCCACAGCGAGATGTGGTGCAGCCGGCCGCTCGCGCCTTTCACGTCCAGAACGTAGGCCACCTGGTGATGCACGGGCGAAGGGCTGAGCCAGGACCCGAGCTCCACGGTGCCGTTGTCGAAGATCACCTGCTCGCGCAGGGCGAATCCGAGCGTCTGCTGGGCGAACACGCGGTTCTCCGCGACGTTGCGGCACAAGAGCGCGAGGTGGTCGAGGCGCCGGACGTTGATCCCGCGGGCGGTGTACTTCATCGGCAGATTTTTCAGCGTCGAGCGCAGAGGATCGGGCGCCCGGTATTTTGCTTCCTCGTAATAGATCTCCATGCGGTGCCCGTCCGGATCGCGGAACCGGTACGCCGGGCCGCGGCCGAAATCTCCGCTGTCCCACCGGTCGCCGAGCCCGCTCGCCTGTATCGCCTCTACGCGGCGCTCGAGCGCCTCGGGACTCGCCGCCCGCCAGGAAATGTACCCGATGCCGGGCTGGTCCGATTCGGTGAGCTTCAGCGTGCTCGCCGCGTAGTCTCCGTAGCCGCGGAGATAAATCAATCGCCCTTCGTCGCTCGCAACCTCCATCCCGAGCACCGATTCGAAATACCAGCGGCTGCGGTCGAGCTTAGGCGTGAACAACTCCACACGTCCGAGATGGGCGACATCCTGAATTCTTTCCGTCATGACTTGCTTCCTCGCTATCTGCTGCGCGTGCCTCGGGGGCTGCGCTCCAGAAGAAAACTTTACCGCGTGCGGCACCTCGGCCATTGATCTGGATCAAACGCCTGCAAACTGCACAGCGCCGCCGATCGAGTCGCGTCTGCACCAACCGCCCAGCCGCCGGTTCGGATCGCCGGGAACGATCCGAGGCAAAAGGGGTTACCCTGATAGTTTACTCAACCCCGAATCCAACTGAAGAGCATTGCAAATGGCCAAGCCCAACTATGCGTTCGCTAAACGTCAGAGAGATCTCGCCAAAAAACAGAAGAAGGAAGAAAAGCGGCAGCGGAAAGCTGAACTAAAGCAGCCGCCCGCCCAGGAGGACCTGCCCCAGCCGCCCGTGGATGAGACAAAGGGGGTCTGATCCCCTCGGCATGGGTCCCTGGTTCCAGGGCGCAGCGGGTTCACGCGCGCGAAGGTGACGTTGTCGTGGTTGCGCCGTCACGGCTCTGGTGCGAGCGGCACGCCCGACGCGCTGCCCTGCTGATGGCAGCCTCATTGCTCTGTACAGCTGCGTGGGCATCGGACGAAGCGGTTCAACCGGGCACCTATGAGATCACGGTCCAGACCGTAATGCCTCATCTTGAGGAGAACTTGCGGTACGCCGCGACCCGGGAGCGTCGCTGTTTGCGCAGTCGCGAACTCCCTCTCGTGTTCCCGGTCCTGCGTCACCCGTCGCTTCAGGGCTGCAAACTAGGCAACGAGAGCCGAACTGGCGACACAATTCGCTATCTTCTCGCCTGCGAGAGTCCGCAAGTCGCGACTGGAATTGCAAGGTTCAATATGGGTCCGGGCCGCATCGTGGGCGTTCTCGAGATCAAGATGGGCGGCAAGAACATGACTTTCTCCCAACGCATTGAGGCGGCGCGGCAGGGCGCATGCGAACTGGCGCCATGAGCCGGGTATCCAACATCCGCTTGCATGGGACGCTAAAGTTCCCCCGAAGCGGGCCGTGAGCTGCCTGAAGGCCCTCGGCGCGTGCCAATCGCCAAGCAAAGCCTCAACCGACAACGACTTCGCTGATCTGAATGACCGGGGTTTGGTCGGTGTACTTCACAATGTCAGCCATGATCTCCTTCGCGTGCGGCCCGAAGCCGGCCTGAAAGGCCTCAACGGAGTCGCAGAAGATGTGGCACATGCCCACGTACGTGGCAGGCGCGCCCGGCGCTCCGCCGGCAAGGCCCTTGTCCACCGTGTAAAACTTGCAGTGCTCGCCCATCCTGCTCTTCACGAGCGGCATATGCTTGTCGCGGTAGTACTCGTGGTTGAATCGTGCCCCAGGAGTGTTGGGATACATCACGCTGACTTTGATCATGGTCTGTCTCCTAGCATCGGGGTTGTAAACGTCAGAAGGCGAATCGTGCACGACAGACCCCCTTTAGAGCAAGCACACCAGGCCGGTACGCGTCTTTCGCCAGCAGTAAAGGCCCGCCGCAACACCTCTCATTCTCATGACGAAGTCTCTCCCTTCCCCAGCGCCCCCCGGATCGCGGCGATCAGTTCCGCCCGGTTCTCCGTTTTCTTCCCGCCCAGGCGCTCCTTCACGCCGAGGTCGGCGAGCCACTGCTGGCGCGCCGCGGTGGCCGCGGCCATGAGCGGCTCGATGCCGATGCCTTGCAGCGTCTCGGCGACCTCGCGCATCTCGGCGGCACGCCGCCGGCCGTGGCTCACGACGCGCTCGAGCATGTAGCCCGAGAGTTTCTCCCAGTCGAGCGACGGGAAGGTTTCCTCGAGCGAGGCGAGGACGCGCTCTTCGACCCGGTATTCGCTCGCCGCGAGCATGGCCTCGAGCACGAGCGCCTCCAGCCCCTTGATCATGATGGAGCGGAACATCTTGATTGCCGAAGCCTGGCCGACGGCTTCGGACACGAGATCCATCTTCATGCCGAGCGCGCGTGCGCGCGGCAGCAGCGCGGCGGCACCCGGGCCGCCGATCAGGCACGGCACCTTGTGCTCGTAAGGGGCGACCGGGGCCATGACCGCCACGTCCACGTAGGCCGCGCCGGTGGGCGCGACGCGGGCCGCGGTCTCGATCTTGCGCCGCGGCGACACCGAATTGATGTCGAGGAAAAGCTGCCCTTTTTTCAGCCCAGGCAGGCAGGACAGCGCGGCCTGCAGGCTGGAACTCGCGGTGACCGCGAGGAACACGATGTCCGCGTCGCGCACCGCGTCCTCGTGATCGCGCGCCGCCGCAACGCCGAGCGACCCTGCGGCCTCTCTCAGGCGGCCCGCGTCCGCCGGGTCGTCGAACAGGATGTCGTAGGCGCGGATGCGCGGCGCGCCGGCGGCCAGAAGCCCGCGGACTATCGTCTGGCCGGCTTCGCCGAACCCGATAAAGGCAATCTTCTCGGTCATGTGCGCCTTCGTTCAATGATAATAACGGCATCCCGGATGATACCGAAGAGGCCCGTGAACGTTTCCGAAGTGATGGTGCAGTACCTCACTGCCCGCGGCCATCGTCGCGAAGCTGCTCAGTCCGACGCAACCGGTGGTGTGCTTCATCGGCGACGGGGCCTCGCGATGGTGCAGGGCGAGCTGCGCCTCGCCGCGAGCCTCGGCCTGGATCTGCTGGTGGTGGTGTTCTGCGACGGGAGCCTGAACCGCATCGAGATCAAGCAGGCGAACCGCAACTACCCGAGCTGGGGCACGCTGATCGAGCCGACCGATCTCGCCCGGCTCGCGCCCGCGATGGGCTGCGAGGGCGTGATGGTGGACAGCTCCGCTGCGCTTGGCCGCCTGCTCGCCGGCGAGCGCCCGAAGGACCGGCCGCTCGTCGTGGGGGCGCGGATCGATCCCTCGCAATACACGGCGCAATTCTGAGGCAAGGCCCCGGCGCAGCGCATACGGGTGCGGGCACGCACCCGTTCTGTCTCTCGTCGAACGACCTACCTTCCGATCTTCGCGCCCGCCGCTTTCCTGGCGCGCGCCGTCGCCGGACGCGCTTCGTCACGCGCTCGCGCGGTTCCGTGTTTCGCTCGCGGCGCATCGGGCAGTCCGGTGTGTTGCGTGCGAAAGGGTCTCGTCGCTTGCGGCCGCCGCCGGCCTTCGTGCTGCTCTCCGGTTCCCGCCGGCTGCCACGCGGGAACGAGGTGACGCTTGCCGGGACCGATGAGATCGGCGCGGCCCATGCGCTTGAGCGCTTCGCGCAGGATCGGCCAGTTGTTGGCGTCGTGATAACGCAGGAACGCCTTGTGCAGCCGGCGCACGCGCATGCCCTTGGGGACGTGAATCCGTTCGCTGCCGCGCGTGATCTTGTGCAGCGGGTTGCGCTCCGAGTGATACATCGCGGTGGCGACCGCCATCGGTCCCGGGAGGAAGGCCTGCACCTGGTCGGCGCGGAAGCCGTTCTTCTTCAGCCATAGCGCGAGCGCGAGCATGTCCGCGTCGGTCGTGCCCGGATGCGCGGCGATGAAGTAGGGGATGAGGTACTGCTCCTTGCCCGCCTCGGCGGAATACCTGTCGAAGAGCGCCCTGAAGCGGTCGTAGGCCCCGACGCCCGGTTTCATCATCTTCGAAAGCGGGCCTGCGCCGATCGCCTCGGGCGCGATCTTGAGGTAGCCGCCGACGTGCTGCTGCGCGAGCTCTTTCACGTACTCGGGCGACTCGATCGCGAGGTCGTAGCGCACGCCCGAGGCGATGAGCACTTTCTTGATGCCGGGCAGCTCGCGCGCGCGGCGATAGAGACGGACGAGCGGCGCGTGATCGGTGTCGAGGTTGCTGCACACTCCCGGATACACGCACGAGGGCCGCCGGCACGCCGACTCGATCGCGCGGCTCTTGCAGGCGAGGCGATACATGTTCGCCGTCGGGCCGCCGAGATCGGAGATGACGCCGGTGAAGCCGGGCACGGTGTCGCGGACCGTCTCGATCTCGCGGATCACCGAGTCTTCCGAGCGGCTCTGGATGATGCGGCCCTCGTGCTCGGTGATCGAGCAGAAGGTGCAGCCGCCGAAGCAGCCGCGCTGGATCGAGATCGAGAAGCGGATCATCTCGTAGGCGGGAATCTTCGCGCCGCCGTACGCGGGATGCGGCATGCGCTTGTACGGCAGCTCGTAGATCGCGTCCATCTCCTTCGTCGTGAGCGGGATGGGCGGCGGATTGAGCCACACGTCGATGTCGCCGTGACGCTGAACGAGCGAGCGCGCGTTGCCGGGATTCGACTCGGTGTGCAGGATGCGCGAGCCGTGCGCATAGAGGATCGGGTCGTCGCGCACTTCCTCGTAAGAGGGCATGCGGACGACGCTCTTCTCCCGCATCGCGTTGGGGACGTGGCGCTCGAAGCGCACGACTTGCACCGTCGCGGGAGCGCCCGCGGCCGCCGTCGGAGGTGCTGATCTTGCCGGCTCGAAGGCGTAGGGGTCGATCGGCGGCGCGAGCGGCCCCGGTTCGTCGATGGAAGTCGAATCGATTTCGATCCAGCCTTCGGGCAACTGCCGGCGCACGTACGCCGTGCCGCGCAGGTCGGTGATGCCGGCGATGGGCTCGCGCTTCGCCAGGCGGTGCGCGATCTCGACGATCGCCCGCTCGGCGTTGCCGTAGACGAGGATGTCGGCGCGCGCATCGAGCAGGATCGAGCGGCGCACCTTCTCCGACCAGTAGTCGAAATGCGCGATGCGGCGCAGGCTCGCCTCGATGCCGCCGATCACGAGGGTCGCGTCCCTGAACGCCTCGCGCACGCGCTGCGCGTAGACGATCACCGAACGGTCCGGACGCCTGCCGCCCTCGCCGCCCGGCGTGTAGGCATCGTCGGAGCGGATGCGGCGCTCGGAGGTGTAGCGGTTGACCATCGAATCCATGTTGCCGGCGGTGACGCCGAAGAAAAGATTCGGCGCGCCGAGCTTCTTGAAGTCCTCCGTCGAGTTCCAGTCGGGCTGCGCGATCATGCCGACGCGAAAGCCCTGCGCCTCCAGGAGCCGCCCGATGATCGCCATGCCGAAGCTGGGGTGATCGACGTAGGCATCGCCGGTAACCAGGATGATGTCGCAGCTGTCCCAGCCGAGCGCATCCATCTCGGCGCGCGACATCGGCAGGAACGGGGCCGTGCCGAAGCGCGCGGCCCAGAACTTGCGATGGGAAAAGAGGTCCGGTGCGGGCTGCATAGTGCGCATTAGACCACTTTGGAGATCGCAGAGCAGGCCGAGGTGTAGCATGCGGGGTTTCGGGGAATCCAGGCGGCATCATGAGCGCAAGTGACCCGGGCAAACTGGACCGCATCCTCGCCGAAGCGCGTCGCGCCGGCGAGAAGCGCGATCGGGGTTATCGGGAGCGGGCATTGAAGATCTACCCCTGGATCTGCGGGCGCTGCGCCCGCGAGTTCACGCGCCTCAACGTGCGCGAACTGACCGTCCACCACCGGGACCACAACCACGACAACAACCCGCCCGACGGCAGCAACTGGGAGCTGCTGTGCGTGTACTGCCACGACAACGAACACCAGCGGCAGCTGGAAGCGGCGGGCGGGGGAAGCAGCCCCTCCGCCGGCGGCCGCGCGTCGACCCACTCGCCCTTCGCGGACCTCAAGGAGCGGCTGTCGAAGAAACAGCCGCCGAAGTGAAACGGGCTTTGGAAACGTTTGCCCTCAGGCAAGGATGGTGACTGACATTCTTCACCTTCCACGGCGAACGCAACGACTCCAGGACCTTCACCCCAGCGGCGGATCGGGTCCGTTCATCGCTAGTTGCACAGTCCCAGGATGCGCTCCTCCGCGGAGCATTTTCTCGCGGGCTTTGCGGGCGCACTCGGTTTGGTCTTGCCGAGGCAGGCGCGGATCTCTCTGGTCGTGGGCGCATAGTAGGTCCAGCCCGGACCGAGAGCCGGCAGAGTCAGGCTGACTTCGCGCCATTTGGGATGGCCCTGCGCCTGCAGGGTGGAAAAATTCTGGCACAGCGATCGTGCAAACCGGGTCAGGTAATCAACGGTGCCTCCCAGGTTGAAGTCGTAAGTGACCAGAAACGCTCCCACCGAGATCGTCGTGAAGTCCTCACGCAACAGGTTGGGATAGCTGCTCGCGTTGACGGTGGAGTGGGAATAGACCGTCAGCGGAAGCCTGCTCGAGGGATGGGCGGGATCGAACTTCAGCAGCTTGATGAACTTTTGCGCCTCGGGCTTCATGTTGGCGATCAGCGGGGCCGGCTGCCCCGCGGCGACGACGACGACATCGACCGACTTGTCGCCGATCAGCTTGACCAGCGCTTCTTCGTTCGAGAGGAAACTCGCGTTCGCTTCCGGAATGGGTCCATTGAACATCATCCGGTACAGGGTATGCGTGATCAAGGCTGCGCCGCTGCCCAGGATGCCTCCGTTGATCTTTGCATCCCTGATGTCGTGGAGATAGTTCAGCGGCGAGTCGGCCCTCACGATGTAATGAATCTCGGTGTTGTAGAGCGGCAGGATCACGCGCAGGGGGCGGATGATGGTGCTGGCCTCCTTGTTGCCTCCAGCCGCCCTGTCGAGGAAAGCCTGGTAAACATCGGCCTGGACGATCGCGAATTTCACGCCCGGATCGTAGCGAAGATGCTTGATGTTTGCGGCCGAACCCGCCGTGGGCAGAACCTCCAGCTTGATCGTGGCATCGGGAGCCACGAACCTGGCGAGATCGACGCCGATCGCAAAATAAGTGCCCTTTTCATTGGCGGTCACGATCTTGTACTCGGCCGCTGCAACGGCGGCCCCGCCGCAAAGGCAAATCGCTGCCGCCATGAACGTGCTGATGAGTTTCCTGGCCATGTCATTCCCCCCTCTGTGTTGTTTTCGGCGTGCACAGCCCAAGGGCCGCGACCGCCTCTGTGCACGTCTGCGGGAGAGGCGGCTCCTGCCCGCTTGCCTTGCCGGCGTCGGTCGTTTGGGGACGCTTGATCGCCGCTTCCACGGCGGCAGCTGTTTCTTCTTCCTTCTTCTGAACGGGTTTCAATGCACACAATCCAAGAGCAGCGACCGCCTCTGTGCACGCTTCCGGGCGTAACGGCCCTCGCTCGCCTTCCCTGCTCGCGTCGATCGCCTGGGAACGCGCGATCGGCACGGCAGCGGCTTTCGCTTCCTGTGATTCTACGGGCTGCTGGTCCGCGCGGCGCTGGCTTGCCGCAGCACGCGCTGGAGCAGCAAGCGGGGTTCCGGATGGCGAAGTCGCGGGGCTGGTGAGCACGGCGCTGTCGTCGGCCGTGGCCGGGGTCGTATCGTCGGCCGCTGCATCCCGGCCGACACCGCCGGCGCCGGCAGCTGCGCCGCGAGCGCTCGCTTCGCCGCTCGCGGCCGGCGGCTGAGGCACCTCAGCGGGCAAACGTTGGCGGTAGCTGTAGT
>Ga0137350_1000051_pt1 | contig 15957 bp, 35 predicted proteins | sample EasRivERMLT660_2_FD_104765 | JGI IMG/M metagenome (GOLD analysis project Ga0137350, IMG submission 104765) | Soil microbial communities from meander-bound floodplain in the East River, Colorado, USA - East River MetaG ERMLT660_2 | ecosystem: Environmental > Terrestrial > Soil > Floodplain ... | reverse complement strand
TGTTAGGTTAACTGTGGCCCTCATCCTCTTGGCGGGGGGTCCGGGCTTTTTTTTCTTGACTTTTTTCTAAATTATGGTATATTACCCTTACGAGGTAGACATGGAAGCGACACCAGAAGAAATTCAACGGGCTATTGAAGAAGACGAAAAGCAAAAACAGCAGATAATTGAAGAAGTTAAATCCAAATTTAATGACATTTGTTTAGTATATGATATGGTTATGGGGAGATTAATTGGCTTTCATGAAGATGAAGACGATTATTATTATGTAATTAAGAAATATAATGGTAAAATAGTATTATATAGCTGTTGCGGACACTGTACTAGTTTGAAGGGTAATTATCCTAGATATGATTATATAGAAGAAACTTTTGAACGTAATGGTGGAACAAAAGAACTTGTGATGAGAATAAGTAAAGATGAAGAAGACACTGATTGTAGATGGTGTGAAGGCACTGGTAAAATTGAAAGGAAGAAACAGTGAAACAAAATCCATATATAGTAACATTTTCTGGTCTTAGGTTTTATCCTCTCTCTCCAACGAAAGAGACAATCCATATAGCAGATATAGCTCGTTCGCTGTCACAGCAAGGGCGATTCTCTGGACATACATCAAGGTATTATTCAGTAGCACAGCATTGCGTTTTGGTGTCAGAATTATCCAGTGGCCGAGCAGCTTTAGCAGGACTTCTACATGATGCTGCCGAGGCTTACATATTAGATATTCCTCGTCCCATAAAGCAGTTATCTAGTATGAGTGGATATAGAAAAATGGATGAAGCAATAAGTAAGCTTATTTTTAAAAAATATAATGTATCTTTTGATAAAGAAATTCAAACCTGTGTAAAGAATTCAGATAATATAGCGTTATATATTGAGGCATATAACTTAATGTCTATAGGTTCATTTGCTAATATTGAAAGATTTTCTGAATATGTAGATTTTATTTTACCAGCGTGGTCATCTAAAGAAGCTGAAAAACAGTTTCTACTTAGGTTTAAAGATTTAATTAGAAGTGATAGATGAGTAAGTTTGCAAAAATAGGTTTAGATGTAGGTAAGCTGGTTGATTTTAAGAATAAAATTTATGGAGATAGTGTTTTAGATGCTCCAAAAGTTTTTGAAATTCTTTACCCTGATGGAATAAAAGTAGAACAATATGGAGATGTATTGTTGTTAGTTCGCGTATTTGATAAAATGAAAAGAATAGCTACAAAAAAAGATGCTCTTGGGGAAAGCCCTTGGGGAGATTTGGCAGGATACAGTGTTTTGGGTATATATAAAGATATTCGTGAAAAGAAAAATAAACCTAAAAAGAAAATTAAATTTAAGTCAAAAAAATGAAAAAATGCTGTTCTTATTGTAAAATAAAAAAATCATTAACTGATTTTTATTTACATAAAAATGGTAAATACGGTGTTTCTACTCAATGTAAGAACTGTGTTAAAGAATATATTGAAAGACCGGAAGTTAAAAAACATAGAAAAGAATATGATAAAAAATACCGTTCAGATCCAAAAAAGAAAAAGCGTTGGGTATTGCCCCCATAATAAAAAGGAAGGAGTAAAGAAAGATGTTAAATAAAATTGAATCGTTACAGGATGCATTTAATCGGGTATGGAATCATTATATTGTACGGCATCACACCTTTGCCTTTAACAAGGAAGAGGAATCTCCAGTTATGCAGGATGCCGAAGGAAATAAGGATCCAGTAAGGGTTCTTATTCCGGACAATAAGTATCGCAAGGTTTTTGAAGAAATGTCTTATAAGGACATTTTTCAGTATCGTGGTCTTAGAAAGTATTTTTCTAGAGTTAAAAATGAATTAGATTTTTTTGATAATCTATTGGTCATTCACGATAGGGCTGCTGAGTCGGCTATTATTGAAGCCGCCCATCCAGAAGGGATCCGTGCTCGCCGCTGCTATAGGGAATTTAGACGCTCCTTTAGGGAAGGACTTCTAGATGTTGCAGGAGAATATGGCCTTAATATTCCTTCCTCACGCCCGTATCCTACTTATGTAGCTGCCAAGAAAAAGGTTAATAAGAAGAAGTAATGAAAGAATGTCTTAAGTGTAAGACACCAAGACATTATACAGAGTTTGCTTTTAAAGATAAGGCAAGGAACATTAGAAGTAAGTGGTGTAAAAGTTGTCATAATGTATATACGCAAAGCCACTATTTTAATAATAAGCTAAAATATAAAACTAATAAAGCCACTAGAAAAGCTGGACTCTATAAGTATGTCATTGATTATTTGAAAAAACATCCTTGTGTTGATTGCAAGGAGGACGATTTATTGGTTTTAGAATTCGACCATGTACGAGGAAAAAAGATAGCAAATATTTCTCGTATGTTAGAGTTTACTACTTTGGCAGTTATAAAAGAAGAGATAAAGAAATGCCAAGTTAGATGTGCTAACTGTCATAGAAGAAAGACAGCTAAAGATAATAAGTGGAAAAAGACTACAGTGCAAAAAAAGGGAAAGTAAGCTAATGGTAAACTCGGAGTCTCCAAAACTCTCATTCTCGGTTCGAATCCGGGCTTTCCCGCCACTTTGAAAATGAATAAAAAAATTGATTATGCTAAGTTGGATTTTAAATCTCAGCAGCATCATAAACGGTATGAGAAATTTGTAACAAACCGTCGCCCAAAGCTAGGCTGTCAGGAGTGTGGGGCAGAGGGCGGATGGACAGAACCCGTGCTTGACGACGGTCGGGGACCATTTGAAGGGTGTGGCTGGTGTGAAGGTACTGGACTTCTCACGCCACACATGAGAGGATTCTGGCTACGTTCTAGAAAGGAAGTCTAATGGCCGAAGTAGAAAAAAAAGAACCTGTAAAAAAACCTCCTGTTAAACTCCGTGGTATATATGATGACGTAGAATTTCTTAAAAGGGAACTTAAAAATCTTCGTGACTATGTTAGTCGTATAGAAGATAAGAACTTAAAAGAGAAACCGGCTTTTCTTAAAGAGATTGAGGAATTAGAAGTAGTTCCAGTAATTCGTAGGAGAAAGAAGAGAACGGTTAAAGAAGTAGATCCGGTTATGGAAGCAGTCAAAAAAGGACTAAAAGAAGTAGACGAGGAATCCACGGAAGATTTAGGTTCTTTTGCTGAATATGCCGAGGAGGAAGACGAAGATTCTGCTGGAACGGAAAGAGCATTAATAGAACACGAACGTCACAGCGGAGCTACTCAGGATAAACCCAAGCGGCGTGGAAGACCAAAAGGAAGTAAGAATAAATTAAAAGAATATGGTTCATTTCATGAATCTGAAGTAACTGGAGTTAAGAGGGTAAAATAAAAAATGATTTGTAAAGTGTTTACACGCTTGATTTGCTCGCTATTTATCTGGCATCGTTGGATGGATCGTCTTCCGAATGAAACATTTTTACGTTGTCGTATTTGTGGTGCGGAGCGGGACGTGTGGAGGTAAGAACAAAAAATGAGTAATTTATCTGAAGAAAATGAAATGTTAGGGAAGGCTATTGAAAAAGTCTTGCGGTCAGATGGATTATGGCAAATTCAAATTCTTGACGATAACCTTAAAGTAGTTGGGGTTGTAAAATGGCTTAGGTCTAAAGAAGAAGAAATAAAGGAAGTATTTGGTGTTTCTAAACGAGAAGCATTAATACAAATATTAACTCAAGAAGTTATGCTGATGCTTCGTAGTGTGTTGGATAAGGATAAAAAGGTAATATAGTTTAGTGGTAAAACGTTTCTCTGTCTAAGAAAAGTCCGGGGTTCAATTCCCCGTATTACCGCCATATAAGGAATTATGAATATTTACGTAAGTACAGATATAGAAACAGATGGGCCGATACCCGGAGATAACTCTATGATGAGTTTCGGGTCTGCTGCATATAACGATGCTGGTATATTACTATCTGATTTTACTAGAAATCTTCTTCCTTTACAGGGTGCCACACCTAACAAGGATACGATGGAGTGGTGGGCAACTGATCCTGATGCCTATAGGGCCGCTACGACAAATCAAATAGAGCCAAGACAGGCTATGAAGGAGTATCATGCATGGCTGAATAAATTAGGCGCTGGTAAGCTCGTATTCGTTGGTTATCCTGCTTCATTTGACTTCATGTTTATTTATTGGTATTTTTTACATTTTGAGGGTTATTGCCCGTTTGGTTTATCTGCTTTAGATATGAAAACGTATGCTTCGGCTATACTTAAACAGCCGTTTAGAAAGTGTACGAAGAAAAGTATGCCTAAAGAATGGTTTAACATTAAAAGAAAGCATACTCATATAGCTTTAGATGATGCCCATGAACAAGGTGAATTATTTTTAAAAATGTTAAAGGCTAATAATGTTTGATTGTTTCCCGATGAATAATGAATTAGATTTAGTTGAAGTAAGACTTAATACTTTAAGCCCAGTAGTTGAAAAGTTTGTTATAGTCGAATCATCTTACACCCATACAGGTAAACCTAAGCCTTTATATTTTAATGAAAATAGAGAAAAATTTAAGAAATTTAATGACCAAATAATTTATTTGGAATATTTTAGAGATATTCATGGGGATGCTTGGAGACAAGAGAATGAGCAACGAAATACTATTCTTCAAGCATTAGATATAGCTAAACCAAAAGACAGTTTACTTTTTGTTAGTGATGCTGATGAGATTCCAAAACCAGATAGCCTTTTAGAAGCACAAGCATTAGCATTAGATTTAAAGACTCCAGTAACTTTTGTTATGGATGATTGCCTGTACTATATGAATTATGTAGCTGATTCTCCAATGAGAGGGCCATACATATATAATCCAGATAAGGCAGAAGAGATCCACAAACATTGGTTTTTGAATGGTAAGCCTTCTCCTCATTGCCCTACAGCTTTTCGCTGGCATTCAGGAAGTCCTTATCATCATAATGATTTTCCTTCCGTGTATAATTCTGGTTGGCATTTTTCTTCCTTGGGAGGAATTGAGATACTTAAAAGGAAGATTGAATCCTGCGCTCATACCCAGTTTGATTTACCAGAGATTAAATCAGATGAACACCTATTAAAGTGTATGAATGAAGGAGTAGCTTATTACGATAAAGTAGTTAAATTCAATGATATACCTACGAGAAAGTATTCGAAAATAGACATCTCTTTCTTACCTCAATACGTACAAGATAATGTTGATAAATTCAGAAAATATATTCTATAGGAGCAGAAATGTTTTTTAAAGATGAAAGTAAAGATCGGTTAACTGAACTTCTTGATGAGCTTAGTAAAAGGGTAGAGATGGCTGCTGGTAAAGTAGGTCGTATTACCTTTAATCCTCATAAGGTGGTAGTATCTGGAGATCCGGGGGAATGGCGTCAGACTAAAACCTCTTCAGTACATATTATAGATAATAAGGATGAAATAACCAAGGATATAGCCGCCTTAGCTTCCAAGATCAACGAGCAGCAAAAGCAAATTAATAGGTTAAATTCCCAGTTAGTTCAAGTGGTTCACATGTTAAAGAAGCTAACTGCTGACCTGTCTGATGATAGCGCCGTCGATAATTTTGTTGACAATTAAGAAATTTGTGTTATATTATGAAAATGAAGAAAAAGCGTCGTCGTACCAGAAAACTGGACCCTAATAAGCTTCAAGTAGTTCATGTGAGTTGGATTGACGCTTCGGTACATACGAATTGGGCTAATCAAGCGGAATTTGATGATTTTTCTGCGAAGGATTTTGAGGTAGAAACAATTGGATTTTTGGTTAGAAAAGATAAAAAATATCATATTATTGCTCAGTCTGTTTCTGACCATTTATCTAATTTAACCAAGGTGCCCACAGGAATGATAAGTAATGTTCGGGTGATTGAAAGTTTTGTTACGGATAAATTTCAAGTAGAAAAAACGAAGGAGTAAAGAAATGGAAAATTTTGTTAATACCCCGGCAGTTGTAGAGAAGCGTAAGCGTGGCCGTCCGCCGAAGGTCCGTACCCCGGAGGAGATTGCCAAAATGAACGCTCCTAAGCGTCCCCGTGGCCGTCCCCGGAAAGAAGTACCCGTGCCTGACCCGGTTACGGGTGAACCCGGTCCCCAATACTAACCGAAAGGAAGGGCTGTGCAAGGATAATCTGCACAGCCCTGTTTAATTTATGGCAACATCCGCTGGCGATCCCCTATTATTAACTAATACAGCAACTAATGGATATGTTAATGTTCCAGCTATTGGTGGATTTGGTTATGGATCTGGAACTACAATTATAAATCCTAATGTATCAACTCCATATACGTTAAATCCAAATTGGCAAACGACTACTTCATTTACTTTAACCGGAACGTTTTGTGGAAGATGTAGTAAAGATAGTTGTGATTGTTTTACCAAAGAAGAATTGAAAAATTTTAAGGCATTACAATATGTTTTATGTAGTAGTGGTGGTATTGCAAAAGCACCAGTTCATAAGATAGGCGTTTCTCTTTCAGGTAAGTTCATCTTTTTTGACCATGATAAAAGAGAGTATTTGGCCCATGATCTCCTACAAGGAGATGCTGTTGTGCCTCCATGTATTCAAGCGTTTAATGCATTTCAAAAACTTGTAGCAACAGCAAAAGAACTAAGTGAGGCATCTTTGGGGCAAAGTCCTTTTGCTACTTTACCTTTTACATTTAATTCTCAATTTAGAAGCCATATGCAGGGGATAATAGATAGAGTTAAGCCTCCTGATTTTAGTCAGTGTTTTAATAGGAAGGCTCCGTCATCTTTAAAACAGCAACTTGCTGACCTTATTAAACCTTATAAGGATATGGAAGGTTTATTGAATGAGACAAAGAAAGCTTTAAAGAAAGCAGTACCACCTTCCGGAAGTGCCTATGATTTAGCAAAATTTGCAAAGGCACGCATGATTGCTGAATGAGAATTACGAATAAATATTTGTCGTTGAAAAAAGGCATATTTATTAAATGTGAAAAAGATAAACATTTAATAGCATTAACTAACAATGACGAAATATACTGCGAACACAGGAACGTAGAGAATGAGTTGTATGCCTATGATCTTGTAGAAGACAAGATCAGGTATCATTCTGATAATTTTTCTCCTTGTATTAAATTTCTAGCTAATTTAAGACTAGTAGAGAAAATAGCCCCTGCGGATATACCCAAAGCTTTTGATGGAGTATATAACGGGGATACCGTAAATTATGAAAAAAATTAAAATAGATAAAGAAAAAACAGAGTTATATTTTGGTATAAAATGTTACAGAGAAAGCACCTACGCACCAGTCCATAAAGCTGCTCTGTTAACTGACGGTACTTTTGTCCTTTTTCACCACAAACATCCTGAGAACGAATGGCTTGCAAAAAAATTGCATCAGACTTCTCCCTGTATGTGTCTTTGGTTGTGGAAGGCGTATAACACAATGGATCATGCCCCTATTTTTGCAAAAGCCATCTGGCATCAATATGGTAAAAAAATAAAAACCAAGGAAGATTTAATTCAACATTTCTGTTATGTTACCTATTATAATAAACAAGTGGGAATAGATGAAATACCTTAATCTCAAGAATATAAATTATTTCTTTTTAAATTATAAAAAGAGGCCCACTAACCATAACCTCTCCAATCTTTATACAGAGCTTGATCCTTTGGTTACGGATGTAACCAACAACATCGCAAAAAAATTTAGACACACCTTTCCCGACGATTTTGCTGATTTACAGCAACAATGTCGGATGGACGTGTTTCTTGTGATAGATAAGATTTGCCAGATATCCTATTCTGGTGAACAATTAGCAAAGATACTTGTCAAAGTCATTATCTATTCATTCATAGACAATTATAATAAGTACAAAAAGACTCGTATGTTAGACGTGTCCAGTCCTACATCATGGACTACATACACAGATACCAGCCACGGCTATTATTCCGTGGATATAAATAAAGTATCCGGTGAGGATATAAACGGTGGCGGTAATGTGCATTCTCGTCATGAAGCCGGTCGCCATGCCCTTGTTTATACCAATGCCTCTCAAGATGCGGGGCATTACATTAACAGCTTATCTTCTCAAATTGTGGGTAAGATTAAATTACTTAATAGGTATAAAGACAAAGAGGAATTGGTTGTATTTTGCTTCAATTCCTTGTTTAATTCCAGAAACGTTTCTCCTAAAATCATAGAGAAAGTTTGGAATGTTGATAACCCGAATTTCTGGCTGGACTACACAGAAGTCCTTTTGAGGCTTAGTATATATGATACTGTCGCCACAAGCTAAAGAACTTGAGAAAATTTTAAAGACACCTCTAGCCTTAAAGCGGGCAGAAAATGGCGACACCTCGATGATTAGTCCTATCGGGGAAATTACATTAAAAGATAAATCAATTACCGACCTGTTTGAACAGAAGGAGTCCTTCTGTATTCGATACTACACAACCATGTCCTATCGGATTGCACAAGTAAGACCTCCGCTGACAATACAGGATAAGCTTCATATAAAGAACTTCCTTGTAGCTGCCATAGAAAACTTCCTAAATCCTACCAACGAACTAGATATTTGCAAGAACAAGTTTCGAACCTATTTTGCCAAGGTAAGTAACTTAGCCAAGGTAAAAAACCGGTTCTGTTACAAGGTCTGGTATCGTAAACTCAATGGTCGGGGTAAAAAATACGACAACTCTCCTTTCTTTACGATTGGAGATTTGACGAATTTCTTAATCCGAATGTTTCCAAAGGCTACCTTCTTTGATGCTCGCGCTGCTCAGTTAGCCAAAGAGAATCTAGAGAGAATAAAGAAGCAGGGCAAGGTAGATGCTGAGTCTCTGGAGAGTCTAGAGAAAACCCTAAAACATTTTGAAAAACACCGTGAACTATGGATGAATGAAATTAAGAAATGGAAGTTTTTTCCTGTTAAAGTAAAAATGCTTAGACGAAATGGATCTTCGTTTATGGCCCATGGTAACGTGTGCGGGGGATTAATTTATCGTCGGACTCATCCTGATAAACGTAGAAATAATTGGGAGATAGTCCATGGATCCGGTGTTGTAGTCATGGATGGACTACGAAGCCAGCTTGAAGCGAAGATCATTGTAGCACGCCTAGTGTCCAAATTCAATTGGGCGCGTTCCTTGACTTCACTTCAAAATGACCCTGCGTTCCCCGGCATTGTTGCCTTCATGGATGGTTTAAAGAAACATCCATTTGATCCTTAATTTACTTTAGATTTTGGACAATTACAGGGACCACCCGGATCTAATCCTGATACGTTTGATGGACACCATCTTGTGTGTGGAAGTTCCTCTATCAACTTTAGTAGTCGGTCCCGCTCGGCCTTTACCTTCTTTAGAGCAATTTGGAGATCGTTCGCACCGTGGATTAGTTCCTCCTTGTGCTTGACGAGAAGCGCAATATCTCCCTTGAGTTTTGTGTTCTCGTTCATTAGGTCAATGGTGTCTTGCATCTGTGTTTCGTTCATAATTTGACCTTTGATTTCCAACACGTACACCGTGAATAAGGGCAATGGTCTCCTTTACACAAGCAACCTGTCCAATCACAATGATAATGTGGAGCCGTTTCTATTATAGCTTTCAATCTAGCTATAACTTTTAAAGGATTATCAAGTTCTTCTTGGGTTGGTACGAATGGAATTTTCTTTTTAGATTTTTTCGCCCGTGAAGATTTCATCTAAGAACTCCTTTGCTTGACCACGTAGGTCAACCACTCCATATTCAAATGAATCTCGGCTACCTGTAAGGACTTCCTGAATATTCTTTTTCTTACGGATAAGAAGCTCATCAATTTGCATGTCAATATGGTCGTTCTGTAACCATATGGACGTAACATTTTTCTTCTGTCCAATCCGGTGTGCTCTGGCTTCTGCCTGTTCTGCCTCGCCGGGAGTCCACGGACGATCCACTAGGATGACATAGGAAGCCTCAGTCATGTTAAGTCCTACGCCTCCTGTGCCGTATGTGCAGACAAGACTAGAAAGACTTCCGCCCTGAAAATCATTAACCGCTTTATCCCTGTTTGCAATCGTTACATCGGACGTTAACAGGGCGGAAGGATTAGCTAGATTAATAGTTTTGAATAGTGCTTCGGCTGAGTCCTTGAAGGCACAGAATAAGATAGCTTTATTTCCTTCCTCTGCTATCTCACTCATAAGTTCAGAAGCCGTAAATAGTTTCCCGAAAGAAGCTGCATGACGTAATTGTGTCAGCATAACAAGAGCATCGTTATTACTGGTAATTTTACCCTCAGTAATTCGCTGAAAATAGATAGCTCTGAGATTATCGAACACAACCTTAAACGCTCTTTCACCTTCTGGAGTCATGTCCGCTTGGCGGATATATCGTGTGAAGTCAGGAAGATCCAAGCACTCTTCTTTAGTTCTCCGTATCGTAACAGGAGATATTTTGGCATATAAATCGGATAGATTAGCTGCCCCTCTATTATTTTTGCTTTTACCTGTCCTTCCACAGTAGTTTATCTCGTATTCTACCTTATTGAAGGATAGAGGGTGACGAATGGCTGTTAAGAGCGGGAAGATATTAGAGGGCCTTCCATTCTTGATAGGAGTGCCCGTAATGACCACAACGATACCAGCACCAGCTACCATAGACAGGAACCACTTGGTCCTCTTGGCGGCTAGATTCTGGAAGTAATGGGCTTCATCTACTATTAATGAATAGTTCACAATTATGGGGGGATCTTCCGTGCTGGAAGAAGAATAGATATTAGCTAGTTTAATCCCTAATCTCTCAGCTTCTCTTTTCCAGTTTTCATGTAAGCTAATCGGAGCTACTACATAGATAGGATAAGGAAGCATGTTCGTGGCAACGAGAGATTGAAGGGTTTTACCAAGGCCAAGGTCATCAGCTAGGATGACACGCTCTTGGTTTAATATCTCTCTTACGCCACTTTTTTGATGTTCATATAAAGTCATGCCTCCAAAGGACTTATCAAGATAACTTGTGTTATCTACAGCAAATAATGCTTTGATAGTCTCTTTGGTTAGGTTATCTTTATTGAGTTTTAACTCGTTTGCAAGATCGTCTACCTGTTTGGTAGTGGTAAACGATGGAAAATTCCAGAGAACATACTCGATGTATGCAGCATCTATTTCCCATGTTTTTGTTGCTACATAGTAGTCTGCTGTGGGAATATTTCTCATTCGGTCGATCAAACCGGGATCCCATGGCATTGTGATTATAAGTTTTCTTTGAACTTTGTCATAGGATATTGTATTGTCCTTTGATTTGATCACTCGTTAACTCTTTCTACGTCAATGATATGCATTTCAGTACACGAAAAACATTTATGTATTACAATGTAAGGTTGTGCCTCCTTTCCTAGTGAGTGTAGGGTATCCATTCCAAAATAAAAACTTCCTTCGTGGCGAAGTTCTTCTCCTGTTTTTGGACAGGTATAAATAATACCTGAAATAAATGCTTTTTTATGTCTTGGTTTGCTCATCTAGGGATTCCTCTAGCTCATCAAGAAGTTCCTGTGCATCCCTGATTTCATCAGTAAGATTATCCCTACTATTTTCTGCTTCATAAACAGCGGTTGACATTCTATCAACATATTCAGACATTTCTGAATAGACTTCTTCAAGCTCTTCTAATTTTAAGCCTATTTTTTCTATGAGTTGCTTGCTCGTAGGCTTCTTGGGGGCTGATTTCTTTTTCTTTGGGGTAGACATTTTCTTTACTCCTTTTTTTGTTACTTTATTTTTCTTCTCGGGGGTAAAAGAACAATGACAATCGGCTGTTGGTTTAGTCTTTTTACAAGATTCACAAGGACCAAAAGAGAAACCAAAATGATTATCAAAATGTTTTCCACTACATTCTTTGCATATAAACATTTTATTTACCTTCTATATTTATATTCTTTTTCCAGCAAGTACAACCAAGACAAGGAATTACTGTACACTTACCATCAACATGATACTGAACTATGTGACAACCATCAAACCAATTAGCAGGAGCATGAGGAGCATCTTCTATCTTTTTTTCTAGAAACTGTGCATATACTAACATCTTTGCAAATTTCTCTTCTAATTCAGTTATTTTTAAATTCATATCTTCCACAGTGATATCCTTATCAACATAAGTAAGCTTAGGAAAACCACCCGCTTTTGCTTGAAACATTACTTCACCATGACTGTTCCAACCTTTTTTATTTTGTTACAATTTTCTGTAGATCCTTTGACTTCGATATAAAAATCGTATTCTTTGACGTTGTCCAGATGCTCAGAAACAAATGCACCGTCGTCCGGATCATCAAAGATGTCTCTGTTGAAAGCAATGTAACGTGTGATGAGTTTCTTTTTTGTAGCCATTTTATTTACTCCTGTTCCTCAAGATATTTAGTGACTTTAGCAAGTGATTTATGTAAACGTTTATAAGCTCTCATGATATCTACATCGCAATCTTTATCTCCTCTAGCCATGAACAAAGTCTTTTCCATTTCGGTCTTTGCTTTGTTCAAGACTGCGTATAAACCATCAATACTATCCCAATTATGGTCTTTTAACGTAGGAAGAATAAAAGCTTCTGCAAATAAAGCAATATTCTCTGGACCACTAGAATTGAATTCATTTGACCTTACCTTTACTTCCTTGTTCATCTGCTTGACAATACCAGAAAGAACCTCATGGACAAAGCCAGAAGCCATATCTGATTCTTGCCAATGATCTAACCCCATCATTCCCATTTGTGTCTCCTTATTTTTTACCTGTTAATGCCTTCTCGGCATTCTCTAATGGAATATTTTGTTCCATTATATTTTCCCATACGATTCTCTTCCAACAGGCTTCACCGCAGCACCACAGTCTGCCTTCTTCCAGCCACTTTTCTTTGATTTGTTCTTCATATTTTTCAATGAAACGAGTGAACTTGTAACGCCTGTGAAGAGCATAGTGAGTGTATTTCTTATTACAGCTTACACATAGACCTTCATCGTGGTGCCAGCCAAATTCATGGTTTCCCCAAGTCTTTGTTTTGGGATCAATGCCATTGAAGCTAGGTTCACCCTTCATTGTGAAAAGATTTCTACGCATTTTATTTACTTTCCTTTCTTTTTTTTTTCTCTTCTACTTGCTTTAATCTAAACACACCATCTTTATCTTGCTTACCTTTAAATAGGGGGATATTTTCTTTCATTTTATTTACAACTTTCTTTTTCATATTTACTCCTTACTGAATTGGTTTAACAGTTACTTTAATAGACTTGGTTGGGTTATCAACAGATATAGCCAGAGTAAAAGGCTTACAGGTAACTGTTGGTGGCTCACATTCAATAGTTAGACTATATTTCTTATACCATACTCCAGTAGCAGATACCGGTGTTGGTGTCCAAGTAGGACATACAGGATTCATAGTTGGAATTATTGCTGGTGTTGATGTAGCAGTAGTTCCAACTGGAATTGTCGGAGTCCTTGTTGGAGTCTTTGTAGGAGGCATTGGAGTTGCCGTTGGTGGAATATTAGGTGTATTTGTTGGCAATGGTGTTGGTGATCTATATGGTGTTGGAACAGGAGTCCATGCCGCAACAGCACTAGAATTTACTGCTGAGGTATTAAATAGAGGCGGCGATAAAATAAATAGTGCTAATATAATTAGCATTGCTGTAGTTGGTTTCATTTTTTTACCTTTTTTGGTGGTTTATCTTCCTTGGTCTCTCGCAGATAATGAAACATTTTTTCTAGATCCTTAACTTTATTAAAAAGGTTTTTGAGACATTCTGCTTCTGTATGCGGTTCATACAGTCTAACTTCTCCACAGGTAGGACAATCATCCGCTAACCATTTATTAGCCATTACAATACTCCTGCCATCTTTAATATCCAAACAATGATAGCAGTAGGGATAGTTATTTCACCACCAAAGAGTCCAATTAGAATAGCCCATGGCCAAGAGATAGTCTTATGAAGTAAATTCTCCACAAGATAAATCACTGACCAACCACCAAGAAGAAGATTGATGATAATGGTGGTAAAAAAACAACCTACAACGCCTACGCCTTCTTTCATTTACTTACTCCTTAATAAAGCTTAAACGTGAACTTGCCGCCACGCTCGGTTTTATACCAAGCCGTATACCAAAACACGATGTTTTTCTGCATAGCTTCTATGATATCTTCGTTGCCAGACCAACCCCCGGTTGCAATTTCATAGATTTTTACTGGTTTACCTTCATCCTCTTCGTCTTTTTCTACCCAAAAATTAGCATCTTCATAGTCAGCATAACGCCATCTCGTTTTGATATATTCAAACAATTCAACTAAATTGTCAGTTGGCCATTGTTCAATGGTTTGAAGTTCTGCTTCTTCCGGATATTCATTTAACATTTGTCACCTTCATCCATCTACGAATTTCAAATGGACCACAACCAATTGCCCAATAATAGCAGTGGTCCTCGTAACAAGCCATCTGGCAGTAAGGACACTGCTCTTCTGTGGGAAGAAATCTGCTATACCAAAATCCCCCATATCTAAACCCCCACCATGTAAGTTGGATATAACTCTTACCAAGACTGAATTCGATGGTTTTAGAGATAGTCATTTTATCCAATATCCTCATAGTCTTTTCCATCTAAAAATAGACGGACTGATGAATGGCCACAAAGTTTACAACGCTCTACCTTTTGACGCCGAAAACGTGAATTACGCCTAACGTGGCCAGAAACTGTTCCTTTAGAACAATTTAAAATGGAGGCTATCTTACGATGAGAGTAATTCATCTTAAGCATTTCTTTTATTTTTGGACCAACACTATGGGCGGTTTTTACCAACTGTCATGCTCCTCATGTATAGTTTCGATGCCGTCATAATCCTGCATTTCATATACAATATCATCTGGAATATTTATAACTTCCAGTTGGGCTAGATTACCGGAAGCTACCTTACTTCCAAGGGTTTCAACGGCAGCTACTAGATCGGGGTCTTTTCTATCATATCCATCGGGGAAGCCTTCGACATACCCAAATCCATGCCAATAGGTTTCATATGGTTCGCCGTTTTTCTTTTTACGAGGATTTTTGTTTTCCTCTAATTCTTTTGCTGCTTGTTTATTACCCCGTGCAGCCATAAACTTAGCAGCTTCTTTGGATATGGAGAAACCACCAAAGCATTTGTTAAGAACAATTTTCATTATATACCCCCTTTACTCTCATCCATTTAGCCAGCATCCATACGCCTCCCTGTGCTAGAGGTCGCTTAAGTGATACTGCATCATAGACTTCTACTTTCATCCATACCCTGCCTTTCGTAGATAGGTGAGGAGCGAAGGGTCTAATAGCAACGTGCCATCCGGGTCTGAATTGATATCCGATTGTTTTGTGCTCTTCTGCCGGAAGCCAAGTATTTATGGGAATACGTTGTTTCCTATTTATAAATAGTGGCCCTAAACTCCCATCTTTACGAAGTCGAAACAACTTGTAAGCTATCATTTTCCCTTCCTTTTTTTATAAAATCTAATGCCTTGATAAGAAGCTCTGGTTTTTCATAAAAATTTCCAATTCCACAATTACATGAACGACACAGAAAGCCACGTATAATCATTTCTTTGTGGCAATGGTCGATACCTAAATTTTTATTAGAACCACATATTTTACAAATTTTTGGAGTTTCTTCATACCATTTTCTTGCTTCTTGTAAGGTCATGCCACACTTACGTAGTATATCTAATCTCATATATTTTCTTGCTTTTTCTTTACCATCAATTTGATTATGATATCTTTTTCTGCGCGCTTCAATTAATAATGTTCTTTTTTCGGGGGAAAGATTTTTATATTGCGCTCTTCGTAGGCTACTTCTACGAATTTTATAAGCATTACATTGTTTTTGCCATTTATTAGGATTTTCTCTACGCCATTTTGTGGCCTTACTTTCCCTCATTTAGGCTCCTTTATTGTCGGATACGACGGGAGGAAAGCCCCCATAAGTGTATCATTACCTATGGGGGCTTTCAAGCTTAATAAACGATTATCTGTGACTGCGTGGCATTATCTACCTGT
>Ga0137350_1000050_pt1 | contig 15976 bp, 13 predicted proteins | sample EasRivERMLT660_2_FD_104765 | JGI IMG/M metagenome (GOLD analysis project Ga0137350, IMG submission 104765) | Soil microbial communities from meander-bound floodplain in the East River, Colorado, USA - East River MetaG ERMLT660_2 | ecosystem: Environmental > Terrestrial > Soil > Floodplain ... | reverse complement strand
CTGGGTTCGCGGGAGGCCGTCAAGGTTCCGCCGACGCATGCAGCCGAGATGGTTGCTTACGATACGCTGGTCGGCGAGTTTCGGGTCCACTACGCGGGGTTCTTCGATCCGGGTTTCGGTCATCCCGATGCGGGAGGGGAAGGGTCGCGGGCCGTGCTCGAAGTTCGGTCCTTCGGAGTCCCGTTCGTGATCGAACACGGCCAGGTAGTCGGCCGGCTGGAATATGAGCCTCTCACCGCACCGCCGGCACGACTCTATGGCCGTGGCGTGAACTCATCGTACCAACGCCAGGGAATCGCACTCAGCAAGCACTTCAAGCCGCTGCCTGTTGCCGACGCGCGCTGATGGGTCGCCTGCGCGAAGGCCAATCCGGGGAAGCTCAACTACGGCCCGGTCCGCGTCGATTTCGATGTGGATGGGCAAGGCGATGGAAAGAGTCTTGCCGGCGTGCGCGAGGTCGACGTCCTGCGTTCTATCGGCGTCCGTCCATCGGGCGCCCGGTATGTTGCCGAACGCAAGAAAGGCGTGCGTTCCGATCAGTCGATCTCACCACGCGGTTGGAGGGACCTTTTGCCTGCGCCCTTCGCTCTGTGTTACGGTTACGGTACACGATGAACGGGAGCATTGCGATGCTGCGAGAGATTCTCGGCGTATTGCAGGACGACCCTACGAGCCAGAAGCGCTGGTTCCACGACGACTACTTCGACCTGTTCGTTCGCCAGACGGGCGACGAACTGGCTGCGTTCGAGCTCTGCTACGGCATCGACTCCAACGAGCGGGCCCTGGTGTGGAGCCGGGGGCAGGGCTACTTCCACGACGGCGAGGCGTCCGGCGGGGAGTTCATCGGGGCGCAGCTTGCCTCCGGCGACCCGCTCGAGGCCGATCCGATCATCGCGCGCTTCGAGCGTGCCGCGGGCGAACTGCCCGAGCCGCTGCGCCTGGCACTGGAGTCGCACCTGTGCGAGTACGCCCTGCAAAACGCCGAGGGCTCCGCGCGCCGCACGCGATTTCGGCGCGCCGCCTGGCAGCGGGCCGGCGGTGAATCGCAAGAAGATCGGGGCCGGAGTCCCTGATCGGCCGTATCCCGACTTCTCCTATCGACTTCCCACCCGCTACCGGCGCCCGAGCGCATAGCGTCCGGCGCCAAATGCATAGACCTGGAGAAGGCCGCCCAGGATGGCGACGTTCTTCATGAAATGAATGGTCTGATTCAACGCCTGGTCGGGGGGCACGGCCCAGAAGTTGTGGAAGATCGCAGCGGACAATAGGGTATAGGCGGCGAGTGCGAGCGCCCCCAACCGGGCTTTCCACCCGGCGAGCAGCAGGGCGGCGGCGACGAGCTCGAGCAATGCCGCAGGCCACACCAGCACACCGGCCATGGGCACGTGGTAGGCATTCATATAGCCCACGGCACCCGCAACGTCGGTGAGTTTCCCGTAGCCCGACCACAGGAAAAGGAGCGCGAGTGCAATGCGGCCGAGCAGAGCGGCCCAGTCGGCGACGTGCTCCGCCTGGATCCTGTCCATGCCGGCGTAGAGGTCCTGAGACGCATTCAGAGTATGGGTTTGCATGAATCTTTTCTCCTTGTGAACTGAAACGCCGGGGATTTGACTTGTGCCCGGTAAATTTCTTTGGGCACTCTACACTCCGCCTTTGGTGAACGCTCATCTGTGCAGTACCGCACATATGAGAACTCCTCGACTCCGATCCGACCGCTCCTGTACATGTGCGATGCAAGCGACGTGCTCGTCGTGCTGCTCCACCCGCGGCGCCGGCAGGAAGTGCCGACGACGGCAAACGACATATGGCGATGAAAAGCAGATCCCTCGCTGCGCTCAGGATGACAGTAGGCTAATATTGAAACGGGTTTTGAGTCTCGCGTTCCCGCGTTTGCGCCGTGTCGTTCACCTCAGAGGAGATCCCATGATCCGCACTAGAGTCACATTGGCCGCATTGCTGATTGCCGCCGTATCCGCCGTCGCCATGGCCCAGGCGCCCGCCAATCCGCCGGTGAGAATCCGCGGCACCGTGGAGAAGATCGACGGCACCAACCTGACCATCAAGGCCAACAACGGCCAGAGCATGAACGTCAGGCTCGCGGACAATTACACGGTCATGGGGATCGCCAAGGCGGGCCTCGCCGATGTCGCCAGCGGAAAATTCATCGGCACCACGACGGTCGGCGAGCGCAATGGGGCGCTGGTCGCGCTCGAAGTGCACATTTTCCCGGAGAACATGCGCGGCACCGGCGAGGGGCACTACGACTGGGACCTGAGGCCCGACAGCAAGATGACCAATGCGAACGTCGCCAGTGTCACGAGCATGGGCAAGGACCGCGTCCTCACGGTGCAGTACAAGGGCGGCGAGAAGAAGGTGCTGGTGCCCGAAAACGCGGTGATCGTGTCTTTCACGCCCACCGAGCGGAGCGAGCTCAAGCCCGGCGCCCAGGTATTTGCAGTCACGCAGCGCCAGCCCGACGGCAGCCTCACCGCCGCGCGCGTCAACGTCGGCCTGAAGGGCCAGGTGCCGCCAATGTAGCGCGGCGAGCGCAGCAGATTGCCAGTCGGCACGGATCAGTCGAGGCGGCTCGTCGCGCCCACCCCCGCCGAGCCGCAGGTGAGCTTCCCTCCTTGCGCGCGGGCGAGAGACCAGCTCAGCCGGCGTCCCCGCGATGAAAAATCGCCTCACGGCGCTGCCATGCTGGCGTAAATTCCACGCCGGCCTGACTGCAGGTCGGTACGGGACCGTACAGACGGGCCTTCCCGAAAGACGGAGTCTGAGACTGAGGCGGCCCGGGCCCGTTGTCCGGGTCTGTCGCCGGGCAGGCGCGTCGATCTTTATTCCGATAGCTTCCATGCGGCGGCCGCGCTAAGCTGGCAAAGGGAGGCGGTTGTTGCCTCGGAAGGGCGTGTTGCGTCTATGACCCGGACCCCCATCGGTCAGCTCCGCATCCAGTTGATGACGGCCGTCGCCGTCATCGTGGTGCTGATTTGGGGCACCGTCGCATACCAGCTCGGCAGCGAGCGCGAGTCCGCGGTGCGCATCGCAACCCAGCAGGGACAGAACCTCTCCAGCGTCGTTGCGGGTCACTTTTCGTCGTACGCCGCGACCGTCGATCGTCTGCTCAAGCGCATCAGGATTCAATGGGCCGGTGATCCCGAGAGTTTTGCGGACGCGGTCGCGCTCGAGCAGGGGCTTCGCAAGGATATCCTCGTGGCCCAGGTCTCCGTAATCGATGCCCGGGGGTGGCTCGCCTATACCGACCTCGCGAACTCGAAACAACGCGTCTTTCTCGGCGACCGGGAGTATTTCATCGCCCACCGCAGCGGCGCCGCGGATGAGCTGTACATCAGCAGTCCGTCGAACGACCGCACGTCGGGAAAGGCTCTGCTTCAATTCACGCGCCCGATCCTTGCCGAAAACGGCAAGTTCCTGGGAGTCCTGGTGCTGTCGGTTTTGCCGGAAGCGCTTGGCCGCATCTACGAGGGCTTGAACCTCGGGCCGGGCGGCGTGATCGCGTTGAGGCGTGCGGACAATACCCTTCTGATGCGCTGGCCGGATTTCGGCGAGGCTCAGCAGAGACAGCTTCCTCCACAAAGACAACTTCCTCCCATTCCCAAGAGCAGTTCCGGTACGGCAGACGCCGGAAGCTACATTCGTCGCGGCGGCCTGGACGGCGTCGAGCGGATTTTCAGTTTTCGGCGGATACCGGATTTCTCCATGTACGCGGTTGTCGGCCAGTCGCTCGATGCGGTTCTCGAGGAAACCAGGGAGGAGCGCCGGATTTACTTTGCGGCGGGGAGTTTCGGCTCTCTCCTCGTCCTCCTGTTCGGCTTCGCGATGCTCTCCAAATTGAAACAGAAGGAGCGCGTGGAAAGCGAGCTCAGCAAGAGCGAGCAGCGCTTTCGCAGCCTGACCGATCTGTCCTCGGACATGTACTGGGAGCAGGACGACCAGTACCGCTTCACCTCCTCCTCCGGAAGCGGACCCGAGTGGCTCATCAAGGGCCGCAACGAGTCGGTCGGAAAGAGGCGTTGGGATTTCAAGTACGACAACATGACCGAAGAAGACTGGAAGACGCACATCGCGTTGCTGGATGCGCGCAAGCCCTTCCGCGATCTGGAGCTGTGCAGGGTGGATCAGTCCGGCAGGAAGGTCTGGGTCAGCGTGAGCGGCGAGCCGGTGTTCGATGCATCGGGCGCGTTCAAGGGCTACCGCGGGGTCGGCAAGGCCATCACCGAGCGCAAACGCGCCGAGCAGATGCAGGCGCTGGAGCACAAGGTAAGCCGCTCTCTCGCGTCGGCGGACAGCGCCTCGGCCGCGCTGGAGGCTGCGATACGTGCAGTCTGCGAGACGGAGGACTGGGATTGCGGCCGATACTTTCTCGTCGACGAGAAGGCCGAGGTGCTGCGCTTTGGCGGCGCTTGGAGCGTGCGGGACGAGGCAATCGAGCGCTTCGTCACCGCATCCCGCGACCTCGTTTTTCGCCCCGGCGCCGGCCTGTCGGGCACCGTGTGGCAATCGGGAGAGCCGCTTTGGTCGGTCGACCTGGCGAGCGACCCGCGGTCGCTGACGGGTTCGTCCAGCGGGGCGCGGCTACCCGACATCGGCGTTCACGGAGCGTTCGTTTTCCCCGTGGTGGCGGAGAGGAAGACGATAGGGGTGCTCAATTTCTCCAGCCGCCGCGCCCGCGAACCGGAAGAGCGCCTGCTGCAGGCCATCAGCGTCATCGGCAGCCAAATCGGCCAATTCCTGCAGCGCAAGCAGCGGGAAGAAGAGTTGCGCCGCTTCCGGACCGCCATGGACGTGTCCGAAGACATGATATGGCTCATCGACCCGGTCCGCATGAGCATCATCGACGTCAACGACACCGGGTGCAGGAAACTCGGCTATAGCCGCGAGGAGCTGCTCGCCATGGGCCCGCAGGACATCATCTCCATGTCCCGCGAAGAACTCTCGCGGGTCTACAGCCGCCTGATCCAGGGCGGCGAGGGCGACACCGCCGTGGGAGGCTCGTACCGCCGCAAGGACGGCTCCCGGTTTCCGGTCGAGGCTTCCCGCCGCGCCGTCCGGTCGGAGGGAAGCCATGTCATCGTCGCCGTCGTGCGGGACGTTACGGAGCGCCGCGCCGCGGAAGAGGAGCTGCGCCGCTTCCGGCTGGCGATGGACAACTCGGCGGATATGATCGTCCTGATCGATCGCACAACCATGCGCTTCGTGGACGTCAACGAGACCGCATGCCGGCTGCTCGGCTACTCCAGGGAAGAGCTGCTCCGGATGGGCCCGCAGGAGGTGCTTCCCGTCAGCCGGGAGGAGCTCGAACGATCTTACGATGAGCTCATCGCGCATCCCACCCGCGACGCGGACGCGCTCCTGCGCGGGATGAAAAGCCACTACATCTGCAAGGACGGAACCCTGCTGCCGTTCGAATCGACGAGGCACGTTCTGCGTTCCGGGGACACGACCATCATCGCCGCGATCTCGCGGGACATCCGCGCGCGCCTGGCCATCGAAGAGAAGGTCGCCTATCTGGCGCAGTTCGACGCGCTCACCGGCCTGCCCAATCGCAACCTGTTCCAGGACCGCCTGACGCAGGCCATGGCGCTCGCCAAGCGCAACGACTGGCCGATGGCGGTGCTGTTCATCGATCTGGACCGCTTCAAGCTGGTCAACGACACGCTGGGGCACGCCGTCGGCGACAAGCTGCTCAAGGAAGCGGCCGAGCGGCTGCGAAGCTGCATCCGCACCAGCGACACCGTGGGACGGCTCGGCGGCGACGAGTTCGCCGCGATCCTCTCGGAGCTCGGCAAGCCGGCCGACGCAGGCCTGGTGGCGCAGAAAATCGTCGACATTTTCAAGCGGCCTTTCGATCTGGAAGGCAAGGAAACCTACGTGACCGCGAGCGTCGGCATCACCTTGTATCCGGCCGACAGCGACAGCGCCGAAACGCTCGTCGTGAATGCGGACGCGGCGATGTACCGCGCCAAGGAGGAGGGGCGCAACAACTACCAGTACTTCACGCGGGACATGAACGAGCGCGCCCTGCAGCGCGTGCAAACGGAGGCTGCGTTGCGCCGTGCGCTCGAACGAGAGGAGTTCCGGCTGTTCTACCAGCCCAAGGCCCATCTCGTCACCGGGAAGATCTGCGGATTCGAGGCACTCTTGCGCTGGCAGCATCCGGAAAAGGGGTTGGTCCTGCCGGGCGAGTTTATTCCGGTGCTCGAGGAAACCGGGCTGATCGTTCAGGCCGGGGAATGGGTTCTGCGCACGGCGTGCGCCCAGATCAAGGCGTGGCAGGAAACGGGCCTGAATGTCCCGCCGATCTCCGTAAACCTCTCGGCGCGCCAGTTCGAGCAGAAGAGCCTGCAAGGCACTGTCCGACAGATTCTGCGCGATACAAAAGTCGACCCGTCCCTTATCGAGTTCGAGATCACCGAGTCGTTGCTGATGAACGATCCGGAGGGGGTGGCGCGCACGCTGCACAGCCTGAAGGAGGCGGGAGTCAGGCTGTCCATGGACGACTTCGGCACCGGTTATTCGAGTCTCGGTTACCTGAAGCGCTTCCCCATCGATACGTTGAAGATCGACCGCACGTTCGTCCGGGACATATCGACGGACGCCGACGACGCGACGCTGACCCTCGCGATCATCAACCTGGCCCACAATCTCAGGTTGAAAGTCATCGCCGAGGGCGTGGAAACCGAAGCCCAGCTCGCCTTTCTCTGCTCGAACGGATGCGACGAAATGCAGGGCTTTCTCTTCGCCGTACCGGCCACTGCCGAAGAGTGCGGGGGAATGCTTCGGGAAGGGCGAAAGCTGGCGATCCCCCGTACCGGCCGCAAGGAGAAAAGCGGCGCGCAGCCCAGGCGCGAACACGCTTGAGAGTGCGCTCGGCCGCTTTCGGATTTCCGACGCTCTGACAGGGTGTTGAAAAGCGGCGCGTTGTCATGACAAGAAATTGGCGTCATGCGTACTTTTTCAACAGACTGCTAATCGAGCTTGACGCCCGCCTGCTTGATGATCCGCGCGTACTTCGCGGACTCCGCGGCGATGAAGGTCGCGAACTCCGCCGGGCTGTTCCCCACGATATCGGCGCCCTGGGACGCGATGCGCTCCTGCACATCCGGCAGCTTGAGCACGCGCAGTACATCGGTGTGGATCTTGACGATGATTTCTTTCGATGTCGCAGCCGGCGCGAGCAGTCCAAACCAGAGCGAAGTGTCGAATCCGGGAAAACCCGATTCGGCGAGCGTGGGCCAGTCCGGCGCGGCGGATGAGCGCTTGAGAGTGGTCACCGCGAGCACTCTCAGCCTGCCCGCCTTCGCCTGCTGGCTGATGGTCAGCAATCCATAGATGCCCAGCGGAACCTGGCCGCCCACCACGTCGGGTATGGACTGGCCGGCGCCCTTGTACGGGATGTGGACGAGCCGGATGCCTGCGGCCGACATCAGCATTTCGCCCGATAGGTGCTGGGTGCTGCCGGTTCCCGGAGTGGCGAAACCGAGCGTGCCGGGCCTGGCTCTGGCGAGGGCAACGAGTTCCTGGATGTTCTTGGCCGGCACATCGGGATTCGCCGCGACGACCAGGGGCGTAACCGCGACCAGGGTGATCGGCGCAAAGTCCCGCTCGGGGTTGTAGCTCACCTTGCTGTAGAGGTGATGGTTGGTCGCGACTTCCGCCGGCGTCGCCATGAGGAGCGTGTAGCCGTCGGCTGAGGCTCTGGCCGCCGCTTCGGCGCCGATCATGCCGCTCGCGCCGGCGCGATTGTCCACGATCACCGACTGGCCCCAGATCTCGCTCAATTTCTGGCCGACGGCGCGCGCGACGATGTCGGTGCCGCCGCCGGCCGAATACGGCACGATGATCCGGACGGGCTTGCCCGGATACGATTGCGCAAAGGCGGCCGGCGCGGAAAACAGCACGGCATACAGGATCGCTCGCAGCATGACATTCTCCCTCGTCTGCGGCGATCCTAGCACGGTCGGCGGCTTGCATTCCGCATCCCCTTGGTGCGGCCTTCAACGTTTTATGGCGCGTGCATGCGCTCGAAACGGAATTGCGCGCGTTACGCGCACAATTGCCGTTGGGAGTTTCCTGGAGCCTTGTGGTGACGCCCGGCTATCCAGGACGGTTCTCCGCCTAGTACGAGCCCCGTTGCACGAGCATCCCGCCGGAAAGGTGCCAGCGAGCAGGGCTTGGCTGCCGCAGCGCACTGGTGACCCCTTTTGAGAACAAGCCCAAAAGGAACTGTCGGTCGATGGACGAATCATTCACGACCAGAATCTTCTTGAGTGCCATTTTGCGATCCTCCTAACGATTCACTCGATCCCCACCGCCTCTGCCTTCACCCTATACTGCGGAGAACGCAGATCGGCAGGTCCTTTCGGGATCGTGACTTTTTACCGGCAAGCCGCAATCCCGGATGCCAAACAATGAGCAACAACCGGGCCAACGGAAAACACCCAGCAATTTCAGGGAAATGGGTGAATCGGCTCCAGAGGGTCACCTGGGCAGGCGGGTTTTCCCGGCCCGGAACGTCAGCAGGGCGATTACTGTGTCAGGATTTCTGCAACCTACCGGAGCACGCGCTGAAGGCGTGACTGTCCCAGCACGATGGGTTATCTCGTAGAAGGCGTCTGGAAGGATCTGCCGCGCGACACGCGCAAGACCGGCGGGGAGTTCATCCGTCCGGAATCGGTGTTCCGCGACCGGGTCACCGCGGACGGCTCATCGGGCTTCAAGGCCGAGGCGGGCCGCTATCATCTTTACGTTTCGCTCGCCTGCCCGTGGGCGCACCGCACGGTGATTTTCCGCAAGCTCAAAGGGCTGGAGAAGGCGATCTCGCTCTCCATCGTCGATCCGCTCATGGACGTGAACGGCTGGACGTTCAGCGAGCGCCCGGGGTGCGTTCCCGACAGCGTCAACGGCGCTTCGTATCTTTACGAGATCTATCTCAAGGCGCGGCCCGGTTTCTCCGGACGTGTGACGGTGCCCGCGCTGTGGGACAAGGCGCGCGGCACGATCGTCAACAACGAGTCCTCCGAGATCATCCGCATGCTGAATCGCGAATTCGACGCTGTTGCGGAAAAAGCGGCTCCGACATCCCTCGATATGTATCCGGAAGAGCTGCAGCCGGAGATCGAGCGCTGGAACGATCTCATCTACCGCACCGTGAACAATGGCGTCTACCGCGCCGGGTTCGCCACCGCTCAGGACAAGTACGAGAAGGCCGTGGGCGACTTGTTCGCCACGCTCGAAGTGCTCGAGCGCCACCTCGCGAACAGCCGCTACCTCTGCGGCGAGCGCATCACCGAGGCCGACTGGCGGCTCTTCACCACGCTCGCGCGTTTCGACGCGGTGTACCACTACCACTTCAAGTGCAACCTGCGCCGCCTGCGCGACTACGCGAACCTGTGGCCGTACGCGCGGGAGCTGTACCAGATCCCGGGCGTGGCGGCGACGGTCGATATGTGGCACATCAAGGAGCACTACTACCGCAGCCAGAAGGAAGTGAACCCGAGCCAGGTCGTGCCGGTCGGGCCGGTCGTCGATTTCAGCGAGCCGCACGGGCGGCGCCAAGCGGGATCGAATATCCGATAATGCGGTCCTTGAGCCGCCTCACGACGGGAGGAGTCATGGACGGACCCGGCCAGCCGCGCTTCGAGACGCTCGGCGAAAACGACCTGACCGAAGCGCAGCGCAAGGTCTACAGGGAGATCGCATCCGGGCCGCGGGCCGGGGTGCGCGGGCCTTTCAACGTGCTGCTGCGCAGCCCGGAGCTCGCCGACCGTGCGCAGAAACTCGGCGAGTACGTGCGCTTCGACACTTCGTTGCCGGAGCACCTCAGGGAATTCGCCATCCTGATCACCGCGCGGCACTGGACCGCGCAGTACGAGTGGCACGCGCATCATATCCACGCGATGAAGGCGGGCCTCAGCCCTCAAATCGCGGCGGACCTCGCCCGCGGAAAACGTTCCGCGGGAATGAAGGACGACGAGGCGGCCGTGTACGATTTCTGCAAGGAGCTGCACGAGACCAAGGCCGTGAGCGATTCGGCCTACAAGGCTGTTGCCGACAAATTCGGCGGAGCGCGGCGTCGTGGACCTGATCGCAATCAGCGGCTATTACACTCTGGTGTCGATGGTACTCAATGTCGAAAGGCATCCGCTTCCCGGCGGAGTTCCGGCGCCGCTGGCACCGCTCGAGTGAAAAGCCTCCGGTGCGCGCATCGACTGAGTTGGCCTAGAATTCCGCATTCATCCGTCGAGAAAGGCTCGCCATGCTGCATATCGGAAAAAGCGTCTGTTGGGTGCTCGCTCTGGCGGCGTCCGGCTTGCCGCATCCTGCGTCCGCGCAAACCTACCCCGCGCGGCCCGTCCGCATCATCGTGCCGTTTCCTGCAGGCGGGACGACCGACATCATCGCGCGCCTGGTCGCGCTGCGCATGTCCGAGACCCTGGGCCAGCCGGCAGTGGTCGAGAACCGCGGCGGGGCGGGCGGCTCGATCGGCGCGGACGCGGTGGCCAAGGCGGCGCCCGACGGCTACACCATCCTGATGCACAACATCACTTTTCCGCTCGCCTCGGTGGCGCTCGCCCAGGCGAACCGCGCGCCGTACAACATCGACACCGATTTTGCAGGGATCTCGATCGCCGCCAACGTGCCGTTCGTCATTACCGCGCACCCCAGCGTGCCGGCGAACGACCTGCGCGAGTTCGTGACGCTCCTGCAGAAGGACCGGAGCCTGAAGTACAACTACGGCTCGACCGGTCCGGGCTCGATCATGAACGTCGTGGGCGAGGTGCTCAAGCGCGACGAGAAAATCGAGATGATGCACATTCCGCTCAAGGGCGCAGCGCCGCTCAAGCAGGAATTGCTGGCGGGACGGCTGCAACTCGGCGGCGATCAGCTGTCCTCGTCGCTCGCCGAGATCCGCAGAGGCGCGCTCAAGGCGCTGGCCACCACCGCCCCGAAGCGCCTTGCGGTCCTGCCCGAGGTGCCCACGGTGCGCGAGCTCGGCGTCGCCAAGCTCGAAGTGGAGGGCTGGAACGGCCTGTTCGCGCCGGCAAAGACGCCGCGCGAGATCATCGAGCGGCTGCAGCGTGAAACGGCCGCGGCCGTTCGCCATCCCGATTCGGTGAAACGCCTGACCGACCTCGCCGCGGAGCCCGTGGGCTCCACGTCCGCGGAGCAGGACGCGGTGCTGCGCCGGCAAGTCGCGCAGTTCACGCCGATCATCCGGGAACTGGGCGTGACGATAGACTGACGACTGCTTACATTCTGAAAAGAACGGATATGACACCGGACAGAACCGTTGCATGGCTCGCCGCAGCTTTTTGTATACTCGCCGCGCCCCTTGTGGCCGCCCAGGATTACCCCGCCCGCGAAATCCGCGCGCTGTGCAACTACGCGCCGGGCTCGGGCGCCGATCTCATCGTGCGTTTCTACAGCGACCGGCTCTCCAAGCTCGCCGGGCGACCGGTGCTCGTCGAGAACAGGGTCGGCGCGAACGGCGCCATCGCGACCGACGCTCTGGCGAAATCGAAGCCCGACGGTTACACCATCCTCATTACGCCGGTGACCTCCACCATCGTTTCCGCGCCGTACATGTTCAAGAGCCTGCCCTTCGACTCGGCGAAGGATTTCACCGCGGTGACCACGATCGCCTCGCTCTCGTTCGTGATCCTGGTGGACGCCGCGGGCCCGATCAAATCCATCGGCGACCTGGTCACGCACCTCAGGGCGAAGCCGACCACGAGCTTCTACGGCGCGACCAGCAACACCGGCGTGATCGCCGCGGAACTTTTCAAGACCGCTGCCGGCGTGAAGACGACCTACGTTCCGTACAAGCAGAACGTCCAGGCGCTGACCGATCTGCTCCTCGGGCACCTCGATTTCATTTCCTTCGACGCGACCTGGGCGCTGGGACAGGCGAAAGGCGGAAAACTTCGCATTCTCGCGGCGACCGCGGCCAGACGCTCGGCGGCGATCCCCGAGGTGCCGACGCTCGCCGAGCTCGGCTACGGCGGCAACGACGTCTCGCCCTGGTGGGGCGTCGTGGTCGCGGCGGGCACGCCCAAGCCCGTGGTGGACAAGCTCGCCGGCTGGTTCAACCAGATCACGGCCGCCGAGGACACGAAGCAGTTTCTGTCTGCGTCCGCGTTCGACCCTTTCCCCGGAACCCCGGAGCAGATGCAGGCGCTCATGAAGAGCGACGCCGAGCGCTGGAAGCGCTACGTGGAGCTGGCGAAGATCGAGCCGCAGTAGTCGGCTTCCGGATTGACTCGCGCTGCGGCGCGGCTTAACGTGGCACGGTATCGAGAGGAGGGACCGATGGAAGTCGACCGCAGGATCTTCGTTGCGAGCCCGGGCTCGAAGTCCGGCGCGCTGTCGTCCGAGGAGCGCGCCGACGCCCTCGAGGAAACCATGATGAAGCAGCTCCACAAACCGGCCGCCGCGGCTCAGGCGCCGAAAGTGCGGCGCGGCACCGGGGTCCTGTTCGGGGGTTTCACGCCGAGCGGCCTGCCCCTTGAGCTCGGCGCGCTCGCTGCGATGCCGGCGAAGCCCACGCTCGCGGACTTCTTCAGGCTGCGCTTCATGCCGCACACGGTGACCCACATGCTGCAGAGCGCGAACGATGCGCAGAAGAAAGGCGAGCCCGAGGAGACGGTGCTCGCTTGCCTGCTGCACGACATCGCGGTGAATCTCATCAAAGTGGATCACGGCTGGTGGGCGGCGCAGATGGTCGAGCCCTATGTGTCGGAAAAGGTGAGCTGGGCGATTCGCCATCACCAGGCGCTGCGTTTCTTTCCGGACCCTTCGGTGGGCTACGCGTATCCGGAACGCTACGTCCAGATTTTCGGAAAAGGCTACGTGCCTGAGCCTTACATCAAGGCGGCGTACGAACAGGCGCGCGAGCACAAGTGGTACATGGAGGCGCGCATGATCACCGTGCACGACCTCTACGCATTCGAACCCGGGGTGAAAGTGACGCTCGATCCTTTCATAGACGTGATCGGCCGCCACTTCAAGCAGCCCAAAGAGGGCTTGGGGTTCGACGGCAGTCCCGTCGCCCACATGTGGCGCTCGCTCATCTATCCGGACAATCCGCTGTGACGTGCCGGTGGATCGGCTCGTGAAGAAAAAAGCGGCCAAGGAAGAAAAGACGCGCTATTGCAGCGCGGGAAGTCACTGGACGACGAGCGAATTCCTGAAGATCGGACCCGTCCGGTTCATCTGCGTCGCCTGCAACAAGAGGAGAAAGGCCGAGCTGCGCAATCTGCCCGGCAACAAGTTGCTGGCCGCGGGCGGAGGTTCGAAGCAGTAGGCCGGCGAAACCCGGGCGAGAACCTATCCCTCGGGCGAGGCCGGGAGCCGGCGTAAAAAAAGGCATTGGGCGTGCCCAATGCCTTTTTTCGTCTGGAAAACCCGGGGCCCGGGCCCCGCGATCACCAGGGGTAGAAAACGACGTTGAACTGAATCGAGCTTACGTCTTCGCGCTCGACGAATTCGAGACGCAGCTTCAGGTTCTTATTGACGATGTATCCGGCTCCTATGCCGAACAGCAAACCGTCGTCGTCGCCGAAATCGTATCCGACGCGACCGAGCAACTCTACGTTGGGAGTGGCCATGTACCTCGCCACGCCTGCCCCCCATATACCCTTCGCCTTGCTTTCGACGGACACGCCACCAACGGTTGCCTTGAAATTGCCCGTATCCATGTAGCCGGCTTCGGCGTCGATGCTGAACTTAGGCGCGAGATCCGGGAAATTGTAGCCCCCGAAAAGCTGATAGCCCGTAGCGTCATCGGCGCCCGAAACACTGTTCAGGCCCAGGCCGCCGCCGAAGAACAACCTCCTGTTGTCGAACCCCTGGGCCGCGGCGACGGAACAGAGCCCCGTTGCAATGAGTGCAACCGCTATGAAGCGAGATACCTTCGACATGTCACTCCTCCTTTCTGACTCTTGACGGACTTATGACTTATCTGACGATCGAGCGCCGGGCACGGCGCCCGTATAACCGCGGGCGAATGGTAGTACGAGACCGGGTTCCCGCCCTCCTCGTTTGGCAGCACAATTGTGGAATTTCTCACGGATTGGCGTCTGCCACACCCTGCTGGCGACGGCAAATGGGTCACGCTTCGCGTTCCCTATCCCATGGGCTTCTTCGCCAAGTGGTCGGAAGGGCGCATCGACGATCCGAATGCCAGGCTGGAAGGGCAGGTCGCTGTGGGCGACCCACTCCACCAGGACGGTGTTTCACGTCGAAGGCGGCAAGGAGAACCGGCCCAGAAGTCGTGAAGTTCCAGCTCCGTCCCGATCCGCTCGCGCGGTGAGGGAGCCGAAAATCCCTCTCCCCGAGTCCGAGGAGAGGGATTGGAGCGAGGAAAGTTAGTTCGCGGCGAAGCAGTAGAACAAGCCGTCGCCGCCCGTGCCCTGCAGCGCCGTCTGGCTGCAGCCGCCGCGCGACTGATGCGACGAGTTCCATGACGTCGCCCACGGGTCGGCGGTCGGCCCCTGGCGGTCGTGGTGACCGACGACGACGGCGCCCTCGGCGCCACTGCGCGTCCAGTTGGCGCAGGTCATGTCGGGATCAGCCGGTGCAAACGCGGTGCCATCGGCGCGCGAGCCGGTGAGGATGTCGTGGCGGTTGGCGGGTTTGTCGCCTCGTCCTGCGACCACCTGCCCCTTCTCGTTCAGCGCGGTCTCCTTGGTCACCTTGTTGCCCGCACCGTGCAGGCCGTCGACATCAGGCGCGATTTGCTCGCCCTTGGCGTTGTGCCACGGCCCTTTGCCGATGCGGTCCCGGGCGTTCACCGTTGGCGCGTTGTCCTTCCCCTGGGTGCTCAGGTAGGCCCGCCACATGCGTCCGCCGGCTCCGGCCGTTTGGGCGAGCGACTGGCAGTGCTTGTCGGCGCCGGCCAGGCCGCCGAGGGCAGCTCCGTTCCCCGAGCCGGTGCTGGTGACGAAGAAACCCATGCTCTTCGATTCCCAGGGCATGCTCCCGCACGAGCCCAGCGCCAGCCCGGCGGCCGTCACCAGGGAAATGCGAATGACTGTCTTCATTTTTTCCTTCCTCCTTTGATTGAGAACTTTCATCATTTAACAGCGTGTGCCCCCTGGTCCCGCAGCCGCCCGGATGCCGATGAGCTTTTCCGTAGCCCTTCTCGTTGATGGGGCCGGGCATTCTGCGGCACACTAAGGATAACACCGCCGGCACGGCGGATATTCCTCATGTTCGGCTATCTCCAGTCACGCATTCGCGGAACGGCCAGCGCCCCACCGGGCGAGCCGCCGCCCGGGCTCCTCGCCTTCTACTGGCACTTCGTGCGGCAGACCAAGGGCTGGTACGCGCTCATGTTCGTCACCAGCCTCGCGGTGGCGCTGATCGACACGGTGATCCCGGTGTTCATCGGCAAGCTCGTGTCGCTGATGGAAGCGGCCGACCGCCAGGCGGCGCTCGCCGGGCAGTGGCCTCTGCTCGCCGGCATGGTGGGGCTGGTGCTCGTCGTCCGCCCGCTGGTGATGCTGATCGACATGCTGATCCGCCAGAACGCTCTGATCCCGGGCGTGACCAGCCTGATCCGCTGGCAGAGCCACTGGCATGTGGTGCGGCAGAGCTGGCCGTTCTTCCAGAACGATTTTGCCGGGCGCATCGCCAACCGCGTCATGCAGACCGCCAACGCCTTGCGCGAAAGCGTGATGGCGAGCATACGCGCGGTCTGGTACATCGCGGTCTACGGCGTGAGCGCGTTTGCGCTGATGGCCGCCTCGGACTGGCGGCTGGGTGTGCCCACGCTCCTGTGGTTCCTGGGGTATCTCGTGTTCCTGCGCTACTTCGTGCCGCGCATGCGCGACCTGGCCAGGGCCAGCTCGGAGGTGCGCTCGCACGTGATGGCGCGCGTGGTCGACAGCTATACCAACATCCTCACCGTCAAGCTCTTCGCGCGGCTCGCCGACGAGGACGCCTATGTACG
>Ga0137350_1000048_pt1 | contig 16098 bp, 16 predicted proteins | sample EasRivERMLT660_2_FD_104765 | JGI IMG/M metagenome (GOLD analysis project Ga0137350, IMG submission 104765) | Soil microbial communities from meander-bound floodplain in the East River, Colorado, USA - East River MetaG ERMLT660_2 | ecosystem: Environmental > Terrestrial > Soil > Floodplain ... | reverse complement strand
GAAACGCTCTGCTGCAGTTACAGTATCTCGAGCAATGATCAACGAGGGGGTTTCGAGGTGTATTTGTTGAAGGTCTCCCTCGGCGATGCTGCTCCGAAATAGCACCCTTCCATTAAGGATTCGCAGGTCGCCTTTCGCCTTTACAACTATGACGGTACGCACGATCCATTTGTACGCAGTACGCCACTCACGAATCGCAGCGGAGAACTCTGCAATTGGGTCAGGAACACCATTCATCAGCCCCTCCTTTTGCAGGAGTAGACGCAGTTGCTACTAAAGAAGCGGGAATCCTACTCCTGATCGACAGAGGTAAGACCTAGGGTTTAGAGTCTCCACGCACCACCTCTGGTTACCTAACAAAGCTGATCGGGTTCTTGGACGGCCTGAAGATAAACAGTCGGTTCAAACATTAAACCTAAAATGCATCACGTCCCCGTCGCGAACAACGTAGTCCTTCCCTTCCAGCCTCAGCTTTCCGGCTTCTTTCGCGCCCTGCTCGCCGTTCCCCGCGACGTAGTCCGCGAATGACGTGACCTCCGCGCGGATGAAGCCGCGCTCGAAATCCGTGTGGATCACTCCCGCCGCCTGCGGCGCGGTGGCGCCGACTTGCACGGTCCAGGCGCGCACTTCCTTCGGCCCGGCGGTGAAGTAGGTCTGGAGGCCCAGCAGCGTGTATCCGGCGCGGATCAAGCGGTCGAGGCCGGGTTCTTTCATTCCCATGTCCGCGAGAAAAACCTGCTTGTCTTCGACCGGAAGATCGGCGATCTGTGCTTCGAGCGCGGCGCAGATCGGCACGACCGGCGCGCCTTCGCGCTTCGCGTATTCCTCGACTTTCGCGAGCAGCGGGTTGCCTTCGAAGCCGTGCTCGGAGACGTTGGCGACGTACATCGCCGGCTTCGCCGTCAAAAGGAAGAATGGCTTGAGCACCGCCTGCTCTTCCTTGGAGAGCGGCGCGCTGCGCGCGGGGCGCGCCTCATCGAGCACCGGGCGCACCTTGTCGAGCACGGCGACGATGCGCTGCGCTTCCTTGTCGCCGCCGGTCTTCGCCACCTTTCCGTAGCGCGCGTAGGCTTTTTCCACGGTCGCAAGATCGGCGAGCGCGAGCTCGGTGTTGATGGTCTCGATATCGGAAACCGGGTCGATCTTGCCGGCGACGTGAACGACGTTCGAGTCCTCGAAGCAGCGCACCACGTGTGCGATGGCGTCGCACTCGCGAATGTTGGCGAGGAACTGGTTGCCCAGGCCCTCGCCTTTCGAGGCACCGGCCACGAGCCCCGCGATATCGACGAACTCGACCGCCGCAGCGATGACTTTCTGCGGCTTGGCTATGGCGGCGAGCTTATCCAGCCGCGGGTCGGGGACTTCGACGATGCCGATATTGGGGTCGATGGTGCAGAACGGATAGTTCTCCGCCGCAATCCCCGCCTTGGTGAGAGCGTTGAATAGAGTCGACTTACCTACATTGGGCAACCCGACGATTCCGCACTTGAGAGACATCAGGTCTTCGTATGCAACCTGAGCATCGCCGCCTCCATATCGCCGTCGAGCAAGAGTCCGGAGATTTCCATGCAGCGCTCGAGCGCCGCCTCGATCAGCTCACGCTCCGCAGCAGGCGGCGACTTAAGCACGTAGTCGGCGACGACGTTCTTGTCCCCCGGATGGCCGATGCCGATCCGCAGTCTCCAGAACCCGTGCGTGCCGAGCTGCGCGGCGATGTCCTTCAGGCCGTTGTGGCCGGCGACCCCGCCGCCGAGCTTCAGTTTCGCCGTGCCCGGAGGGAAATCGAGCTCGTCGTGCACGACCAGGATTTCCTGAGGCTGGATCTTGTAGAAGCGCGCGAGCGCGCCGACCGATTTGCCCGACAGATTCATGTAGGTCTGCGGCAGCAGCAGCCACAGCTCGCCCGAGGCCCGCGCGAGCTTGCCGAGGAGGCCGTGATACTTCGCGACCGATTTCAGCTCGGTGCGCTGCGCGCCCGCAAGGCGCGACACGAACCAGAAGCCGACGTTGTGCCGGTTCTTTTCGTGCGTCCTTCCGGGATTCCCCAGGCCGGCGATCAGTTTTAGAGAATGCATGGATGAAAAAGGGCGCGGTCACCCGCGCCCTTTCGCGAGATGGCAGCAGGGCCTATTTCTTGTCGCCTTTGTCGCCCTTGCCGCCCTTGCCGCCCTTCTCCTCTGCACCCGGCGCGGCCGCTTCCGGCGCCTTCTGCTTGATGCTGGGCACGTCGGCGGCGGCAGGCACGGCCTCGGCAGCCGCGAGCGCTCCCGCGACTCCGGCAGCCGCGGCAGCGGCGGCGGCCTCTTCTTCCTCGGCGATCGCCGCCTTCGGGATCTGCGCCGAAGCGACGGTCGGATTCTCCTTGCCCCCCAGGGCAATCTCGACGCCCTTGGGCATCGGGAGCTCGCGCACGTGAATCGAGTGTCCGATCGCGAGCGCAGACAGGTCCACCTCGATGAATTCGGGCAGGTCCGCGGGCAGGCAGCGGACGTCGATTTCGCTCAGAACGTGGGTGATGAGGCCGCCCTGGTCCTTGATCGCCGGGGAATTCTCGGCATTGACGAAGTGCAGCGGCACCTTGATGTGGATCTTCTGGTCCGCCGAAACTCGCTGGAAGTCGACGTGCTGCACTTCCATCCTGAACGGATGCATGTTGACCGCCCGCAGCAGCACCTCCTCCTTTGCGCCGTCCAGGGCGAGCGTCAGGACGGACGCGTGAAACTTCTCGTTGCGCAGCTGGTGGTACAGCGGGTTGTGTTCGAGCTCGATGTTGACCGCGGGTTTCTTGCCCCCGTAGACGATCCCGGGGACCTTCCCGCTGTGGCGCAGGCGGCGGCTCGCACCCCTTCCCTGCCCTTTGCGCGCTTGCGCGACGACTTCGATTGCCATGTTGACCTCTCTTCTTGGTTGAGGCGCCGCTCGCGACCAGGCGACGCCGAAAAAATCATTCTATGAACAGCGAGCTCACCGAGTCCTCGTTGCTGATCCGCAAAATCGTTTCCGCGAGCAGCCCCGCGACCGAAAGCACGCGTATCTTCTTGCACGCCTGCCCTGCCTTCGAGAGCGGGATGGAATCGGTCACCACCAGCTCGTCGATCTCCGACTCGGCGATGCGCTCCACCGCCCCGCCCGAGAGCACCGGGTGCGTGCAGTACGAAACCACCCGGATCGCGCCTTCCTCTTTCAGCGCGTGCGCCGCCTTGACCAGCGTATTGGCGGTGTCGACCATGTCGTCCATGATGACGCAGTTGCGTCCCTTCACGTCGCCGATCACGTTCATCACTTCCGACACGTTCGGCTGGGGCCGGCGCTTGTCGATGATCGCGAGGTCCGATTCCAGGCGCTTGGCCATCGCGCGCGCGCGCACCACGCCGCCGACGTCGGGCGACACCACCAGCAGGTTCTCGTACTGGTGCTTCCAGACGTCCCCGAGCAAAACGGGGGTGGCGTAAATATTGTCCACGGGCACATCGAAAAATCCCTGTATCTGGTCGGCGTGCAGATCCATCGTCAGCACCCGGTCGACCCCCGCCGCCTGCAGCATGTTCGCCACCACTTTCGAGCTGATCGCCACGCGCGCCGAGCGCGGTCGCCGGTCCTGGCGCGCATACCCGTAATAAGGTATCGCCGCCGTCACGCGGGCCGCCGAGGCGCGCTTCAGTGCGTCCACCATCAGCAGCACTTCCATCAGGCTGTCGTTCGCCGGCGCGCAGGTGGACTGGAGCACGAAACAGTCCTTGCCGCGCACGTTCTCCAGAAGCTCCACCATGATCTCGCCGTCGGAGAACTTGCCGACGCTGGCGTGGCCGAGCGGGATGTTCAACCTTCGCACCACCGCGTGCGCGAGCAGCGGGTTGGCGTTCCCGGTGAAAACCATCAGGCTTTCGTAGGCCATGCGCTTTAGTCGAGGGGCTAGGGGCCAGGGACTCGACCCAAGCCTTGCTCACAAAAAATCAGCCGCATCGGCGGCTTGCTGTTTCACTCGTCCCCGATCCCTGGGCCCTCGTCTCGAAATCTGATGGCTGGGGAGGAAGGATTCGAACCCTCGTATGGCGGAATCAAAATCCGCTGCCTTAACCAGCTTGGCGACTCCCCAAGCGTTAAACTTGTTCCAACAACGCGGCGAGCGGATGCCGATCCAGCCCGCGCGCGGCAAAGCCGCGCATCTCCGCGGGCATCCTGGACAGGACAGCGCGTGCTTCGCGCTCGGTCGCAAATTCGACGAATACGCAAGCGCCTGAGCCGCTCATGCGCGCATCCCCGAACTGCCTGAGCCATTCGAGATGCGCCACCACCTCCGCATGGCGCCGGCACACGACCGATTCCAGGTCGTTCCTCCCGAAACCGGCGGAAAAGCCTGATATTTTGATGGTTTTTGAATTTCGTGTCAATTCAGGCGCGGCGAAAATCGCCTGCGTGGCCACGCTGACCGGTGGAACGAGCACGACGTACCATGCTTGCGGCAATTCGAGCGGCGCAAGCCGCTCGCCGATGCCCTCGGCGAAGGCGTTCCCGCCGAAAAGAAAGAACGGAACGTCCGCCCCGAGCGCAAGCGCCATCGCCGCGAGCTTCTCCTTCGGCAGATCGAGCCCCCACAGGCGGTTCAGGACCGCGAGCGTGGTTGCGCAATCGGAGCTGCCGCCGCCCAGTCCTCCGCCGAGAGGGATGTTCTTTTCGATGTCGATGTCGACGCCCCGGTTCGAGCCGCCCTCGGCCTGCAGGAGCCGTGCGGCGCGCACGGCGAGGTCTTCAGCTTCGGCAATGCCGGGCAAGGCCCGAGCGTGCCTGACCTCGGCGTCCGCGCGCGGCGTAAAGCGCAGCCAGTCGCAGCGCTCGATCAGCCGGAACGCGGTCTGCAGCAGGTGATAGCCGTCGGGGCGCCGCCCGAGGACGTGCAGGAAGAGATTGAGCTTGGCCGGGGCCGGATAGCGGCGCTCCCACGGATTCAATTTTTCCATTGATCCACGACGAGGCGGATTTCGAGGTCTTCGCGCGTCAAGCGCATCCGGAAAGGCTTTCCTCCCCGGAACTCCTCGTAGGCAACGTGCCATCCGTCCTGCCGGAGTTCCAGGCTCTGGTCCGTGTCGCCCCGCATCTCCGCCGGCCGGCCGGGGCTCGCCCGCGCCTGCACCCAGTCCGAGAGCCCGTCGAGCGGAAGCCGCCAGCCGAGCGCCTGCTCGGTCAGGCTTTCCGCGTCGGCGGCGCGGTACTCCGTGTTGTCGCCTGTAACCAGCCGGTACTGATCGCGCTCCCGATTGATTCGCGCGATTCCCTGGCCGAGAGGCGAGGTGATGAGCAGTTCGTCGGCGTCGTTCGAGTGCCGCCAGAAAATCCGGCCGGATGCGGCGTCTTTTCCGTGACGGACCGCGACGCGGCCGGATAACTCGAAGCCGCCCGGGGGTGGACGCCCGGCCTCGGGTAAAGTCGCGCAGGCGCCAAGCAATACCGCTGCTGCAAGGGCGGGGGCGAAGCGAACCACGAAGAAATCAGCGTTTCAGACGCTTGATCGTGTTGACGAGTGCTTCGTTGTCCGGGCTTTCCCGGGTGGCATCGCCCCAGACGCGCTCCGCCTCGGCGCGCTCGCCCAGCGCCCAGAGCACTTCGCCGAGGTGTGCGGCGATTTCCGCGTCGGGCCGCCCGGCGTATGCACGGCGCAGGTAGCCGAGCGAATCCTTCAGCTGGCCCATCCGGTACAGCACCCATCCCATGCTGTCGATGATGAACGAATCGTCGGGGGCGAGCTGCAGCGCCTTTTCGATCAGCTCGCGCGCCTCGGGCAGGCGCTGATTACGGTCGGCGAGGGAATAGCCGAGCGCGTTGTAGGCGTGCGCATTCTCGGGCCGTATCTCGATCAGCTTGCGAAGGGAAGCCTCCAGAATGTCCACGCGCTCGATCTTCTCCGCGAGCATGGCGTAGTCGTAGAGCAGCTCGGGATTGTTCGGAACCCGGTCGAGCGCCTGCCCGACCAGATCGAATGCGACCTTCGGCTGGTTGGCGTCGCGCAGGAGCTGCGCTTCGGCGAGGATCAACTGCACGCGCTGCTGGCTGTTCTTCGCGGCCGCCTGCTGCAGGCGCGCCCTTGCCTCGTCGAGCTTGCCCTGTCTGGCGAGCACTTGGGCGTAGCGGATCTGCGCCTGCACATATTGCTCGCCCTCGCCCACTTCGCCGTACCAGTGGAGCGCCTCCGGAAAATTCTTCCGCTCTTCGGCGACCTGGCCGAGATACAGGCGCACTGCGTCCTTGTCGCGATAGGGGCTGTCGATCAGGCCCCTGAGATACTTCTCCGCAGAGTCGTAGTCCTTGAGTTGCAGCGAAAGCAGCGCTACCGCGAAGACCATGTCGGTGCTGTCGGGAGCGCCGGCCATGAGCTTCCGAAACTCGACGCGAGCCTCGTCGAAGCGTTTCTGCGTCACCAGCACGCGCGCGTAGGCGAGGCGCGTTTCCCGCGCGGCGGGATATTTTTTCAGATAGCCGGCCAAGAGCGATGCGGCCTGATCCACCGAGACCTTCTGCAGCAGTTGCGCTTCGAACAGGACCGCCGCTTCCCAGTCCGGCCGCAGCTGTCCGGCCTTGCGGGCTTCCTCGAGCGCAGCGCGTTCGTCGCCCGCGTTGACCGCCGCCTGCGCGACGGCAAGATGCGCCTCGGCGAGCTTGGGATAGTCTGCGGCAAGACTTCGCACGAGCTTGAGCGCGGCCTGCTTGTCCTGGGCATTGGCCAGCGTTCGGGTGAGCTGCGTGAATCCGCTTGCGGGGTCGCCGGCGGAGCCGGCCAGGAGCTTCTTCAGATTGGGCAGCGCCTCGTCGTAGCGGCCTGCGGCGACCAGCAACCCGGCAAGCGCCTGAAGCGGGCGCGTCGAACCGGGCTCGGTCTCGTGCCAGATCGATGCGGCGTCGATCGCGGCGTTGTTCATCCGCGCGTAGAGCGCAACTTCGGTGGCGCGCCGCGCGATCCGGGGATCGCGCGTGCGTTTCGCCAGATCGACATACGCCTGCGCGGAGAGGGCGAGGTTGCCGCGCTGGCCCGCGATCTCGGCGAGCAGGAATTCGTACAGCAAGCCTTCGGTCAGCTCCTGGTTGGGAAGCGCCGAGCGGTCTACGGGTTCGGGGGCAAACGGCTGCGCGTCGCCGGCGGGTGCGTCCGCGTCGGATTCGTCCTCCTCTCCCGCCGCGGAGGGCTGCGATGGAGTCGCGACGCATCCCGCAAACACGACGAACGCCATCGCGGCGACGAGGCGCAAGACGCCGACTCGGATGGGCAACAGGCTCTGTAGACTAAGCATGGAAGGAATGGAAGGCTTGCTGTCGTGAAGGGCTAGTTTAGGTATATTTCCGAGCCCAGACAAGGACATTGGGGTTCCAGCCGTGCCAGAGCTGCCGGAAGTCGAGATCACCCGCCGCGGCATCGAGCCTTTCGTGCTCGGCAAACCGATTACGGGCGTCGCGGTGCGCAATCCCAATCTGCGTGAGCGAATTCCGCGCAATCTCGCCCGCATCCTCGTCGGCCAGCGGGTGAACCGCCTCGCGCGGCGCGGAAAGTATCTGCTGTTCCAGTGCGACGCGGGCTCCCTCATCGTGCATCTGGGCATGTCGGGGAGCCTGCGCGTGACCGACCCGCGAACCCTTCCCCGCGAGCACGATCACGTGGACCTCGTTTTCGGCGGCATCGCGTTGCGCCTGCGCGATCCGCGCCGCTTCGGCGTGGTGCTGTGGAACTCAGGCGACGTCTCCCGCCATCGGCTGCTCGCCAAGCTCGGCGTCGAGCCGCTCGGCGAGCAGTTCTCCCCCGAGTTCCTCTACCGGGCCACGCGCGGCCGCGACGTCGGCATCAAGCAGCTGCTGATGAACGCTCACGTCGTGGTCGGGATCGGGAACATCTATGCGAACGAAAGCCTCTTCAGGGCGGGGATCCATCCGCGCGCGCGCTCAGGGCGCCTCTCCCGCGCACGCTGCGAGCGGCTCGCCGCGGCCGTGAAGGACATTCTTCTGGCCGCGATAGCCGCCGGCGGGTCGAGCCTGCGCGATTTCGTGCACTCCGACGGGTCCTCGGGATATTTTCAGCAGCAGTACTACGTCTACGATCGCGCCGCGCTTGCGTGCCGGGTCTGCGGAGCCGCGATCCGAGTGACGCGCCTGGGCCAGCGCTCCAGCTTCTACTGCGCGACCTGCCAGAAGTAAACGGGCAGGCTTATTTTCTCCGCTTCCTGACCTTCTCGGCGAGCGCCTTGGCGACGCGCGGTTGCACGAACTTGCCCACATCGCCTCCCAGTGAGGCGATTTCCCTCACCATGGTGGCGGAGATGAATAGATATTGTTCGGCCGGGGTCAGAAACAGAAATTCGACATCCGGATAGAGGTTTCGGTTCATGCCTGCCATCTGGAACTCGTATTCGAAGTCCGATACCGCACGCAGGCCGCGCAGGACGACTTGCGCCTTCTGTTCGCGAACAAAATCCATCAGCAGGCCGCGAAAATCTTCGACCTTCACGTTGCCATAGGGCTTGAGTACCTCGCGCGCGAGGCGCACGCGTTCTTCCACTGTGAAAAACGGGTCCTTCGTCTGGCTGGCGGCGATGCCGACGACGATTTCATCGAACAGGGCGGCGGCGCGCCTCACCAGATCCTGGTGGCCCAGCGTGATCGGATCAAACGTTCCCGGGTACACCGCCTTGATCATCGGCCTCCCTTGCCAGAAGATGAAAATGCACGCGTCCCGCCCGCGCGCGCTTGAAAATAGCCCAGCCCCGAGGCGGTTCGAAGACGACGTCGCTTTCCACGTACACCCGCCCGCCTGCCGCGAGAAGCCCGGGCAACAGATCGAGCGCCGCGACCTGCATGCCCAGGCGGTACGGCGGGTCGACGAATACGACATCGAATCGGGAGCGCGCGCCGCGGGCGAATTCTAGCGCATCGCCGCGAACGACCGTCAGACCCGTTGCGCCGAGCCTGTCCGCATTGTCGCGCAACGCGCGCAGCACCGCGGGGTTCTTCTCGACCATGATGACCGAGGCCGCGCCGCGCGAAAGCGCCTCGAAGCCGAGCGCGCCGCTGCCCGCGAAGAGGTCGAGGCACTCCATGCCGGTCAGGTCCTGCCCAAGCCAGTTGAACAGCGTCTCGCGTATGCGGTCCGGCGTCGGTCTCAAGTCAGCCGCATCCGGGAATTCGACGAGGCGGCTGCGCCACAGACCGCCGATGATCCGGACGGTGTTGGGTCTAGTCCGGCGCACCGACGACGACGATCGAGAACTTTGACGGATCGATGCGCCGCGCAAAGGCGCTGCGGATCTGGGCGAGAGTCACCCTTTGCACGCGCGCCGGGAACTCGTCGAGCCAGTCGAGCGGCAGCCTGTAGAAACCGATCACCGCGATCTGGCCGAGGAGTTTGCGGTTGGTATCGATGCGCAGGGGAAACCCGCCGACCAGGCTCTTTTTTGCGGCTTTCAGCTCCGCTTCGGTGGGACCGTGCATCACGAATTCGCCGACGACCGAACGCGCCAGCTCGAGCGCCTCGCGCGCCTGGTCGCGCCGCGTCTCCAATCCCACCAGAAACGGTCCCTCGCGCTCGTAGGGCAGGAAGTAACTGTAGGCGCTGTAGGCATAGCCGCGCTTCTCGCGTACTTCCCTCAAGAGCCGCGACACGAATCCGCCGCCTCCCAAAGAGTAGTTGCCGACGAAAAGCGGAAAGTAGTCCGGGTCGTTCCGGGAAAGCGCCGCGACGCCGAGCAGCACGTGGCTCTGGGTGGACGGGTGCGCGACGCGCAGCGTCGCGCCCGCGGGCGGCGTCGCGACCGGCGCCAGCGCGGAATCGGCGCCTTTCGAAAGACGCGAGGTCAGCTCCTCGGCGAGCGCCCTGGCTGCGTCGCGGTCCAGATCGCCGACAATCGTGACCACCGCCCGGGCGGAGCCGTAGTGGGCGCGATAGTGGCGCTCGAGGTCTTCACGCCTGATCGAGGCAAGGGTGTCCGAAGTTTCGCTGAATCCGTAGGGATGCGCCGGATACATGAGCGCGTACAGGCGCCGCTCCGCGACCCGGTCGGGCTGTGTCTCGGCTTCACGCGCGTTCGCGATGGCGCGCGCCTTCTCACGCTCGAAGGCCTCCGCCGGGAACAGCGGCGCTTGCAGCATGTCGGCGAGAGTTTGCGCCGCCGACTTTCGCTCGGCCTCGGAGGAGAGGCTCCTCAGCGCGAAGCCCGCGCGATCCAGGTCGAAATTCTCCTGCAGCTGCGCGCCCGCGTCGGCGATGCGGCGGCTGGCCTCGGTCTCCGAATAACGGGACGAGCCCGCCTTGAGCATGGCGAGCGTGAGCCGCGCGAGCCCCGCCCGCTCGCCCGAATCGTAGGCGCTGCCCGCCGCAAACTCGACCGCAACATCCACGATCGGCAGGGCATGGCTTTCGACAAAGTTGACCCGCGCCCCCGATTCGGCGATCCAGTGATCGATCTTCACTCGGGCCTCGGCCGGCGCGGCAACAGCGAGAATCATCGGTATCCAGAGGCAGGAGAAAACCCGGCGGCGCTCGCTTGCCGGCAGCAGGGCGGAGGCTCGGCTGCGCATGGTCAGTGTTTCACTCCCGGAACTGCGGCGCCTGCCGGGCGCGGATTCAGGGGTTGCGGGTCGAGCACGGCCACGGTCAGTCCGTCGTCGACGAGGTAACGGGCCGCCGCGGCCTGGATCTGCTCCGCGGTGATCGCCTTGAGCCGCTCGGGAATGCGATCCGCGCCGCGGTAGGGGAGTCCGCTCGACCCCAGTTCCCCGAGCTCGAGCGCCTGCGCGAAAAACGAGTCGCGCTTGTAGACGAGCTGGGCAAGCAGCTGGACCTTTGCCCGGTTCAACTCCTCGGCAGTGACGCCGGCGGCGGCGATTCCAGCGATGACTTCGCGCACACCGGCCTCGAGCTCGGCCCCGCTGCGACCTGGCGCGGCCGCCGCCTCCACGAACACCATTCCGGGGCCGCGCGAGATCATTTCGTAGTCCGCGCCGACGGAACTGGCCACGCGCCGCTCGCGCACCAGGACCTGGTGCAGGCGCGCCGCGTCGCTCCCGCCGAGCAGCTCCGCGAGAAGCGAAATCGCGAACGGCTCCCAGTCTTTCGCAAAATCGCGCAGCACCGGCGCCTTGTATCCCAGGCGCACGTAGGGAAGTTCCGCCGGGGCTTTCACCGTAACGCGCTTCAGCCCCCGCTGGACCGGTTCGCCGAGCGTCTTGCGCGCGGGGATCGCCTTCGGCGCGAGCGTGCCGTAATAGCGCCGTGCCCAGGCGAGCACCTTCTCCGGCTCGACGTCGCCGACCACGACGACGATGGCGTTGTTGGGCGCATACCACTGCTTGTACCAGTCCCGGGCATCCCGCCAGCTCATGTTCTCCAGGTCCTGCATCCACCCGATCGTCGGCCATTTGTAGGGATGCGCGGCGAAAGCCGTGGCGAGAAGATTCTCGATCAGAAGCGCTCGCGGACGGTCTTCGTAACTGCTCCGGCGTTCCTCCATCACCACCTTGATCTCCCGCGCGAACTCCTCCGGGCGGATCACGAGGTTCGCCATGCGATCGGCCTCGAGCTGCATTGCCAGGGGCAGGCGGTCGCGGTGCACCTGCTCGTGGTAGACGGTGAAATCGGTGGACGTGAAGGCGTTGTCGCGCCCGCCGGCCTCCGCAACGAGCCGCGAGAACTCGCCCGGACCGAAGCGCCGGGTCCCCTTGAACATCATGTGCTCGAGCACGTGCGCAACACCGGTCGTGCCGGGCGCCTCATCCATGCTGCCCGCTCGATACCATACCTGATGAACGACGGTGGGTGCGCGGTGGTCTTCCTTCACGACCAGGCGCAAGCCGTTCGGCAGAGTGAACTCGTGCGGGTTCGCCTGCGCGCCTGAAGCGAGCGCGAGGGCAAAAAGGGCGGCGCGTGCGGGAACCATTGCGACGAGTGATAAAATCCAGCGCTATTCTATAGCGGTTCTTTGCAAACCCGTTCTCCCCCCTATGCTCGAACTCTCCTCCGAGAACGCCCGCCGGCAGCGCGCCTGGGCGGCGCGCCTCAAGGACGGGCTCGCGAAAACGCGCTCGCGCCTCTCGGGGCTCTTCGGCGGAGGAGCGATCGATCCGGCGCTGTTCGAGACGCTCGAATCCGCGTTGCTGGCGAGTGACGTCGGCGTCGAAGCAACCCGGTTCCTGATCGCCGGTTTGCGCGAGCGCACCCGTCGCCTGCAGACCGCGGAGCAGCTGAAGGCCGAGTTGCGAACGATGCTGGTCGAGCTGCTCACCCCGCTCGAACAGCCGCTCGATTTTTCCGGCAGGAAGCCCTGCATCATCATGCTCGCGGGGGTCAACGGCTCGGGAAAAACGACTTCGATCGGCAAGCTCGCGAGAATCTTCCAAAATCAGGGCCTCTCGGTACTGCTCGCCGCCGGCGACACTTTTCGCGCCGCAGCCCGCGAACAGCTCGCTGCCTGGGGCGAGAAAACCGCCGTGGTCGTCGTTGCGCAATCGGGCGGCGATCCCGGAGCGGTGGTCTTCGACGCGATCGCCGCGGCGCGCGCACGCGGGATCGACGTGGTGATTGCCGACACCGCGGGGCGCCTCCCCACGCAGCTGCACCTGATGGAAGAGGCGAAGAAGATCAAGCGCGTCATCGCCAAGGCGCAAACCGGCGCCCCGCACGAAGTTTGGCTTGTGCTGGACGCCAATACCGGGCAGAACTCCCTCAATCAGCTCAAGGCGTTCGATGAGGCGCTCGGTCTCACCGGGCTGATTCTTACCAAGCTCGACGGCACCGCCAAGGGCGGCGTGGTGTGCGCCATCGCCCGGCAGCGTCCTCTGCCGCTCCGATTCATAGGCTTCGGCGAAGGGATCGACGATCTGCGCCCGTTTGCCGCCGACGAGTTCGTTTCGGCGCTTCTCGATTGACCGGCGGCGTGCCCATCATCTCGTTCCGCCAGGTCAGCAAGCGCTATCCGGGGGGATTCGAGGCGCTCAGGCTGGTCAGCTTCGAAGTCGAGCCCGGGGAGATGCTCTTCCTCACCGGCCATTCCGGCGCCGGCAAGACGACGCTTCTCAAGCTGATCGCCGCCATCGAGCGCGCCAACGGCGGTGCGGTGCTCGTCAACGGCCAGAACCTCTCGGCCTTGCGCCCGGCGGCGATCCCTTACCTGCGGCGCAATCTGGGCCTGGTGTTTCAGGGGCAGAAGCTGCTCTTCGACAGGAGCGTATTCGACAACGTCATGCTGCCGCTGGTCGTGACCGGGCAGCCCTACCGCGAAGCGGCGCGGCGCGCGCGCGCCGCGCTCGACAAGGTCGGGCTGCTCCAGCGCGAAAAAGCCAACCCCGTCGCGCTCTCGGGCGGCGAGCAGCAGCGCCTGTGCGTCGCGCGCGCGGTGGTGAACCGGCCGGCGATCCTGCTCGCCGATGAACCCACCGCGAGTCTGGACGCCGCTTACGCGGACGAAATCATGGAGATGTTCAACGCCTTCAACCAGGTCGGGGTCACCGTGCTGGTTGCCACGCACGATCGACAATTGATCGGCAAGTACCGCAAACGCGTCTTGACGCTCGACCACGGCAAGCTCCAATGAGGGCCTGGCTGCAGCATCATGGCTTGAGCCTCGCGCAGACGCTTGCGCGCCTGGCCCGCTCGCCCTTTGCCACGACGCTCAACGTGCTGGCGATCGGGGTCGCGCTCGCACTCCCGTTCGGGGTCTATTGCGTGTTGGACAATCTCGAGTCCTTGTCCCGCAACGCCTCGGTCGATCCTCAGCTCTCCGTGTTCCTGGCGAGGGACGCTGCGAAGGCCGATATCGCCGCGGTCGAAGCGCGACTGAAAGCCGCCGGCGGCGTGAGCGCCGTGCGTTTCGTGTCCCGGGACGCGGCGCTCGTGGAGCTCAATCGCGCCGCCGGAATGGAAGAGGTGATCGCGAGCCTGCCGCAAAATCCGCTGCCGGATGCGTTCGTGGTGACGCTTTCTGCAAGCGATCCGGTGCTCGCGGACCGGCTGGAACTCCAGTTCAAGTCGCTCCCGAAGGTCGCCTACGTTCAGGCGGACTCGGCGTGGGTGAGACGCCTCGATGCGTTGTTGCGCCTGGGGCGGACCGCGGTGGTCCTGCTCTCGGCACTGCTCGGCCTCGCTCTGGTTGCCGTGACCTTCAACACCATCCGCCTGCAGATCCTCACTCAGCGCGACGAGATCGAGTTGTGCCGTCTGATCGGCGCAACGCACGCCTACATCCGCCGGCCCTTCTTCTATCTCGGGTCGCTGCTCGGCCTCTTCGGAGGGCTCGCCGCCCTCGCGATCGTTCTTTCCGGACTCACGGTCTTGAATGGCGATCTGGCGCATCTCGCATACTTGTATGGTTCGGACATTCGCCTGCGATTCCCGAACTCGAACGAAATGATCTCGGCCCTGGTTGTGGCCGTCGCCCTGGGCTGGCTGGGTGCCTACCTATCAGTGAGTAGACACTTGCTTGAAGCAGACCGGAAATAGGCCGAGTCCTAACCAGCCCGAGAAGAATTCTCCGGAGGCATTGGGTTCCGGGAACTGGGTCCGTTCTTGGCACTCTAAAGCCGAGAGTGCTAATATCGCCGTTCTGGCAACAGCGCCGGAGGAAGCAACCCATGACTCGCACAATGACCCTGCCCGTACCCGTAGGCAGCCTGGAAAGCTACATCCAGGCCGTGAATCGTTTCCCGATGCTTTCGCTCGACAAAGAGCGCGAGCTCGCGCGCAAATTCAGGTCCGAGAACGACGTCGAAGCGGCGCGCCAACTGGTGCTTTCGCACCTTCGCCTGGTGGTCGCCATCGCCCGCGGCTACATGGGCTATGGACTGCCGCAGGGAGACCTGATCCAGGAAGGCAACATCGGCCTGATGAAAGCGGTCAAGCGCTTCGATCCGGAACGCGGGGTACGGCTCGTGTCGTTCGCGGTCCACTGGATCCGTGCCGAGATGCACGAGTTTGTCCTGCGCAACTGGCGCATGGTGAAGGTCGCCACCACCAAGGCGCAGCGAAAGCTCTTCTTCAACCTTCGCAGCATGAAGCCCTCGCTCGAGCCGTTGACGCAAGCACAGATCGGGTCCATGGCCAAAGCGCTTCGCGTCAAGCCCGAGGAGGTCGCCGAAATGGAGATGCGGCTCGCGGGCCAGGAAATTTCGCTGGAGCCGGCAAGCGACGACGACGAGTCGTACGCGCCGATCGCCTATCTGGCCGACCGCTCGCCGGAGCCCTCGGAGATCGCCGAGACGAAGCAGGATGAAACTCTGCGGGCGCGCGGTCTGGAGGCCGCACTGGCGAGTCTGGATGCGCGCAGCCGCCGCATCATCGAAACGCGCTGGTTGCGGGAAAAGGACTCGGCAACGTTGCACGAGCTTGCCGCCGAGTTCAAGGTCTCTGCCGAGCGCATCCGCCAGATCGAGGCAAAAGCGCTCACGAAAATGAAAGACGTGATCGCCCCGGCGTAGCACGCTGCCGCCGGCTCCCTATGAAGCCGCGGCGAGCCCGCGGCTTTTTATTTCCCCCCGAAGACGACGTAGCGGTTCCGGCCCTGCTGCTTGGCCAGATAGAGCGCCTGGTCCGCGCGCTGGATCAAGTCCTCCGAGGAAATCTCCTTTTCGGGGATGAGCGAGACGATTCCCTGACTGAGGGTGACTTTCGGGTCGACGGCCGAGCGCGCGTGCGGGATCGCCAGGCCGTCGATCGCGCGAGACACCGCCTGAGCCACCTCGACGGCGCCCTCCAGGACGGTCCCCGGCAGGACCATTGCGAACTCCTCTCCGCCGTAGCGGGCGGCGAAGTCCGCCGGACGCCGGCCCGCCGAGGTGAGCGCCTCCGCCACCCGTCGCAGGCAGTCATCGCCCGCCTGGTGGCCGTAGCAGTCGTTGAAGGCCTTGAAGTGGTCGACGTCGGAGAGGATCAGCGAAAGCGGCTGCCGCTCGCGCACGCCGCGCCGCACTTCGGTCGCCAAGTAGCTGTCGAAGGAACGCCGGTTGGCAATTCCGGTCAGCCCGTCCTGCCGTGACAGCTTTTCCAGCTCGCCGTTGGCCGCCTCGAGGTCGCGCGACATCTCGAGCTGCTTGTTCCGCATGGATTCGATTCGCTGCAGCGCGCGGATTTTCGCG
>Ga0137350_1000047_pt1 | contig 16809 bp, 18 predicted proteins | sample EasRivERMLT660_2_FD_104765 | JGI IMG/M metagenome (GOLD analysis project Ga0137350, IMG submission 104765) | Soil microbial communities from meander-bound floodplain in the East River, Colorado, USA - East River MetaG ERMLT660_2 | ecosystem: Environmental > Terrestrial > Soil > Floodplain ... | reverse complement strand
GCAGCTAATTATACTGAGATTGTTGGTGGTGGTTATCTTTCAAAACCATTAATTTTTGCTAATTGGACTCTTACTCCTGGTGCTCCTTCTGTTGCTTTATATGCTGTTCAAGAATGGCTTTTTACTGGTGTTATTAATGCACCAGCGACAATCTATGGTTATTTTGTAATTGAAACTATTAGTGGATTATTGAAATGGGCTGATAGATTTCCTGTTGCTAATGTTCCATTCACTCCAATTGCGGGTAGTGTCATTCGTGTAGTTCCACGTATTTCAGCAGAGTCTGCATAATTCGGTTAAATAAATGCCTTTTCCTTCTGGTCCTTCGTATCCAGCATACGCAAATTACATGATTGTATTTGTGGATGAGGAGGAATATAATAATGCAATAATGTTTGCTGGTGGTTCAATTATTGATATGTGTCCGGCTAATGCAGCTACAGTATTTGGCATGCCTTGGCCACAACCTGCTATTGAAATAGGTATTACTCCGAAATATATGTATGTAATTGGTTCACCTTGGTATATTCTTGATGAACCTGGTTCACAAGTAATGCATCCTGGTCCATCTGGTGTATATCTTTCACCATCAGTAGATTACGTAATTGTTCCAGGTCAAGCAGGAGTTCCAGCATCAATATGGCCTGCCGGACCTGATATGGTATTATCATGGTCAGGTATTATTTCAAGAGGTTCAGGTGTTCAAGGCGACCCTGAAGCTATAAATGGAATAATAGCTGAACGTATGTTTATTAATGGATTTGAATTTGCTCCTAATGCTGAGGGTGGAACTAATAATAATTTACAATGTTGTAGAGATGCATCACGAGTAATAGATGGCACTGGTTATGCTATACGCCAAGGAACTAATACAACTGCATCCTATCAATTAGCTGAATTTGGTGCGGCCGCATCCACTTCATCATGGGAACGAATTTACATTCGATTAAGAACTATTGATACTGATACACCTGTTCAAATATATCAATCAGCTAATTCAATATCATCTGGTAATGGTTCAGCACTTTGGTTAAATAATGATATTCTTGAACTTTGGGATGTTGCTGCAACTCTAACTCATGTTAATATAATTGGAAGTTCTACTATTCCACTAGTTCTTAATAAATGGCACCAAATTGATATTTTATTAGAACAAAGTCCTGCTGCTTCAATTGGTCCACCTTCTGCGGCAAGATTTCGTTTATATATTGATAAAGTTTTAGCAATAGATGGACTAGCTTTAACGGGAGGAATTTTTCCGGGATTTAGTCAAGCAGGAGTTAATCATCAACAGAGCACATTTGGAATCATTAATTCTCCTGCTAATACTTGGGAATTTGATTTAGATGATTGGATTTGTGCTGTATTACCTGACACTGAAGCGGGTCTTGATTTTTTAATGGGAAGTCATATTCGAAAACTATATATTGAAGATTTTGGAGTAGGAATGTCTGGATGGGCAGGACAATATGATTCTATGAATCAAATGATTAATCCTACTGATGTAAGTGTGGGTTCTAAACTTACTTCTTCTACTCCATCCGCGCGTCTTGAAGGATTAACAGATGAGGGATTAGATTTAGATTTCACTGGAATTAATTTTGGACCTGTTGCAGCTCTTTTAGCTATTCATGGTTTTCATGGTGGAGTTCAAGATTCAAAATTAGGATATTCAATAAATGGAGCAATATCTGCTTTAGTTATAGCTAATTTGAGTAGTCTAACATTTGCAAAAATGATGTATCGTCCATCAGGAATGACTTTACCTGATATAATTTCTCCATTTAATTTAATTTTTGATAAATCAACTGGAATTGATTTAGCTACAATTAATGCATTTCAAGCTATTGTTGAATATATTGGAACTTGGGGATTAGAAGATGACCCAATGGGAATTGAAATTCCCCCTGCTGTAATTCATAATTGTCATTATGCTAATTCCATTTGGGGATTTGCTGGTCCCATTCCTGATGGTCCTGTAGATGCAATTGGTGGAACATATGTAGGAAATGATACATTTCAAAGTATAGATTTACCTAGTCCCTGTCATTTTTTATGGATTCGTCCTATAGGGGTTGCAGTTGCTCCGATGATATGGTTTGGAGCTAATTTAGGAGGACATTTCGGTGGAACAGATACTATAAGACCTGAATCATTAGTTAGAATGAGAATGGATATAAATGGTCAAGTTAAATTTACTGTTGTTGGAACTGATAATCATACAAATGCAAATGGAGTAACATATCAATATATCGCATTTTGTGACCCCGGAATGCGATTTAATCTATGTGGTGCTTACTGTCATAGTAATCTTTTAGCTACGGCCGCGAATCCATTAATTGATGCTGATTTTGAAGCTGATGGTGGATTTATTCAAACTGAATTACAGGCTAATACTTCAAATGAAAGTCTTGCTTATAAAGGACCCGGACATGGGGGAGATACAGCACTTACATTACAAGGTGGAGCATTAGCTAATTTTGGTAGTTTTGCAGCTGGAATATTAAATACTCGTGTAGATAGTCATCTTGTTAATTCTGAACAGGGAAGTTATAGTTTATGGCGTACTACCGATTCTAACGGTGGTGTAATGTGTCAAATACTTTCTTATATTGGTAATGGAGTTAGTCCTCGTGTTATTCCACTTACTCCTATATCAGAAAGATTTCCATTATTTGCATTAGTAATGCCGGCTGCGGCAATAGCTATTTATCGTGACCCTTCACATACTGGAACTACTAGCACTACTACAGGGGGAGCAGCAAATGCTGCTTCTGGTATTACTGCTGGTGGAGTGGATACAATTACTGTCGGTTCATCTCTTAATGTTAATGGAGTTGTATATGAAGTATTTGTAATTCCTGGTGATGCTGATGGATGGACTAATGGTGGTTATCATCCCCCAAATGGTCCTCCTTCACCTGGTCCTTTTCCTAAACCTCCTACTACTCCATCAGATATTGGTATTACAGGTTCAGGTGGAATCGTATTTGGGGGAGATACTGCTACTCTATTACTTAAGGATAAATCAGGTATTTATACATTAATTAAAGATAAAACTCAAGATACATTATATGATAGACAAACACTTCAAACTAATGTTGATGTAAAGATTCCTAATCCGATTGCAAAGACAGGATTCATAGGTGGCTAAAAAATCTAAAGGTGGTGGAGAATACATTCATCATACTACAGGTGTTAGGTTACGCCTAGTAGGAACTGGTAATCTTAAAATGCGGTTGCTTTCATTAGATGCAGTGATAACTCAAACTTTAGTTCCTTTAGTTATGACTCCTACTAATGCAAGAGAACCTTTAAGATTATCTAATTTTAAATCACAAAGAACTCAATTTGAAGTTTCAACAACTGAAATCAATGAAGTATTTAAAATTAATCGAATTATCATTTTTGCGAAACCCGTTGAAACTGATTTTCCTGGCTAATGCCTATACCTAAGTTAGATAGACTTAAATCTATCTTAATGACATCGGGTCTACAGACTAAAGACCCCCCTTTATTTCAAGTAATACATACATTAATTGAATTTCTTAGAACTGCTCAAATAGCTACTACTACCGCAATCGCAACTGTATCAGGCGGTTCAGGATTCGGAACATTGTCTTTATCTTCTTTATTAGGTCGTGGTGATTCCGGAGCAGGCGCGGCCGAAGAAATAACTATCGGAAGTGGATTATTAATGACTGGAACTACATTATCAGCAACTGGTGGTGGAGGTGGTTCTGGTATAACTGTATATGAACAGTCTACTGAACCAATGGCGGCCGTAATGGGCGATTTTTGGATTGTGACATAACATGCCTGTTCCTCTTATTACATCAACGATTCCTGGCCATACTACGGATGCTTTATTCAGATTATGGGGTGGTGCATATAATACCAAATTAGCCTATTTTGGATGGGTTAATACTGCTGATACTGGTCAAATTAATTGGACTACAGTTCTTGCTCCTACTGTTATTAATACTGTTCAAGGATATGAAATATGGAGAATGGCTGATGCACTTCAAGCTACTGTTCCCGTATTCATGAAAATTGAATATGGAGCAGGTTCTATTGCTTCAAGTCCTGCTATTTGGATAACTATTGGTTCGGGTTCTAATGGCACTGGTGGATTAACAGGTGTTACAACTGTTAGACAAAGATTTGGTTTTGGAACAACTGTTACAGCATTAAATTGGTATTGGTCGGGTGATACCAATAGATTTATGGTAGCAGTATTCGGTGCATCTCGTGCTTTGTCATTTATGGTATCTATTGAAAGAACTGTAGATTCAGGTGGTGTATTAACAGGAGAAGGTGTTCTTCTTATAGGACAAGATACATCTACATGGAATCAAGTAGCATGGAATGCTATAACTGGTGCTTATACTGTATGGGAAACATCATTAGGTGCTTTACCTCCTTCCACAGCTCCATTTGGTGTATTTGGAACACAAATAGCTATTTATCCTATTTATCATAATAAAGGAGTATTTTTAAATCCTGGTTATGGAGTATTTTGTTATTGTGATGCGACAATTGCATCCCTATCAATTATATCATTTAATGTATATGGTTCATCCCATACTTATACTGCATTAGGTGGACTTCCTTTTGGTTTAGGATTTCGTGCTGCAACTCCAAGTGTATCGGCTATATTAGTTCGTTGGGAATAAATGATTTCTCGTGTTGCAAATACTATAGTTGCTATGAGTGGTGGAGCTGCAACTTCATCAGTTACAACAGCAGCAATAGATACAACTGGTGCAGTATTAATTGAATGCACTGTAGCATCATTTTTTGAAACTGCTGTTGTTGCATTAACTGATTCTAAAGGAAATACATGGATTCTTAATACTACACGTATTTTTTCTAGTATTTATAGAATTCAAAAATTTTATTGCTACTGTAGTGAAGTAGGCAAAAATGGAAGTGGTCATACATTTACATTTACTAGCACAGCGGGAGTAGTAGGTTCATTAGCAGTATTAATGGTTCAAGCATATGCAGCTGATGGAGCTTTAACATTCTTTTCAGAATCAGCAGGAGCAGGAGGTAGTACACCATTAGCAATAGGAAATCAAACTCCACCTGCTACCCAATCAGCACTAATTACAGCAGGTTTATGTAATATTTCAACTACACATGCTGGATTAGCAATATCACTAGGATTAGGAATACTAAATTCACTACCTTATAATGCTGGTAATAATATGGGTGGTGCTAGTGCTGATTTAATTCAAGCAACTGGTGCTGCATTAAATCCTGTATGGTCATTAACTACTCCTTCTAATGTGGTTGTATGTGGTGCTTGTTATCTAGAAAATCAATACAGAGTTCAATCTACACCGAATATTGGATTAAATATTTCACATAGTGCTCAAGAATACAAATTAACTGGACTTAATTCAAATATAGCACAAGCACCGGCAGGATTTTATGTTCAACAATTACCAATGTTTAGATTAGTTAAACTAAAGAAAGCTGATGGGACTTGGGCTAATGTATTTACTGTTTTCGGAGTATTAATGAAGATGCCTGATGGAACTTGGGAAATTGTGGGTGAATTCTAATGAGTGAATTGAAAGTAAAATCTACCGTTCGGCCGCGTTCTCATGTGATTAGTGCGGCCGTTATTAATGCTGCTAATGAACTTAAACTTGATGTTGATATGCTTATGACTAGTGGAAATGATAGTAAGCATATGAAAAATTCTAAGCATTATACTGGTGAAGCTGGAGATTATCGTTCTCATCATTTAACAGTTGAAGAATGTCGAGCACTATTGAAGATAATTCGACGACGACTAGGTAAAAATTATCAAGTTATATTGGAATCTCCAATGAAAGTAAACGAACACATTCACATTGAGTATGACCCATCATGAAAGTAAAAGAATTAACACCTGAAGATATTGGAAAAATCAGAGAATTACATGAGAAATTCTATTCTGATTTAGAATTTCCTGATTTCTTTAATGGTTTCATGTGTGCATTCCTTATAGATGATGACGATGATAAATTGATTCTAGCTGGTGGAGTTCGATTGATAGCTGAATCAATTGTCATAACAAATAAAGATATGTTTCCATCCACTCGTGTTCAGGCTTTACTGAAAGCATTAGATGTTTCAATTCATGTCTGTAAAAACACTAGTCCAAATATAACTCAATTACATGCATTTGTAGGTGAGGCATTTTGGTCTAATCAATTACAGAGACATGGATTTCGTAAGATGATAAGTGAAGCATTAGTTTTGGACATATAACATGGGAAAAAAGAAAGCGGACGCGGCACCTCAACAACCTAGACAAAGTTCTATGTTTAATAGGACAGGTCAAAATGCGGCCGCACGACCGCCATCGAATAAACCTCAAAATTCTGCTGAACTAAAGTCTTATATCTTTAATAAGTGGTTTCCTAAAACTGCTGCTAGACGTGCTGAAAATGCAGAATTCACTGAACAATTAAATACTAATTACACTAATGCTAATGATAGATTCAATTCATCAGCAGACGCCGCTAATGCAGATTATGGTCGAATGATGGCAGGAATGGAGGATTGGAGAACCAATAGTCTCAATCCTCTCCAAGCATCTATTGACGCACGTCAACCGCACAAGTTTACTTATCAATCAGTTGGAGATAAACGAAGTGCTGAAACAGCATCAGCTTTAAAAGGATATCAGGAATTTGCTGATACTGGTGGTTACTCACCAACAGATATCCAAGAGTTACGAGCGCGTGGAATATCGCCTATTCGTTCTGTATACGCTAATGCTATGCAGGATGTTAATAGAGCGTCCGCGCTTCAAGGAGGATACGCTCCTAATGCTATTGCCGCACAAGCTAGTATGACACGGCAGTTACCAGGTCAACTTGCAGATGCTACAACCAATGTAAATGCTGGATTAGCTGATGCAATTAGACAAGGTAAATTAGCAGGATTAGGTGGTGTCACTGGTATATCAGAAGCTGAGGCTGGCAGAAGAATGCAGTCTCAAATGGCTAATCAAGGTGCTGATATACAGACACAAGGTATGTCTGAAGATGCCTATAACAATTGGCGTCAACAGCAAATGGGAATGCGTGAATTAGCACTTAAAGGGTATAGTACTCAAGCTGGTTTATATGGAACTACACCTGGTATGGCTGATATGTTTGGCCGACAGGCTATAAGTGCTAATCAACAGATACTATCTAAAAGAGAAATGGATGATAATCTTAGAATTGCTCAACTACGTGATAAGACAGATAGAGCTGGTCAGAATAAACAATTCTGGTCATCTGTTATCGGTTCTGTCATGAAATCAGATAGAGATTCTAAGGAAAATATTACTGAATTCGACCCAAGTAAAGTTCAGAGAGCCTTGAAAAAACTTCCTATTACTAAGTGGAATTATAAGGGTGATGATACTAAACATATCGGACCTATGGCTCAAGACTTCAAGAAAGCATTTGGCGTGGGTGATGGTAAAACCATTCACGCTGTAGATATCATGGGTGTCATGCTCGCATCACGTAAGGCTGAATTAAATCGAGGAGCGAAGAATGGCTGATTATCTTCAGACTCTACGGATGCGTAATATGTTTCCTGGAACTGATGCGGGAGCACCATCTAATTTTCCGATGGCAGACCAATATGGAATGGATATGCCATCTCAAGGTGGATATGGTGGCAATGTGATGCAACCTGACCCTTCAGGTGGAAATGGTAGTAATATGTTTCAACCCCTTCAAAATGACTATATGCCTCAATCTACGGATAATGCATATGGTGTAGATGAAGGATATGGAGTTGATTTTACGGGTCCAATGCAGGGACCGGAAACATCAGATTATAATGTTGACCAACGAATGAATCAACTCTATGACCCACAATATGAACAAGCAGAAAACTTAAATACTATGTTAGATACTTATCCCCAACGGCCGCCACCGAAAACTGGATGGGGTAAAGTTGGTGCAATTGCGGGTGAAATGGTCCTCGGTAGGGGATTTTATGATGAATTCATGAATGGTAAACATAATCGTGCTGTTGAAGATTGGAAAGCACAAACTGGACCCACTCAACAAGCTGCACAAATTGAACGTCAAGGTAATGTTAATGAACGTCAATCAGCTATGGGAGTTATCTCTGCTGAATTACGTAATCAAGCTATGGTGCATAAAGCTAATAATGATGAAACTCGTTCTAGAATAGCACAACAACGTGCTGATGCATATGATTTCAAAACACGTAATCCTAATCTTAAATTAATTATGACTAAAGGTGGAAATGTTATGGCATTTAATCCCATTACTAAGGAAACATCTGATTTGGGTATTCCCACAGGTTCATTAACTCAAGCGGACCATATGGCATTAACTCAACAAAATGCTTTAGAACGAATTCAAGAAACTGGTGCTCAGGGTAGAGAAACTGAAGATTTACGACAAGCAGGTAGAATTGAATTAGAGGGAGTAAAAGAAACTAATAGACCCCCCACTGTAGATAAGACTCTTAAACCAGAAGCGCCTAATCAGACTAGAATAAGAGAAACAGATGCAGCTCGTAAAATAAGAAATACTAGACCTGATTTGGCTAAGTTTCTTAAATTTACCACAAATGGTTTTACTATAATGCCATCTACTGAAGCTGGTATGATTATGGGTGCTAAAGGTCCTACGCCTAAAGAGCGTTCTGAAATAGAGCAAATTATATATGGAACTCCTGGAACTGATAGGAGAAAACCAGGAGATTCACGTAATGCTAATGAACCTCCAGCACCTCCAGGATATCGATATGTTCGTAAACCCGGTGGTGGATGGACTGCTGTAGCTAAGTGATATATGCAAAAACCACCTGATTTAGATGATGATTTTAATCCCGTCTATGATTCTGGTCCTCCACCAGATTTAGACGATAATTTTAATCCTGTTTTTGAAAATAAATTCACAGGACCCATTCAATCAGAATCAATGCAGGGTGATTCGATTGTTGGTCAACGTCCTCAAAGAAAAGAACCTGATACATATTGGGGCGGATTTCGTAAAGGATTAGGTGATTATTTTACTGAATCCATTCGCGACCCGTCTATGTTACAATCAGCCGCAAATCCTCAGACTACTGGGGATATGCTGAATCTAGTTATTCCTGCTGCGCTTCCTAATCTTCGCAATCTTTTACCTAAAGGAAAGTTACCTCAGATAGCTAAATCTGTTAGTAATGGAACTATTTCACCTAGAAAGGCTGAATATGAACCACTTCCTCCTACATTTGATGATTTACCTGACGGTGGATTAAGCACTATTACTCCAGAGAATTATCCTCCTACTATAACTAAACCGAAAATGCGGATGGAATCAGATGGTTCATTCACTAATATGGAAACTGGTGAGAATCATGTTTCCGCTAAGAAACCTGCTCTTGATTTCTCTGAGAATCCTTCAAAGAGACCAGCATATATACCAGATGAAGATTTACAAGAAATAACTGGTTTTAGGAATGACCGAAATCCATTACCTAATTTTGATGTAGTGGATGATTTACAACCAACGCCTTCTAGTCATCCTGTTCAATACAATGAAACTGATATCTTTGATTTGGGTGATATAGAGGATTTGAATCCAAATCAAGGATTGCAAACGACTCCACAACTACGTCAAATTGGCGATGGAGTAAGGATACCAGAAGTATTGACACCTGACCAATATACTCATTTTGGAGTAGATGTTGAATCAGGTTCACAATTTGGAAATACTAAACGTGTTGAATCTACACGTAATGCAGACCCCGAATGGCGTGCATCAATACGTGAAAATTGGGGTGAAATGACTGACCCCCAAATTAAACGATGGATTGAATTAGATTCTAATATGAAAGGTTCTCTCGCGAACATTACTCCTGAAATGCACAATGAATTTGTTGCGCTTAATGAAATGCGGCCAGGACCAAAACAACCTGACCAATATTTAATGAAACAACAAGCTGAGCAGACTAGATTACAAAATGTAGCTGCTCAACGTGGATTAAATCCTGCTCTAGAATTCGGAAATAATATTCCTGATGATATGAGACTTCCAGTGGATGAAGCTAGAAATGAACCATTACTGGGTTCGGAAATCTCTCGTGATGAATTACTCCAACCAGCAGAAAGACAAGATTGGTGGAATAAGAGAGGACAAGGTATAGACCAATTAGTAACTGACCCTTCCAAACGATTTGGAAATCAAGTATTAGGTGTCCCAGACGAAGGAGCCGATTTTGTAGGTTGGATGCCAGGATTTGAAGAAATTCCAGAACAGGCATTATTCAATTTGAGGGGTGGAAATAACGCTGGTTCATCAGTTGGTATAGATGAATTAACTAGACGTGGTATAGCTGTTCCTCATACGCCTGCATATAATCCTAATAATTTAACTGAAGGAGCTATTAGACAGAAACCACCTGAATCTCCATTGGGTAATGCTCAGAGATTCGCTGATAGATTAAAGAGTAATACAGGTTCGGTTCCGATTGGTCCTAAGAAACCTTTTAAGTCTAGAGAAATAAAAGAACCAACTATAGCAGAGTTAGATAAAGAATATAAGTATCAAATACAAAGATACAAAGCTACTAATAATGGTAGAGATTTTACTAGTGTAGAATCAGAACAATATTTTGAAACTATGGAAAAATATTCAGCTGCTAGAGAAGCTGCTGGTATGAAACAAGTACCGATGCCAGAACCTGAGTTTGGTCCATCAAAAAGACCTGGATGGAACGATGAAACCGGAAGTGTTCCAATCGGCCCAAATCTACCACCTAGAATCACACTAAAGAATCCAAGTCCTTCTAATCTAAAGAAAGCTCAGGAAATGGGTTATGAATTAGATGGTCTAGGTGAGGATGGCAAATGGAGAATGAAGTATACTGGTAAGAAATCTTCTACTATTCTTGAAGAAGATATTCCTTCTAAATCTAAGACTACTAAAAAGGTAAATAATGAGATAGGATTGCCACGACAGATATATGATTTGTCACGTGGAATGATGTCAGTAGACCCTCCATTTGTGACATCGGCCGCGTTTCGACAGGCTGCACCATTAGCCGGAACTAAGAATTGGTTTAAAGCATGGGCTTCTGCTGCTAAATCATTCGGTAGTGAGAACTGGTATAATGCCAGAATGAAACAAATTCAGGAAGGTCCACTATTTAAATCAAGACCACTTGCAGATGGTAAAGTAGGTAAGTCATTTGCTGAAGAAATTGGCTTACGTATGACCGATTTAAAACATACTAGAAATGCTAGAATGGAAGGAATTCGTTCTAATCTAGCTGAAAGTATTCCTGTTTATGGACGTTATATTAAAGCCAGTAATAGAGCTTTTTCTGGCTTCTTGAATGATTTGAGAGCTAATCAATTAGACGCTTTTGTAAAGGATGGATTGGTCATATCCAAGGCTCATGGAGATGACTCATTAAATTTACTTCATAATGTTCCACTTGCAAAGGAATATGCAGAATTCCTTAATGATGCTACTGGTGCGGGAACTCTGAAAACAGGTATTGGTAAACATGAATATAGTCTAGAAAATCATGCTAGCAAAGTAGCTGATGCTCTTTTTAGTCCTAGACTAATGGCTCGAAATATTAGAATGCTTAATCCCAATACTTATCTGATGGCTTCACCACAAGTCAGAAAACAGTATGTTCATGCAATGTTACGAACTGTAGGTGCCTGGTGGGGAATGGCACAATTAGGAAAAATGGCAGGCGCGGATGTAGTAACCGACCCCACAAATCCAGATTTTGGTAAGATTAAAATTGGTAATACGAGACTAGACCCAGGTGCAGGATTTCAACAATTCCTTGTATTGGGTAGTCGTATTAAACCGGAGGCCGCTACAGTTCCAGGTGTGGAACCTACTGATACCGGAATTATGCCATTAGATTTGGCAACCGGATTAATGGGAACTCCAGGAAATCAATACTCATCTTCCATATCGGGTGAGTCTAGACAATTTGGAGTAGGACTTAATGCTCCAACTAAAAGGTCTAATACGGTTGATTTCATGGCTAATAAACTACATCCTACCGCAAAACTATTCTGGGATATCGCATCCGCAAATGAACGTCAACCTGTTTATTTGGGGGATAGAGCAATTCAAATGTATGTCCCTATGATGGCAGGTGATATATCAGAATTACTTCAAGAAAATCCTGAATTACTTCCATTAGTGCTGCCGTTTACTGGAGTAGGAGGGGGTTCTCAGACTTATGATGGAAGTCCGATTAAACCCCAATTTACTCCATTTCTAGGTCTTGAAGAATACGACTACAGGTTTGGTGGAAAGGATGAGTTTTAGATGAACAACATTGATTTGGTCCTTTACGTTTTCGGATTCGTTCTGTTTGTTCTCTCAGCATATCCGCCTTGGAATGCGAGGGTTAATCTTATTGCATTAGGATTAGCTTGTTGGATTCTAACGAATATTCTTAATTAGGAATTTGCCAGCTATCGGAATTGAACCGATAAGGTATTTCTACCGTCAGATTTTAAGTCTGATGTGTTTGCCTATTTCACCAAGCTGGCATATTAATTAAGTAGACCGTTTAGAACCCCACAAAGCACAATAATTAGTTAAATCTACGAATGAGTCGTAAATCGATTCATTTTTAGGTGGTTCATCTGAACTAAGTAATACCGCTAGTCTCGCTAGTTTTGTTGTAATTAAGGTTACATAAACCTTATCTACATCCTCTTTAAACCATTCCACAACAGAAGTAGAACGGTCGAAATTCTGATGTATTGCGCCATCAGAATAATCCGCACGTTTAATTCTTTGTAATGCTTCACACTTTTTGAGTATCTGTTCTGGTGTCATCTTTTCTCCTGTAATATTCTCTCATCCATTCCGCCTTAATCCTACGACAAGTAAAACAAGCCCATCCCTCATCTGTTTCTGATTTAGGATGTCCACATCTTGGACATAATCCTTTCGCAATCGCACGTTCTCTCCATATTTTAGAATTATCTTTTTTCACATTTGCATCCTGCACATTTTTGATTGTAATGATGATTATTTAGTCCACATGAAGAACATAACCAAGGTGGATGGCTTAATCTCTCTTTAATATATTCATACTGTTCTTTAGTGAATGTAGCTATCTCATCCACATAAGGAATCTCTAATTCATCTTTGGGTGGTGGAATTATCATTTTCTTCCAACCAACAATTTGTAATCAGGTCTATTCTTCGTCTTGAAAATAATCTTTCTTTTATTTTGATACATTTTAGTATTCTAAAGTTCATAATATTTTACCGTGGTTTTCCGGCATAGAATCGTTGAAGTTCTTCAACTTGGTTGGTTGGCATTGTATAGAGAATATTGTTTCCAATCGAGGCAGTTTTTATCATTCCAGATGCATCGAATGATTGCATCAAAGTATCAAATTCCTCAGGAGTGGAATAATGCATCCAGAATTTCTTCATCATAACGACTCTAGTGATGTTATGAGTTTCTCTTTGAAGTAATTCATTGATTATTAGACTCTTTAATAGAGCCGTATTAGAGATACCATTCTTTCCTTGAGTAGCCTTCCGCACGTTACCTAATAGTTTCTCACACATGGTAATGGCTTCTTGCATAGCCTCACCATATATGACTAGCTCAGGTGAACGGGCGAGGGATAGTAACATAGCTACTTTGAGGACAGAATCACCAAATCGATTAAGTGTTCCTGTTTCATCTTTAGTCTCTTGTGTATCAATGATATTAAGAAATGAATCATACCATTTCTGATAGATGATTCCGGCTTCAGTGAAAAAGAAAGTTTGAGTAGTAGTATGGTCATCATACGGATAAAGGAATGTATCATCTTTATATCTACTACCGAGAGCCTGAAATGGACCATTTAACTTAGCTACTTCTTTGAGATAATCAGCCGCGCTTGAATAATTAATTTCAGTTTCTAAAGGAACCAATAGTGAATTTCCACGATTCCTTTTATCTGCATATATGATAAAGGTTCTAGCGAAATAACCACCTTGTATAGCCGAACGTGTAAAGAAATCTTCACTCATTGCCTCATTAGTCGCAGTAAGCATTGTAATCGTTGGGTCTTTGAGATTGAACGATTCCATTTTAAGGAGTGATTTCCACTCTCCTACATTATACTGTCTGTCATACAAGTCAGTTAGAATCTTAGTTGCTACTTTGTCGTCAACTATGGAAGATGATAACTCACTTGAACAGATGAATGCGACCGATTTAGTTTGAACCTTACCCCCTGGTTGGGTATATGCTGTGCCTAAATCCTTGAGAATTCCTTGAATACTGGACCTACCACTAATGATTCTAGTGTTATTAACTTTAGTGACTAGTTGCCTCGCGGCGCTCACAGGCGGACCTTTCTTTAGCCCCGACTCAGCATGTAACATGATATAAACATTTGGATATAAATTATAGATAAATCTAGGAAGCCAAACCTGGTCCTTGACTACAGCAGAAATTGATGCTATAGCCGACCAATAGTAGAACGATGTTGGTGTTTCTAATTCCTTGTGAATCGAAACAAAATCACTTAACCAATTCATTAATTATTCTCGAAATCTTCCTCACTACTTCGATTACGGAAATATCCTCATATGAAATGTAATGATGGGATAGTATTCTCCAGAGTGCTTTGATTTCCTCTTTAGTGAATTCAATTCCTGGTTCAGGACAACATACATCGGGTAAAGAATGTGATTCTTTACAATGTTCAACAAAACTAGAATGGTATGTCCTCATCAATTACTCTCCTATCGGTTTCGGTTTGAATAACTCGACGTTGAACTGTCACAATCAGTATCATGAATTGAGCTAATAGATGAACTAAATCATCAGCTACTACCATATCTATTGAATGCATATCACTAGTTGGTCCTTCTACTTTACATACTAATGTTAGTTCGAATTTCATTTCTTTTTTTTCTCCAAGAACCACTTTATTTTATTTTTATCGTGAGTTATTTTATATGAACTAGTTAAGTAAGTATTCATCCAACTAACTAGTTGTTCCATTAAAGCAGTTTCATATCCTTCAGCCCATCTATTCAATAAACGGACTACTTCAAGTTGTAGTTTCTCCTCTATAGTCACCATTTCTCCTTTTCTTTTTCATATTTATCCCAATCACATTTATTACATCTAAATACCTGGGGTGGACCCACAAATCCGGTCACGAATTCTTCACCACAAATACAACATTTCAATAATTTCTTTTCTTTCTCTTTCTTTTGTCCTCCTTTTTGTCCTCCTACAAAATCACTGTATGTTGGTTTAGGTTTATATTTATTATAGTATTTTGGATTACTATGAAATTCATGTTCAGAAACTCTAGATTTATCTGGTAAAATATATTCTCTAGTAACAGCATCAAATGTTACATAGATTGATTCTTTTGGTTCAGTTTTATCGTAATAATTCTGTTGTGCTTGTGATGGTCTATAGTATTGTTGTTGTTTAGACCGTTCTTCAGCTTCTCTAGCCCAATATTGTCTTTCCTGGTCATATGAGGACCATTGTGCATTCCTCATATTCTTTAATATTTCATTCAGCCAATCATTACTTCCTGGTTGGGGTGTTGGAATATGAGTTGCTTTATTAGAGGGTAAATTCGATTGAGTAAATTTATAATCGGCTTCCGCAATCATCTTACACACTTTTCGAGCGGCAAGATTTGATTCATTCTCGTTCGGATTGTTATTAGCTAGTTTGATTAGCTTTATGAGTAGGTCAAGATTCATTCATCTTTCTTTCTTCAGCATTATAGATGATATTTGTTAATGGACTATCGATAGGTAAATCAACTACAATAAATTGTTCTGTAATTGATTTAGGCGGTAGGTTTAAAGGAACAATAGGAGGACGAATGATAGGTATGTCTCTGAACTTCGATAGTTCACGATAATTAGGTCCAGTTTCTATTTCGCATGGAATGACTAATTCATGACGCGGTAGTGAACATCTGGAAAAGTTGATAGGACGTTCCATCTCCTCTTTAATGATAATACTGTATTCTAAGAGTTTGTCCTTTTTGATGCAGAATAACAACGCATCATGAGATTCCATAACAATCTTAATACCAGGTATTTTCTCTCTAATTCTAATAGCTGCTGCTTTCGTGTTATCTGATACCGCTCGTTGAGGAATATAACTGAATCCCTGTCGAAAAAGTTCATCTCCCCATCGCTCATAGAATGTCCTCTTTCCACCAAATAGAGCATTTACTCCATATGGCACAGGTGCAATAAGCTGACGTGTTTTCTTTAGTGCTTCGATTACACCAGCCTGAAATATATGTTGTATCTTGGGCTGTTTTGAATGGAATATAATTAATGCTCGTTCCGCAATTGCTTCGCTAATTGCAATAGGTATCTTATATTTGCGCGCCTGTGTATTGAGTTCAATTGACGCTCTACGTTTTCCCGCTCCAAGGTGTCCTGCGTGCCTAAGAGTTTTACCAGCAAAACGTATTGGAGACTCATAACCAAGAGTTTTTTTAGAGTAATCAGATTCAGTGCCACCGAAAAACCAAGAAGCAGTAAGAGCATGATAATCATGTTCATCGATATCCTTTAATGCTTGTTCGTCATTCGCTAACAAAAATACTACTCTAGCCTCAGCTTGTGCACTATCAGCCTGAACAAAGATTTCATCAGGCTCATCAGGTATGTATATTTCACGTATGTCGGCACCAATGTCACCATGTTTAGTCATGGTCTGGAATGCGGTACCTAATACTTTGTCTTTTTTCTTACCATTCTCATCTATTACTTCTACTTTTGGTCTGATTGGGGG
>Ga0137350_1000043_pt1 | contig 17200 bp, 15 predicted proteins | sample EasRivERMLT660_2_FD_104765 | JGI IMG/M metagenome (GOLD analysis project Ga0137350, IMG submission 104765) | Soil microbial communities from meander-bound floodplain in the East River, Colorado, USA - East River MetaG ERMLT660_2 | ecosystem: Environmental > Terrestrial > Soil > Floodplain ... | reverse complement strand
GGCGCCTGCCCGGGGTAGCTCGTGCGGATGATCACCTGCACGTCCGACAGGTCGGGGATCGCGTCGAGCGGCATGCGCAGCGCCGCCCACACTCCCCAGGCGCCGAGCGCGAAGGTCGCGAGCAGCACGAGAAAGCGGTTGGCGATCGACCCGCGGATTAGCGCGGCGATCATTTGTGCGCTCCGTGACCCGGCACGCTCGCCTCCGCAGGCGCGAGCCTGGTGACCCGGAATTGCCCGTCGGGCCGGGCCGTGAACTCGAAGCGGATGCGGTCGCCTTTTCTCAGGCCCGGCGGGATGCCGCCCGCCGGCGCGAGAAACGGCATGGTCATCGCGCCCATGCCCGCGCTCGGGATTTGGTCGTGCCGGATCAGCAGCTCGCGCTCGCTGACGGCCACGATCACGCCGGTGCCGCTATGCGTCTGCGCCGCCGTTTCGGACGCCGCGCCCTCCATGCGCGTGCCGCTCCCCTTCAGGCTCGCCTCGGAGTCGATGAGGAACTGCCCGGAGACGACCACCCTGTCGCCCGCGGCGAGGCCTTTGCGCACTTCGCTCTTGCCGCCCGAATCGAAGCCGATCTCCACGTCCTGCTGGCGGAACCTGCCTTCGCCTTCGGCGACGATCACCAGGCTCCTCGCGCCGGTGCGGATGACCGCCTCCGAAGGCACGAGCAGCGCCTTCGCTCCCGTCCCTTCGGAGAAAGCGAGCGTCGCGAACATGCCGGCCTTGAGCATGGCGCCCGGATTGGCGAGCTCGACCCGCGCGCGCAGCGTGCGCGTCGCCGCGTTCAATTCGGGCAGGATCGCGCTCACGCGCCCGCGGAACACCTGGCCGGGGAAGCTCGGCACGCGCGCCTCGACCGCGGCGCCGGGCCGCAGCCACGCGCCCTGCGTTTCGGGCACTTCGGCATTGACCCAGACGCTCGAAAGATCGACGAGGCGAAACAGCATCGCGCCCGAAGCCACGGTCATGCCTTCGCGCACGCCGAGCTCGGCGATGACTCCGCTGATCGGCGCGTACAGCGTGATGCGCGCCTGAGGCTTGCCCTCTTTCTCCAGGAGACTGATTTGCGCCTCGCTCATGCCGAGAAGTTGCAGCCGGTTGCGCGCGGCCTCGGCAAGACTCGCGTCCTTGCCGGCGCGCCGCAGCGACAGATACTCTTCCTGCGCCGCCGCCCAGTCGGGCGCGAGCAGCTCGACCAGCGGCTGGCCTTTCGCGACCGGGTCGAGCGGCGCGCGCGCGTGAAGCTTCTCGACGAAGCCGCCCGAGCGCGCCTGCACGACGACCACCCCGCGCTCGTTCCATGCGACGCTGCCGACCGCCTCGATGCGCCGCTCTATCGAGCCCGCGACGACTTCGGCCGTGCGCACCCCGAGGTTCTGCGCGACGCGCGGGTCGATCGAGACGGTTCCCTCGCCGCCTGTGTCGTCCGCATATTTCGGCACGAGCTGCATGTCCATGAAAGGCGACTTGCCCGGCTTGTCGAAACGCTGCTGCGGAACCATCGGGTCGTACCAATACAGGATCTTTCTGCCCGAAGGCTCCTGCGCCGGCGCTGCGGCCTCGCTCGCCGGCGCCGTGCGCGACTTTGCGAACCAGTACCCGGCTCCGCCCGCCGCGGCGGCGACCACAACGAAACCGGCAACGAAGAGAGGCGTGCGTCTCATGGCTGCCCCTCGTGCGGCAGGAGGAAGTTCAATTTCGCCCAGGCGCGTGCGCGCTCGAGCTGCACCTGCACCGATGCGAGGCGCGCCTCAGCCTCTGAGCGGCGCGCTTCGAGCACCATCGCGAGGTCTCCGCGGCCACCGCGATAGGCGGCGAGGGCCGCGGCGACGCGTTCGCGCGCCAGCGGCAGCAGCAGCTTTTCGAAGCGCTCGACGCGCACGCCCGCGGTCTGCCAGTCGGCGTACAAACCCTGCAGCTCGGCCTGGTGCATGCGCCGCGCTTCCTCGACCTGCGCCTGCGCCTGGTCGGCGAGCAGGCGCTTGGCGGCGAGGTCCCGGTCCTGGCGCTTCTCCGCTTGCCAGGGAAGATCGAAGCTCACCATCACGGAGATCATGTTGTCGAAAGCGGGTCCGCGCTGCCCGTATAAGACCTCCAGGCTCCAGTCGGACTTCTTCGAGTTCGCCGCGAGTGCGACGTCGGTTCGGGCGAGCGCCTCGCGCTCGATATAGACCCGCTGGTCCGGATGCTCATGCAGGTTGGCGAGCAAGGCCGTGGGCGGATGATCGAACCGGGTCGTGTCGGGCGGACCGGCAAGCGGGCGGGAGACGTCATCGCGCAGCCAGACGGCGAGCGAGTAGCGCGCGCGCTCGATCGAGCGGTCCTGCTCGATGACGCGATCCTGCGCGGCCACCCCGGCACCGCGCAGCGCGAGCGCATCGGCCGTATTCTGCCGGCCCGCCGCAATCGCCGCCGACACGGTGTCCAGTTGAAGCTGCAGCTCTCCCACCAGCTCGACCAGAGGCGTGCGCGCCTGCTGAGCGAAGTACAGTTCGAGCCAGGCGAGCGCGATTTCGCGCTGAATGCCGGCGCGCTGCGCCGCGAGGTTGGAGGCTTCCACGTCGCGCTCGCGCGCGGCACGCTCTCCACGCAGCTTTCTCTTCTCCCCGTTGGGAAAGTCCTGCACGAGGCCGATCCTGCGCATCGTCATGAAATCGGTGTCGTACCGGAGCCGGTCCGCTCCGTTGACGGGCAGATTCTCCACGCCGATGCGCAGCTTGGGATCGGGCAGCTCGCCCGCGCGGGGCACGAGCTCTCGCGCGGCGGCAAGCGCCGCGCCCTGCGCGGCAAGGCGCGGGGAACTTTTTTCGCCGATTTTCAGCGCTTCGGCGAGCGGGAGCGGATCGGTGCCTGCCGCGTGCGCGAACGGCGCCGCCGGGGTGAGGCCGATGGAGCAGAAACAAACGAGCGAGCGCGCAAGACGCCGGGGCAAAGCAGAAACCATAAAACCTCCGATGAGCGGGAACACCGGCGCCGCACATGCGGCGCCGCGGCTCAGCGGCGGCTAAGTGAGGAAGCGGGAGTAGAGGAGGTTGAGAGGCGGAGGCGGAGCGCTCGCGACCGCGATTCGCGTGGGAAGCGAAATGCCCGAGGCGGCCGGCACGAGCACGCGCTGCACTGAGAGCACCAGGACCGGCGCGTTGAGTGCGGGGAGCTGCGGGACCTTCGCGAGGTCGAGCGTCTGCGTTTCGGACTGGAAATGCACCCGGCACAGAAGCTCCGACGGCGCCGGATTCGCGTGCTCCTCGCATTCCATCTGAGGCTCGGGCATCCTGCCTTGCAGGCAACCATACGAGGCCAGCGCCGCATGCGCGAAAGCCAGCGCCGCCAGTGCGAAGCCGGCGATCCAGCGCCTGCGAAAACGGGTCAGGAACGGCATGACTGAGTTGCTTCCCGGGTCTAGGATAGCCCAGCCGGGGAAAAATTCAAAATCCGGACCGGCAGGTGCGGGCAGGCGTGGCCCACCGTCAACTACTCCCCGAAGAGCTTCTGCTTCTGCTCGCGGCGCGACTGCGCCTCGATGGAAAGCGTTGCCGTCGGCCGCGCGATCAGCCGGGGGATGCCGATCGGCTCGCCCGTTTCCTCGCAATAACCGTAGCTGCCGTCTTCGATGCGGCGCAGGGACTCGTCGATCTTTTTGAGAAGCTTTCTCTCGCGGTCGCGCGCGCGGAGTTCCAGCGCGTACTCTTCCTCGATCGTCGCCTGGTCGGTCGGATCGGCCTCGAGCTCGTGCTCCCGCAGATGCTCCGAGGTGAGATCCGCCTTCTCCAGCATTTCCTTTTGCGTCTCGAGCAGACGCTCGCGGAAGAACGCGAGCTGTTCGGCGCTCATGTACTGCGACGCGGGGGCGCGCAGCAACTCGGCCTCGGTCAGGCCGTTCTTCCTCGCCGGTTTTTCCTCCGCCGGTTTTTCCTTCGCCGGTTTTTCCTGCGCCGGCTTTTCCTGCGCCGGCTTTTCCTGCGCCAGCTTCGCCGCCTTGGTCACCAGCTTCTTTACTACTTTTCCACCAAACATTGTTCCAATCCCTTCATAAATAGGTCCTGCGGCAGATTCTTGCCGATGAAAACCATCGTGCTTGAACGCTTTTCGTCCTTGCCCCAGGCGCGACCCAGATCGCCCCCCATGAGCATGTGCACCCCCTGAAACACGACACGGTGCGTGTTGCCCTTCATGTAGAGCACGCCTTTGTAGCGCAGCATGTCCGGTCCGTAAATCTGCACGACCCCGGACAGGAATTCCTCGAGCTTCACGCTATCGAACGGCTTGTCCGAGCGGAACGCGAAGGAGCTGACGTGCTCGTCGTGCTCGTGCTCGCTGTCTTCGAGGAACTCCGGATCGAGCTCGAGGGTCGCGTTGAGGTTGAAACCGCGGATATCGAGGATGTCCTCGATCGGCGTGTTGCCGAATTGGACTTTCCTGATAGGCGCCCGCGGATTCATTTTCGTCAGGCGCTTTCTCAGTATTTCCTGCTCGGCTTCCGAGACGAGGTCCGTCTTGGACATCAGAATCCGGTCGGCGAAGCCGACCTGCTCCTGGGCCTCGTGAAACTCGTCGAGCTGCTTCGAGGCGTGCTTGGCGTCCACCAGGGTGATGACGCTGTCCAAAATGTAATAGTTGCCGATCTTCTCGTCGATGAAGAAGCTCTGCGCGACCGGCCCCGGATCGGCCATGCCCGTCGTCTCGATGATGACGCGCTCGAATTTGAGCTTGCCGGAGTCGCGCTGCGACTGGAGTTCCCCGAGGATGCGGATGAGGTCGCCGCGCACGGTGCAGCACACGCAGCCGTTGTTCATCTCGATGATCTGCTCGCCGGCTTCGCTCAGGAGGATTTCGTTGTCCACGCCCGCTTCGCCGAACTCGTTCTCGATCACGGCGATCCTGTGGCCATGCTGCTCCTTGAGGATGCGGTTGACGAGCGTGGTCTTGCCGCTTCCCAGGAAGCCGGTGAGGATGGTGACCGGAACCATGTTTTCCTGTGCCGACAATTCGACCCTCCTGGTACTTTCCCGCGCGCCGAGCGGCAGCAAAACCATGCCGCGCGCTGCCTCAGAACAGGCTTATTTGAGCATATTGCTTCGCAAAAGGTTCAGCGAAGCGCCCAGCTGATCCTGACGGAGCACCAGCGAGCTGAAAAAAGGGCGAATTACAGCACGCCCGGCACTACAAAGCAACCGGATGCCGCCACGCATGGCGTCACACGGCCGTAAGCCTCCAAGGAAGCGAGCTTTCCCCGCTGGGTGGTGCGGGCGGCAAGCCGGGTGCTGCGGCCAAACCGCATGGACGGCGAGCGCGGGCGCGCCTAGACTAATAGTTGGAGGCGTCACTTCCAGACCCTGTGTCACCCTTCAACCAACGGCTTGGCAGCAGACCGTACTTCGGCCCTAGTGAGCACTGCTATCCAAAGTTAGCGACGCGCTCTCCCAGGTGACTGCCGCCGTTTTCATCTCTTACGCACGCTCGGCGTCAGCCACACAGGTGCGCGCCCTGCGCGACGCCCTCATCGGCCGCGGAGTGGAGGCTTTCTTCGACGAGACCGACATCCCTCCGGGGAGCCCGTATCCCGCGCGTCTTGCCGATGCGTTATGCGCCGCCCGACTGGTCGTGGTGTTTGCGCACCAGACCTATTTTTCCCGCCCGTGGTGCGTGTACGAGTTCCGGGTGGCCACATCGCCCTACCGCGCTGACGCAGGCAACGCGCTCCAGCATCTCGTCATCGCACTGCCCGACGCGGATCCGCAGGCCGTCGTCGATCACCTGCCTCCGCCCGTGGCAGAAGCATCCTGGCCCGTTGCCGCCTCGACTGGTGAGCTTGTCGCGCTGATCGAGCGGCGTCTCGGCGAAATCCACCGGCCTCTCGGCGAGATTCTCGACGCCGTCGACGACGACGCGGTGAGGGCGCTGCGGACCGGCGCGCTCGTGCCCACCGCTGCGGCCGCCCACCCGGGCCGCACGGTGAGAGGGCGTATGCCCGCGTCAATACTGGAGCGCTTCGTCGGGCGGACGGATGTGTTGTGGCGCATCCTCGATGCCCTCGATTCGCGCGGTGCGGAATTTTCGCCACGGTCCTGCGCTATCCAGGGAGGCGGCGGTATGGGCAAGAGCCAGCTCGCCGCCGAGTTCGTCGCGCGGTACGCCGTGCGGCACTACCCGGACGGGTACGTGTGGATCAACGCGGAGGGCGGCGATGAGGACCTGGCTGGCCAACTTCATGCTGTTCTGAGTGCGTTCTCGTCCGATGCCCTGCCTGTCGCATCCTTTGGCGAGCGTGCTTCCGATCGCGTGGAGGCCATCTCGGCTGCGGTTTCCAAGGCCATTCCGCGCAATGCGCGCCTGCTGTGGGTCGTGGACAACGTTCCCGAACCCGCCCCCCCGCATCCGCCTCAGCCGCTGGCACGCTGGTGCCCGGTGCGTCACCAAGTCACTCTGCTATGCACAACGCGCCGTGCCGGTATCGAGGACGTGGACGCCCACGTCCAGTTGCGGGAGCTTCCGCTCGATGCTGCGGTTGAACTCCTGACTCAGTCACCCGTAAAGTCTTCGTGGCTCAAAAAGGAGGGCTGGCGTGCGGTTGCCCAGTGGCTCGGCTGCTGGCCGCTGGGTCTGCGCATTGCGCAATCCAGTCTGGGCGACGGTTTCCTGCGGGCGGACGAGTTGCTTGCGAAGGCCCGCGGCGACGAACCGGCGACCGCGCTCGAGGCCGAGGTGGAGGCCTTGCGCGGCGAGGTGGCGGCGGATTACCTGCGCGGAGTAGCGGAGGTGTTTCGGGCCTCCTACGACGGGCTTGCGACGAAGCCGCAGGCGCGCTTCGCGGCCCATCTGCTCTCTCGCCTTGCCCGTATAGCTATCGGCGAGGAGTTGCTCGGCAACCTGGTGCCCGGGGCCGCGCTCGGAATTCTCGCCAAGCGCAGCTGGATCATCGCCGGCGAGCATCCGGATGCCTTTTCCCGCCGGACCTGGGAAATGCATGCCGTAGTTGCGAGCTATCTCCGCTACCTGAGCGACGATCCGCAAACCCGCGCGCCGGACATCGGCCCGAAGCGCGAGCTCGCCGTGCTCGCCGGGTGGCTCAGGGAGCTATTCCTGAGGACGGGGCAGCTTCCGTATTTGCAGGTGAAGCGGCATTTCCGTGTCATCGCAAAAGCGGCAGTGGATGTTCTCGCGCGCGAAGCGGACGCTGCGCTCCTGAACGCGGCCGGCGACCTCGCGATATCGCTGGCAACATGGCGTCTCGACGATTTCGAGCTCCGCGAAATACGCTTCTACGCCGCCGGACTCGCCGACTCGTTGGGGCTGGACGGCGAGCTCTGCCGCCTGTTGCGCGCGGCCGTGGCGCGCAACGGCGAGGACACCGTGCGCAGCTGCATCGCGGCTGCGGATGGCATGGGCGGAAGCGAGGCGGCGGCGCGGTTCCTGCTGGAGCACCTTGACGACCCGCGAGACCGCGTGCGGTGGCAGGTTTACCCTTCGGCCACCAAGATGCGCCGGACGGACATCATCGCGCCCAAGCTGCTGGAAGCGATGATGCGCGAGACTGCGGAGAGCGTGCTCGCGAGCGCCGCGGTGGAATTCGAGACCTCTCTGGCCGATCAAGCCGTGCTGCCGCAGCTCCTGGACTCGGTTGCCCGGTTCCTCGCCGGCGCCGTCCCTCGCCAGCGGCGCCTGGCCGCGGGCATACTTGGACGAACATTGCGCGTCCACGGCCGGCAGCTGAGCGCCGGGGACTGGACCAGCCGACGTATCAGCGAGGTGCTGCTGGACGCGGCGCTGAACGACCCGGACGGCCCGGCCGCGGAGGCATGTGCCCGGGCCCTTTCCTGGACGGACGAACCGGAGGTCTACGAGTCGCTGAGCACCGCGGTTCGTTGCCTGGAGCCACGGGGCAAGTGGCGTCGGTCGGTGGACGTGCTCGTGCGCTGTGTCATCGCGCGCGAACGACCCGTCTCCCCGGAGGCGTATTGGACGGATGACGACGGTGAGTCGGCGATTGTTTATCACTGGCCGAAGAGCGGCGGGCGCGCCCCTCAGCTCCTGGCACCCGTCGCTGAATTCGTGACAAGCGGCGACGGAGAGGCCCGAGAATTCGCGATCGCTGCCCTGTGCGGCCGCGTCTTCGGCAGTCTGGTCGCGGTCGAGCGCGAAGCATATCTCGTGGCCGGCGGCCCCGATTGCCACTTGATGCACTCCGTCCTGGGCGGCGACCCCGCCAACACCGGTCGTGAGGCGCTCTTGGCGGTTGCGAACGCTTGTCTTGACAGCCGGCAGTTCGAGACGACAGCCGCGATAGCACAAGTTGCAATGAGCGTGGATCCGGAGTTCTCGAGCGCGTACTGGTGGCGCGGCCAAGCTCGCGAAGCGCTGGGGGACGACGAGGGCGCCATGGCCGACTTCGGACGCGTGGCCGAAATCCTGCCTGCCTTCGCCGACGCCTGGTACCGCAGAGGCGAGCTACGGCTGAATCGTCGGGACACGGACGGCGCACTGGCCGACTACGACTCGACGATCCGCTACGAGCCGAACCACACCGGAGCCCGCTTCAGGCGTGCCTGGATACGATTCCGGCGCGACGACGAGGCAGGCGCCCTCGTCGATATCGACGTGGCCATTGCCCATTCGCCGCCCTACGGGCCCAACCACGAGATTCGGGCCGGTTGCCTGGTCGGGCTCGGCCGCTTCGAGGAGAGCGTGGAAGCGGCGACCCGAGCGATAGAGCTCGATCCGAAAATGCCCGATACCTGGTACTACCGTGCCGTGGCACGCGTGAATCTCGGTCGCTACCGGGATGCACGCGCCGACTTGCAGCTGGCTATCGATCTGCGGCCCGACGATTCCCGGTTTCGGTCTCTCGACGTTCAGTTGAAGACCCTTTCGCAGCCGTAGTGCCACAAGAAGTTGTGTCCCACGGAAATCGACCCGCGGGCAGAGCAAATCCGGTGGGAGCAATAGTTAGCTAGAGCCGTTCCAGCAACAGCCCTTTCAGGTACTCGCCTTCGGGAAACTCGATGCGCACCGGGTGGTCCGGCGCGGCGCGATAGCGCTCGCGGAGAAGCAGGGAGACGCCCGCGTCCGCGGCGGCACCGGCGACGATTTTCTGGAAGAGCTCGGGCGACACGCCGCCGGAGCAGGAAAAAGTCGCGAGCAGCCCTCCCGGCCGCAGCAACTTCAGGGCATTCAGGTTGATGTCCTTGTAACCGCGCGCAGCGCGCTCGGCGTCCTTCGGCGTCGGCGCGAACTTCGGCGGATCGAGCACGATGAAGTCGAATTGCCTGCCTTCGGTCCGCAACTTGCGCAAGGCCCCGAACACGTCGGCTTCGAGCCACTCGGCGCGGTTCGCTTCGACCCCGTTCAGCGCGAGGTTGCGCTTCGCCAGCTCGAGCGCCGGCGCGGAACTGTCGATCGAGAGCACCGAGCGCGCGCCTCCGGCAAGCGCGGAAAGCGTGAAGCCGCCCGTGTAGCTGAAGCAATTGAGCATCTCACGGCCGTCGGCGAGGGTCCTCACGCGAGCGCGGTTGTCGCGCTGATCGAGATAGAACCCGGTTTTCTGTCCCGCGGCGACGTCGACTTCATACTGGATGCCGTTTTCGACGATCCTGAGCGGTCCGTCGGCCGCCGTGCCTGCAATCAGCCCGGTGCTTGCGGCGAAACCTTCGAGCTCGCGCCCGTCGGTGTCGGAGCGCTCGTGGACCCGGGCGCAGCCGCTCTGCTCGCGAAGGATTCCGATCAGCGCTTCGCGCCATCTCTCGCAGCCCGCGGAAAGAAGCTGCACGACCAGTGTGTCCGCGTAGCGGTCGGCGACAAGGCCCGGGAGCCCGTCCGATTCTCCGTGCACAAGCCGCAGCGCATTGGTCGTTTCCGGCGGTACTTGTGCGCGCCGCAGCGCGAGCGCCGTTTCGATTCTTTTTTCGAACAGATCGGGGCCGGGGACTTCCGCCTCGTCGAAGCTCCACGCGCGGGCCCGGATTTGCGAGGCGGGGCTGTACGCCGCCCACGCGAGGAAACGGCCGTCGGCGCCGCGGATCTCCACCGTGCCGCCGCTCTGCACGGAGCCGCGGACCTCGGCGATCGCGCCGGAGAAGACCCAGGGGTGGCGCCGCAGGAGCGAGCGCTCGCGGCCGGGTTTCAGCGTGAGTTGGGGCGCGTCGCTCACGATGCCGATTCTTTCAAACCCAGCCGGCGAGGCCGATCAGCCCGGCCGCGCCGAACAGCCAAAGGGGATGGATCCTCGTCACCAGAACGACGGCGGCGGTGACGGCCGTGATCGCGAAAGCCGACCACGAATCGTCGGCGGAAAGCGTGATGAGGTATCCGCCCGCAAGCATCAGGCCGACGGTCACCGGAACAAGCCCCTCCTCCACGGCCGCCCGCCAGCGTGCGCCGTGAAAGCGCTGCCAGACTCCCGAAACGGCGAAGGTCAGCACGCACGAAGGACCGCAAACGGCCGCAGTCGCCACCACCGCGCCGGCGAAGCCCGCCACTTTCCAGCCGATCAAGCTGACCACGAGAATGTTCGGCCCGGGCGCCGCCTGGGCGAGCGCGAAGAGTTCGGCGAACTGCGCGCCGCTCATCCATCCGTGCACCTCCACGACGCTGCGATGCATTTCGGGGAGCACGGTGATCGCGCCGCCGACCGCGATCAGCGACAGAACGGAGAAATCCATCGCAAGCTGCGCGAGCGTTTCTTCGCTCATCTTGCCCTCCAGAGCGCCGCCGCGACGCTCACGGGCGCAGCGCCAAGGAGGAACACGACCAGGGGCAGGCGCACGAGCGCGATGCCGATGAAGGTGATCACCGCGAATAAGGCCATTGCCGAGCGCAGCCGCCGGCTCGTTGCCATCTTGAGGCCCATGGCAACGACCAGACCCGCCGCCGCGGCGGAAATCCCGCGGAACAGCGCCGCAACCGCCGGAAGATGGCCGTACTCGGTGTAGAGCGCGCCCAACGCGATAATGATGAAGAACGGCGCCGTCATCAGGCCGGCGAATGCGGCGAGCGCTCCGCGCACGCCGTGATAGCGCGCCCCGACGCAAACGGCAACGTTGACGATGTTGGGTCCGGGGAGCAGCTGGCACAGGCTCAGGACGTCGGTGAATTCCTCGGCGCTGAGCCAACGGCGCTCTTCGACCAGCATCCGGCGCGCAAACGGCATCACGCCTCCGAATCCGGCCAGTGCGACTTGCGTGAATCGAAGAAAAAGCTCGCGTGGCGCCGGGACTTCCGCGGAAGACGTTTCGATCACGGCTTTTTCACCGGGTGCGGCGTTTTCTTTTTCGCCCGCGGATGCGCGGCATCGTAGGCTTTGGCGAGATACTGGAAATCCAGATGGGTGTACACCTGCGTCGTCGAAATGCTCGAATGCCCGAGCATTTCCTGCACCGCGCGCAGGTCTCCGGAAGACTGGAGCAGGTGCGTGGCGAAGGAGTGACGCAGCATATGCGGGTGGACGTGCTGCGGCAGGCCGAGACGCCGCGCCCAATGCGCCAGAGCGTAGCGCACCGAGCTCGGGGCTATGCGCCGGCCGCGCGCGCCCACAAAAAGGGCCGTTTCCCCGGGCCTTGCGAGCTTCGCGCGCTCGGCGAGCCAGGCCGCGATTGCGGTGCAGGCTTTGCTTCCGACCGGCACGATGCGCGTCTTCGAACCCTTGCCCGTCACGGTCACCTCCGCTTGCCGCAGCATGCCTTCGCCGTCCGCGGCATCGAGGCCCACCAGCTCGGCAAGCCGCAGTCCCGAGGAGTAGAACAACTCGAACATGGCCTTGTCGCGCGATTGCGCCGGTCCCTCCGCCGGGGTTTCCAGCAGCCGTGCCATGAGGTCGGGGGAAAGCGCCTTGGGCAGCGCCTTGGGGCTTTTCGGCGCGCGCAAGCCGGCACAAGGGTTGTGCGGAAAGCCGCGGTGCTTGACGAGCCAATTGAAGAAACCGCGCCACCCGGAGAGCCGGGTCGCGATGGTCCGGCCGGAGATTCCCCGGGCGTGGAGCTGCGACACGGCGCGTCGCATGTGCTGCGTCTCGAGTTTCTCCAGCGGCACGCCCTCGTTCAAGGCGAAGAGCTCTTCGACTGCGCGGGTATAGTTGCGCACGGTTCCCGGGCTCAGCCGCCGCTGGTGCGCGAGCTGATCGAGGAACTCTGCGAGCGGCCTGAGGCGGGGGTCGTGCGCCATTCCCGCAGGCAAGGGGCTAGAGAAATCTCAGCAGGGCCGCGCTCGCGAGGTCGCCCATGCGGTTCAGATACAGCGTGCCCATCTCGGGATAGAAACGCAGCACGTCCCCGCTGCCGAGCGCAAGCATCCCGAAGCACTCCTTGTCGCGCAGGGCCATGTGGGCCACCGAGCGAACGTGCGAGGCGCCCTCGCCGAACCAGGCCGCAGCCTCGGCGTCCCCGCTCGGGCCGCAGAAAGGCTGCGACAGCGACTCGGCGTAGCTCTTCAACCGTTCGCCGACCGGACGGAACTCCGGGAATTCGCCCACGTCCCGGGATGCCTCGCCTTCCGCGCCCCAGATCCGCAGCGCGGAGTGGGGCACGGCAAAATCCTCGTGCAGGTGCATATGGAGCGCGGCGAGGAGGCTCTGCAGGTCGGGCGCGGCAAGCAAGGCGAGGCTCAGGCGGTGCATTTTCTCGCCGATCGCGTCGTTCTCCTCGCCGATCTGCAGGAGCTCCGTGAGGCGCGACTCGAGGGCCCTGCTCTTCTCGCGCAAGCTGAGCATCTGGCGGTCCGAGAGCGGGATGGCGCGCCCGCCGTGCGGATGGGGAATGGTGATTTCGGCGAGCATGTCGGCGTAGCTTTCGAAGAAACCGGGGTTCTCCCGCAGATAGCGTGCGACATCGTCAGCTCTCAATTTCGATCTCTCCTTCGAACACGGTTACGGCGGGACCGGTCATCCACACCGCGCAGTTTGGATCATTTTCCCCGCCCGCCCAGCGTATCGTCAATCGGCCGCCGCGCGTGTCGACCTCGACCGACTCGTCGAGCAGCCCCTCGCGGATGCCCGCGACGACCGCGGCGCAGGCGCCGGTGCCGCAGGCGAGCGTCTCGCCGGCCCCGCGTTCCCATACGCGCAGCCGGATATGCCTACGCGCGACAACCTGCATGTAGCCCGCGTTCACGCGCCGCGGAAACCGGGGGTGATGCTCGATCAGCGGCCCTTCGGTCGTGACGGGCGCCGAATCCACGTCGGGGACCGTTTGCACGGCGTGCGGATTGCCCATGGAAAGCACCGCGACTTGCACCTCGTGACCGGCGATCTCGATCGGCCAGCGCCTGCCTCCAAGCACGGGCTCCAACCCGCGCGCGTCGAAGGGGACGCGCTCGAGATCGAACAGGGGCTTCCCCATGTCGACCGTCACCTGTCCGTCGGCCTCGAGGCGCGGGACAATGACCCCGGAGAGCGTCTCGACGCGGATTTCGTTCCTGCTCGTGAGGCCCTTGTCGTGCACGAAACGCACGAAGCAGCGCGCTCCGTTGCCGCACTGTTCGACTTCTCCGCCGTCCGCATTCCAGATACGGTAGCGGAAATCGGCGTCCTTTTGCTGCGATTTCTCCACCAGCAGAACCTGATCGCAGCCGACCCCGAAGTGGCGGTCGGCGATCCGCCTGGCTCGCTCCGGGTTGATCTCGATAACCTGGCTGACGCCGTCCACGACGACGAAGTCGTTACCCGCGCCCTGCATCTTCGTGAATTTCAGCTTCATCCGATGCGCAGTCGGGCGAAATCGCGAAGGATCAATACCATTTGGCCTCACCCGGCGGTCGCGTCTTGAAGCGCTTGTGCGTCCAGAAGTACTGCTCGGGCATTTCGCGCACGCGCTCCTCGATGAAGGCGTTCATGCGGCGCGCGTCGGCGGCATCGTCGTCGCTCGGGAAATTTTCCCAGGCCGGATAGCAAGTAAGCTCGTATCCGGCGCCGCCCGGGAGCATGCGCGTCACGCAGGGGAGCACGCGGGCCCCGGTGATCCTAGTGAGCCGCGACAGTCCGGTGATGGTTGCGGCGGAGGCGGCGAAGAACGGCACGAATATCGTTTCGCGCGATCCGTAGTCCTGATCGGGCAGGTAGTAGAACGGAATCCCCTCCTTCAGCGCCGCGAGCGCCGGGCGCACGCCTTCCTGGCGGGAAATCGCGCGCTGGCGCCCGAAGCGCGTTCGCCCCGAGAGGAGCAGCGCGTTGATGAAAGCGTTTTTCTGTTTTGCGTAGATCCCCGCCATGTCGATTTCGCAGGTGAGGCGCGTACAGCCCGCGTCCAGCCCGACGAAGTGTGGCGCAAGCAGGATGAGCGGCTGCCCTTTGAGCGCGAGGAGCCGCTCGAGTCCGACAATTTTCACCAGGCGCATGATGCGCTCGCGCGGCGCCCACCAGAGAATCGAGCGTTCGAGGACGCTGCGGCCGAAGGCGCGAAAGTGCGCTTTGGCAAGGGCGACTCGCTCCTTTTCCGTCATCTCCGGCAGGCAGCGCGAAAGGTTGGTCAGGCAGACCTTGCGCCGCTCGCGTCCAAGGATATAGAGCAGCGAACCGAGAGCGGAGCCGATCGGAGCAAACAGGGCGAGCGGCAGGAAGTGCAATATCCAGACGACGGCAACGACAATTCGCGTCAGCAAGGCGGGCCTCTCTTTACCGGGTACCCGGCGGCAGCACCCCCGCCGGCACCTTGTAGCGGTTGTAGCCCCACAGGTACTGCCTGGGGTGGCGGCGAATCAGTTGCTCCAGCGAGCGGTTGAGCGCGCGCACCGGCGACTCGGGCGGCCGCGGCGCAAGCAGCGGTTCGGCAATGAAACGATAGCCGCGCCCCCGGGGCAGACGCTCGGCGCAGCACAAGAGCACCGGAGCCCCGGTCTGCCCGGAGATCCGGCCGACGAGCGTCATGGTGTAGGCGGGCCTGCCGAAGAACTCGACCCACTCGCCTTCGCCGATACCGGGCACCTGGTCGGGCAGCATCCCGATCGCTTCTCCGCGCCGGAGTGCTTTCAGCATCGAGCGCACGCCCCGCAGATCGGCGGGAATGCTTTTCATCGCGGGGCCGCGGCTGCGGCCGATCCGCATGAGCGGCTCGAGGGCCCGGATCTTGGGTGGACGGTACATCACCGTAATCGGCATGCGGCTCGCGACATATTGTCCGACTATTTCCCAGCAGCCGATGTGGGGCGTCACGACGATGACGCCCTTTCCGCGCTTCGAGGCGTCGTCCATGTGCTCCCATCCGCTCACTTCGACCACGAGATCGGCCACCCGTCCGAGCGGACGCAGCCAGACCGCCGGCACTTCCATCACGCTCTTGCCCGCCTCCGCGACGGCGGCCCAGCGCAGGCGAAAATCGCTCATCCCCGCGGTAGCGAGGTTGCGCTTGAAGTCCCTCCGGTAGCGCGGTGAACAGAGATAGACAATCCAGCCCAGTACCGCGCCCAGAGCGTGCAGCAGCGGCAGGGGGAAACGCGCCGCCAGCCGCAGCAGGAATAGCATGGTAATGGGACGAAAGTGGGAGCGGAGTGGGTTGGGGGGCCTAAGTCGCTGTGCTAGACTGGCGAACCTTTTTCGCAGGGAAAACCGCCAGCATGAGCAGCTATCTTTTCACGTCCGAATCGGTGTCTGAAGGACATCCGGACAAAGTCGCCGACCAGATTTCCGATGCCGTTCTGGACGCCATTCTAACGCAGGACAAAACCTCCCGAGTCGCCGCCGAGACCCTGGTCAAAGACAATATGGTGGTGCTCGCCGGCGAAATCACCACCGGCGCGCGGGTCAATTTCTCCGAAGTGGTGCGCAAAACCATCAAGCGCATCGGCTACAACGATCCGACCATCGGCTTCGATACCCACACCTGCACCGTGATCGTGGCCTACGGCGAACAGTCCAAGGATATTGCACAGGGCGTGGACGAAGGCAAGGGTCTCGACCTCGACCAGGGCGCGGGCGACCAGGGCTTGATGTTCGGCTATGCCTGCGACGAGACGCCGCAACTGATGCCGCTCCCCATCCATCTCGCGCACCGCCTGGTCGAGCGCCAGTCGGAGATCCGCCGCGACGGCCGCCTGTCATGGCTGCGCCCGGACGCCAAGTCCCAGGTCACCATCAGGTATGTGGACAACAAGCCCGATTCTATCGAGACGGTGGTGCTATCCACCCAGCACCAGCCGGGCCTCACCCACAAGCAGATCGAGGAAGCGGTGATCGAACAGATCATCAAGCCGGTGCTGCCGAAAAACCTCATCAAGGGCCAGATCAAGTATCTCGTCAATCCGACGGGCAGCTTCGAGATCGGCGGGCCGAAGGGCGACTGCGGGCTCACCGGCCGCAAGATCATCGTGGACACTTACGGCGGTTCCGCTCCGCACGGCGGCGGCGCGTTCTCCGGCAAGGACCCCTCCAAGGTGGACCGCTCGGCCGCCTATGCGGCGCGCTACGTCGCCAAGAACATCGTCGCCGCGGGACTCGCTACCAAGTGCCTGGTGCAGGTTTCCTACGCCATCGGCGTCGCGCGGCCCACGAGCGTGATGGTCACCACGCACGGCACCGGTAAGATTTCCGACGAGAAACTCTCGGAGCTGGTGCTAAAGCATTTCGACCTGCGCCCGAAAGGCATCATCCAGATGCTCGACCTGCTGCGCCCGATCTACGAGAAGACCGCGGCTTACGGGCACTTCGGGCGCGACGAGCCCGAGTTCACCTGGGAGGCGACCGACAAGGCAATGGCGCTCGCAGCGGACGCTGGAATCAAGCAGCCGGCGATGGCCTGAGACCCACCAGTCTTGGAAAACAACCCGGCTTCGCGCCGGGTTTTTCATTGGACGACAAGGCCCGCCAGCACTGAACCGACCGCCGCTGCGGTATAATCCGCCCTCCCCGAGGAGCGTTGCAACGAACCGCCAGGTTCGCCAGGCTCGGGGGTTCACATTGCAACGGCGCTCGCAAACTTTTTCGAAAGAAAGGGGGCGCGAGATGAGCGCCGTACCGCAATCCAAGGCTTCTACCGATTTCAAAGTCGCCGACCTCTCGCTCGCCGACTGGGGCCGCAAGGAAATCGCCATCGCCGAGACCGAGATGCCCGGCCTCATGGCGATCCGCGAGGAATTCGCCGCGACCCGGCCGCTGCGCGGGGCGCGCATCACGGGCTCCCTGCACATGACCATCCAGACCGCGGTGCTGATCGAGACGCTGCAGGCGCTGGGCGCGCAGGTGCGCTGGGCCTCGTGCAACATCTTCTCCACCCAGGACCATG
>Ga0137350_1000041_pt1 | contig 17452 bp, 14 predicted proteins | sample EasRivERMLT660_2_FD_104765 | JGI IMG/M metagenome (GOLD analysis project Ga0137350, IMG submission 104765) | Soil microbial communities from meander-bound floodplain in the East River, Colorado, USA - East River MetaG ERMLT660_2 | ecosystem: Environmental > Terrestrial > Soil > Floodplain ... | reverse complement strand
CTTGCTGGATGCCCGCTTTCGCGGGCATGACGTTGATCAGAGCTTCCCTAGGCAGTTGCCGCCGATTCGGGCCGAGCGGAGATTTCGCATGCGGGGATTTTGCGCTTGGGACGCGGCGGGGACGATCGAAGCGAGTTTAGTACTAAAATACGGACCGTGTTGTCGGGCCGCGGCGGCAGCGTCCCCGGCCGCGCGGTGGGCGATACCGTTCCGGCCGGCGGATCGGTGACGACATTTGCGCTGATGCCCGAGTAAATTCAAGCGAATGAGAAGTTAGTTGGTAGGATAAGAGTTGAATGACGCTCCGAGGAGCGCCGGAGTCGATGATCTCCCGACGCTCGAAGCTGCCAGCCGCAAACAAAGAAAAAAGGAGGAGCTTGAGTCATGCAGCAACGATTGCCGAAAGTCTTTTACAACCCGGTCTCGCTTATCGGCCTGGTCATAGCGGCCTTCAACGTCGGCTTCATTGTCTTCCTGTTGGTCGTAGAGGCGTTCTCCAAGCGCGCTCACCCCTATGCCGATCTCGTCATCTGGGTCATCTTGCCCGCGCTCGTTCTGGTCGGAGTCGTTCTGTTCATCTTTGGGATCAGGCGCGAGCGGCGGAAGGAGCGGGAAAGCGCGGCGGCCGAGCGCCGCTTCCCGACCTTCGATTTCAACGATCCGAAGCACCGCACGACCGCCGTCGTATTGGTGACGGGATTTCTGTTCCTGTCCCTGCTCTATGCTTTCGCCGGATTCAAGGCCTATGAGTTCACCGAGTCGAAGACGTTCTGCGGGACGATGTGCCACCAGGTCATGGGGCCCGAGTTTCGGTCGCATTCCTTCCACGCCCATGCCGAGATAGCGTGCGCCGATTGCCACGTAGGGCCCGGGGCCAAGTATTTCCTGCTCTATAAGCTCAAAGGGACCCGGCAACTCATCGACGTCATCTTCGATCGGTATCCAAGGCCGATCCCCACGCCGGTCGCGGATCTCCGGCCCTCTCAGGAAGTCTGCGAGAACTGCCACGGTCCGAAGCACCAGATCAACCAGCGGCTGGAGAGCAGGAACTTCTTCCTGTCCGACAAGCAGAATACGCGCAAGACGATCAACCTGCTGCTGCGAATGGGCACTCCGGAACTCACGACGCATCGGCCTCCGAAGATGCATTGGCACTCCAGTACCACGGAGGAGATCGTCTATGCCGCGTCGGACGAGAAACGCGCAAGGATCCCCTGGATCCGGGTCAAACGACTCGACGGGAAGGAGCGCGTGTACCGTCTTGTTGGAGCAGAGATGTCCGACGCCGAGGCGGCAAAAGCCGGGCCGAGGCGGATGGACTGCATCGACTGCCACAACCGGGGCGGCCATCCCTACGATCCGCCCCAAGTGATCCTGAACACACTGCTCAACCTGAAACTCGTCGATCCGGACCTGCCGGAGATCAAGCGCGTCGCGGTCAAGGCGCTCGACGCGGAGTACGCATCCCGGGAAGACGCCATGAAAGGCATCGACTCATCGATCAGGTCTTTCTATAAGACGACATATCCCGATCTTTCCCTGAAGAAAGACGCTGCCATCGCCGCCGCGATCGGAGCGCTCCAGCGCAGCTATGCCAGGAGCTACGACCCTCCCATGAAGGTCAGCTGGAAGAATTTTCCGGACAACCGGGGCCACCGGTTTTCGCCAGGATGTTTCCGCTGCCACGACGGGAAGCACCGGAGCGACGACGGCGCGGTCCTGTCCCGCGACTGCAGCCTCTGCCATCTCCTGATCGAGCGAGCAGGGGACGCGGGCGCGGCAAGATCGGACAGGGCAGTGTTCGAAGTCATGAAATATCCTCATCCCGTGAATATCGGTGATGCATGGAAGGAGACGCTGTGCCATGAATGCCATGGTTGAAGCGCGATGGCCGGCTGCGGACTCCTAATCGGCGCGCAGGGTCACGAGCCTTTCCAGCAGCGCACGATCCCCCCTCAGCTGCGCGCTCGGTCCCACGTGAATCACCCGCCCATGCTCGAGCACGACCGCGGTCTCGGACAGACGCAGCGCTGCCTCGACGTGCTGCTCCACCAGCAAGACGGCGAGTCCTTCGGCCATCATCAAGCCGATGGCGTGCTCCAGCTCCACGACGAGGTTCGGCGCCAGGCCCTCGAAGGGCTCGTCGAGCAGGAGCAGTTTCGGGTTGAGCATCAGCGCGCGCCCGATTGCCAGCATCTGCTGCTCGCCGCCGGACAGCTGGCCGCCGAGGCTGCGCCGGCGCTCGGCCAGGCGCGGGAAAAGCTCGTACACGCGCGCAAGCGTCCACGGGCCGGGACGCGCGATCACCGTGAGATTTTCGGTCACCGTGAGCGAGCCGAAGATGTCGCGTTCCTGCGGGACCCAGCCCATGCCGGCGAGCGCGCGGCGGTACGGCCGCCAGCCGGTGACGTCTTCACCGTCGAAGCGGATCGTTCCGCGGTGTACGCGCGTGAGCCCCATCAAACTCGTGATCAGCGTGGTCTTGCCCACGCCGTTGCGCCCGAGCAAGGCGAGGCTTGCACGCGGCGCGAGCTCGAGCGATACGTCCTCCAGGACGACCGAATCCCCATAACCCGCCACCAGACCGTCCACGGCCAGCAGCGGTCCGCTCACGGCGCGTTCCCCAGATAGACCCGCTTCACGTTCGCATCGCTTGCGATCTCCTGCGGCGTGCCCGCGGTCAGGATGGCACCCGCGACCAGCACGGTGATGCGCTGCGCAAAGCGGAACACCAGGTCCATGTCGTGCTCGATGAACAGAACCGTCACGCCTCCGGGAAGGCCCGCGATGGCGCGGAACAGCGCCTCGCTTTCGCTTCGAGGCACACCGGCCGCCGGCTCGTCGAGCAAGAGGATGCTCGGCTTGCACGCGAGCGCGAGCGCGATCTCGACCAGCCGCTGCTGCCCGTAGGCGAGCTCGCGCACCAGCTCGCCTTCGATATGGCTCAGGTGGAGGGTCGCCAGGATTTCCCGCGCCAGAGCGATCTCCTCGGAGCACGCGTCCAGGTGCCGCCAGGGGTTCGTGGCCACGCCGCGTCGCTCGCAGATCGGAAGCAGCACCGATTGCAGCACGCTCAGCTCGGGAAACAGGTTGTTGATCTGGAAGGTGCGCGCGAGCCCGCGCTTGACGCGCTGGTCCGGCCTCAGGCGCGTGATGCGCTCCTCGCCCAGAAACACGTCGCCTTCGCTCGGACGCAGCACTCCGGTAAGAAGGTTGATCAGCGTGGTCTTGCCGGCGCCGTTCGGGCCGATGATGGCGTGCCGTTCCCCCTGCATGAAATCCAGGGACACGGCGTTGACTGCGCGAATTCCGCCGAAGTGCTTGCCCAGGCCCGCGGTGCGCAGCGCGACGCTCATGACTTCACCGCCGGCTTCCGGCGGTTCCAGGCCTGCGACAGGCGCAGACAGGCGCCCAGAACGCCGTCGCGCCCGAACATCACGATGGCGATCAGGAAAGCGCCCAGCCAGAATTGCCAGTAGACGGCGTTGATGTCCGAAAGATAATGGTGCGCGACCATGAACACCGCCGCGCCGACCAACCCGCCGTAGAGCATTCCGGTGCCGCCGACGATCAGCATCACCATCACCTCCGCCGAGCGGTTGAACGAGAGCACCTCGGTGCCGACGAACTGCGTCGTCTGCGCAAGCAGCGCTCCCGCAATGCCCGCGTAGACGGCGGAGAGCGTATAGGCGGCGATCAGGCGGCGGTGGACCGGGTAGCCGAGCACGAGCATGCGCCCGGGATTGTCGCGAATTCCGCGCAGGGAGAGCCCGAACGGCGAGTGCAGGAGGCGCCGCATCAGCAGAAAAAGCACGAAGGTGACCGCCAGGCTGTAACCGTAGGCGGTCCGGCCGTACATGTCGAAGCGGAACAAGCCGAGCACCGGGCTCATCTCCATGCCGATCAACCCGTCATTGCCCCCCGTGATGTCGGTAAGCCGGTTCGCCAGCTCGTACAGCAGCAGGCCGATTCCGGTCGTTACCATGAGCCGCGTCAAATCCTTGCCGCGCACGACGAGAAAGCTCGTCAGGAATCCCGTCACGCCGGCGCAGAACGCCGCAAAAACCAATCCTGAAAAAGGCTCGCCCCACCCGTGCCTGGACAACACGCCCGCGGCATAGGCGCCGACGCCGAAGTAAGCCGCGTGTCCCAGCGACACGATGCCGGCATAGCCGAGCACGAGATCGAAGGAAAGCGCGAACAGGCCCGCGATCAGGATCTGGCTCCACAGGGCGAGATAGGCCGGCCACAGCCAGAAGCCGGACGCGAGCACCAGCCAGAAGACGATCTCGGCGGCGCGTATCTGGAAAGCGGACGGATGCGGCAGAGCGGCGCTCATTACCTGCTCACCAGACCCTGCGGGCGGACGACGAGCAGAATCACCATCATGGCGTAGATGATGAAGGCGCCGATCTGGGGAATGTAGTACTTCCCGGCGACGTCGATCACGCCCAGGAGCAGAGCGGCGTAAAGCGGACCCTTGAGGCCGCTCGTACCGCCTACCGCGACGACCAGCAGAAAGTACACGATGAACTTGAGCGGGAACACCGGATCGAGTCCGAGGACCTGCACGCCGAGCGCACCTCCGAGCCCGGCCAGCCCGCAGCCCACCGCGAAAGTGATCTGGAACACCAGGCCGACGCGGATTCCGAGCCCCTCGGCGACGCGAGGCTTGTCGACGGATGCCCGGATCGAAGCTCCGAACCGCGTCCGCTCGAGCGCCAGCGTCAGCGCGATGGTCAGGGCGACGCCGACCGCGAGGAGGAACCCGCGGTAGATGTTGAGATCGACGCCCCAAACGCTCACCTGGCCCGAAAGGAATTTCGGAACCTGCAGGGGCTGCTGCAGCGGCCCGAAAAAATAGGTCGCGGCGGCGATGGCCATGAAGGTCAGGCCGATCGTGGCGAGCACCTGATCGAGAGGACTGCGCCGGTAAAGGTGCCGGTACAGCACCCGCTCGACGAGCAGGCCGGCCGCCGCCGAAACAAGGAACGCTGCGGGCAGCATGAGGAAAAACGGCAGGCCCCAGCTCTGCAGGGCGAACACACACACGTAGCCGCCCAGCATGCCGAAGGCCCCGTGGGTGAGATTGATGAAATTCATCAATCCGAGCGTCAGGGACAGCCCCACGCTGATGAGGAACAACAGCATCCCGTAGGCGAGCCCGTCGAACAGCACGCCCAGCAGGCTGGTGATCATTGATGCTCTCGAGGCCGAGCGTCCGCGCCGGGGAATGCCGCGTGCCGGGAGCCTATCGGGTCGGATCCCTTACGTTCGGGAACTGATCGAATTCGACGTTGTAGAGCTTGCCGTCTTTCAGCCTCTCCACGCGGCGAACATAGATCGTCTCGATGGGGTCGCGCGTCGCCGGATCGATCACGACCGGACCGCGCGGGCTGTCGATCTTCATGCCCTTGAGGACTTCCATCGCCTTGTCGCCGTCGATCTTGCCGCCCAGGCGCCTCGCCACCTCGTAGATCGCCGCCATGCCGTCCCACGCGCCCACGGCCATGAAATTGGCCCGCTGGGCGGTGCCCGCCACCTCGGCGTACGCCTTGAGGAACGTCCGGTTCTGTGGGCTGTCGTGCGCGACCGAATAGTGCTGCGTCGTGATCACGCCGAGCGGCGCGTCGCCCATCGCCTCGATCACGCCGTCCTCGGTGACGTCGCCCGTGGCGATCAGCTTGATGCCGGCCTTGTCGAGCTCGCGCTCGGCGAAGCCTTTCATGAAGCCCACCGCCTGCTCGCCGGCGGGAAGAAACACGAACACCGCCTGCGGCCGCGCATCCTTCATCCGTTGCAGGAACGGCGCGAACTCGGGGTTGCGCATCGGGGTGCGCACCTCGCCGACGATCTGGCCGCCCGCGGCCGTGAACGTCTTCTTGAACTGCGTCTCGGCGTCGATACCGGGCCCGAAGTCCGAGACCAGCGTGTATACCTTGGTGATCCCGTTCCTGATCGCCCAGGTGGCGAGCGGCGCGGTGACCTGCGGCAAAGTGAACGAGACACGGGCAATGTAAGGCGAACGCGTGGTGATGATCGAGGTCGCCGCGTTCATGATGATCATGGGCTTCTTCGCCTCGGTCGCGAGCGACGCGACCGCAAGCGCGCTCGGGGTGAGCCCGAAGCCCGCCAGGAAGTCGACCTTGTCGTTGGTGACGAGCTCCTGCGCGACCCGCTTGGCCACATCCGGCACGCCGGTCGTGTCTTTTACGATCAACTGGACTTTGCGCCCCGCGACCGTGTCGCCGTGCACCTTCATGTAGGCGCGCGCGCCGTTCATCATCTGCATGCCGAAATCGGCAAACCCGCCGCTCATCTCCAGGACCATGCCGACCTTGAGCGGCTCCTGGGCTGCGGCCGGAACAGCGGCCAGGCAGGCCGCCGACACTGCGAGAACCTTCGCCAATCGCTTGAACATGATCATCCTCCTCATACTCTATTCACAGGTTTAAGGGCGAACCGTTTCCACGGCGTACGGCAAGCTACTTGCCGGGATCCTTGACGTTATCGAATCGGTCGAATTCCACGTTGTAGAGCTTGCCGTCCTTCAGCCTCTCGACGCGGCGAACGTAGATCGTCTGGATCACGTCGCGCGTTACCGGGTCGATCGTGATCGGTCCGCGCGGGCTGTCGATTTTCAATCCTTTCAGGACCTCCATCGCCCGATCGCCGTCGATCTTGCCGTTGAGGCGCCTGATGACTTCGTAGATCGCCGCCATCCCGTCCCAGGCGCCGACCGCCATGAAATTCGGCCGGTTGCCCGGGCCGGCGATTTCAGCGTAGGCCTTGAGGAACGCCCGGTTCTGCGGGCTGTCGTGCGCGACCGAGTATTGATGCGTCGTCACCACGCCCAAGGGGGCGTCCCCCATCGTCTCGATCAGGCTGTCTTCGGTGACGTCGCCCGTGGCGATCAAGCGGATGCCGGCCTTGTCCAGCTCGCGTTCGGCGAAGCCTTTCATGATCGCCACCGGCTGCGCGCCCTGGGGCAGGAAGATGAACACCGCCTGGGGCCGCGCGTCCTTGATCCGCTGCAGGAACGGGGCGAACTCGGGGTTGTTCGGCGGCGTGCGCACCTCGCCCACGATCTGCCCGCCGGCGGCCGTAAAAGTCTTCTTGAACTGCGTCTCGGCGTCGATTCCCGGGCCGTAGTCCGAGACCAGCGTGTAGACCTGCCTGATCCCGTTCCTGATGGCCCAGGTGGCGAGCGGCGCAGTGACCTGAGGAAGGGTCATGGATACGCGGGCGATGTAGGGAGAACGCGTCGTGATGATCGAAGTCGCCGCGTTCATGACGATCATCGGTTTTTTCGCCTCGGTGGCGAGCGACGCGACCGAGAGCGCGTTGGGCGTCAGTCCGAAGCCGGCGAGGAAATCGACCTTGTCGTTGGTGATGAGCTCCTGCGCCTGCCTTCTTGCCAGGTCCGGGGCCATTCCGGTCGTGTCCTTCACCACGAGCTCGACTTTGCGGCCCGCGACCGTGTCGCCGTTCGCCTTGACGTAAGCGCGGGCGCCGTTCATGATCTGCCGGCCGATATCCGCGAACGGACCACTCATCTCCACCACCATTCCGACCTTGATCGGTTCCTGGGCCGTGGCCGCGGCAGCCGCCAGGCAGGCGGCCCCCGTCATAAGCAAGTTGAAAGTGCGCTTCATCATGGTTGTCTCCCTATGCGTTTCCAATGCAGCGATTCCTACTCCGCCGCCGCTTCCAGGGCTCTGGAGCCGATGATCAGTTTCAGCACCTCGCTCGCCCCTTCGTAGATGCGCAGCGCCCGGATTTCCCGGTAGAGCCGCTCCACCGGCGTCCCGCGGACCACGCCCAGCCCGCCGAAGAGCTGTACCGCCGCGTCGATCACCTGCTGCGCCGATTCCGTGGCGAACAGTTTCGCCATCGAAGCCTCGCGCGTGACGCGACCGCCGACGACGTCCTTGGTCCAAGCGGCGCGGTAGATCAGCAACGCGGCGGCGTCGATCGACAGGGCCATCTCGCCGAGCTTCGCCTGTGTCAATTGAAACTCGGACAGAGCGCGGCCGAACATGCGCCGCTTGAGCGCGCGCGCCGTCGCCTCGTCCATCGCGCGCCGTGCAAAGCCGAGCGCAGCGGCGCCGACCGTGGAGCGAAATGCATCCAGCGTGGCCATCGCGATCTTGAAGCCTTCGCCGGGTTGGCCGAGCAGACGGTCGGCGGGGACGCGGCAAGCGCTCAGGCGCAGCGTTGCCAGCGGATGGGGTGCGATGACTTCGATGCGCTCGGAGGCATCCAGGCCGGGCGTATCCGCATCGACGATGAAAGCGGACAGGCCCTTCGCACCCGGCGCCTCGCCGGATCGCGCGAAGACGACGTAATAGCCGGCGAGGCCGCCGTTGGAAATCCAGGTCTTGACCCCGTCGAGGCGCCAGGAATCGCCTTCGCGCGCTGCGGTGGTCGTGACTGCGGCGACGTCGGAGCCGGCGTCGGGCTCCGAAAGCGCAAATGCGGCGATCGCCGATCCCGCCGCGACTCGCGGGAGGAAGGAGCGCTTCTGCTCCTCGCTGCCGTAAAGGGTAATCGGCACGCTGCCCAGACCTTGCATCGCCAGCGCGAAGTCGGCAAGCCCGGAGGCCCGGCCGAGAATTTCGCGCGCAAGGCACAGGCTGCGCACGTCGAGGTTCTCGCGCAGGCCGCCATAGGCGCCGGGGACGCAGACGCGCAGCAATCCCGCCTTTCCCAATTCAGCCACCAGCCGGGCGACGCAGGCGTAGACGGCGTCCGTGTTCTCCTCGGCGCCCGCGAGCAGGGGCGGGAGAGCTTCGGCCGCCCAGCGCTCCACCTCGCGCGCGAAATCGCGATGGCCGTCGTCGAAGAACGGCCAGGCCAGGTAGCTCGTGTCGGCCATCAGTCGCCCTCGAATACGGGTTTCTGCTTGGCGACGAAAGCGTGATACGCGCGCTCGAAATCGCGGGTCTTCATGCAGATCGCCTGGGCCTGCGCCTCGGCCTCGATGCACTCGTTGAGGCCGTGGCTCCACTCCTGGAACAGCATGGTCTTGGTCATCGCATGGCCGAATGTAGGCCCGTCGGCAAGGCTCGCGGCCATCGCGGTGGCTTCCTCCAGCACATGCTCCGGGTCCACCAGCCGGTTGTAGAAGCCGAAGCGCTCGGCTTCGTCGCCGCCTATGACGCGCCCGGTGTACAGGAGATCGGCCGCGCGCGACAAGCCGATCAGGCGCGGCAGCAGCGTGCAGGCGCCCATGTCCGCGCCGGCGAGGCCCACGCGCACGAACAGGAACGCGAGCTTGCTGCGAGCGGTGCCGAAACGCAGGTCCGAGCCGCAGGCGATCATCGCGCCTGCCCCGGTGCAGACGCCGTCGATCGCCGCAACGATCGGCTGCGGGCAGGCGCGCATCGCCTTGACCATGTCGCCGGTCATGCGCGTGAACTGCATCAGCTCGGTCATGTCCATCTTCACCAGCTTGCCGATGATGTCGTGCACGTCGCCGCCCGAGCAGAAATTCCCGCCCGCGCCGGTCATGACCACGGCCTTGACGTCGCTCGCGTAGCTCATTTCGCGGAACAGGTCGCGCAGCTCCGCGTAGGACTCGAATGTGAGGGGGTTCTTGCGCTCGGGCCGGTTCAGCGTGATCGTCGCGACCTTGCCGGACACGGCGTAGGCGAAATGCGAGGCCTGGTAGTCGGTCAGTTTCACTTTTTTCATGGGCTCGCTCCTTCAGCCGACCATCGTCAGGCCGCCGCTGACGCTCAGCACCTGACCGGTGATGTACCCCGCATTCCCGCCGGCGAAGAACACGATCGCCTCCGCGACCTCCGCCGGCTGGCCGAAGCGGCGCATCGGGATGGCCTTGATAAAGGCGTCCCGGTATTTCTCCGGGACCGCCGCGAGCAGCGGCGTGTCGGTGGGTCCCGGGCAGACGACGTTCACGGTGACGTTGTAGCGCGCGCCTTCACGCGCGAGGCCCTTGCTGAACCCGATGAGGCCCGCCTTGGCGCCCGAGTACACGGTTTCGCCGAGGCTGCCGACCCGGCCGGCGTCGCTGGACACGCTCACGACGCGCCCGTACTTGCGCTCGAACATCTGCGGCAGCAGCGCCTTGGTGAGCCGCATCGGCCCGATGAAATTCAGATTGATCACCTTCTCCCAGAAGGCGTCGTCGGAGTCGACGAAGGGCACGGTCTTGCCCCAGCCGGCGCCGTTCACGAGGATGTCCACCCGTCCGAAGCGCTTCAGCACCGCTGCGGCGAATTTCGCTATCGAGTCGCGGTCGGTGAGATCGAGCGGAAAATACTCGGCCTGCCGCCCCTTGGCGCGGAGTTCGGCGGCCACGGCTTCGCCCTTGTCGGCGGCGATGTCGCCGATGCACACCGTCGCCCCCTCCCCGGCCAGCGCCTCGGCAGTAGCCTTGCCGATGCCCGAGGCACTGCCGGTGACGACGGCAACTCTGTCGCTGAACTTCATGATGTCTCCTTGGAATGACTTTGCGGGGCGCTTCGATTCAGGAATTCGGAAACCCTGCGGCGGGTTTCGGGATGGTGGTAAAGACGCCGGCTCGCGGCGAGCTCCTCGGCGAATCCATCTCGAGCCGGATCGCCTTGCGCGGCGATGCAGCGCTTGGCCTCGGCCAGGGCCGCCTTCGGCAAGACGGAAATTTTCTCCGCCCATTCCCGGGTCCAGCCGGCCAGCCGCTCTCGCGGCTGCGCCCATTGGACGAGTCCCAGCCGTTCGGCCTCGGCTCCGTCGATGACCTCGGCGCCGAGAATCAGACGGCTGGCAACGCCGTGTCCGCACAGGCGCGTCAATCTCTGCGTGCCGCCGGCGCCGGGCAGGAGGCCCAGCCCCACCTCGGGCAGACCGAGCCTGGCCTCGGCTGCCGCGACGCGAAGGTCGCAGGCGAGCGCCAATTCCATTCCGCCCCCCAAGGCCGCGCCGCCGATCTCGGCGAGAGCGACGAGGGGCGAGGTTTCGATGCGCTCGAAGAGCCACTGCATGCGAGACACAAGCTTCAGCATGGTGTCCGGTCCGTCGGCGGTGGCGAAGCACGACCGCATCAGGGCGAGGTCGGCGCCGGCGCAAAAGGCTTTCTGGTCGCTGCGGATATGCAGCACCGTTACATCGTCATCGCCGGCGATCTCGTCGAGCACCGCGTCGAGGCGTGCAACCAGCGTCGCGTCGAGCGCATTCACCGGCGGGCGCGACAGCGTGACCACGGCAACGCGGCCGACGCGCTCGAGAGTAAGCATTTCAGCGGCCGGGCTCAAAGCCGCCGATTTCGTGATAGACGACTGCACGGTCCTCCTCGAAAGCTCTCACCTGCGGAACCTGCCCGGGCAGGCCCAGCTCCTTCCAGCGGGCGGCGATCCGGTCGTAGGTTTCCCTGCGCAGCGTGGTCCGCTTGGAGAACACCGGCAGGTAGCGGTGTTCCTTGCAGGCGTTGATCAGCGCCTTCGAACCGTAGGGCCGTTTTTCCGGAGGGTTCTGCGTCGGATCGAGCCAGGTGCTCCAGGTGTTGCGCAGAATATCGATGTCGTCGACCGGATTGCAGCGGCTGGCCATGGCCCAGATGACTTCGTTCATGTCGGTCGGGTCGATGTCCTCGTCGACGGCGATGATCCATTTCGTGTAGTAGGCGCCGCCCGGGACCTGGGCCGCCAGCGACAGCACTTGTGCGGCGTGACCGGCGTAGCGCTGCTCGAGGCTGATCACCGTCATGCCGAAGCCGCCGGCGGCCGCCGGGTGCGAATAGACTCCGCGGATCCCCGGGATGCCCAGCTTGTCGAGGTCATCCCAGATCTTGGCGGACCGGATGATGGAGAAGAATCCGCTCTGCTCGCACGACGGGTAGTCGGCCATCAGGGCGTTGGTCAGAATGGGATTGGAGCGGTAGTGGACGGCGGTCACTTCGACCAGGGGGGCGCCCGCCTCCGGCCTGCCGTAGTAGCCGGGAAACTCGCCGAACGGACCTTCGGCCTTGACGGAATTCGGCCGGATGATTCCCTCGATCACGAGTTCCGCGTTCGCCGGCAGCAATAGATCGGTCGTCGTGCCGCGCACGACCGGTATGGCTTCGCCCTTGATGCCGCCGGCAAACTCGTACTCGGAAACGTTCTTGGGGAAGGTCTGCGAGCCCACCAGCATGAAAAGCGGATCGATCCCCCAGGCGGCCGCAACCTGAATGGGCTCGCCTTTCTCCCAGGCGCGCGTGATGTGCAGGCGCGCATCCTTGCCCGGCGAAAGATAGAGGCCGACCTCGGACTTGCCCTGAAGCATCATGCGGTAGGTGCCGATATTCAGATAGCCGCTGTCCGGGTCGCGGGTGATCACCGCATCGGCGGTGCCCGCATAACGCCCGCCGTCCAGGGGCCAGTGCCTTGGAATCGGCAAGAGGTCCAGGTCGATCGCCTTCTCTGTGAGGGTGTGTTCGTAGACGGGCGCCCGGTCGCGAGCAACCTCGCGCGGGGGAATGCGGCGCTTCAACTTGTCCTTCACGCGCCGAATCAGTTCGACCGCAGGCGTATCCGGCGGCTCCTCCAGCGTGAGCGCGATGCGCTTCAGGCTCGGCCCCAGGATGTTCCAGAGCAGCCGCGCGCCGATCGCACTCTTCTCGAAGCCGCTCGCGCGCTCGAACAGGATGGCGGGAGACGGCTGCTGTTTCGCGACGAGATAGCTGACCGCGCTCATTTCCTCGTCGCGGCTCACCGGTTGCGCGATGCGGACCAGTTCGCCCAGTTTCTCGACGCGCGCGAGCCACTCGCGCAGATCCTGGATGGGCGAGCGCTGCGCGCCCTCCTCGGCCTTCCCGGCATGCTGCGTCGATCCCGGATCCTGTGTGTCCATCAAAATGTGTCCCATTGGAGTCCCGTTATGCAAAGACGTCGGCGAGATAAAGGTCCTTGAGCTTGCGCCGCTGCAGCTTGCCCGTGGCCGTGATCGGCATTTCGGCTATCCATTTCACCAGCCGCGGCCGCTTGATCTTCGGCAGCGCGGCGATCCCGGCTTCGATCCGCTCCCGGGCTTCGGTCTCTTTTCCGGGCGCCGCAACCGCGAACAGCGCGATCGACCCCAGCCCGTCGCGGCTCGTGTCGCTGACAGCCGCGAGTTGCTGAACGCTTCCGGCGGTACACGCTATCAGCGACTGTTCGATGTCGAGCACGCTCACCCATTGCCCTGAAATCTTCAGCATGTCGTCGTCGCGTCCGCAGAACTCCCAGACACCGGACTGCGCGCGGCGGAAGAGATCGCCGGGAGAGAACCAGCCGGCGTCGAAGCTGTCGGCCTCGGCCTGCGGGCGCTGCCAGTAGCCGAGCGCGACGCACCGGTGCCGCAGCCAGACGCGCTGCGGCGTCTGGCCGATGTCCGGGCCTCCCGGGGCCACGCGCAGTTCGACCGCGGGCGAGATCGACAGCAGCTTGCTGTCGTCGTTGCAGTAGAGCAGCAAGGCGATCGTTTCGGAGGCGCCGTAGCCCGACACCGGAGCGATCCCCGTCGCCTCCTTCCACAGCCGGCGCACGTTGGACGGCAAGACCTCGCCCGCCGAGACGAAATGCCGCACGCCTCCGAGACGCCGGGTGATCCCGGCCTGGAGCATTTTCAGATACAGGGTCGGCACCGAGAACATCACGCTCGGCTGGTGCCGCTCGACGATGTCGGCGACGCGTTCCGCGGTGGGCCACTCGGCGTCCAGGACCACCGTCGCCCCGAGCCGCAATCCGGCGAAGAGGGCATTGCCGAGCGCGTAGGCGAAGAACAGCTTGGAAGATGCGTACACGCGCGCCCTGGCATCGAGCCCGAGAACCGACTGGGCGAAGCTCCCGGTCTCGATCACGGCGCGCTGCGCGTGCACCACGCCCTTGGGCACGCCGGTGGTGCCCGAGGTGTAGATCCAGAAGGCCGGGGATTCCTCGGGGCGCTGTTCCGTGGCAATCGCGCTCGCGCCGTCCCAGAGGGAATGCGCCTCGTCGCGATCGACGATGCGCAATGCGCCGGACTTCCCGGCGAGGAGTTGGCGCAGCATCGCAGTCCCCGTGGGGTCGCTATACGCGAAGCGGGCGCCGCAATCGGCCAGCACCGTCGACAGATCCTTCTCGAAGAGCCGCGAGTTGAGCCCCACGGCGATGCCGCCCGCCCAGATCGCGCTCAGGTAGGCGATAACCCAGTCGATGCTGTCCGGCGCGAAGACAAGGACGCGATCCCCGGTCTCCAGGCCGAGCCCGCGCCACGCCGCGGCTGCGCGACTCACGGCATCGCGCAACTCCGAATACGTCATGCGCGCCTCGCCGCATTCGAGCGCGATCTGCCGGTCGTCTCCCGTCGAAAGCAGGGACTCGGCGGCATTCATCGGCATTCTTTCCCCCTCGTCCGGACGCGAAACGCAGACTGCGGCCCGGTCATGGGGCAATTCTTATTGCTTGCTCCGGGGGCGAGTTGATCTGGATCAACGAAGGGCCGGAAAAGCCGCCGGGGTCACAACGAGCACCTTCTTCAGGCATGTTGCGCAAACTGTTCGAGCAGCTGATACAGTGCCGCATCGGGCGCGCAACCGACTCTCTGACACTCTGGGGTTTTATTCCGCTCGTGAACTCAATCGAAGTGGCACCATGCCGGCACTCGGCTATCGCAACAAATCCACCGCGCACGACCAGCGTACTCAGAGATAACCAGCGAGCAACCTGCGCCTCAATCCGCCGTCGTACTATGGCAATAGCCGTGGGCGGTGTCATCGCGAGCCTGCTGGCGCCGCATGCTGCTGCTGCAGACAACCCCGCCGAGGCGCTGGAAACGCCCGAGGCGGTAGTGGTTATCGGCGTCTCCCCTCTGCCCGGACTGGGGACCCCGGTCCGCGACGTGCCGGCCAACGTCCAGGTCTACACCGGCAAGGATCTCGGCCAGCAGCGCCAGACGAATATCGGCGAATACCTGGAGCAGAATCCCACCAGCGTCACGATCAATTCGGCCCAGGGCAATCCGTTCCAGCCCGATGTCAACTTCCGGGGCTTTACTGCCTCTCCGATACTCGGCACGCCCCAGGGGCTCTCCGTGTTCCAGGACGGGGTGCGCATCAACGAGCCCTTCGGCGACGCGGTGAACTGGGACCTCATCCCGCAATCGGCCATTTCCAGCATCCAGCTCATTCCGGGCTCCAATCCGGCCTTCGGCTTGAATACGCTGGGGGGCGCGCTGGCGATCTACACCAAGAGCGGCAGCTACTATCCCGGCGGAGCCATCGAGGCCTACGCAGGGTCATTCGGCCGCAAGGGTGCCGGGTTCGAGTACGGCGGCAAAAAGGACAAGCTGGACTATTTCTTCACCGGCAACTATGTGGACGATCGCGGCTGGGCCGAGCACAACCCGAGCACGGTCCAGCAGTTCTTCGGCAAGGTGGGCTGGCAGGATGCGAAGACCGATTTCGACGTGAGCCTGACGCTTGCGGACAACACCCTCCAGGGCACCCAGACCCTTCCCCTGTCCTTTTTCGACAACATTCGCCAGGCCTACACATTTCCGGATCAGAACAACAACAAACTCGCCTTCCTCACCGTCAAGGGCAGCCGCTTCCTCACCGATAGCGTCATCCTCGGCGGAAATCTCTATTACCGGAAATACAAGAACGAGAACGTGAGCAGCAACGTCAATGACGATTTCGACCCGGTCACCGACCCGGTGGAGGCCTTCAACGACCGCTCGGTGATCGATCAGGAGAGCTACGGCCTGGGGCTGCAACTGACCGTGCTGGGCGCTCTGGCCCGGCGCGAGAATCGTTTCGCGGTCGGGGCGAGCGGGGATATCGGCAAGGCGCGATTCACCCAGGATTCCCAGGAGGCCGTCTTCACGTCCGACCGGGCAGCGCTCGCCACGTCGGATTTCGTGCAGGACACCGATGCCCGGACCCGCAACGGGTACTACGGCTTGTTCTTCACCGACACGCTCAGCCTGAACAAGGAATGGGCGCTCACCGTCGCCGGCCGATACAACCGCGCGATCGTGAAGATCGAGGATTTGACCGGCGCGGCTCCGCTGTTGAACGGCGAGCACACGTTCTCCCGCTTCAATCCGGCAGTCGGGATCAATTTCACCCCCAGCGAACGCCTGACCGCCTATGCCGCCTACAACGAAGGCATGCGGGCGCCCACGCCGATCGAGCTCGCCTGCGCCGATCCGGCGGCGCCGTGCAAGTTGCCCAACAACTTCCTGGCGGACCCGGCACTCAGGAAGGTCGTGTCCAGGACGGTGGAAACGGGTCTTCGCGGCAAGCTTCCCCGGGACACGCAGTGGAGCGCAGCGATCTACCGGACGGAACTGACCGATGATATTCAGTTCATCAGCTCCGGCGGCGCAGTGAATGCCGGCTTCTTCCAGAATGTCGGCGACACCCGCCGCCAGGGGCTGGAACTCGCCCTGGGCACCCGGTGGAATGCGCTCACGGCCTCGGCCCGCTACAGCTACGTCATTGCCACCTACGAATCCCCTTTCATGGAAAATTCACCCAGCAATTCGACGGCCGATGCCAACGGGGCCATCCAGGTGCAGCCCGGTGACCGGATCCCGGGCATTCCGGAGCACAACCTGAAACTGCGGCTTCAGTACGATTTCGGCAATCGGGCTTCGCTCGGGACGAACGTCATCTACAGCAGCAGCATCTACGCCCGGGGCGACGAGAACAACCAGGACGTGAATGGCCGGATACCGGGCTATGTGGTGGTGAATCTGGATGCTCGAGTCGGGGTCGCCAAGGGCCTGGATCTGTTTGCCCGGGTGGTGAACCTGTTCAACAAGGAGTATTCGAACTTCGGCATCCTCGGCGAGAACTTCTTCACCGGTCCCAACAAGACCTTCGATGGCGCCAACGCGGTCGACGAGCAATTCCGCGGTCCCGGGGTTCCGCGGGGAGCCTGGGTCGGGCTGCGCTATCAGTGGCTGTAGCGATTCCTGGGCGGGGTGCGACGTTCGAGTTTTGCGTTCTTAGCGGCGTACCGGCAGACTCGAAGCGCCAGCCATAGCGCAAGCAGGTGCTGGTGGCTGCTGCGGTCGATGCCGGCAGACAAGAGGCGTTCGTCGAAGGGTTGCCACTTGGCCGCAGGTTGTCTGAAGTATCGTTCACTTGACAACAAATCGATCAAAGCATCGCGCTCCACGGGCGAAAATCGACTTGCCGCTTCCCTGGCAATCGCCAGGAGCTCATCCGATAGTGTGCCGGTAGTTGCGGTATGCAAGCCCATAACAAGAGTCGAGACGCGCATCCACGCGCCTTGGAATGTTGACGCTTCCCCGCTTATATTCCCAAATCGAAACCGAGTCCATATCTTGAAGCGAATGTACTGAACACCTTACGCCTCTCTGGGGGTTTTCCCGACATTTCCGGTCCTGTAGCTGACTGGCGGGAGGGCGGGACCCACATCTCGGGGCTACAGACGAAGAATAGCTCGAAGTTACCGCCAAAGTTACCGCCAGCGATTAGGCG
>Ga0137350_1000040_pt1 | contig 17644 bp, 13 predicted proteins | sample EasRivERMLT660_2_FD_104765 | JGI IMG/M metagenome (GOLD analysis project Ga0137350, IMG submission 104765) | Soil microbial communities from meander-bound floodplain in the East River, Colorado, USA - East River MetaG ERMLT660_2 | ecosystem: Environmental > Terrestrial > Soil > Floodplain ... | reverse complement strand
TGCTCCTACAAGGAAATCATGATCCAGCCGATCGTGCGCAAGGACATGAAGATCGAGTGGCCGCGCATCGAGACCAAGACCCACTGGATCTCGGTCGGGTTCGACGAAGACCTCAACAAGGCGATGGTGAACGCAGTGCGCGAGGCGGTGGATTTCCTCGCAGCCCAGAAAAACGTGCAGCTCACGCGCTACGAGGCCTACTCGCTCGTGTCGATGGTGGGCGATTGCCGCGTCTCGCAGGTGGTGGACGTGCGCAAGGGCGTGCACTGCATGATCCCGAAGTCGGTGTTCACGAAGAAGTAGGTCGAAGGGCGGGGCGGTGCGCCGGTTTCTTGCGCCGCTCGCGCTCTCCGCGGCTCTGGCGGGCCCTTTGTGGGGCGCGCCGGAGCGCCCCGCGGTCCTGCAGGTCGCGGCCACGACGACGGACTTGAAGGCTCTTGTCGAGGAAGTCGGCGGCGATCGCGTCAAAGTCGAGAGCCTCGCCGGCGCGACGCACGACCCGCACGCGATCGAGATCAAGCCCAGCCAGATCGCGCGGCTCAAGCGCTCCGCGCTCCTCGTGCGCATCGGCCTGGATCACGAGCCCTGGCTTGCGCGTGCCGTCGCCACGGCGGGCGAGGCGCGCCTCGCGCCGGGCGGCGCAGGCGATCTCGACGCCTCCAAGACCATCGCGCTCCTGCAGTCCGAGACGCCGCGGCTGCGTACGGACCGCCGCGCTCACGTGCACGCCTTCGGCAATCCGCACTACTGGCTCGATCCGGAAAACGCGCGCGCGATCACCGCGGCGATCCTCGATCGCCTCGCGCGCCTGCGGCCGGAGGAGCGCACCGTGTTCGCCGCCAATCGCGACCGCTTCCTCGCCCGGCTGGACGCGGGTCTTGCGCGCTGGAAGCGCGCGCTCGCGCCCTATCGCGGCGAGCGCGCGGTCGTCGTGCACGAGAGCTGGCCCTATTTTGCGGAGCGCTTCGGCCTTTCGATCGTCGCCGCCATCGAGCCCACGCCCGGCGTGCCGCCCACCCCGGCGACGCTCGCCGGGCTCGCGCAACGTATGAAGGCCTCGGGCGTGCGCCTCATCATCGCCGAGCCTTACTCCGATGCCTCGCTCGTGCGCCAGGTGGCCGGGCGAACCGGCGCGCGCGTGGCCGTCCTCGTCCCGTCGGTCGGCGCCGATCCGGCGGCGGGCGACTATCTGGCGCTCTTCGACCTGAACGTGAAGCGTCTTGCGGCTGCGCTCGCGCCGCAGTGAGACTCCGACGATGATCGAGCTGCTCACGCTTCCCTTTCTCGCCTGTCTCGTGCTCACGCTCATGCACGTGCACCTCGGGCTTCACGTGCTCGCCCGCGGCGTGATTTTCGTCGATCTCGCGCTCGCGCAGGTGGCGGCGCTCGGGCTCACGGTGGCGCTCCTCGCCGGGCATTCCCTGCAGGGCGAAGGCGCGTACGGCTACGCGCTCGCCTTCGCGGTGGGCGGCGCGGTGCTCTTCGCCCTCACGCGCACGCGCGGCGGCGCCGTCCCGCAGGAAGCGGTGATCGGAATCGTGTACGCGGTGTCCGCCGCGCTCGCGGTGATCGTCCTCGACCGCGCCCCCCAGGGCGGCGAGCACATCAAGCAACTCCTCGTCGGCTCGATTCTTACCGTGTCGGCACGCGATGTCGCCGCGCTCGCGGTGCTGTACGCGGCGATCGGCGTCGCGCACTGGGCGCTGCGACGGCCCCTGCTCGAAGTCTCGCTCGACCCCGAAGGCGCGGCGCGCGCCGGGCGCGTGCTCGTTTTCTGGGATATTTTTTTCTACGCGAGCTTCGCGCTCGTCGTGACCTCGTCGGTGCGCGTGGCGGGTGTGCTCCTGGTGTTTGCCTATCTCGTCGTCCCCGCCGCGATCGCCTCGCTTTTCGTACGCTCGGTGCGCGCGCGGCTTGCGCTCGGCTGGGCCCTGGGCGCGGCGGTCAGCGCCGCGGGGCTGTGGGCGTCGTGGGCCTGGGATTTCCCGACCGGTGCGACGCTGGTGAGCGCCTTCGGCGCGGCAATCGCGCTCGCGGCGGCCGGAATCGGCGCGATGCGCGCGGCGAACGCGATCCGCGCAGGAGGCCTTGCGGCGCTGCGGCCCGCGGCGGCGGCGCTCGGCGGCCTTCTTGCGCTCGCCGGCGCGCTGCTCCTCGCTTTGCCCGGGATGGACCATCCGTGGCTGGACGCGGTCGAGAGCGCTGCGCCGCAGGTGCGGCAAGCGTTCCTCGACGATGACGAGATCGAGACGCTGCGCGACACCGAGGACAGCCTCGCGCGCGGACAGACGGACCTCGACCGCCTGCGGCGCATGGAGCAGGACGTGCGCTGGGGCACGCTCGCGATGGACGCCGAGCGCGAGGAGCGGCTGCGGCAGTTCATCGCCGGGCGCGCGGAGCTCGTCGCGGGCGATCAGCTGGTGCTGCGCACGCTGCGCGACACGGCGCGCGGGCGCCAGCGCTTTCCGCTTGGGCTGCTGCTCGCGATCGGCGGCGGCGCGCTCGCCTTTTTCTTCGGCCGGCGCGTGCCGGATCGGACCTTGCCCAAGCGGAACGTTTGAGGCTCCAGGCGCCCGGGCCGAAGGAACCGGGTATTCGAGGTCGACCAAGAGCGTATTGCCTTAAGCGGGGGCATGTCGCCCTGCGCCGGGGAGATCACCCTACAATGGACCCAAAGGAGCAAATGCAATGATTCAACTTGGGTCCTTCGACGCCGACGTGCCCGAAGCGGCATGCAAAGCATACGAGAAGCAAGTCTTCGAAATCACGCGTGTCCCCGTCGCCGAGATCCTGGAAGGAAGTGACAAGCTCAGGTTCAAGCCCTGCGTGCCGGACGCGGCGCAATCGATGACGGTGGCGGACGTTCAGCAGGGACTCAAGTCCTCCGGCTTCTTCCCCGGCGGAAAAGTCGATGGCATCTGCGGCTACCGCACCCTCTCGGCGATGCGGCTCTTCCAGGAGTATGTGCGCTCATACGAGAAGCTTTCCTGCCTTCCCGACGGTCGCTTCGGCCCCGCCTCGCAGCGGCATCTCAAGCGATGGATGGACAATCGCACTACCACCGAATGGGCACCGACGATCGCGCGCTGGCAGGCCGGCGCGTTAGGGCAGGCGGAATACACGGACTGGCTTTCGCTGCTGGAAAAGGTCAAGGGAAAATACACCGCCGATCCGAATCGCATGCTGCAACTGGCGGGCGCCTTCGGCGGTGCGACCGACACGCGAAGCGTCGCGCGGTGGGACTTTACCCCTGGTGGGAACATTCACCTGGTCGGCATACGTCGCAATGAAATGAGCGGCAAGTTTGACGATGTCTTCGTGCTGCTGATCAAGGGACTCGTCTTCAAGTTTCAAGGATCGACTGAACCCGGCGCCTCCGGCAATGCGTCGGGCGTCCCGTTCCTCGTCCAAGGCCAGCACGATTATCACTTCGGCTGGCACAAGAAGGAGTACCTCGCCCTTCGGCCGCAGCACCTGGACAAAGGGGTCCTGGTGGTCCGCTCCAAAGGCGACATGCGCCTCGACGATGCGGATCTCAATAACGGATTGGAGGCCAACGCCTCCATCAACATCCATTGGGGCGGCAAGGGGATGAAGTTCGACGTCAAGACCTGGTCGGAAGGGTGCCAGGTCGTCAACGGCACCCTGTACCTCAATGAGAAGAACGAGTTGATCGACTGCTCGGCATTCGCCGCCGCCAACAACGCAGAGGTGGCAGGCAATCCGTCGAAAACTCGTGGCGCTTACAACGTATTGCTCGACCTGGTGACGGCGCTCTCGAGCGACCTGCCGAGCAATTCCGTGAAGTACACGTTGCTGACCGAGGAAGATCTGGATTTGGGCCCTGCGCTCAGGCAGGGGCTCGCGGACGCGCGCGCCAAGGTACGGCAGCTGCTGAGCTGACCGATTCGCGCGGGGGCCTGGCCGGCCTGCGCGGATGCAGACGACGGGCGCGGCAAGTCAGGCGTCAGGAAACCGCGCCGTCCGGCTTTCGCCGCAGCACCTTTCCCGGCATCGCGCCGGTGTGCGTTGCGGAATCGACGACGACCTCGCCGTTCACGATCACGGTGGTTCGCTTGCCGGTCGGGTACTGGTGCGGTTTTTCGTAGGTCGCCCGGTCCAGAAAATCGGCCGGATCGAAGATCGTGATGTCGGCGCGCAGGCCTTCGCGCAGCGCCCCGCGGTTGGCGAGCTTGAGAGCCTTCGCAGTGGCGCCCGTCATCTTGTGGATCGCGAGTTCGAGCGGAATGATTTTTTCATCGTGCGCGTAGCGCCCGAGCACGCGCGGGAATGTCCCGTAGAAGCGCGGGTGGGGCATGCCCTGGCTGGTGACGCCCTCGGTCGCGACACAGTTGCCGTCGGAGCCTACGAGCGCCTTGGGCGAGCGGATCAGCTCGCGCACGTCGTCCTCGGAGATCGAGGTGACGAGCACCCGGGTCGCGCCCTGGTCTTCGATCAGATAATCGCAGAGCGCATCCACGGGGTCTTTGCCGCGCTCGGCGGCGAGTTGCGCTATGGTGCGGCCGGCGAACTGTGGGAGATTCGGCGTGATCGAAATGCGCACCGCATCCCAGGATTCGATCCGCCCCCAGTTATTGAGGCCGTGCGCAGCGACGTCCTCGCGGATGCGCCTGCGCGTCTCGGGCAGTTTCAGGCGCTCGAGCATCGCTTCCACCCCGCCCGCCTGCACCCACTGCGGCAGGATGTTTTTCAGGGGATTGCTTCCCGCTGTATACGGATAGGCGTCGCAGTCGATCTCCACCCCCCGGGCGCGCGCAGCCTCCAGCATCGCAAGCGCCTTCGACACCTTGCCCCAGTTGTCCGTGCCCGAGCACTTGAAGTGCACGACCTGCACGTGGATGCCGCAGGTCTCGCCCACCTCGATCGCTTCCCCGAGCGCCTCGAGCACGCCGTTCGACTCGTCGCGCAGATGCGTGAAGTAGAGCGCCTTGTGGCGCGCGAGCACGCGGCCGAGCGCAAGCATCTCGTCGCGCTCCGCGTATGAGCCGGGCGCCGTGAAGAGCCCGCTCGACATGCCCAAGGCGCCCGCGCGCAGGCCCTCCTCGAGCAGCGCGCTCATGCGATCGAGCTCCGCCGCGGCGGGCGCGCGATCTTCCATCCCCATCACCATGAGCCGCAGCGTGTTGTGTCCGACCAGCATCCCCGCGTTGACCGAGACGGCCGGAAAAGTCTCGAGATACTCCGGAAAGCTCAGCTCGCGGAACGGCAGCCACGGCGCGCTCGGGCTCAGGTAGTCCTTGAGCAGCTGCACCTTCCCCGGAAGACAAGGCGCCACCGAAAATCCGCAGTGACCGATGATTTCGGTAGTGACGCCCTGGCGAACCTTGCTCTCGGCGCGCGGATTGATCGGCAGAGTGAAATCCGAGTGGGTCTTGATGTCGATGAAGCCCGGCGCGACGGCAAGGCCTTCGGCGTCGATCGCGCGCGATGCATCGCCGGAAAGCGCGGGCGCGACGGCCGCAATCAGGCCGCCGCGGAGCGCGACATCGGCGCGCTCGCCTGGTCGGCCGCTGCCGTCGAAGACCGTGCCGCCGCGGATCAGGATATCGTAGCGCATCGAAATTTCAGGTAAGCGGCTATCTCAAGCCCGGCGAACGAGGCCCCGCGCTGCCATGGTCGCGGCCTTGGCCATCGCGGCAGCGACCCGCGTGAGCGGGCGCAGCGCCCGGACGCGTTCTACGCGACGACATGGTGCGAGGCCGTCGGCTGGGTGAGCGCCTGAGGGCCGGCCTCGGCGGATCGCCCTCCCCCGTGCCGGCCAACTCCTTTCAAGTTTCCCGAAGCGCGCAGCTATGCTTTGGCTTCAGCGGCGATAAGACGGTCAAAAAAACCGATGCGATTGCCGTCGAGCAAGCGCCGGAACTCCTCGCACTTGGATTTGTGCACGCTCTGTGCGGTGTCGATTTCGCGCTTGAAGTCTTCGGTCTGGCTCAAGGCCGAGATCTTCTTCACTCTCTCGCCGGTAGTGGTGTGCGGCTGCAGGCAATCGCGATCATAGCTCTTGAGCAGCAAGTCAAGCGCGGTCTCGATATTCACGGTCCGGTCGCACAGGTCGAAGGAAAGATGCAAGGAGTAATCATCGACGGTTTCGCACCGATGCGGAGTGCCGCTGCGCAGGAACAGCGCGTCACCAGTCCGCATCACCACCTCGGCCTCGAGCGGCCCCAGCTCCGGCTCCGGCAACTCGACGATGTTGATCCGCCGGGGCGCCTGGCGCCGATAAATTCGCCACTTCTTGGCTCCGGCGAGATGAATCGCGACGACATCGTCCGTATCGAGATGGCCGCGATATGCCTCGTTGCCCCGCTGGGAAAAGAACACGACCGCGTTGCTGAAAGTGCACGAGTGTGCCCGGTCGAGAGTGGCCGCCAGTAGGTTCACTTGCGGCTCGAGAATGTCGATACCCTCCAGCAGGCATGCAGCGCCGTCCACAAGATGCTGTTGTATCGCGCGAAGGTTGACGAATTCGATCTGGCGGCGCTGCACGACTTTGAAGCAGCGCGCAGGACGCAAATCGACTGTTTGGCCGCGATCGACGATCTGCAGGTAGTCCAGGTTGAGAAAGGGGTTGTTGAGATGCTTGCGCAGGTCCTCGAGCCGGAAGATCGTCTGGTCTTGTATGAGTCCGGGTTGGTGAAGAAAGCTGCGCTCAGGGGGAAGCGCCAGGGCCTGTTTGAAAAGGAAATCCCGGACTTGCCGCAACTGCGTAGGGAGCTCGCTCATCTCGCCGCCTTCACAACTTGCCGCGCTGCAGACCCAGAATGATCGGGTAGGCGAAGGCGATTCTACGTCACGCCTGCGCGCATGACTACTGAGCCGCAACCGGGTCGTATCGGAACGGCCCTGGGGATTTACAATAGCAGGCAGTCAGGAGGAAATCACATGTCCGCGTCGCCGCGGGAAATCGTGCGCAACAACGTGAAAGAGAAGCTCGCGCGCGGCGAGATCGTCTCTTCGATGACCGTGCGTCTGGTGCGCTCAATCGAGATCGCGCGAATCGCGAAGACCGCCGGCTTCGATTCGATCTACGTGGACGTCGAGCATTCGAGCCTGTCGCTGGAAACGACGAGCCAGATCTGCATCGCGGCGTTCGAGATCGGCATCGCCCCCTTCGTGCGGGTGCCGAGCACCCGGCCCGAGCACGTCTCGCGGGCGCTCGACGGCGGCGCGCTCGGCGTGATCGCGCCGCACATCCGCTCGGCGGAGGAGGCGCGCGAAGTCGTCGCCTCGGCGAAATATCCCCCCTTCGGCGAGCGCTCCATGGGAGGCGGACTGCCGCACCTGCACTACCGATCGTTTCCGGCCGCCGAGGCGAACGCTGCGATGAACGAAGCCACGATGGTTGTCGTGCAGTTCGAGACCGCCGACGCTATCGAAAGAGCGGACGAGATCGCCGCCGTCGAAGGCGTGGACATGGTGCTGATGGGCACCAACGACCTCCTCGCCGACATGGGCCTGCCGGGACAATACGAGCACGAGCGCGTGCGCGAAGCCTATGCGCGCACGATCGCCGCCTGCCACAAGCACGGCAAGCACGTCGGCGTGGGGGGTCTTGCCACGCGCCCCAAGCTCGCCGTCGAGTTCGTGAAAATGGGCGCGCGCTACGTATCGACCGGCACCGATCTTGCCTTCCTGCTGGCCGAGTCCACCGCGCGCGCGAAGCAGGTGCACGAGATCGCGCTGCGATGAACGAACGCGTATTCGTCGAGCACGACGAAGCCGACGCCTTCGCGAGGGCGCTGCTCGCCGCGCACGGAGTGCCGAAAAAGGACGCCGCGACCGTCGCCGCCTGCCTGGTGCGCGCCGACCTGCGCGGCGTGGACACTCACGGCCTGGTGCGCCTCCCGGGATATCTCGAGCGCGTGCGCCGCGGCCTCATCAATCCCAAGCCGAAGCTTTTCCCGAAACGGGTGGCGCCCGCGGCGGCGGCGCTCGACGGCCAGAACGGCTTCGGGTTCGTGATCGGCACGCGCGCCATGGCCGAGGCGATCGCATTGGCGCGCAAATCCGGTATCGGGATCGTTTCTGCAAGGAGAAGCACCCACTTCGGCATGGCGGCGTCTTACGTGCTGCAGGCCCTGGACGCGGGCTTCGTTGCGCTCGTTTTCACCAACGCCTCGCGCGCCATGCCTCCCTGGGGCGGGCGCGAGGCCCTGCTCGGCACGAGCCCGCTTGCGGCGGGGGCACCGGGCGGAAAGCTCGGCCCGTTCCTTCTCGACATGTCGCCCGCGGTCGCCGCGCGCGGCAAGATCCGGCTCGCCGGGAAGCGCGGCGAAAAGATTCCGCTCGGTTACGCGCTGGACGCGCAGGGCCGGCCGACCACCGACCCCGCCGAGGCCTTGAAGGGCGTCGTGCTGCCGATCGGCGCGTACAAGGGTTCGGGTCTTTCCATGCTCATGGACATTTTCGGCGGCGTACTGTCGGGCGCGGCGTACGCGGGCGAGGTCGCCGACCAGTACAAGGTGTTCGACCGGCCGCAGAACGTGGGACACTTCTTCCTCGCGATGAGACCGGACCTGTTCGTATCGAAGAAGGACTACCGCTTGCGCATGGATACGCTCATCGAGCGCGTGCGCGCCTGCCCCAGGGCCGACGGCTTCGACGAGGTCCTGATCCCGGGGGAGCCCGAGTCGCGGGAGGAGGAAAAGCGCGCGAGGAGCGGCATTCCCTACGGCGCGGGCGAGATCGATGCGCTTCAGGCCGAAGCCGCGCGCGCCGGTATTGCGAAGCTCGATGTTTCGGCCCAGCCCCTGGATTCCTGAGGACCCGACATGAAAAGAATCGCGATCGCCGCGCTGCTCGCCGCTGCAACGGCCGCGAACGCGCTCGCACAAGCATTCCCCGCGAAACCGGTGCGCATCGTCGTCGCCTTCCCGGCGGGCGGGGGCGTGGACATCGTCGCGCGCCTTCTCGCTCCGAAACTCACCGAAGCCTGGGGCCAGCAGGTGATCGTGGACAACCGCGCCGGAGCGAGCGGCGTGATCGGCACCGAATTCGCCGCGCGCTCGGCGCCCGACGGCTACACCCTGTTCATGGGTACGCTCGGCAACCTCGCGGTCAACCCGCACCTGATCGCCAAGATGCCCGTCGACCCTTTGCGCGATTTCGCGCCGGTCACGCAGGTCGTCGCCGTGCATTTCGTGCTCGTTGCGCATCCCTCGCTGCCCGCCCGCAACGTCGCCGAGCTGATCGCGCTCGCAAGATCGCGCCCCGGACAGATCAATTATTCCTCCTCGGGGCCGGGCGGCGCGCCGCATCTCGCGGGCGAACTCTTCAAGAGCATGGCGAAGGTGAACCTCGTTCACGTTCCGTACAAGGGCAGCGCGCCGAGCTTCCAGGATTTGCTCGGAGGGCAGGTGTCCGTCACCTTCGACAGTCTGGTGCAGGCGCTGCCTTATGTGCGCGACAAGCGGCTCAACGCGCTCGCGGTGCTCGGCGCCGCGCGCTCGCCGCTCCTTCCCGAAGTGCCGACCGTCGCCGAATCGCTTCCCGGTTACGAGCTCACCAACTGGTTTGGCCTGGTCGCTCCGGCGGCGGTGCCTCGCACGGTCATCGGGAAAATCCACGCCGACGTGACCCGCGTGCTGCAGGACACCGGGGTGTCGGAAAGACTTTCCGCGATGGGTGCCACCGCGATCGGCAACACCCCCGAGCAGTTCGGCGCCGCGATGCGCGCCGACTCCGAGAAATGGGGCAGGTTGATCCGGGAAGCCGACATCCGGGCGGAGTGAAAATGGAAGCGATCAAGCTGGACGACTACGAGATCGACGTCCTGATCCAGGGCTTTCCCGGCAGGATGGTGTGCCACGGGGGACTGGGCTGGAGCACCATTGCTCTCATCCGCGGTCAGGGGCATGTCGCGCTGGTGGACGTCGGCAGCTTCAACATGAGGAAGGGCCTGATCGCACAGCTCGCGAAGCGCGGCCTGGAGCCCGCCGACGTGACCGAGGTCATCCTCACGCATTCGCATTACGATCATTCGCTCAACTGGATCCTGTTCCGCCAGGCGCGAATCATCATCGGAGCAAGAGAGCTCGCCTGGTCGATGGCCGAGCCCTGGGGCGAGACGCCGGTGCCCGAGCTCTACATGCGCGAGCTGGAAAACTGGCCCTCGCTGCACCCGGTCGCGGCCGGGCAGGAATGCATGCCGGGGCTGACGGCGCACGCTGCGCCGGGACACACTCCGGGGCACCTCGTCTTCGTCCTCGAGGGAAAGGAGCGCGACGCAATCTTCACCGGCGACGCGGCGAAGAACCGCGCGGAGCTGCTCTCGCGCAAGGGCGAAGCCACCTACGACGCGGCGCTCAGCGCGGCGTCGATCGAGAGGATCTGGCACCTGTGGCGAAAACGGCCGGGAAGCGTTCTCGTCCCCGGCCACGACCTGCCGATGACGCAGAAAAACGGGCACATCGAGTACATCGGCGAGCGCGAGGCCGCGCTCAAGGCGTGGTTCGGTGAAGACATCGAGACGACCACGCTGATCGAACTGAAAGCGTAAGAATGCGAAAGTGCCTAACGCAAGGAGGAGAGATGCTAAAACTGAAGACCATTGGATCCGCGGCGCTCGCACTGTTGCTCGCGCTCTCGGCGAGCGCGCTGCATACGAACGCAGCCGCACAGGCTTACCCGAGCAAGCCGGTGCGGCTCGTCATCCCATTCCCGCCGGGCGGCAGCAACGACGTCGTCGGCCGCATGATCGCCTTCCAGCTTTCCGAGCCGATCGGGAAGCAGGTCGTCGTGGACAACCAGGGAGGCGCGGGCGGGATCATCGGCACGGAAGCGGTGGCGAGATCGGCGCCCGACGGGCACACGCTGCTCCTCATCTCGGTCGCCCATGCATTCGGCGCCTCGATGTACAAGCTGCCCTACGATCCCATCAAAGCCTTTGCTCCGGTCGCGCTGCTCGGCACGGGGCCCGTGGTGCTCGCCGTCAACTCCAAGCTCCCGGTCAACTCTTTGAAGGACCTGATTGCCCTCGCCAGGGAAAAACCCGGGCAGCTGAACTACGCCTCGGCAGGCGTCGGCAGCTTCCAGCATCTGGCGAGTTCGCTGTTCAAGCTGCAATCGGGCCTGGACATCGTGCACATCCCCTTCAAGGGCGGCGGGCCGGCGATGGCGGATGTGATCGCCGGCAACACCCAGATCGCGATCGGCTCGCTCATCCAGACGCTGCCCCACATCCGCTCGGGACGCTTGAAGCCGCTGGGCGTCGGCAGCGCGAAGCGCGTCCCCGTCCTGCCCGATTTGCCGACGATCTCGGAGGCGGGCGTGCCCGGCTACGAAGCCACCAACTGGTGGGGCATGGTCGCGCCGGCCGGCACGCCGCGACCGGTCATCGAACGGCTGCACAAGGAGCTCTCGGTGATCCTCGCCTCGGCCGAAACGAAGAAGCGCTTCGAGACCGAGGGCGGGGAAGCCGCGCAGATGAGCTCGGAGGAATTCGGCCGCTTCATCGCGGACGAGACGGTGAAGTGGGCGAAGGTGGTCAAGGAAGCCGGCATCAAGCCCGAGTAGGAAGACTGTCCAGGGAACCTCTGAACAACCTCCGTTTCGTCCATTATTCAGAGCTTCCCTAGAACGAGCGCCCGATTTGCAGATAGCCGACCGTCCTTCCGGGCGCTTCGAACCCTTTTGCGACGCCCGCCCGGAGTTGTACGCCGAACAGATAACCCAGGCGCACTTCCGACAGGAGCTCCACGCCCGCGCTCTTGAAGTAGCGCTGCGAGGCGCCGCTCTCCCAGGCGGCGCCCGCATCGAAGAAGACGCTCATCGAGAGCCGGTTCAGGCCTGCCGGTGGCACCATGAAGTGCCGGTCGATGTCCGAGATCGGGGTGCGCCACTCGATCGTCCCGAGGCGGCTTCGATGGCCGGTGAGCGCCGGCTCGCCGCTGCGGTAGCCGCGCAGCGGAAATTCCCGCTGATTGAGCACGGGCAGCGCGAAGGTTTCCTCGGAAAAGCTGCCGCCCAGCTGAACCGGCTCGGCTTCGGGCTGCGCGTAGGTCTCGTTCCAGCGCAGCGCAACCACCGACGCGTAGACCGGCAGATACACGCGCCAGTCCGCCCGATAGAAATTGCCTGAATAAGCGCCGCGCAGGCGATTTGAAGTCTCGGCGAAGAGCTGCAGCTGCTGCCCCTGGCTCGGCCCCTCGGACAATAACTGGATGCGGCGCGTATCGACTCCGGCGACGAGCCCGAGCACCCGCTCGTCGCGCGGAGTGGACGTGCCCGCAGCGAGGTCGTGCAGGACTTCCCGGTCGAGCGCGCCGCCCCCTCCCCAATAGATGCGGGTGCTGTAGGAAAGATGGCGCCACAGTGACACCCACTGCGCCGTCTCGTTGATGGTGTAGGCGTCGATCTGCGCACCGGAAAATTTCCGGTCGTCGGCCGTGCTCGCCTTGACCGTCATCCACCGGTTCAGCAGCAGTTGGTGCCGGTTGTCGTAGACGTAGGCGGCGCTCCCCAGCCCCTGCTGCTGCGTGAATTCGTACAGGGGCGTAAGCGTGTACTGGTGCAGTCCCAGCGCGTCCTGGCCGAAGGTTTGCACGCCGAGCGCGATCGCCCCGTCGGCCACGTAGGCTGCCGGAAACCACGAACGCGGCAGGAGGGACGACCAGGGCTCGTAAGGCCGGTCGGAGCCGGACGGGCGATCGTCGCGCTGGCCTTGCGGCGCGGACGGGGATGCGGGCTCGGCGGCCACGACCGCCTCGCGGCGCTCCAGCGGCGCCTCGGGCAGGCGATGCAGCCGCAGCACGTCGCCGTCCGCCTCGATGGTCGTCACCAGCATCTCCCCGGCGACCGGCGCGCTGATCTCGCGAACGCCGCCGAGCGCGTCGGTCCAGCGCGCGAGCCGGCGCTCGCTGCGCCGCCACGACCAGACGTTGTCCACATTGCCGTAGCTGGCCACGAAGTAGAGTTCGTCGGCGGAATCGCCGAACCTCGGGGAATGCTTCACCGCCCGGTCGACAAGCAGCACCTGGGCCTTGCCGCCGGCGATTTCGACGAGCGACCAGCGCCCGTCGCGCAAGCTCGTCACGACCGCCGCGTCGCCCCGGGCGGCGAGCCCGGTGAGCGCCTCCCCCGGCGCGGTGCGATAGAGCGAGCGCTCCACGGCGCCCTCGCGATTCACGACGACGACTTCCGCCTCGCCCTCGACGACGCGAATCGAGACGATGCGGCCGTCATCCAGCGGCGCGGCGAAACGGAACCGGCCGCAATCGGTCAGCCGGTCCAGATCGCCTTCCCGGCCGAGCCGATACAGGTCGTAGTAGTAGTTGTAGTTCCTGCAGATCTCGAGCTTGGACAGCAGCACTTCGCCGCGCGGCGAGGCGGAGAGCCGGGTCGAGGACTCCACGCTGCGGACCGATTCAGGCTCCAAGCCCTTCGCCTGCCGCACGAGTTCCGGCAGCGTGATTCCGTCGCCCCGCACATACCAGCGCTCCCCCTCGCGCGTGAGCAAGGGGCTCGTGAGCGACCATGCCCGCGCGATGATCTTGCCGCCTTCATCGGGCCGCACTCCGGCCTCTGCGGGCCTCGCCGCGAAGCGCGCGCGCAGCCAGTCGTGATACTCGAGCCACAACGCGTCCATCGGCTTGCCCGTCACCTCTACCGGATTGCTGTGGACCCTGAACGGGATCAGGTTGTCGCTGTAGTTCTCCACGTAGTCGAGGATCGCTCCGGGCCCGTAGCGCTCGCCCAGGAACAGGAAGAAATAGCTGCCGTACAGATAATCCCGGTTGTGCGGAAAGCCGCGCCCTCCCGCGTTGACTTCGCGCAGCGAGCGCAGCCCCCGGCCCACTTCCGCGCGCATCATGCCCTCGAAATGGCTCTGTCCCAGGCGTCCGAAACCCTGGTTCCGGTCCGATTCCGAGTAGACCGCGAGACCTTCGAGAAGCCAGCGCGGCTCCAGCAGATTCGGAAACACCCAGAGAATGCGGCCGAAGATCCGCCGCAACGCGAGCGGCGCGTGCGTTGCCTTGTCCAGGTGGACGACGTGGGTGAATTCGTGCGTCAGCACCAGTTCCAGCCACTCCCGGTTCTGCAGCAGCTCGCCTTCGTCGGGCGGCGAGAGCACGATGCCCATGAAGTTGAAGGGCAGCGGCGAGGCGAGGCCGTTGGAGAGATCGAGCGAATCGACCACCACGATTTGCGTGCGCGACTCGGGCTTCCACTTCAGCCAGCCGGTGATCCGCGGATACACCGACTCGGCAACGCTCGCGACGAGCTCGCCTTGAGCGCGGGTGTGCTCGGCGAAATGCACCGAAAAATGCGCGGTGTCGAGCGTGCGCCAGCGAAGCGAGGGGTCCACGAATTGCGCCTCGGCCCTGAGCCCCCACGCAAGCAGGACCGCTGCCCCGGCGTGCAAGAAAAGTTTCATGTCTCTCGTAACGCGCCGCGCGGCGGCTCGCACCGGGCGTTCGCGCGGATGCCGGATCGAGGGCGCCCCGCGCGGGTTTTTCGCCGGGAAGCGGGTCAGCCCCGGGTCCTGAACCACATCCTCTGAAACACGCCGTCCCTCGCGACGAGCAGGTGCTGCAGCGCCGCCCCGAAATGGACGAGCACGAGGACGATCAGGACCAGCACGTTGACGTAGTGAACGACGCTCAGAAATTCCTTCGCCGCCGGCACGTCCCAGCCGCCGAAGGGCAGCGTGGCGCCGAAATATTTGATCGGATACTTGCTGAAAGAGGATCCGAGCACGCCGGTGACGGGCTGGATCACCAGGCAGGCGTAGAGCGCGGTGTGGTTGAGGCGCGAGGCGAGCACCTGCCAGCGCGGCAGCGTCGCAGGCAGCGGCGGCGCCGGATGAGCGATGCGCCAGGCGATGCGCGCGAAAATGATCAGGCCCAAGGTGATGCCGATCGACTTGTGCAGGTTGTACATGTCCGCCCTGAATGCGCCGACCCCCTTGGGCAGGCTGATCATCCAGAAACCGAGCCCGATCATTGCGACCGCGGCCGCGGCGACGATCCAGTGCAGCGCCACGGCGGTCGCGGTATATCTCCGGGGAGACCCCGCGCGCTCCGCGCCGCCCGGCGCGAGCGGCAGATTGCCGTTCGAGGCGAGCAAACCGGGTTCGATGGGAGAGGACATGTGAGCAAGGGCGATTGTCTTGGACGCCCCGAAGTATAACGCGCCCACCGCGTGATCTATCGCGCGGCGCCGGCCTTGCGGAGCAGCCGCTCCGTTTCCTTGTGTCCGCCCTCGATCGCCATCGCGAGCGCGGTCTTGCCGCGGTTGTCGCGCGCGCCCGCATCGGCGCCGCGCTCGAGCAGCAGCTGCACCGTCCCCGTGTGGCCGTAGGCTGCCGCCCACATCAATGCGGTGAGATCGTTGTGATACGCGGCGCGGGAGATCTCGCCGTCGGCGAGGAGCAGTTCGACCACCCCGGTGTGCCCGAGACCGGCGGCATAGACCATGGCCGTTTTTCCGATCCGGTCCGCCGGCGCGCGTTCCGCGCCTTTCTTCAGCAGCATTTTCACGAGCTCCGCGTTGCCCGAGAAACTCGCCGCCATCAGCGGAGTCACGCCTGAAAGGTTCGCAAGATTCACGTTGGCGCCTCTTTCGACGGCGAGCCGCGCCATGTCCTTATGGCCGTTCTTCAGAGCGATCAGGAGCGGCGTGTCGCCCAGGCGGTTGCGCGAATTCACCGCCGCACCGCCGTCCAGCAGACGCGTCAACCCGGCGAGGTCGCCTTGCCGCGCCGCAACAAGAAGCCGGGCATTGGGCGCAAGGTCCTGGGCACCGGCCGGGACGCTTGCAAGCAGCGCGAGCGACAGGATCCATTTGCGCGTCGCAGCCATTTCCCGGGATTTTACGTCGAATGCGTTCGTCATAATTGCCGTCTTGCCTGATCGCAGCATTGTTTCTATAGTAAGCGGCAATCGACAACAGCACTCGACAAAAGGGGATTCCATGCGTACCACGCACAGCATCTTTCTCCGTTTCTTCATTGCCGCCGGCCTCGGTTCGCTTGTTTTGACCGGGGTTCAGGCGCAGGAGGTCAAGGGCGGCGCCACCACCACCGCAGCGCCGATGTCCTCGTCGCTCGTGCCGGTGACCCAGGCGATGCTCGATGCCGCCGCCGGCGACGGCGCGAATCATCTGCATTCGAACAGCAACTACGAGCAGACCCGCTACTACCCCGCGGCGCAGATCGACGCGGGCAACGTGGACAAGCTCAAGGCCGTGTTCACGTTCCAGACCGCGGTGCTCGAGTCGATGGAAACCTCGCCGCTGGTGGTAAACGGCGTGATGTTCCTCACCACTTCGTTCAACCACGTGTACGCGATCGACGCGGCGACCGGACGCGAATTCTGGCACTACAAGCACAAGATGGGGCCGATCACCACCTTCTGCTGCGGCCCCAACAACCGCGGCGTGGCCGCGTACGAGGGCATGCTCTACATGGGCACGCTCGACGCCAAGCTCGTGGCGCTCGAGGCCAAGACCGGCAAGGTCGCCTGGGAAGTCCAGATCGCCGATCCGGACAAGGGCTACTCCGAGACCATGGCGCCGACCGTGGTGGAGGGCAAGGTGCTGATCGGCACCAACGGCGGCGAGTACGGCATCCGCGGTTTTGTGAAGGCCTTCGACGCCAAGACCGGCAAGCTCCTGTGGACGTTCTACACGATCCCCGAGAAGGGCCATGAGGGCGTATGGGCGGAGAACGACGCCACCGGCCGCAACATGAAGCGGGACATTGCGGCGGAGAAAAAGCAGCTCGCGGGCAAGGGCGGCGCCTTCTACCAGACGCTGGGCGGCGGCGTATGGATGACGCCCGCGGTCGACCGCAAGACCAAGACGGTGTTTTTCGTCGTCGGCAATCCCTCGCCCGACCTGTACGGCGCGGAGCGCCCCGGGGACAACCTGTACACCGACGCGATGGTCGCAATCGATCTGAACTCGGGCAAGTACAAGTGGCACTTCCAGTACATCGCGCACGACGTGTGGGACCTCGACGCCGTCAGCCCGCCGATCCTGACGCAGGCCAAGGACAAGGACGGCAAGATGGTCGACGTCGTGATCCACGGCGGAAAGACCGGCCACATCTACGTGCACGAGCGCGGCACGGGCAAGCTGATCCGCTTTTCGGAGGCGATGATCCCGCAGGAAAACATGTGGGTGCTGCCGACCGCGAAGGGCGCGCGCATGCTGCCGGGCGCGAACGGCGGGGTCGAGTGGTCGCCGATGGCCATCAATCCGAAGACGCGCCTCGCCTACGCGCTCAACCTGCACCAGCCGATGACCTATCACGTCGAGGCCGCGGCCTATCCGGGCGGAAGCAAGCTCTGGCTCGGCGGCGCATTCAAGGCCATAGCGAACGAGAAGCAGTGGGGGCGGCTCTCGGCGGTCAACATCGATACCGGCAAGGTCGCGTGGAAGTACGACACCGAGCAGCCCCTGATCGGCGGCGCGCTCGCCACCGCCGGGGGTCTGGTGTTCTTCGGCGAGGGCAACGGATTCTTCAAGGCGCTGGACGCGCAGAGCGGAAAACTGCTGTGGCAATATCAGGCCGGAGCCGGGGTCAACGCGCCGCCGGTGTCCTACGCGGTGAAGGGCAAACAGTACGTCGCCGTTGCCGCGGGCGGCAACACGCAGATCGACTTCAAGCGCGGCAACAGCG
>Ga0137350_1000039_pt1 | contig 17853 bp, 19 predicted proteins | sample EasRivERMLT660_2_FD_104765 | JGI IMG/M metagenome (GOLD analysis project Ga0137350, IMG submission 104765) | Soil microbial communities from meander-bound floodplain in the East River, Colorado, USA - East River MetaG ERMLT660_2 | ecosystem: Environmental > Terrestrial > Soil > Floodplain ... | reverse complement strand
GCGGCCCAGCTTCTTCATGTTCAGCCTGTACTCGCAATTCGCTGGTTTGCGCTACGTCGGAGTTCTGCTCAAGCCCGATTTCGCATTTGATCCCGAGGCCGTTCTGCAAGCGCTGGCCGAACACCGCCCTGCGGTGGTCTTCATCAGCTATCCGAACAACCCGACCGGCAACCTGTTTTCCGAGGACGCGATTGCCAGGATCATCACGGCGGCGCCGGGGCTGGTCGTGATCGACGAGGCTTATCACGCTTTTGCGCGCAAGACTTTCATGACGCGGCTCGCGGAGTTTCCGAACCTGGTGGTCATGCGCACCCTGTCCAAGCTCGGACTGGCCGGGATACGGCTCGGCTATGCCGTCGCGCGGCCGGAGTGGATCCACGAATTCAACAAGGTGAGGTCTCCCTACAACGTCAATGTCCTGACGCAGATCGTGGCCGAGCGCATGCTCGCGCACTACGACGTGCTCGATGCGCAGGCGCGCACCATCAACGCTGAGCGCGAGCGGCTTTTCGGCGAGCTGCACAAGCTGCCCGGTGCCACGGCTTTCCCCAGCGACGCGAACTTTATCCTTGTGCGTGTACCCGATGCCGCGCGCGTCTTCGAGGGAATGAAGCGCCGCGGCGTGCTCATCAAGAGCCTGCACGGCAGCGCGCCGCTGATCGAGCAATGCGTGCGGCTGACCATCGGTACGCCGGAGGAGAACCGGCGCTGCCTCGCCGCGTTTGCGGAAGCGCTCGCCGAGGGCTGATTTCGTGTAGGCTATCGCGCTGAAGCTCACCGCAATGCCCACGCGCGCCGCAACCGCCGACCGCAGGACCACCGAGACGCAGATCGCCCTGTCGGTCAATGTCGACGGCAGCGGCGAGGCGACGCTTGCGACCGGCATTCCGTTTCTCGATCACATGCTCGACCAGGTTGCGCGCCACGGCATGCTCGATCTGGATATTCGGGCAAAGGGCGACCTGCACATCGACGCCCACCACACGGTCGAGGACATCGGGATCACGCTGGGCCAGGCGGTGGCGCGCGCCGTCGGCGACAAGAAGGGTATTCGGCGTTACGGGCATGCCTACGTGCCGCTCGACGAGGCGCTGTCGCGCGCCGTGATCGATTTTTCCGGGCGGCCCGGCCTCGAGTACCACGTCCAGTTCAAGCGCGCGCTGATCGGCGAGTTCGACGTGGACCTGGTGCACGAATTCTTTCAGGGTTTCGCCAACCACGCGCAGGTGACGCTGCATATCGACAACCTGCGCGGCGACAACGCGCATCATCAGTGCGAAACCATGTTCAAGGCGTTCGCGCGGGCCCTGCGCATGGCGCTGGAGCCGGATCCGCGCGCCGCGGGCACCGTCCCCTCCACGAAGGGCACGCTCTAGGCTCTTTTTCCGACTGACCCTGCAATGCGCGTCGCGGTCGTTGATTACGGCATGGGCAACCTCCACTCGGTTTCCAAAGCGGTGGAGCATGTCGCGCCGCGCGCGAGGGTCGAGGTGACTTCCAATCCCGCGCACGTAGCGGGCGCCGACCGCGTCGTATTTCCGGGCCAGGGCGCGATGCCCGATTGCATGCGCGAGATGGATGCGCGTGGATTGCGTCCGGCGGTCCTCGACGCCGCCCGCAGCCGTCCGTTTCTGGGAATCTGCATCGGGCTTCAGATGCTCTTCGAGCGCAGCGACGAAGGCGGCGTGGCCGGACTCGCGCTCCTCCCGGGAGCCGTGCGTCGTTTCCCCGCCGAGGCCATGGTCGACGCTGAAGGACACAAGCTCAAGGTTCCTCACATCGGCTGGAACCGCGTGAAGCAGGCCGCGCCGCACGCCCTGTGGTCGGGCATCGAGGACGGCAGCCGCTTCTATTTCGTCCACAGCTACTTTCCGCAGACGGCGGAGGCCGCGCTGGTGCGGGGCACCACCGACTACGGCGTCCCCTTTACCTGCGCGGTAGCACGGGATAATATTTTTGCGGTACAGTTCCACCCGGAAAAAAGCGATATTGCGGGCCTGCGGCTGCTCGCCAACTTCCTCAACTGGAATCCCTGAATCTTCCCACCGGCGGTCCCGGGTGCCCGAGACTCTGCGTTTTTCTCCGACTCAATGCTGATCATTCCGGCGATTGACATCAAGGACGGACACTGCGTCCGCCTGAAACAGGGAAAGATGAACGAGGCCACGGTGTTCTCGGAGGACCCCGTCGGCATGGCCAAGCATTGGAAGGCCGAAGGCGCGCGCCGGCTGCACCTCGTCGATCTGAACGGGGCGGCCGCCGGCAAACCCAAGAACGAGAGCGTCGTCCGCGCGATCCTGCAGGCGCTCGGGGATTCCCCGCCGGTGCAGCTGGGCGGGGGCATCCGCGACCTGGACACGATCGAGCGCTATCTCGATCTCGGGGTCGGTTACATCATCATCGGGACGGCGGCGGTGAAAAATCCCGGCTTCCTGCAGGACGCTTGCACGGCTTTTTCCGGGCACATCATCGTGGCGCTCGACGCCAAGGACGGCAAAGTCGCCGTCGAAGGGTGGTCCAAGATGACCGGTCACGACGTGGTGGACCTCGCGAAGAAATTCCAGGACTACGGCGTCGAGGCGATCATCTACACCGATATCGGCCGCGACGGGATGCTCACCGGAGTGAACATCGACGCGACGCTGAAGCTCGCGAGGGAGTTGCGCGTTCCGGTGATCGCGAGCGGCGGCCTGACCAGCGTCGAGGACATCAAGGCGCTGTGCAAAATCGAATCCGAAGGTATCAACGGCGTCATTACCGGCCGCGCGATCTATCAGGGCACGCTCGATTTCAAGAAGGCCCAGGCCGAAGCGGACAAGCAGGGCAAGGGCAAGGAATGAAGACGCAGGGCTGAGGCTTGAGGGAAGCTCTCCCTCGGCTTGCGATTCGACCTTTCCAGATCCTCGATCCCCGAATCATGCTCGCCAAGCGCATCATCCCCTGCCTCGACGTCGACCGCGGACGCGTCGTCAAGGGCATCAACTTCGTCGGCCTGCGCGACGCGGGCGATCCGGTCGAGATCGCGCGGCGTTACAACGAACAGGGCGCGGACGAGCTGACGTTCCTCGACATCACCGCGAGCTCGGAGGAGCGCGATCTGATCCTGCACGTCGTTGAAGAAGTCGCGGCGCAGGTGTTCATTCCCCTTACCGTCGGCGGCGGCGTGCGCAAGGTGGAGGACGTGAGGCGCCTGCTCAACGCGGGCGCCGACAAGGTTTCCATCAACACGGCTGCGGTCCAGAACCCGCAGCTGGTCGCCGATGCGGCCGGTCGCTACGGGGCTCAGTGCATCGTGGTCGCCATCGACGCCAAACAGACCGAGCCTGCCGCGAGTGGCGGGATTCGCTGGGAGGTGTTTACCCATGGGGGACGCCGGAGGGCCGGATTGGACGCCGTCGAATGGGCGCGTAAAATGCAAAAGCTGGGCGCGGGCGAGATCCTGCTCACGAGCATGGACCGCGACGGTACCCGCGAAGGCTTCGACCTCGCGCTCACGCGCGCCGTCGCCGAGGCGGTGGACGTCCCGGTGATCGCGAGCGGCGGCGTCGGCAAGCTCGATCATCTCGCCGAGGGCGTACTCGAAGGCCGCGCCGACGCGGTTCTCGCCGCAAGCATTTTTCATTTCGGCGAGTTCACCGTGCGCGAGGCGAAGCAATACATGGCAAAGCGCGGAATCGAAGTCAGGCTTTGAAGCGGCGGACGCGATGGCAGAAGACTGGCTTGACAGAGTAAAGTGGGACGAGCACGGCCTTGTGCCCGCCATTGCCCAGGAGATTTCCACGAGCAAGGTGTTGACGCTCGCCTGGATGAACCGCGAGTCGCTCGCCAGGACGGCGGCGACCGGTGAAGCGCACTACTGGTCGCGCTCGAGAATGCGCCTGTGGAAAAAGGGCGAGCAGTCCGGAAACGTGCAGACGGTGCGCGAGATCCGGCTCGACTGCGACGAGGACGTGGTGCTCCTCAGGGTGGAACAGGGCGGCGGAATCGCCTGCCACACCGGAAGACACAGCTGCTTTTTCCAGAAGCTCGACAACGGGCGCTGGGTGACGGTGGACCCGGTGATCAAGGATCCGAAGGAAATATACGGACGATGAGCGACATACTCGAACGGCTGGCGGATATGGTCGAGTCGCGCAAGGCCGGCGACCCGGAAAAGTCCTACGTATCGCGCCTGTTCGCGCGCGGACCCGACGCGATCCTGAAAAAAATCGGAGAGGAGGCGACCGAGGCGGTGATGGCAGCCAAAGACGGCGACCGCCTGCGCATCGTCGGCGAAACGGCCGATCTGTGGTTCCATTGCCTGATCATGCTCGCACAGTACGGTTTGCGGCCCGCCGACGTGCTCGCCGAGCTGCGTCGCCGCGAGGGCATTTCCGGGATCGACGAAAAGGCCGCGCGCTCCGACAACGGGCGCGCAGAGTCGGAGCGGAAATAGGGATGGACGCGGAAAGCTGCGTCTTCTGCAAGATCGTCCGGGGAGAAATCCCCAGCCGGAAGATCTACGAGGATGCCGAGATTTTCGCCTTCCATGACATCCATCCGCTCGCCCCGGTGCATTTCATGATCATCCCCAAGAAACATATCGATTCGCTCGCGGATTGCGAGCTGAGCCACCGGGAGTTACTGGGCAAGATTCTCGCCATGGCGCCGCGCCTGGCGCGCGAGCAGGGGTCGACCGACGGTTTTCGCGTCATCATCAACACCGGACGTGTGGGCCGGCAGGAGGTGTATCATCTGCACGTCCATATCGTCGGCGGCCCGGAAGCCTTGGGCCCGATGCTGAAACGCAATTGAAAGGGTAAGCCATGGGTACCTGGAGCATTTGGCACTGGCTGGTGGTGCTGCTGATCGTCCTGTTGGTTTTCGGCACCAAGAAGCTGCGCAATATCGGCGCCGACCTCGGCGGAGCGGTGCGCGGCTTCAAGGACGGCATGAAATCCTCGGAGAACAAGCCGGCCGAGGGCGGGCCCGCGCCCCAGGTGACCGGCCACACCATCGAGGGCGAGGTCAAGGACAAGGCCAAGACCTGAAGGGTCTTCGGCCGGATCCGGACGCCGGGAGTGGTCCGGGCTTCTTTTTTGATCGATTCGTTCACCCCCTGTGTTTGACGTCGGATTCTCCGAACTGATGGTGATCGCGGTCGTGGCGCTCGTCGTCATCGGACCGGAACGGCTGCCTCGCGTGGCGCGCACCATGGGCCATTTGTTCGGCCGGCTGCAACGCTACGTCAACGACGTCAAGGCCGACATCAGCCGCGAGATCGAGCTGGAGGAGCTGCGCAAGTTCAGAAGCACCGTCGAGGACGCCGCGCGCGGGTTCGAGGGCACGGTCAATACGACGGTCAGCTCGGTTGAAAGCGAGGTGTCGAAAACCGAAACCGAGCTCAATGCCTTGACGAGAATCGAGGACACCGCCGCAGCGCCGTCAGGTGCCCCGCAGTCAGCACCCCCGGATGCCGCCTCGCAGCCGGGTGAAGTCAGCCGCGAGCCGGAAGGCGGCGCGCCCCCGCCACCGGAAAAGACCGCCGTCTGACCGGCTACGAATGATCACGCAGGACACCTTCATCTCCCATCTGGTCGAATTGCGCGACCGGCTCCTGCGCGCGATCGGGGCGGTATTCGTCGTGTTCCTTTGCCTGCTTTACTGGGCGAAGGATCTCTATGCGCTGCTTGCAAAGCCGTTGCTCGCCGCGCTCCCGGCGGGCGGCCAGATGATCGCGACCGACGTCGTCGGCGTGTTTCTCGTGCCGATCAAGGTGGCGGCCCTCGTGGCCTTCGTGATCGCGCTGCCCTACGTTCTTTACCAAGTGTGGGCGTTCGTCGCGCCGGGTTTGTACGCGAACGAGAAGCGACTGGTGCTGCCGCTGGTGGTCGCGAGCTGGGTGCTGTTCCTGGTCGGGATGTGTTTTGCGTACTTCCTGGTATTCCCGATGGTCTTCCAGTTCATGGCGTCCGTCGCTCCGGAAGGCGTGGCATGGATGACCGACATCGACAAGTATCTCTCCTTCGTGTTGACCACCTTTATTGCGTTCGGGGTGACCTTCGAGGTTCCGGTGGTGGTCATCGTGCTGGTGCGCGCGGGAGTCATTTCGATAGAAAAGCTGAAGAAGATCCGCCCCTACGTGTTCGTCGGCGCATTCGTGGTCGGGGCGATATTCACGCCTCCGGACGTGGTCTCGCAGTTCATGCTCGCGGTGCCGCTGTGGCTTCTTTACGAACTCGGCATCGTGCTCGCCCCCTGGGTCGGTCAGTCCCCGGCCGCCTCCGAAGCCCCCGAGGGCGGCGACTTGGACAAGGACTTGAAGAGCACGGAAGCAGGGCGGGAGTAGCGCGTCCATGCGAGTCGCGCGCCGCTGCAGTCGAGCGCGCTGAAATTTCCGGAACGGATCGCGTTCGAGAAAAGCCGATGCGGCTTTAACGCCGCCGACGTTGCTGCGTCGGGCGCTTGCCGACGGCGACCTGGACATCCACGTCCCTGTTGTCGCGGCGCAGCCGTATCGAGGCGGGCTTCCCCGGGACGAGTGCCGCAACCAGATTCAGCATCGCGTTCGGATCCTTGACCGGCTTACCCTCGATCCCGATCAGGATATCGCCTGCCTTCAGTCCGGCCCGTTCGGCGGGTCCGCCTCGCAGAACGCCCTCGATCAGGACCCCGGTGGTCGTGCCCAGTCGGAAGGACTCGGCCATTTCCAGGGTGATCTCCCGCGCCTCGACACCGATCCACCCGCGCGTGACGCCGCCGGTCTGGATGATCTGTTCCATGACCTGCTTGGCGCTGGATGCCGGGATCGCGAAGCCGATGCCGAGCGACCCCCCGGAGCGCGAGTAGATCGCGGTGTTGATGCCGACGAGGTTCCCGGCAGAGTCGATGAGCGCCCCGCCCGAGTTGCCCGGATTGATCGCGGCATCGGTCTGGATGAAGTTCTCGAAGGTGTTGATGCCGAGCTGGCTGCGGCCCAGTGCCGAAACGATGCCCATCGTCACGGTCTGTCCCACGCCGAACGGGTTGCCGATGGCAAGCACGACATCGCCGACGCGCAGGGCATCGGCGTCGCCGAAAGTGATCGATGGGACCGGCCCGCCTTCGACCTGCAGGACCGCGATGTCGGTTTCCGGATCGGAGCCGACGGCTCTGGCTTTCAATTTCTTGCCGTCGATGAGCGCCACCTCGATCTCGTCGGCCGCCTCGACCACATGGTGATTGGTGAGGATGTATCCCTTGGGGCTCACGATCACGCCTGAGCCGAGGCTTGCCGCGCGCTGCGGCTCCTCTTCGAGACGGTCCCCGAAGAAATGCCGGAACAGAGGGTCGTCGAGGAACGGATGGCGCGGGGTCTTGATCTCTTTGCTGGTGAAAATGTTCACGACCGCGGGGACGGCTTTTCTCACCGCGTCGCTGTAGGAGGCCGCGCGCGCGGGAAGGCTCGATGATGCGGTGGCCTGGCGAAGCTCGACCACCTGGAGTCCGGAACCGGGACGACCGAGCCACTCCGGCTTCAGGGTGGTGACGACAAAAAGCACGCCGACCGCAACAGTGGCCGTTTGGGCGAAGATGAGCCAGAGATTGCGCATGGATTGAGCGGGCGGTGCTTCGGCGAAGATCTTGGATGCTTGTCCGCGGCGATTCGCCCGCACGGTATGCGAGGCGCACCCGGACTCCCTTGTACCGCGATTATTGCGCAAAACGGCTGGGCGCGCCGCTTTCCTCCGGTACGCGGCCGCTGCGCGTGCCTTCGCGCGCCCCCCGGCGGGCGTTCCGGAAAGAATCGTGAATTCACCATCGTAATCAATCAATTGGACGAAAAAATTTGGTCCTGCACGAGGCTTTCTGTATAATTTCGCTCTCTTCTACAATGCCGTTCCCAGCCAGGATCTCCATGAGCGATCAATCCGATGTCAACCGCGGCCGGCGCAGCTTGGTCATCGCGGGAGCCTGTGCCGGCGGCGCAGCCGCTGTCGGCACTGCCGTGCCTTTCGCCGCGTCGATGCTGCCGTCGGAGCGCGCCGAAGCCCTGGGGGCGCCCGTCGAGGCCGACATCGGCCAGCTCGTTCCGGGAGAAAAGCTCACCGTCGAGTGGCGCGGCCAGCCGGTCTGGATCGTGCGACGCACCCAGGAGATGCTCGACGGGATCAAACGAATCGACAGCAAACTCGCCGATCCCAAGAGCGAGCGCAAGAAAAGCGAGCTGACGCCCGAATACGCGAGGAACGAGTATCGCTCCATCAAATCGGAGTATCTCGTCGTGGTGGGAATCTGCTCGCACTTGGGGTGCTCCCCGCAGGATCGGTTCAAGGCCGGCCCAGAAGCCTTCGAGCGGGACTGGACCGGCGGCTTCTTCTGCCCCTGCCACGGGTCGCTGTTCGACCTCGCCGGCCGGGTCTATAAGAACAAGCCCGCCCCGGACAACCTCAAGGTCCCGCCCTACACCTATCTCTCCGACACCCGGATCCTGATCGGCGAGGACAAGAAGGGGGCTTAGAGCGATGGCTGCGGCCGAGAAGCAGGCGGTGACCGGGGCGGGACCCTTCAACGGCCTGCTCACCTGGATCGATCAGCGCTTCCCGCTGGTGGAGACCTGGCGCTCGCATCTCAGCGAGTACTACGCGCCGAAGAACTTCAATTTCTGGTACTACTTCGGCTCGCTCGCGCTCTTCGTGCTGGTGATCCAGATCGTCACCGGAATTTTCCTCACCATGAACTACAAGCCGGACGCCGCTCAGGCGTTCGCCTCGGTCGAATACATCATGCGCGAGGTTCCCTGGGGCTGGTGGATCCGCTACATGCACTCGACGGGCGCCTCGTTCTTCTTCGTCTGCGTGTACCTGCACATGTTCCGCGCGATGCTCTACGGCTCGTACCGCAAGCCGCGCGAGCTTCTGTGGATCTTCGGCATGTTGATATTCCTCTGCCTGATGGCCGAGGCCTTCTTCGGCTACCTGCTCCCCTGGGGCCAGATGTCCTACTGGGGCGCGCAGGTGATCGTGAACCTCTTCGACGCGATTCCCGTCATCGGGCCGGACCTCGCGATCTGGATCCGCGGCGACTTCGTGGTGTCGGATGCGACGCTCAACCGCTTCTTCGCCTATCACGTGATCGCGGTGCCGCTCGCGCTCTTGGCGCTCGTTGTCGCGCATTTGCTGGCGCTGCACGAAGTCGGCTCGAGCAATCCCGACGGGATCGAGATCAAGAAGTCGATGGATCCCTCCACCGGGAGACCGCTCGACGGTATTCCGTTTCACCCCTACTACACCGTGAAGGACGCCTTCGGCGTGGTGGTCTTCCTCATCGTTTTCTCGATCGTGGTGTTCTTCGCGCCGGAGGCCGGCGGCTACTTCCTCGAGTACAACAATTTCATTCCGGCCGATCCCCTGAAGACCCCGTCGCACATCGCGCCGGTGTGGTACTTCACGCCGTACTACTCGATCCTGCGCGCCACGACCGATGAGTTCGTATTGTGGGCGCTCGCTCCGGGCGTCGTCGCATTCGCGCTCCTCATCATCTGGAGTGTCAAGAGCAGCGCACCCCGGATCGCCGTAGGGGTGACTGCGATCGTGTTGCTACTTGGACTCCTGACACTGGATGCCAAAGTCTGGGGCGTCGTGCTGATGGGTGCATCGGTCATGATCTTCTTTTTTCTGCCGTGGCTTGACCGGAGTTCGGTCCGGTCGATCCGCTACAAGGGGCCCATCAGCAAGTCGGCGATCGCTCTTTTCGTGATCGCGTTCTTCGTGCTCGGCTACCTCGGCACCGAGTCTGTGACCGGGGGGCGCACGCTCGCCGCGCAAATCGGCACCACCGTGTATTTCCTGTTCTTCTTCCTCATGCCGTGGTATTCGAAGATGGACACCACCCGCCCCGAGCCGCAAAGGGTCACCTGGAAGTGAAAGCGCTCATCGCCCTGCTTGCGCTCGCCGCTCCGCTCGCGCTCGCCGCGGAGGAAGCGGTCAGGCTCGATTCGGCACCGATCGACCCGCGCGATGTCGCGAGCCTGCAATCGGGCGCCCGCAGCTTCGTCAACTACTGCCTGAACTGTCACTCGGCGGGGATGATGCGCTACCACAAGCTGCTCGATCTGGGCTTGACCGAGCAACAGGTCAAGGACAACCTGCTCTTCACGGCCGACAAAGTCGGGGAGCTGATGAACGTCGCCATGACAAGGAAGGACGCAAAAGAATGGCTCGGCACGGCGCCCCCGGATCTGTCGGTGATCGCCCGCGCTCGCGGCCCCGACTGGCTGTATACATACATGCGCAGTTTCTACCGCGATCCGGAGTCGGCGACCGGATGGAACAACATGGTGTTCGAGCGCGTCGCCATGCCCCACGTCCTGTGGACGCTCTCCGGTCAACAGGTGCAGGTGGAGCGGAAGTTCAAGAACATGGAGCAGGCGGAAGCGATCGGCAGACAGCAGAAAAACGCCTGGAAAATCGATGTGCTGACTGCTGATCAGGCCGGCAAGGATGGGGAGCGCTTCATACTCAAGACGATCAGGACCGAAACGGCGGGATCGCTCTCCGAGGTCGACTACGACATCCTGGTTCGCGATCTGGTCAACTTCATGAGCTGGATGTCCGAGCCCAATCAACTCATGCGCAAGCAGGTCGGCTACGTGGTGATGCTGGTTCTCTTGGTGCTGCTCGTGCTCACGTACCTCCTTTACAAGGAGTTCTGGAAAGACGTGCACTGAGAGAAACCCGCCCAAAAGGCGCGGCGCGCTCGGCGCTTGCGCCTTTTTCATCTGCACATCGATCCAAAATTCTGCGACAAGGTAAGCAAACATGATGAATCTCTACTCCGGAACCACCTGCCCGTTCTCGCAGCGCTGCCGCATCGTGCTGTACGAAAAGGGCATGGACTTTCAAATCATCGACGTGGACATGTACAACAAGCCCGAAGACATCGCGGTGATGAACCCCTATAACCGGCTGCCGGTGCTGGTCGAGCGCGACCTGATCCTATACGAAGCGAACATCATCAACGAATACATCGATGAGCGCTTTCCCCATCCGCAGCTCATGCCCGCGGACCCGGTGATGCGCGCGCGCGCGCGGCTGTTTCTGTTCCAGTTCGAAGTGGAGCTTTTTTCCCACATCGAGGCGCTCGAGAACGGCAACCAGAAGCAGCAGGACCGCGCTCGCCAGCACGTCGCCGACCAGCTCACGCAGATGGCGCCGGTGTTCACCAAGCAGAAGTACATGCTGGGAGACGAGTTCTCGATGCTCGACGTGGCGATCAGCCCTCTCTTGTGGCGGCTCGACTACTACGGCGTGACCCTGCCCAAGGCGGCGGCGCCGCTCATGAAGTACTCAGAGCGCCTCTTCTCCCGTCCCGCGTTCATCGAGGCGCTCACGCCTTCCGAAAAAGTCATGCGGAAGTGACATAAGGCGCCCTGCGCCCCTTGGGTCATCCTGAGAAGCGAAGCGACGAAGGAGCTGCTTCATGCCGACATTCCCGACAGCAGATTCTTCGCAGAGTTTATCCCGGGCGAAGGCGTAGGGTTCGGAATGACAGCCGCCCGCTGATGTCAGAAGCCACCTCCACCAAGCCGTATCTGTTGCGCGCGGTCTACGAATGGTGCGTGGACAACGGTTACACGCCCCAAATTTCGGTGGTGGTCGACCCGCGGACTCGCGTGCCGATGGAATACGTGCGCAACGGCGAGATCGTTCTCAACATCGGGCCCGTTGCAGCGAGCCGCCTGCATATGGGAAACGAACTCATCGAATGCAGCGTGCGTTTTTCCGGAGTCGCCAGGGAACTCGTCATTCCGGTCGCGACCGTCGCGGCGATCTTCGCGCGCGAAAATGGACACGGCATGTCGTTCGAGCCGGAGAAAAAGGAAACGGCTAAGGAGGCGAGCGGCAAAGAGAGGGCAGCCCCGCCCGACCCGAAAGACCCTCCGAAAACCGGCAGGAAACCCACGTTGAAGCGGATCAAGTAAAGGTTGGAGCGGACGCGGAGCGCCGCTTCAACTTCGCGCGTTCGAGCGGACGCGAGATGCACCGCTCAACGCGCGAGGGCACGGCAGTCGTGCGGGTGCCCCCCGGGTCGGGCGTCGGGGCGGACGTATAATGCGTCCCGACGCCGGGTTAGCTCAGTTGGTAGAGCAGCTGATTTGTAATCAGTTGGTCGGGGGTTCGACTCCTCTACCCGGCACCGATCGGCCATATGTCTGTAATACAGTCGCAGGACGCCGAGCACTCCGCCGCACCCGCATCGGAGGCAAAGCAGCCCGGAATTCCGAGCCGTCCCGCTCTCGGCAAATTCGCCGCCGATCCGTTTTCCGCGCAATCGTGGATGCCGCGGCCCAAACCGGCCGCCATTCCCGCGCCGCCGGTTCCCGTCGCCCCGCCCCTGCCGTTTCGCTTCGCCGGTCAGTTTCACCGCGAATCGGGGATCGACGTGTATGTTGCGCGGGGCGAGGTCGGGCGGAGCACCTGATGGCTGATTCAGGGGTGCGTCATATTGTCGCAGATCGAGGTGTATCGTATTTGTTGCATCTGTTTCCCCTTCCGTAGATATTTTCTTTAAAGAAAACAGAGCATCAAGAAATTTCGGCTTTGACACTGATTTTGTTTTGACATCGATTTTTCTTTAAGGATTTGTAAGGGATTCCCGGTACTTGCCGTAAGCAAAACCCGACCCTGAGTTATTTCTGCGGCTATGCAGCATAAGAAAAGAGTTTCATTTGCTGGCTTCTTTGTTTATGCTCTCGTCGCAATAAAAAAAACCGCTGCTGGTTAAAGGCCGGACTTTTTTAGGGGGAAGCACGAGCACGAGCCCGACGCGGCACCGCGCCGGGACGGGTTGTTCAAGTAATCAGCGCAATCCCCGAAGTCAGATCGGCAATCCGGCAGCACCGTTGCAATTCAACCGCCTCGTGGGCAGAACCCGCGTGCGCAGAACTGCGGCGGCCCGGGAGCGTCTGACAACCAAAGGAGAGCGTGCATGATTTTTCTTCCGAAGAAGCCATCGAAACTTCGGCTGAGGGAAGCGGAGAACGCCCGCAGGAACCGCCTGGAGATCGTCAAGGCGCGCTCCATCGGGCAGATCACGCGGCGTGACCTGATCAAGTGGGGAATCTTCAGCGGCTTCGGAGCGCTGGCCTGGAAGAATGGCCTGAACCCGTTCGTCAACAGCGCGTTCGCCAGCATCCCGACCGGCACCCCGCGCAGCCCGCTGTTTGGCGTACAGCCTTTCACCCAGCCCATGCCCCGCTTCGACGTCCTGCAGCGGAACCCGGAACCCGGGTTCCTGAATCCCGCACCGACGGCCGAAGCGAACACCACCCAGCAGCTTTTGAATGCCGCGCTCGAGGGCGTGCGGCCCGGCGACACCGGTCCCATCGAAGGGCGTCCCCCGGGCCCGATCTGGGCTCATCAGCGGTTCGCTCAGTTCCCTCCCCGGATCGCCATTCAAGTCACGCAGGAAGGGGCGAGGACCAACACTACCTACAACCCGGGGGTTGCCTCGAACCACAATTCGGGTATCAACCCCGCGACGCCTATTCCAGTGCGCTTCCACCCGGGCCTGCCGACCCAGGAGCTGAACTCGGTGTGGACCTTCAACGGCACCGTGCCGCCGAAGCTCGCCACCGCCCGCTACGGCGAGCCGCTCCTCTTCCGCCACCACAACAAGCTCCCGTTCAACATCGCCGATAACAACGGCTTCGGGCGGCATACCATCAGCACGCACGAGCACAACGGACACCACGGCGCGGAGAACGACGGTTTCACGGGGGCGTTCTTTTTCCCCGGCCAGTTCTACGACTACCATTGGCCGATCGTCTTGGCGGGTCATTTCAGCATCAACACCGCCGCCACGGACATCAAGGCGAGTTCGCCCAACGGCAGCGGCGGGCTCACCAAGGTGCCGGGCGACTGGCACGAGACCATGAGCACGCACTGGTTCCACGACCATATGTTCGAGCACACGGCCGAGAACGTGTACAAGGGCAACGCCGCGATGTTCAACATCTACAGCGGCCTGGACCGCGGCAATGAGGCGATCAACGACGGCGTGAACCTGCGGTTGCCGAGCGGCACGCTGAAGGACTTCGGCAATCTCGAATACGACGTCAACCTGATGATCGCGGACAAGGCCTGGGACAACGATGGCCAGCTGTTCTTCGACATCTTCGACCGGGACGGTTTCCTCGGCGACGCGGTGACCGTGAACCTCGCCTACAAGCCGTTCTTCGAGGTCGAGCGGCGCAAGTACCGCTTCCGCATCCTGAACGCCTCGGTGGCGCGCTTCTACAAAATCGCGCTCTCCGACGCCTCACCGATGATCCAGATCGCCAACGACGGCAACCTGTTGCCGAAGCCGGTGGTCCTGACTCAGCTCGACGAAATAGGCATCGCGGAGCGCTACGACATCGTCATCGACTTCTCCCGCTACAGCATCGGGCAAAGGGTTTCGATGGTGAACCTCCTCGAGCACCAGGACGGCAGGAAGCCCGAGGATGCCCTCTCGCTTTCGGAGGCGCTTTCGGGCAACTCGTCCGATCCCGGTGTCGGGAGGTTCCTGGAGTTTCGGATCGTCCGGAATCCGGCCCAGCCGGATGTGAGCCAGGTGCCCGCCGTATTGATCCCGAACCCGGACCTGTCCAACGTTCCGGTGGTGCGGACGCGGGAGTTCGAGTTCAAGCGTGGCGCCAACCAGCCGCTTTCGCTTGCCGATGGTACGGCGAGCGAAGGCGAATGGGGCCTCAGGACGGCCGGCGGGGACACGCTCGCCGCGGCCTACAGCCGGGTCACGGCGCAGCCCAGCTTCGGCGCGAGCAACAAGCGCGAGATCTGGACGCTCAAGAACGGCGGCGGCGGCTGGGATCACCCGATCCACATCCACTTCGAGGAGGGGCAGATCCTCTCGCGCGACGGCAGCTTGAACAACGTGCCGGCGTGGGAGCGGGGCCGCAAAGACGTCTATCGCCTGCGCCCGGGTGGAGAATTGAAGATCACGATGCAGTTCCGGGACTGGGGTGGGATGTTCATGCAGCACTGCCACAACACCACGCACGAGGACCACGCGATGCTGATGCGCTGGGAGATCAACGACGGCGGGGCCCCGTTCCTGAGGCCGCTGCCGACGCCGATCCCGAGGCCGCAGGGCGTGACATTCAAGGCCCCGGTCGTGCTGAAGGGGGCCTAGACCGCGGAGCCGCTGCGCTGCTTCGGCAGCGCGGCGGCGATACGAGCCGAATCGAGAAGGAGCAAAACATGAAGATACGTGGAGCGTTGTTCAAACCTGTCGTGCTGGCACTCTTCGCTGCGATTGCCGGGGGGACGGTCTGGTCGGGGGACGCGCCCGCCCAAGTCGCGCCCGCTCAAATCGTGCTCCCCCAAATCGCCGGCGCTTGGGGCACGTCCCTAGTCCCGATCGCCGGCACGGTGAGCGGGAAGCCGGAGAGCGTCGTGTTCTTGGGGTTGGCGAAAGTCGACAGCAAACTGGCGCCGGATCCGGACTTCAACCGGCCCAGTCTCTTAGTGACCATCGATCTCACCGGCCTGACCGGCGTGGGGTCATCGACCAGGGCGAAGTATGTCATCTCGGGTCCGGAGTTGATGCAGCGGAGCGTCGCCGCATCACATCTGGTCGAGTTTACTTTTCCCTTCGCCAGGAGCGGAGCCATGAACCTTGGCTCGGCACAGTCGGGGGTCGCGTCCTTTGCGCTCGGTTTCGACCCCAATACCGGGGCGGTCACGAGCGCATCGGGTAACGTCACCAGTGCCAACCCCCCGCGCTGAGGGCTGAAAGCGCCGGACGGCGGGCCGCCCGAAAGAGCGACCCGCCGGTCTGGAGAAAGTTGAATAGCATGCAAAAAAGAAGTCGGGCATGGGCGAGCACGGCCGCCGCATTGTTTGTGGGTGTCGTGCTCCTGTATGTGCCCGTCGAACCGGCGCGTGCCCACGAGGTCGCGCCAGGCACCCAGAATCCTGCCGCCGCCGCGCCCGTCACCTCAAAGGCGGCCGCCCGCAATCGTTGGGGGGCGAACTATTTCCCCAACGTAGCGTTGACCACGCACGACGGAAAGACCGTTCGCCTCTACGACGACCTGCTCAAGGGCAAGGCGGTGGCGATGACCGTCATGTACACCGACTGCAAGGACGCCTGTCCGCTGGAGACCGCGAATCTGGTCCAGTTGCAGAGACTCCTGGGCGAGCGGGTCGGAAAGGACATCTTTTTCTACTCGGTCAGCATCGACCCGGAGCGGGACACGCCCGCGGTGCTGAAGAACTATGCGGAGAAGTTCGGCGTCGGACCGGGATGGCTCTTTCTCACCGGCAAGCCGGAGGACATCAGTCTCGTCGTCAGAAAGCTCGGCTTGACCCGCAGCGCCGATCTGAACGCGCGTGACGGCCACAGCCCCTTCCTCGTTATCGGCAACGAGCCGAAGGGGCAGTGGACGAAGAACTCCGCCGTCGACAACCCGCGCTTCCTCGCCGCCAATATGGGCACTTTCTTCGGCTGGAGAGACGCCGAGCCGCAGACAAGTTATGCCGAGGCGCGTCCGATCGAGTTCGAGAGGGGCGAGTACCAGTTCCAGCGCCAGTGCAACCTCTGCCACACCCTGGGGCAGGGCGACAAAGCCACGGGGCCGGACCTGCTGGGCGTGACGGATCGGCGGGAACGCGCGTGGCTCACGCGCTATATCCTGGCACCGGACAAGATGCAAGCAGCGGGCGATCCGATCGCCACCGCCCTCGTCAACAAGTACAAGACGGTCCGCATGCCCAACCTGAGCCTGGCGTCGGGCGATGTGGCCGACGTGATCGCGTACCTGGAAGCGCATGGCGGGAGCGCGCCACGCGAAAAAGCCCAGAAGGAAGACCCCCTAAGGGTCCGATAGGCTCGCCCCTTCGCTTACTGATCGCCCTCCGTCCTGCGCGGATCAGGTATTTTCTTTTGCGGTTCCTGTAGATCGCGAACCTCGGTGTTCATGCGCACGTCCTTGCGACGGCGCTTCACGAGGAGCTTTCCGGTTTCGAAGTAGTCGCCTTTCACGGCTAGCTCTGCGGCGCGCTCGAGCTCGTCGGGCCATTCGCCGAGCGAATAGCCGTACCACGGCGATTCGGGCTTGAGCTTGGGCAGGCCCAGCTCTTCCCAGATTTTCTTCGCGCGCTCCATGTATTCGCGCTTGGGCAGCGAGATCGGAGGGAAGTCCTCCTTCATCGTCGCGTCGATCAGAACTGACGCGTCCTCGCCGCCGTTCCTCTTGCTCCTCGGGCCGTGCCCCTGGTCGCGGTGATGCAGGATCTGCAGGTCGAGCGCCGGATTGGCGCGGTAGGACATCGCCCAGAGCAGCGCGTCCGCGTTGTCCGGATCGATGTCTTCGTTGACCGCGACCACGTATTTTCCTGCGGCGCGGTTCCACGCGGCCGCGCCGTATAGCGCGCGCCAGATCTCCGTCCTCGGCGCCTCGCGGTCCATGATGAGGACCACGACCTTGCGCAGGTTGGTGAGCGGTTCGTGCATCGACACGCGCTTCACGCCCTGGATGCCGAGCGTATTGCGCAGGTGATGGGTATACAGCGGCTCGAGCGCGACGCGCTTGATCAGGCTCGACTCGCTCGGGGTGACCTGCGAGATGATGGAAGTGAGAATCGCATTTTTGCGCCGCGTGATGCAGGTCACCTCCATGAAAGCGTTGTACTCCTGCAGGTTGACGTGTCCGTGCGATTCTCCGAACGGAGCTTCGGGCTCAAGATACTCGGTGTCGATATATCCCTCGATGACGATCTCCGCTTCGGCCGGCACGAGCAGATCGACGGTTTTCGCTTTCACGACGTTGATCGGCGCGCCCACCAGCCCGCCGGCCACGTGCAGCTCGTCCAGCGCCTCCGGTACTTT
>Ga0137350_1000038_pt1 | contig 18085 bp, 16 predicted proteins | sample EasRivERMLT660_2_FD_104765 | JGI IMG/M metagenome (GOLD analysis project Ga0137350, IMG submission 104765) | Soil microbial communities from meander-bound floodplain in the East River, Colorado, USA - East River MetaG ERMLT660_2 | ecosystem: Environmental > Terrestrial > Soil > Floodplain ... | reverse complement strand
TCCGGGCTGCGCGTGATCGACGCATCGGTCATGCCCACCATCACTTCGGGCAACACCAACTCGCCCGCGCTGATGATCGCGGAGCGAGGCGCCGAGATGATCCGGGCCGACCGCCAGAGTCGCTAACACAGGCTGTGTGATACACTTCTCGCGAACTGTGACACCAAGCGGGGAGAATTACCGTGGATAGCGAGTTCCTGACCATCCGATTGTCGAAAGACGACGCGCACGTCATTCATCGATTGCGCACGACGACGGGTCTTTCGAAGACCGAGATCGTGAAGCGGGCGCTGAGGTCGCTGGCGAGTGACGCGAGCGCTCCGGCCGAAGGAACCGGTCTCTTCGAGTTGGGCGCCACCCGGTTCGGCCGCTATGGAAACGTCCGGCGGCAGTCTTCCGACCTCAAGCGCATCGCGCGCTCCCGCGCCATTGCTAAACGTCCTGGCCAATAGCGGCCCGCTCGGTGCGCTATTCAACCGGCGCGACCGGTTTCACGCCCGGGCGGTCGAGTTCTTCCGCTCGCATGGCGCGGCCTTGCGGTGCCGCACGACCTGGGAAGTTGTCTCCGAAGTCATGTACTTTCTCGATTTCAGCGCCAACGCGCAGGCTGACTTCCTTGAGTGGCTTCACGAGGCCCACATACGTGGATTGATGCAGATCGCCGCCCTCGATCCCACCGATCTCCCGGGCCTCGCCGTCCTGGTCCGGAAGTACGCCGACCGCCCGATGGATCTCGCGGACGCTTCGCTCGTGTGGCTGGCGAACAAGACCGACATCACCGACATCATCACCGTCGACCGTTCCGATTTTGCGATCTACCGAACGGCCAAGCGCAAGTCGTTTCGCAATGTTTTCCCGGCTTGACCCCGGCGTCTGCGAGGGCCCAGCGGTCCGAATCCGAGGAGCGTGAGTGAGATGAAGATCTAGCCGGCGCGCGCCGTTCTGCGCGAGCCCGCGCGGAACGCCGGGCCAGACCTGGCTCTTTGACAAAGCGCTCGATGCATACCGCTGAAGTGTAGCGACAGAGGGCGAGCGCTTCCCGACCAGCGACTTAAGCCGGGCAACCGCGGCAGTTAGAATGGGGCCACACTGACTCGGTCGTGGGTATCTGAGCCTGGACCCTTTACTTTCCGAAGACTTGCGCCAACATCAAGACAGCGCGGTGAAACGCCTCGTGTTTTGGAGCCCGCGTTTTTAGCCGTCCGAGATAATTGTAGTGAGTACGCCAGCTCGCGTCTGCGTTCGGAGGTAAGCCGTGGATCTTGCGCAGCTTGCGCCACTCACCAAGCGTAAGTCTGTTGCCCACGACGGCGACGGCTTGTCTTATGTTCTCCAGATTCATTTGCCAGCATCTCTTTCAAGAAATGAAGGGTAGATCATGTTTTCATTTCACCAAGTGGAGTACAGATTCGCCCCTAGATACATTCACCAAAGGAAATTCATTCCCCCACCGAGACAGGAGGCAGCCCGCGCGGACCATGCCACAGCCAACGCGCTCTGGCCCTTCGCCTCGATCCGCGACGGTTCAGAAGGGGAAGTTCCTCCAGCCTCGATGTAGGCGAGCGATAGTGTCTTCAGCGCTGCACAGTTGCGCGATGCCTCATATCGCAACCCGCGATCGCGAACGTCAAGCAGACATTCATCCGCTCCCTTTGAGAATGCCGTCACCGTGGCTTCCAAACTAGCGTGATTGCCAACACCAAACAGGTATTTCCAGTCGACGGCTGTCTTCGAATCACAGCCGGTGAGAAAAGATGCACTCAGAATTGTGGCAAAAACGAATATCCTCATGATCGCAGGGTCCCTTTTCTAGTGCACCTTAGGGGCAAACATGTGTAGGTTGTTCATGACTTCGTACATTGCTGCCCCGAGAACTTCCTTTTTCGCGATGTCGTATTGCCCAACGGCCACAAGTTTTCGACCCTTTACTTTAACGCGCACCACGATAGTCTCCCGCTCCATGCCGCGATCCAAAACGATGTAGTACGTGTATAAGGCTTTCGCGATCTCAGACTGAACAAGGTCAGAGAATCTCCAATCGACCATCGCGCGCCCATCAGCGGCCAACTGTGTTTGGACATCCTCGCGTAGAAAGCTATCAAGAGACGGAATATCATCTTGCCCCAACGTCGAAACGTCAGGTTCGCTCGGATCATTTGTCGCGTCAGCGACCAAGATCGATGCTACTTCAAACGCGTCCTCATCTTCTGAGTCATACGCTCGAAACATCGCCCCCTTGGAATTTTCGTTATCGTAGTCTTCGACAACCCACAGATATGGTCCGGGAAGGGATACCATCATCAGCCCCAGGACGGAATACACTCCGTGCTCAGCGTTTATCGTTTCGTAATTGTGTATTGCCATGATAGTTGGGCGTCATTGTGTTGACGATGTGCGGCATGGCTACGCAAGGAGACGAAGCAAACCGGGGGCAGACCCGTTTTTCGGGTCTTCATCCGAAAGTCAGGAAAGACGATCTGCCCCTGCCAAGTGCTTCTTACTCCGGCTTGATGTTCGCGTCGCGTATGACCTTGCTCCACTTGGCGGACTCGGAGCGCACGAAGGCGGCGAATTCCTCCGGCGTTGTCGGCGGTGACTTCCGAGCCGGTCGCGACCACCTGGTTCTTCACGTCCGGGGCGTTGTAGGCCTTGACGAGCTCGTGGTGCAGGATCTGGATGACCGGCCGCGGAGTGCCGGCGGGAACGAAGATGCCGTTCCATACGATGGCCTCGATGCCGGGAAGGCCGGCTTCGGCGGTGGTCGGCACGCCCGGGAACAACGCCAGGCGCGAGGGCCCCGCGCTACCCTAGGCGCGAGCGAGCGCCGCTTTCACCCGCTCCGGTGTCAGCGGCACTTTGCGCAGCCGCACGCCGGTCGCGTCGAAGAAGGCGTTCGCCACTGCCGCGGGAATCACGCGGATGCTCGGTTCGCCCGCTCCGGTCGGCGCGACCTCCGGCCGGTTGATCAGCACGACGTCGATCGACTCGGGGGCGTCGGCGATGTCGAGGATCGGGTAGGTCATCCAGTCGATGCTCGTCACGCGGTCGCGGTCGAAGCGCACTTCCTCGAAGAGCGTGCGCGAGAGGCCGTGCACGACGTTGCCTTCGATCGTGTAGCGCAGGCCCTCGGGATTGATGATGAGTCCGCAGTCGTGCGCGACGGTGAATTTCTTCGCGCGGATGCGGCCGGACTTGCGCTCGACCTCGATCTCGGCCACGACGGCGACGATGCTGCCGCCGCGTTGCGCGTAGGCGATGCCGCGACCCGGGAGCACGTCGCCGGAGCGATTCGCGCGCGGAGCGGGGCGCGCCTGCCAGAGCGCCTTCTCCGCGGCCGCCTTGATGACGGCCGCGTCGCGCGGCGCCGTGACGTACTTCAGCCGGAACGCCACCGGGTCCTCGCCCGTCGCGGCGGCCAGTTCGTCGATGAACTGCTCGCTGCCGAACTGGATCTCCGGCCCCACCGGGTCGCGCAGGTGCGAGGTGCGCAGCGGCGAGCAGGAATCGAGCAGCGGCGCGATCGTTTCCCAGGCGAGCAGCTTGTTGTCGAAGACGTAGGATTCCGCCGGCACGTTGAAGGCGTCGTTGGGCTTGGGCGGCAGGCCGGTGGACATGCCCACCAGGCTGTGGCTCGGGTCGGATTCGTTGGTCTGGATGTTGATGCGCGAAAAGCCTTTGGAGATGAATTCGTAGGCGATCACCTTGCCCGAGGCGTCGAGCGCGGCGCGCGCGCGATGCACGCAGGCCGGGCCCTTCGGGTCCCAGGCGATGCCGTCCTGGCGCATGCCCTGCACGCGCACCGGTTTTCCGGCGAGCTTGGAGAGCATGGCCGCGTCGAGCGCCGCGTCGCCCGCATCGTTGCGGCCGTAGGAGCCGGGCCCTGTGACCCAGATCGCGCGCACTTTCTCGGGCGGCACGCCGAGCAGGCGGGCGACGCCCAACTGCACGAAATGCGGTTTCTGCGAACCGGTCCAGACCACCACCCCGTCGGCGCGCACGTCGGCCACCGCGCAGGCCGGGCCCATGCTCGCGTGCGACTGGAACGGCCACTCGTACTCGGCCTCGACGACGCGCGCCGCGGTCTTGAACGCGGCGTCCACGTCGCCGCGTTTCACCGGTTCCTCGCGCTTCTGCACCGGCGCGCGGCGGATGTGCTCGTGCAGCTCCGCCATCGGCGGGAAGGGGCTCTGTTTCGCGTGGTTCCAGTCGACCTTGAGCATGCGCGAAGCGCGCACCGCGTCCCATTCGTGCTCGGCGAGCACGGCGACGAAATCCTTCTCGCGCACCACGCGCGCGCCTTTTACGGCGCGGATCGAGGCTTCGTCCACGCTTGCCACGGTGCACGCGGCGCGCGTGGGCCGGATCACCCGCGCGTGCAGCATGCCCGGCAGGGAAACATCGGTGACGTACTTGTCGGTGCGGTAGACCTTGCCCGCGACGTCGCGGCGCGGGAATGATTTGCCCACCACCCGGTATTCGGAAGGGGATTTCGGCTTTGCCTGGACCTTGATGTCCATCGGATTGCCGGTCTGCTTGTTCCACTCGACCTGGTGGTTGAAGTGACGGCCGCCGATCAGCTCGGCATAGCTCACCTTCTTCGAGGGATCGGAGACGGCGCTCACGACGCCGTTGTCGACGCGCAATTGTGCGGCGGGCACACCGAGTTTCTGCGAAGCGCTTTCGACCAACAGGCGCCGCGCCTCGGCGGCGGCGTTGCGCAGCGGCCGAGCCCCGGTGGAGATCCCGGTGCTGCCCGAAGCGCCGCCCTGGTTGCAGGTGAGCGCGGTGTCGCCCATCACGACCTCGACCTTTTCGTAGGCGACGTCGAGCTCGTCGGCGACGATCTGGGCGATCGCCACGTCCAGGCACTGGCCCATGTCCATCTTGCCGAAGAAGGCGACGACGCGGCCGTCCGCGGTGATTGCCACCCAGGAATCGAGCTCGGTGGGGACCACCGCCGGCCTGAGGCTGCCGGCGGGCGCCTGCGCCAGGGTATCGCCGAAGAAAACCGGCCCGCTTGCGCCGACGATCAGGGCGCCGGAGGCCTTGAGGAATTCGCGGCGCGAGAGAGGAAGCTGGTTGCGTGCGTTCATGGTCGCGGTCCCCTATGCCATCATCGATTGAGCGCGCTTGATCGCGCGCAGGATCGCCACGTGCGTCCCGCAGCGGCACTTGAGGCCTGCGAGCGCCTCGCGGACCTGCGAGTCGGTGGCCTTCGGGTTTTTCTTCAGAAACGCCGCAGCGGTCATGATCCAGCCGTTCACGCAGTAGCCGCACTGCGGCACCTGCTCTTCGACGAAAGCGGCCTGCAGCGGGTGCGGCTTTTTCGGGGTGCCGAGGCCCTGGAGCGTGGTCACCTTCCTGCCCGCGACCGCCGAGAGCGGCATCACGCAGGAGCGCACCGGCTCGCCGTCCAGATGCACGGTGCACGCGCCGCATTGCGCGAGTCCGCAGCCGAAGTGCGGGTTGCTCATTTCCAGGTCGTTGCGCAGCGCGTACAGCAAGGGCATTGCGGGATCGGCATTGACCGTCACCGGCTTGCCGTCGACGGCGAATTTGATGCTTGCCATGGAGCCTCCTTTTCCGGGTGTGCGGCCTCGATGGAACCGGGCCGTCGGTGCTGTGAAACTAGTGTAGACCCAGGGCAATGCCGGCGCAACGCGAAGGCCGCGCTTTCCGCGGCGGTACGATACGCCGTTGATTTGGCAAGGAGGAGCCGGAGCGGTGTAGGCGGGCGCCCGCGACGAGGCGAAGGCTCGTCGCGAACCTGCGCGATGCGCCGCCCGCGGTGGTGCGGAAAAAATTGCAGGGAGGGTTCTCAAGACATTGAAATGTTTGCGGGTCGTTGACGTTCATCAAAGCGTCATCCTTGCGTGCGATGGTGCGCGACGGCGGTTGCAGATAGAGCAACGGCCCTTTGACCCCCTCATTCTCAAACTCAGGAGACAGCAATGCGAAAACTTTTATTGGCGTCGATGGTGGGCTTGAGCCTGCTCCCCGGCGTCGCCGCGGCGGACCGCGACGACGACTTCAGGGGATTTAAAGACTTCGGTTCATTTCGAGACCATCTACTGAAGGAACAATCCAGGAAACTCTTCGGCGTGGACGAACCGCTTGCGGCCTCGTCCACGGAAAGCATCACCGCGGCCGTCGCGAACGCGGACCCGACCCGGCTCGTCACGCTCGCCCGGGGCCTGCACGCGCGCGTGGCAAGTGCCGCGACGAACCTCGGTACGAACACCGATATGCTCGCGCTCTGGCCCGACGATCGTAACCCGACGCACCTGATTGCCTGCAATGAGCAGGGTGCGGCCAATCCGGGCGTTCAGCGCATACGCCTGTCCGACGGGCTGGTCGAAACGATCCTGACGGGAACGACCTCGTGCGACCCCGCCCACCGCACTCCCTGGGGAACGATCATCGTGGGAGAAGAGGTGACTGACGGCCATCTCATCGAGATCATCAACCCGCTGCAAACCACCAATGTGCTCTTCAACCGCGTGACCGGAACGAGCTCCGGCGGCATCGGCGCCGCAAATGTCGTCACGCGGCCGGCGGTCGGCCATTTGGCGTTCGAAGGGATCGCCCTCTACCCGAACGGTGTGATGTACTACGGGGACGAAAACCGCCCCTTGAACGGCACGGCCGGAGGCGCCTACTTCAAGTTCATCCCGACCGTGCCTTTCCTCGGCGGCTCGCCGATCACCAGTCTCTCCCAATCGCCGCTTGCGTCCGGCAAGGTGTTCGGACTGCGGCTCGGCAAACGTGCCAATAACACCGACTTTGGCCAGGGTTCGAACACCGGGCTCGGGACGTGGATCGAAGTCCTCAATGCGAACAACGCGCTTTTGCGCACGGCCGCCGCGAATCTCCGGCTGACCGGCTATTACCGGCCCGAGGACATCGCCATCGACCTGAAGGCCCTCGCCAAGGGCAACGTGCGTTTCTGCGGAGTCAATACCGGCAACGAGAGCGAGGACCGCAACTGGGGCGAGGTGGTGTGCTTCACCGACGGAACGCTCGACCAGGCGCTTGCCAACAGCGCCATTCCGGAAGCGCAACTGTTCGTGGTGGGCACTCCGGAGCAGGCGATGATGGACAACGTCGCCTACCAGCCCGGCCGCGGCAACTGGATCTTCATGGAGGACGGCGACGGTCCGGACGTGGGACGCAACAACGACCTGTGGTCGTGCCTGGAAGACGGCCGCGACGACGACCGGCTCTCGGACGGTTGCGTGCGGGTCGGGACGCTGAACGACCTGAACGCGGAATGGACCGGCGGAGTCTTCGACGCCTCCGGCCAGCGCTTCTTCGTCAGCATCCAGCACAACGTCACCGGCCACGGTGTGATCCTCGAGATCACCGGCTGGCAGCGTCGCGATCATCGCGAGGACGATGACGACGACGATCGCGGGTACGGCCGGCGCTGACGCCCTTCAAGCGCAACCCGTAACGGGCACGGAGGCTTGCCTCCGTGCCCTTTTTGTTTCCGGGCGGCTTTTTTAGGCCCGGCCCTGCAATGCGGCGATGCGCTCCTCGATCGGCGGGTGGCTGGAGAAGAGCGCCATCCATCCCGGCGCGCCGCTGATGCCCGATGCGACCATCGATTGCGGCAGCGCGCCCGGCTGCATGCCGCCCAGGCGCATGAGCGCGCCGATCATCGGCTGCGGCGCGCCGAGCAGGCGCGCCGAGCCCGCGTCGGCGCGGAACTCGCGCTGGCGCGAAAACCACATGACGATCATCGAGGCGAGGATGCTGAAGACGATCTGGCACACGATCACGGTGATGTAATAGCCGGGCCCGATGCCGCGCTCGGTGCGGAACACCACGCGGTCGACGGCGAAGCCGACGACGCGCGCGAGAAAAACGACGAAGGTATTGACCACGCCCTGAATGAGGGTGAGCGTGACCATGTCGCCGTTGGCGACGTGGCTGATCTCATGGCCGAGCACCGCTTCGATTTCTTCCCGGTTCATGGATTCCAGCAGGCCGGTCGAGACCGCGACGAGCGCCGAGTTCTTGAAGGCGCCCGTGGCGAAGGCGTTGGGCGCGCCTTCGAAGACGGCGACTTCGGGCATGCCGATGTTCGCCTTGTCGGCGAGGCGCCGCACCGTAGCCACGAGCCACTGCTCGTGCGCGCCCTCCGGCTGTTCGATCACGCGCGCGCCGGTGGACCATTTCGCCACGGGCTTGGAAATCAGCAGCGAGAAGATCGAGCCGGAGAAGCCGACGATCAGCGAGAAAGCGAGCAGCCTCTGCAGGTCGAGGCCGTTTTCCGTCAGGAACCGGTCCACTCCGAGCGCGCTCAGGACGATCGTGAGCAGAACCACCACCGCGAGGTTGGTCGCGAGAAAGAGGACAATGCGTTTCATGTTTTCGGTCTCCGCGTCGATAAGGAGGCTGGCGGCAAAGGTGGGGCCGGAGCTCCGGAAATTCAAGCGCACGCCTCCTTGACCAGGCCGCGATTGTATCGCTTCCGTCTGGGGAGCGGGCGGAAGGCGCAAGGCCGCGCCACAAAAGAAAAAAGGCGGGAGGTCCCGCCTTTCTGGTCTTGCGCGGCCCGCGGGCCGGTGGGGCTTCAGCTCTTCGATTCGGTCTTGCTCTTGCCTTTGGCCTTGCCGTTCTTCTTGCCCTTGTCGGCCTTCGCCTTGGAGGGCTGGGCCGGCTTCGCGGGCGTGGCTTTCTGCGCCGGTGTCGCCGGTGTCGCAGCTTGCGCGGGGGTTGCCGGAGTGGCTTTCTGCGCCTGAGCAGCGGCGTTGAACGCCGTGCCGGCGAACGCTGCGGCGATGATTACTGCAATCAGTTTTTTCATGTGATACCTCGATAAGAGTTGAATGGACATGTCCATTGCTGCGGACATGCACTCAATAACGCGGGCACACTGCAAGCGTTGACCCGATGCCCGAATGATCCTGCTTGTCGCCTGGGAGCGACGGCCCTCGTACAATTGGAAACAAATGCGATCGGAACAAATGACAATCGGCTTCATCGGCGCGGGCCGCGTGGGCACGGGGCTCGCGACGGGATTCTCACAAGCCGGCGTCGAAGTCGTCGCCGTCGCGAGCCGGAGCATCGCTTCCGCGCGAACGCTCGCGAAGCGCGTTCCGGGCGCGCGCGCCTGCGCGCCGCAGGAAGTCGCCGACGACGCCGATCTGGTTTTTCTCACCGTGCCCGACGATGCCATCGAAGCGGTTGCCTCGAGTGTCAAGTGGCGCGCGGGCTCGGCCTGCGTGCACTGCAGCGGCGCCGCGGAACTCGACGTGTTGAAAAAAGCCGTTGCCGACGGCGCGCTCGCGGGCGGTTTTCATCCGCTGCACATGTTCGGAGAAGCGGGAGAGCCTCCCGGAGCGCTCGCCGGCTGCGCGGTCGCGCTCGCCGGTCCCGATGCGCTGGTGGAAAAGCTCGAGCGACTCGCGCGTGCCCTCGACGCGAACCCGCTGCGCCTGCCCGAAGGCGGACGAGCGCTGTATCACGCCGCGGCCAATTTCTCCGGCGCCTTCGTCGTCGCGCTCATCCAGGAAACGATCGCGCTGTGGGGCAAGCTCGGCATCGCGGAAGCCGACGCGCTCGCCGCGCTCCTGCCCCTTCTGCGCGGCACCGCGGACAACGTCGAGAAACTGGGCGCGGCGGGCGGCCTGGGCAGCGCGATCGCGCGCGGCGACGCCGGCACGCTGCGCAAACACCTCGACGTCCTCGCAAGGGAAGCGCCCGATTCGCTCGATCTGTATCGCATCCTCAGCCTGCGCACCATTCCGCTCGCGCTCGCCAAGGGCACGCTGAAGCCGGAAACAGCGAGAGAGATCGCGGCGCTGCTGCTTTCGCGCATGAACGACCGCGGCGGGAAATGACGGCGAGACACCCGCTCCAGGGTCGCGGGCAGCACTGCTCGCTGCAGGCGTCTCGTCAATGCGGTTTTCTGAAGCTGAGGTACCAGGCCTGCCCGTCATACAACTCGCGATACTCGAGCCGCTCCATTCCCGCCGGGATCAATCCCGTGGGGGGAACGATCGGCCGGTGCTGATGCCTGAACCAGGCATTGATGCCGGGAATGTGCTCCAGCTTGCGCGCGACCTTTTCGGTTTCATCCATGATGACGATTTTCGAGCCGCTCCTGGCGACGCGAACCATCTCGCGAATGGCCTGCTCCTGGTCGCTGAAAAAATTGATCCCCCCCATCTGGTAAACCGTGTCGAAAGTCTCGTCCTTGAAGGGCAGGTGCTCGGCCTGGCCCAGGAACAGCTCGGCGGTCACGCCCAGCTTGCGCATTTTCTTCTGGCAGATTCCCAACATTCCTGCCGAAAGATCGAGGCCGTAATAATCGCAGTGCCGCGGGAGAAACGGCAGGTCGGAGCCCGTGCCGACCGAGGTGGCGAGCACGCGGTTGCTCCCGTTGATTTCGAGCTTCTCGATGAATTCCCTGCGCAGCTTGTACTCGGAAACTCCCATGATATACAGCCCGACCCTGCTCAACAGGTCGTAGAACGGGGCCCAATCGTCATAGATCCTGCGAAACCTGCTGTTGATGCCGGTAATCTGGTGGGGTTCGACAAAAACCGGGATGCCGTCGCGAATCGGAAACCTGAATCCGAGCTCATGATTGACGAGGAACTGTCTGACTTCGCCGTCCACGGACAACTCGGTAGCGAGCTCGAGCGGCGCGCCTTCCAATGGGCTGCACAGGATATCCAGGGTCCCGGGGCTCATGTTGCGTCGTTGGTTCCTTGACGTTTGCCGCAGCGGATCACCGCAATGGCCTATTCTAATCAACAACGGTCCCGGATTTGAAACCGCGCCCCGTCCAGGGGTCATCTTACGTCGACCGGGCGGCGCAGGATAGAAGCGGCCCGACACCAGGGATTATGATGGCGCGTTGAAAGGGGACGATCGCCTTGCGCGTACAGGTGGCCATCATCGGTTCGGGACCGTGCGGGCTGCTGCTCGGGCAACTGCTGCATCTCGCCGGAATCGACACCCTCGTCCTCGAGCACCGCAGCGCGCAATACGTGCTCGGCCGCATCCGCGCCGGCGTGCTGGAGCAGGGCATGGTCGAGATGCTGAATCGCGCCGGGGTCGGCGAGCGGCTCCGCGCCGAGGGCCTGGTGCACTCGGGATTCGACATTCTGTTCGGCGGGGCGCGCCGCCGTGTCGACCTGTCCGGTCTGACCGGCGGCAGGAAGGTCGTGGTCTACGGACAGACCGAAGTGACGAAAGATCTGATGGACGCGCGCGCGGCGGCCGGTGCGAAGACGGTCTACGAGGCGGACGAGGTGAGCATCCGCGGATTCGACACGGACCGGCCCGTCGTGCGCTATCGCAAGGACGGGGGAGAACAAGAAGTCCACTGCGATTTCATCGCGGGCTGCGACGGTTTCCACGGCGTTTGCCGGAAAAGCGTGCCCGCGTCGGCGATCCGGAACTACGAGCGCGTCTATCCCTTCGGCTGGCTGGGCGTGCTTTCGGAGACCCGTCCGGTTTCCGACGAGCTGATCTACGTGAACCACGAGCGCGGTTTCGCGCTATGCAGCATGCGCTCGCACACGCGCAGCCGCTATTACGTGCAGTGCTCGCTCGCGGAGGACGTGGACCAATGGCCCGACCCGCGCTTCTGGGACGAGCTTCGCTCGCGCCTGGACGAGCGCACCGCGGAGGAGCTCGTCACCGGAGCGTCGATAGAGAAAAGCATCGCGCCGCTGCGCAGCTTCGTCGCCGAGCCGATGCGCTTCGGGAGGCTCTTTCTCGCCGGCGACGCCGCGCACATCGTGCCGCCCACCGGCGCGAAGGGCCTGAACCTCGCCGCGAGCGACATTCACTATCTCTCCGCGGGCCTGATCGAGCACTGCGCGACGGGCAGGACCGCGGAGCTGGACGCCTATTCGGAGCGCGCGCTGCGGCGCGTCTGGCAGGCGGAGCGGTTCTCGTGGTGGATGACCCATCTCCTGCACCGTTTTCCGGACAGCGGCGCCTTCGGAGAAAAGATCCAGGCCGCCGAGCTCGAGCACCTGGTCGGCTCGCGCGCGGCGATGAGCTCGCTCGCCGAAAACTACGTGGGGCTTCCGTACTAGCTGGCCACCGGAGGAGCGCGGGAATCGCGCAGCCTCTAGCGCTGCGGCAAGGCTTTCGGTTTTGTCTTGGGCGCCGGCGCGCCGATTCCGCTCTTCAGGAATTCGAGGAGCTTCGCGAGCTGGCTCGAAGCTTGTCTGCGCACTGCCTCGACGTCGCACCCGCTCCAGTCGTAGAAGCCTTTGCCGGCGGAGAGCCCGGTGCGGCCGAGGGCGACCATCGTCTGGAGCATCGGATTGGGGGTCGCGTTGTGGAACAGCTTCGGCACGATCGACTCCTGGGCGTCGGCGTGGATCTTGAGGCCGCTGATGTCCTTCTGCTGGATGAGCCCGTTCAGGCACATGCGCGGCGCGAGCATGCGCCGCGCGGCGTGGTCGATGTCCTCGACGGTGGCGACGCCCGCCTCGATCAGGTAATAGGCTTCGTGCAGGATCGCGTGCTGCAGGCGGTTGACGAGAAAGCCGACGATGGGCTTGTAGAGCACCACCGGCTCCTTGCCGGTGCGCCTGAGCGCATCGGCCACGCGGTCCACCTCGGCGCGCGAGGTCGCAAGCCCCGCCATCACTTCGACCACCGGCGCGGTGTCGGCCGGCATGAAGTAGTGGACGCCGAGAAAGCGCTCGGGTCGTTTCAACTTGCGCGCCAGCTCGACCAGATCGAGCCCCGAGGTCCCGGATGCAATCAGGGGCGCGTCGCCCGAATACGCCGCTTCGATTTCAGCGTATACGGACTGCTTGACGCGCACGTCCTCGGGCACGAATTCGATGACGAGGTCCGGGGCTTCCTTCGGCAGCTGCTCGACCGCGCTCGTCTTCGCCGGCAGTCCTTCGAGCTTTCCCGCGCGGCTGCTCTTCACGATCGTGGTGAAGCCGGAATCGGCAAAGGTCTTCGCCACGCCGCGGCCCATGACGCCGTAGCCGTAGATCAGCACGGTCTGAATCGGTGTACCCATGTCGCCGCTCCGAAGTGTGTGGTGGGGTACGACTGACGGGCGGCGCCGCCGTCTCAGGACTCCAGCGCCTTGATCTTCAACTCTCGGGCGAGCTTGTCGAGGCTCGCGCGCAAGGGCTCCGGGATCGGGATGCCGAGCTTCGAGCGCTCCTCGAATTTGGCGCGGCTCTGCTCCCCGGGCAGCCAGATGCGCGCCACGCCCGGCATGGGCCTCGACCTGCGGATCTCGCGCACGAGCTTGTCGACGCGGCGCTTGAAGTCGTCCACCTCGCCGAAGGCGGCGATCGAGATCGCGACGATCGCGTGGCCGGTGTTGGTGGGCGTCACATCGTCGGCGTTGAAGTCGATGGTTTCGCTTCCCATCGCCGCGCCGTTCAGCGTGCCGGCGAGCAGCCCGAACACGAGCGCAAGTCCGTAGCCCTTGTAGCCGCCGATCGGGACCAGCAGGCCTTCATCGGCGCGCTTCGGATCGGTGAGCGGCTTGCCGTGATGGTCGATCATCCAGCCCTCGGGCATCGTCTCGCCGCGCTGGGCGGCGGTTTTCACTTTTCCGTAGGCGGCGACCGTGGTCGCCATGTCGAGGATGATGGGGGTTTCGTTTCCCGGCGCCGCCACCGCGATCGGATTGGTCGAAAGCAGGAGGTCGATCCCGCCCCACGGAGCCATGTGGTTGGCGTTGCCGACCGCGAGATACAGCCCGATCATGTCGTGCTCGAGCGGCATCGCCGCGTACAGCGACGCCGGACCCGCGTGGTTGCTGCGAGTGACGCCGACCCAGGCCGCGCCCGCGGTCTTCGCTTTCTCGATCGCGGTCTTCGCGGCGAAACTCATCACCACGTGCCCCATGCCGTTGTCGCCATCGACCAGAGCCATGCCCGCCGCCTCGCGGGCGACCTTCACCTTCGGTTTCACGTTGACCGCGCCCCCTTTGATGCGGCGCACGTACTGCGGCAGGCGGAAAATTCCGTGGCCGTCGGCGCCCTGGAGATCGGCGCGCACGATCAGCTCCGCGCAGGTGGCGGCGTCTCGGGCGGGCAGGCCGACTGCGACAAGCGAGTCGGCGATGAAGCGCTTGAGGCGGTTTGCGGGAAGGCGTTGCGAGGGGGTGGTCAGGGCTGCGTCGGAATTCACGGCGGCAGGTTCCGGCGGGCGGGACATGCCGCACCCTACCATGAGAGTGAAGGCTCAACAACGCTTTGGGGGCGCCCGGTATGATTCGTTCTCCATCGGAGGGGAGCAGTCTTGAAGAAGAAAATCACGCTTGCCGTTTTTTCCGCGTTTTGCTGTGCCCTGGACGGCTTCGCCCAGCAACAGGAAAAGCCGGACGAAATCCGCATCATCGGGCACTACGAAAACGCGGTCGGCACCTCCGACGCGGCGAGCCAGGGCTACATCACCCCGCAGCTGATCGAGGCGCGGCCGATGCTGCGGCCGGGCGAGGTGCTCGAGTACGTGCCCGGCGTGATCATCACCCAGCACAGCGGCGACGGCAAGGCGAACCAGTATTTCCTGCGCGGCTTCAATCTCGATCACGGCACCGACTTCCGCACCACGGTCGACCACATGCCGGTCAACATGCCGACTCACGCGCACGGGCAGGGCTACTCCGATCTCAACTTCCTCATCCCGGAGCTGGTGTCGCGGATCGCGTACAAGAAGGGTCCGTATTTCGCCGAGGAAGGCGACTTTTCCTCGGCGGGCGCCGCCGACATCGACTACTACACCAAGATGCCGAAGGGAATCGCTTCGATCGGGCTCGGCGGCAACCGCTACGCGCGCGCGATGGCGGCGAATTCCTTCGACGCCGGGCCGGGCCATCTGCTCTACGGCCTCGAGCTCTACCACAACGACGGCCCGTGGGATAACCCGGAAGACTACCGCAAGCTGAACGGCGTAATGCGCTTCAGCCAGGGCACCAACGCCGACGGCTACACCCTGACCCTGATGGGCTACACCGGCAAGTGGAACGCCACCGACCAGATTCCGCAGCGCGCGGTGGACTCCGGGGAAGTTTCACGCTTCGGCGCCGTCGATGCGACCGACGGGGGCAAGACCTCGCGCTACAGCCTCTCGCTCGACCGGCACAAGACGCTCGCGAACGGCGGTGTCTTTCACATGGACGTCTACGCAATCAGGTACCGGTTGAATCTGTTTTCCAACTTCACGTTTTTCCTAGACAACCCGGCCAACGGTGACCAGTTCGAGCAGGCGGACGCCCGCAGCATTTTCGGACTGACGCCCAGCTGGATATTCACCGGGAAATGGGACGGCCGGCAGACGATCAACAAGTTCGGGCTCGACGCGCGCCGCGACAACATCGACGTGGCTCTGTACAACACCACGGCGCGCGACCGGTTCAATACGGTGCGTTCGGACAAGGTCGCCCAGACCGGCGTGGGTGTCTACTACGAGAACGCCGTTCAATGGACCGACAGCTTCCGCAGCGTCGTGGGGGTGCGCGAGGATTTCTACAACGCCCGCGTGGACAGCGATCTCCCGGAGAACTCGGGAACGACGAGGGCGCACATCACCTCGCCCAAGCTCAATTTCGTCTTCGGCCCGTTCGACAAGACGGAGTATTTCCTGAACTACGGCCAGGGCTTCCACAGCAACGACGCGCGCGGCACCACCATCGCCGTCGATCCGGCCACGGGCGCCCCCGCCGACAAGGTCCCGGCGCTGGTCAAGAGCAAGGGAGAGGAGATCGGCGTGCGCACGGAGAGGATCCCGCACCTGCAATCCTCGCTCTCCCTGTGGCGGCTCACCCTGGACTCCGAGCTGGTGTTCGTCGGGGACGCGGGCACCACCGAAGCGGGCCGCCCGAGCCTGCGCCGCGGCATCGAATGGTCGAACCGCTACATTCCGCACAATTGGCTGCTCGTCGATTTCGACCTTTCGGTGTCGCGCGCGCAATTCACGGACGACGATCCGTCCGGCAACACCATCCCGGGCGCGATCGACCGGGTCGCGTCCCTGGGCGTAACGGTGAAAGACCTCGGGCCTTGGTCGGGGACGGTGCATGCGCGCTACTTCGGCCCGCGTCCGCTGATCGAGGACGACAGCGTGCGCTCGCAGTCCTCGACGATTGTTTCCGCGCGCGCCTCCTACAAGGTCGACGCAAGGACCAGCATCAATTTCGACGTCTTCAATCTCTTCAACCGCAAGGCGAACGACATCGAGTACTACTATCCCTCGCAACTGCGAAATGAAGCGGCGCCGGTGAACGACATCCATTTCCATCCCGCCGAGCCGCGCACCGTGCGCCTTGCCGTGGTTGCGCGCTACTGAGGGGTGCGGAGCGAACTGCCGAGCACGGCCTGGCGGTCAACCTGCATACACCGGCGCCGGCTGACTGAAGAAGGCGTCGAGCAGGTGAAAGACCAGCGCCCAGTTCTTCGACTTGGTGCTGCTGTGCGCGATGCCGGGCATGACGATGAACTGCTTGTCGGGGTTCGGAAGCTTCGCGAAAAAATCGGCCAGATCCTCGAACGAAGCGATTCCGTCGTACTGCCCGCGCATGACGAGAGTCGGCACGGCGATCTTCCCGGGGTCGAGGACCGGCAGATTGGCCGACATGTCGATATAGGTCCCGGTTGGAACCGACGTATCGAGCGCCAGCACCGCGTCGGCAAACGCCTCCACCGTGGTGAGGTCCGCGGTGTCCGGGTGATCCCGCGTGAAAATGCTGTGGACGAATTTGCGGTCGATCGGCCTGCGGTTGCTTGCGCGGTACTCCGCGAGCTTCTTTCGCCGGTTCTCGAGCGTCGGGCTGCCCTTGCCCGTCCACACCAGCGCGTCGAGCGCGAGCCGCTGCACGCGCTCGGGGTGCCGCTGGGCGAACAGGCCCGCGCGCAGCGCGCCGGACGAAGAACCGTAGAGCAGCAGCTTTTGTCCGCCGTTGTGCTGCATGACGTATGCGGATGCGGCTTCGAGGTCGTCGGCGCCGCAGGAGATGTCGGCGTTGACCGGGCGCGACTTGTCCGAGCGCCCGTAGCCTTCGCAATCGACGCACCAGGTGTCGTAGCCCAGGCGGGAAAACCAGTCCATGGTGGAGGACTGCGGCCGGCCCGGAATCTGCAGGTCGAACACCGGCGTCGAGGCCATCGAGGACCCGTGCACGAAGAGGATCGTGCCACGGCGCGCGCTCGTTCCAGGAGCCCCGGCAGCGGGATCGCGCAGGCGCTTGCGCCAGAGAAACAGGCGCACGCTGTCCGCGCCGGCGCGCTTGCTCGTCCAGTGCTCCGTCCCCCGGACTTCCGGGATCGCGCCGGAAGCAAGAGGACTGCACTGCACGTTTTGGCCGCTCATTCCCTATTCCCAAAAAAATACTGCGCGATGAGCGGCGCTGGCGTCCGCTCCATCGCGCAGACGTAAACCCGCGCGCCTTTCGGCGCGTCGGGTTTTACGATTTGTTTATGTAGCCGTAGGCGAGGTTGGTGCGGCCCTCGCCGTGGCGGTCGTAGATGTCCTTGTAGTAGGCGACACGGTCGGTGAGGACCGCGGCCTGCTGCTTGGGCGTAAAGCCGTAGATGCGCGCGCTGTTCAGGCCGAGGATGCCGCGCTTCACCGGCCCGTCGGCGGGGCCCATGGGCGCGAGGGCGTACTTCTTCTGGATTTCCTCCGGGATCTCCATGCGCCTCAGCGCCTCGATCTGCCACTGCGGAGCGCCGGTCCACAGCGAGTCGGTGCCCCAGACGACGTGGTCGGCGCCCATGCCCTTGATCATCGCCCCGAGCATGAACGCGGCCACGCGCGGCTCGGCCATGTTGCTGTGCGCGAAGATCTGGCCGAGGTCGGCGTAGACGTTGTTCACGCCGAACTGCGCCGGGATCTCGGCGAGGTCGGTCACCCAGTCGACTCGGCCGGACCGCTGCAACTGGTCCCAGGCCGCGGCGGCGGTGCCCCCCGGACCCGCGACCCAGCGGTACGCCGAGTGGTAGATGACGAAATTGAGCTGCGGCCAGTCCTTCGCCGCCTTGCCCACGTCGTTCACGTTGCAGTAGCCGAGCAGGTGCGGGAAATTCGCTTCGACGGACGGCGGGAACAGGCCCTTGTGGATGCAGACGTTCTTCAG
>Ga0137350_1000035_pt1 | contig 18417 bp, 17 predicted proteins | sample EasRivERMLT660_2_FD_104765 | JGI IMG/M metagenome (GOLD analysis project Ga0137350, IMG submission 104765) | Soil microbial communities from meander-bound floodplain in the East River, Colorado, USA - East River MetaG ERMLT660_2 | ecosystem: Environmental > Terrestrial > Soil > Floodplain ... | reverse complement strand
CGGCGTCGCCGCGGCTGCCCATATGAATCCGCCCCTATCTGCATTCATGGAGCCGTGCGCTCCGTCCCTGGTCTCCTGCTCCATGATTTTCACCGCGATCACCGCGATTCGGATCGCGCGCCGCGTTCGCATGGGAATCGATCGCGTCGGGGACAGTGCCGCCTACACCGAGCTTGCGGGACTTCCGCTCACACTCCTCCAATCGGTGTGTTTTGCCTACGCCGTCTGGCTCGGCGACGGGTGGTCCATGCTGCTCTTTCTCTGGTGGGGTCCGGGATTCATCACGGTGGCCGTCGCGATCATCGTCGCGAAAGTGCGCCGGGCCACGATCGACTGGTACCCGTGGCGTTATCCGATCTCGTTTCTCTGCAAAGGCTATTTCCTCGCCTACGCGGGGGCGTTTCTGGCGATGGATACTCCCACGATGCTGTTCGCGTTCAGCGTCTGGATCATCAACGATCAGTACGAGAAGGCCTTCATGTCCTCCGACGCCGATCGCCTGCGCCGCACGTTCGACGATTTCTGGCTGTTCCGCGTGCTCTATCCCGCGGGGCTCCTGGCGCCGTACCTGTTTCCGGGAATGCCGTATCGCGCGCTCTTCGCCGCCTACGGAACCGCGCTTCTCGCCGCCTGGCTTCTCGGAACGTGGTTCGTCTGGCGCAAAGGCCTGCTTCGGACGCTGCCCGACGACGCGTCGCTGCTCCGGAACATGGTCTACTTCAGAAAACTGCGCCAATGACCGGCGCGGCAGCCGATTGGGTTTCGGTGGCCGCGTCCCTGCCGCTTGCGTTCGCGCAAGTCCGCGAAGATCCGCTGCTCGACCTGTGGGTGCTCGATCGACTGGGGCATCCCGCGCGTGTGGCGCTCGTCGCCTCCGGGGGTTGCACGGCGGCGGCGCTCGCCATCACGGGCGTCGAGGCGCTCCATCTAGTGGATCCCAACCCTGCGCAGATCGCGATCACGCGCCTGAAGCTTGAGCTGCTGCGCGACTCCGCGCCCGCCGACCGGCTGCGACTGTTGGGCCACGCTTTGCTCGATCCGGCCACGCGCGCTGCTCGGCTTTCCGAATTGTTGGGCCGTCTCGGGCTTCCGTCGGACGCGCTCGGACTCCCCGGTCGCGTCGCGGCGCGCGGTCCCGATCACGCCGGACGGTACGAACATCTCTTCGGCGCTTTGAGAGCGGAGCTCGCGGAGTTCGCCGCGTCGATCGAAGCACTCCTGCAGCTGCGCGACCCGGGCGAGCAAGCGCGCCGCGTGCGCCCGAATGAGCCGCTCGGAAAGGCGCTCGACCGCGCATTCGCCAAAGTCATGGCTCTTCCCAATCTGGTGGCCTTGTTCGGGGAGGGAGCAACGCGCAATCCCCGCGAGCCCTTCGCTTCGCACTTCGCAAGGCAGCTGAGATGGATTCTCGGAACCCGGTCGGCCGCCGGGAACCCCTTCCTGTCGCAGATGCTGCTCGGCCGCTTCGCGCCGGGCGCCGAGCATCCCTGGTTGCAGCAGCCGGTATTGAAATCGACGCCCTCGCTCAGTTGGGATGCGTCGCCGATGGTGCCGGCGCTCGAGAAGCACCGGGGCGAATTCGATCTGGTGCATCTGTCGAACATCCTCGATTGGCTCGATCCCGAAGCGGCGCGGGAAACTCTCGAGTCTGCTTTTTCCGCGCTGCGCCCCGGAGGCTGGGTGATCGTGCGGCAGCTGAATTCGGCGCTCGACATTCCGGCGCTGTGCGCGCGGATCATTTGGCACCGCGACGCCGGATCGATGCTGCTCGAACGCGACCGCAGTTTTTTCTATCGCGCAATCTGCGTCGGTGAGCGCCGATGAGGATATTCGCGCTCGATCGTCCGCCCGACGGGATGCTCGCGCGCGCTCTCGACCGGTTCGAGCATCGCTTCTCCTACCCCCTGGGAGCGACGCAGCGCTTTCATGTTCTGCACGGCGCCGACTATTCCAGATTTTTCCGAGCGATAGGCAAGGCACGTTGCCTTGTGGCCGAGGACGGAGGCGAGATCGTCGGCTCGCTCGCCGCCGTCATCAGGCGCATCTGGCTCCCTGACGGGACCGACGCGGAGGTCGGCTACATCGGGGATCTCCGGGTGGCGCCGGAAGCCCGCAGCGGATGGACTCTCCTCCGGCTTGCCGAAGAGGCGGCGGGCTGGGTCCGCCTTTCCGCAAAAACCTGTTTCGGCGTGGTGATGGACGGAACTGCAGCAACGCCCGACCGGTATACTGGGCGCGCCGGCGTTCCCGCGTTCGATGCGATCGCCAGGGTGCTGATTGCCCGCATTCCGACCTCGAGCGCTTTCGGAAGCGCGGGCACCCGCGTTGCCCGGGTCGAATCGCAGGCCGCGTCCCGGTGTTTCCGCGATCTGAGCGCCGGAAGATATGCAACGCCTTGCGCCAATCCGGCGGAGCGATCGCTATCAGAGCCCGTGTGGCTCAGCCGCCTAGACGGATCGGCCTGCGGATGCCTGGAAGACACGCGGCGGGCAAAGCGCCTGATCCTGGAGGATGGAAGCGAAATGCTGAGCGCGCATCTCTCCTGCTTTGCGTATCGCGATGCCGGGAGCGGCGGCGCCCTGATACGCGACGCGCTCGCCCGGGCCCGCAAGCTGGAATTCCCCGCGCTGTTCGTCGCCGTCAACGCCGCGGACGCCGCCTCGCTGCTTTCCGGGCTAGAAGAACGCGGCGCCACGCTCGCGCCCGCGACGGTATTCGGACACGAGCTGGCCCGCGATGTCGATTGGAACGTCAACACTTCGGAGATATGAAATGAAAAGGAGATCGCCCGCTCGCCGCGCCAACCAGATCGGCGCGCATGCACAGGCCGTATTGAAGCGCGTCGGCATCCTCGACAATCCGTACCTCGCTGCGTTGGAGGACGGGTCGATGTCCCGCTCGGCGTTCCAGGAAACACAGGAGCAGTTCTTCTTTGCCGTCAGTTTTTTCCCAAGACCGATGGCCGCGCTCGTCGGCCGGATAGCGGATCCGCACCGCAGGCTGGACATCCTGCACAATCTCGTGGAGGAGCACGGCGAATTCGACGCCACCGCGTTCCATCACAACACCTTCAAGCGTTTCCTGTCCTCGATGGGGAGCGACGCGGACGCGCTGGAGAAGACCGGCCCCTGTCCGGAAGTCCGGGCTTTCAACAGCGTGCTCACCACCGCGTGCGTGCTGGACGAGCTCGAGGTCGGCGTCGGCTGCATGGGGATCATCGAGCACGCCTTCTCCGGGATTTCCGCGGTCATCGGCAAAGCCGTGGTGGGCAGAAAATGGGTCGAGCGCTCGAAGCTTGCCCACTACAAGCTTCATTCCGAGATCGACAAGCGCCACGCCGAGGAGTTCTACGCGGTGGTGGAGCCGAGCTGGGCCGATCCGGCCCGCCGCTACTTCATCGTCCAGGGGCTCGAACTGGGCGCCTACGTTTTCAACCGCCTCTATACCGACCTGTACGCGCGTGCAAACTCCTCTTCGACGCGGTAGTTCGTGACTTCTCCGAAAACCGGCGGGCCGTTCAGCCGTGGCCTGATGATCCTCCTCGCGGTATCGGTGTTCGCGGGGGCGGGAACGATCCACTACCAGACGCCGATGCTCGGCGCGTTCGCGGTGGAGTTCAACGCCGACGCGGCAGCCGCGGGATGGGTGGCGACGCTCACCTTCGGCGGCTTCCTCGCCGGCACCATTTTTCTCGTGCCGCTCGGCGACCGCTTCGACAAGCGGCGGCTGATCCTCGCGGAGCTCGCGGTGCTGATCGTCGCCCTGCTCGCGATGGCGGCGGCGCCTTCGCTCGCGACGCTCGCCGCGGCGAGCCTCGTCGTCGGCATCACGGCCGGCTTTGCCCAGCTCATCATCCCGCTGACGGCGGAGCTTGCCCCGCCCGAGACGCGCGGGCGCGTGATGGGCGCGCTGCTCGCCTGCCTCTTTCTCGGGATCCTTTTCGGGCGCGTGGCGGGCGGCCTCATCGCCCACTTTCTCGGCTGGCGATGGACGTACGTCGCCGCGGCCGTCATGCTCCTCGCGCTTGCGCCGGCGCTCGTCCTGTGGCTCCCCTCGATGCCCTCGAAGACGCGGCTCGGCTACGGCCGCCTGATGCGCTCGCTCGGCGAATTCCTGCGCGACAACGCGACGCTGCGGCGCGCATCCGCCATCCAGTTCCTGCTCGGCATCTCCTATGGAGGCTTCTGGGCCACCGTCGCGCCGATGATGCTCGCGTTTCACGGCTTCGGACCGGCGCAAACCGGCTTGCTGGCGATTCCCGGTGCGGCGGGCATTCTCGTGTCGCAACCGGCGGGCCGGTGGACCGACCGCCGCGGCGCCTTTCCCATCGTCACCGCCGGCGTGGCCCTGGTGCTCGCGGCGTACGTCGCGTTCGCGTTCGCCCCCTTGTGGGTCGGCGCCGTGATCGCGGGCGCGGTGCTGCTCGACTGCGGGCTGCGTTCGGCCCTGGTGGCCAATCAGACGCTGATCACCTCGGTCGCGCCGGGCGCCCGCAGCCGCTTCAACACGGTGTTCGGCGCGCACATCTGGGGCGGGAACGCGGTCGGGGCGTTTCTCGCGAGTACCGCGCTCGCCCACTACGGATGGCTCGCGGTGTGCGCCATCGCGGTGAGCGCCTCGTGCGTCGCGCTCCTCATGCAGTGGCGCTGGCGCGGCGCCGGACCCTCACCCCCGCCCTCTCCCTGAAGGGAGAGGGAGAAGCCCCTAGCGCAGGATGCCCGCTTCGCGCATATAGCGCAGCACCCCGGGATGGATCAAATCCTGCCGCGGCGCGGCGGCGAGCGTGTTGGCGAGCGTCGATTCCTTCGCCTGTGCGAGCTTCGCGCCGATCGCCGCCTCGCCCTTGTGCAGCGCGCGCGCGATGCGGTAGGCGACGTCGTCGGGCAATGACGGCCGCGCGAGCACGAAGGCCCAGGAGCCGAGCGCCGCGACCGGCGCGTCCTGCCCGGGGTAACTTCCCGCGGGCAGCGTGATCGGCTTGATGAAGGAGTGCTTGGCGACGATGCGCTTGACCTCGTCCGCGCTCGGGGCGATGAAGCGCGCGCCCACCGGCCCTTTCGATATCGCGACGAATCCCGGCCAGCCGACCCCGCCGCCCCACATCGCCGCCGCGCGCCCGTCGAGCACCATTGCCGGGCCGTCCGCGGCCTTTTCAAGAAAGATCGGCTGAAAATCCTTGGCGATATCCATGCCGAGGCCGTCGAACACGTAGCGCGCGAGCACGACGAAACCGGAGCCGCTCGCGCCCCAGGCGATGGGCTTGCCCTTCAGATCGGCGAGCACGCGATACGGGCTGTCGGCGCGCACGATGAACATGCCGGAATTCGAATACATCGCGTTGACGATGCGCAGGTCCGCCTTCGGCCGGCCGATTCCGGCGAGTGCCTCGTAGGTGACTTCGCCGGTCGCCTGGCCGATGTGGATTCCTCCGGACTCGATCAGCGGAATGTTCTCGGTGCTGCCCTTGGTGTTCTTCGGCTCGACCGACAGCGTCGCGTCCATCTCGTTCAAGGTCGAGGAATACGCCGCGCCGTATACGGGAAAGCCGCCTCCCGGGGTCGCGGTGCCGAGCACGACGACGGTCTTTTCCTGTGCCGCAGCTTCGTCCATGCCGTCGCCCGTCATCGCCGCCACGGCGACCGCGGCGACGGCGAGCTTGCGATAACGAGGGTCCATGGCCTCTCTCCCATTGCTTTGACCGCCAATCGACGTTCCCGATTACTCTACCACGCGTCCGGCGTTTTCTCCCGGAATCAGCGCGTGAGCCAGCCGCGCGCGCGCACCGTGAGCGCGGCGTAGGGGAAGATCCAGGTGAGAGCGAAGAACGAGAAGTAGGCGTAGAGGATCCCGAACACGAAGTCCCAGGAGCGCTCGCTCCTCAGGTAATAGAGCACGTACACGAACGACACCACCATGATCGCGAGCAGCATCCGCACGAGCGACGCCGGGTCAGTCAGCGCGTTTACGGCCCACAGCGCCATCGAAGCGTAGGCGACGGGATAGCGCAGGTTCGTGATCGTGCTCTCGTAGACCGCGAGCAGGCGCGGGAGAAGCGGCCGCCTCCAGACGATCCTCGCGAAGCGGAACTCCTCGCGGATGTAGCTCCGGTCCCAGCGCAGGAACATCCGGCAGAGCTTCGCGTAAGTCTCCGGCACGAGCGTGTGCACCACCGCCGAGCGCTGGTACACCGTGTCGTAGCCTCGCGCGAGAATGTCGTTGGTGAGCGCGCGGTCCTCGCCGTAGGTGCACGGCGCGCCGAGGAACGTCTGGCGTTCCCATGCAGGCAGCACCTGCCGCACGACCGACGCGCGGTACGCGGCGAGCGCGCCCGGGCAGCAGTACACCGTGCGGAACACCGACTGCGCACCGCGCAGATAGTCGAAGGAAAGTATGAACCTCACGTGCAGCATTCTCGGAATGAGGCCGGCCCTGCGGTTGTGCACCGCCACCTTGCCCGCCACCGCCCCGATGCGCGCGTCGCGGAACGGGCCCGCGATCGCGAGCAGCGCCCCGCGCTCGATCACGCTGTCGGAATCGACCGTCACGATGATCTCGCCGCTCGCGCGCCGGAAGCCCTCGGCGAGCGCGCCGCGCTTGCCGAGGTTCGCCGGAAGCCGGATCGGAGTCACCAGCCCCGGATGGCGCAGCGCCGCGTTTTGAATGTAGCGCCAGGTGTCGTCGGTGCTGCCGTCGTCGACGGCGAGGATCTGCAGGCGCCCGCGCGGATAACTCGCCGCTGCCACCGACGCGATGGCGTGCTCGACCATCGCGCCCTCGTTGTACGCGGGAATGATCACGGTGAGCGGCGGCGCCTCCTCCGCCCGAACCGCGGCGAACGGGCGATACAGGAGCCACAGGATGGTGCGCAGGAAGAGGAGCGCCATGCCCATGGTGATCCAGATGACCGTCGGCCTCACCCAGAGCATGGACCAATGCTGCCGGCGCGCGATGTCCAGCAGCGGCTGCAGGAGCGGCGTGGCAAGCGCCGCGTACGCGAGCGCGAACATGCTGAAGAAGATCGCCGCGATGGTCAGGTAATCCCAGCCGTCGCCTTGCGGCGGCCGTATCGTTTCCGCCACGGCGTCGAGGGTCGTGGATTCGGAGCGGGCATTCATCGCGGGAAGGGCTGGGCTCGGAAGCCGAAATCTTACTCGCGCAAGTTGACGGATTGCTGAACCGATGCAGGAATCGCGCCAGCTGCGGAGCAGCGCGTGACGAGGCGCCGGATCGGAATCACGCACCAACAGCGGGCAAGGCCGCACGAAGATGTCGCGTGAGGCGACGCGGGCGACGTTCGGAGCGTTGCGGAGGTGTCGCCCGCAGGCGACACCCGCGGCGTTCAGGGCACGGCGAGAATTTTCGCGACGTTCAATCCGCGCGCGCGCCGGAGGACTGGATCACGCGGGCCCATTTCTCCGCTTCCGCCTGCATGAATTTGCGCAACTCCTCGGGCGAGCTTCCCACGGGCTGCGCGCCCTGGTTGGTGAGCTGCGTGCGCAGTTCCGGGATCGCGACCGTCGCCACCAGTGTCTCGTTGAGTCGCGCGATAACCGCGCGAGGTGTCCCGGCGGGCGCCACCACCGCGTGCCAGGATCCGCCCTGCAGCGCGGCGAGGCCCACTTCCGGCGTGGCGGGCACATCGGGCAGGAGCGGCGAGCGCACCGGAGCGGTGATCACCAACGCCTTCAGGCGCCCCGCTTTCACGTGCGGCAGGAAGGCCGGAATGGTGTTGAACGCGATCTGCACCTTGCCCGACATCATCTCGGGCAGCGCCTGCGCCACGCCCTTGTAGGGCACGTGCACGATCTGGATGCCGGCGACGCTCTTGAAGAGCTCGGCGATGAGGTGCAGGCCGGAGCCCACGCCGGTCGAGCCGAAATTGATCTCGCCCGGATGCGATTTTGCGTAAGCGACGAGCTCGGTCACCGAATTCGCCGGCAGCACCGGACTCGCGAAGAGCACGAAAGGCAGGGTCGCGACCAGCGACACCGGCTCGAAGTCTTTCGCGACCTCGTAGCCGAGCTTCTTGTAGAGGCCCGGCCCGATGGCGAGCGGACCGACGTTGCCCCAGAGGAGCGTATAGCCGTCGGGAGCGGATTTCGCGACCGCTTCGCTGCCTATCGTCCCGCCCGCGCCGCCGCGGTTATCCACCAGTATCTGCTGCCCGAGGGCCGCGGACCAGGACTGGCCGACAAGGCGCGCGGTCGCATCCACCGATTCGCCCGCGGGAAAAGGCACGACGAGTCGGACCGGCTTCGTCGGATACTGCGCCAGGGCGCCGTGCGCCGAAGCGAGCAGCAGCCCTGCGAGGGCGATCTTTCTTGCCTGGTTCATTCCCTGTCTCCTGTCAGCGCGAGGCGGTTGATGTCCTCTGTATACACTATCGGACGCGAGTAACCCTCGGCGGCGAGGCGGATCAGCGCGCGGCCGACCTCGACGCTCGTCGTGACGTAGCGCGGCGCGAGCCGCCGCAGAAAAGGATACAGGGGGCCGAGAGCCGCGTAAAACGTCCGGTACTGCGGCGTCTTCGATTGCACGCCGCGCAGCGGCTGAATGTAAGCCGGACGCAGCATGAAAGCCGCCTTGAAGGGCAGGGCGAGAAGGGCGTTCTCCGTTTTCCCCTTGACGCGCGCCCACATCGAGCGCCCGCGTTCGGTGCTGTCGGTGCCCGCGCCGGAAACGTAGCAAAAGGTCAGGTTCGCATTCGCCGCGAGCATCGATCGGGCGGCTGCCAGGGTCAGTTCGTAGGTCAGGCGGTGATAGGCCTCTGCGCTCATTCCCGCGGCCGATACCCCGAGGCAGAACAGGCAGGCGTCGCAGTCCGCGAAGCGGGGCTGGATCGGCCCGAAGTCGAAGAAGTCGGAGTGGACGATCTCCGTGAGCTTGGGAGGGCTGATCCCGATGCTCCTTCGCCCGACGACGAGCACGGACTGCACCCGCGGGTCGGCGAGACACTCGATGAGCGCGCTCGCCCCGACCATGCCGGTGGCGCCGAAGAGAGCGACTTTCATGTCGCGGCGGCAGTCAGCGTTTCCTGGGCGAGCGCATTGAATCGATCAAGCGGCAGGCGATGTCGATCGAGGTCCGAACCGAGCCCAGGTCGCCCACGTAGCCGCCGAGCGCCTGCTCCGCCCGTTTTCGCAGCGAGGCCGAGTCGATGAGACCGTGCTTTGCAAGCGACTCGATGTCTTCCCGATCCTGATCGGCGAAACGAGAAAGCTTCGACACCGCCAGGTCAAGCGGCGAAAGCACTCTCACGTCGATGCGCCTCTTATCGACGCCCGGGATCGCGACGGGCTGCGAGTCCTCGTACGCGTCCTCATGAAGGAGGCCCAAGGTGTCGTTGTAATTGCGATCGAGGTACAGGAGGCGCACGCGACCGTCGGGATCCCGATAGGACACTTCGATGTCATCCTTGAACAGCACCCGCTTGGAAAAAACCGCATCCACGTCCTCCGTCACCCGCGTTCCCGTGTGGAAGTGAAGCGCCGCGCCTCCCGCGACGTACATTCGAACCGGAAATACGTCGGGCTGCGAACCCTTCAACGCCTGCTGGACTCGCGACAAGACCTCCGCGAAGGCGCCCAGGTACTCCTCTTGAACCTTGATCGCCGGCTTCGAGCGCGGTTTCATGCAATATGCTTCCGCCTTCTCGCCATGGGAAGGAAACGAGCCGGCCGCAGCGGAGATTGCTTCAACCACATCGCGAAGGCTTCCGGAGTGGAAATGCCCGGATGGAGGGCTTCGGCCAGCCTGAGATACCGCTCTCGTTCAAACCCCCGGGCGCTCGCGAGTACGACGGCCAGGCCGCCCATGAAGAATCCCGGTCCGTGCGCGCGCCACGCGTCCGGGTCGGTGTTACCCGACGCGCAAAGATCGAGGAGATCATCTTCATAATCCCGCTTGAACGATTTCGGCATGTGTTCGCCACCTTGCACCGTCGCAGGCACGGCCACCAGCGTGCACCCCGCAGCCCGGGCAAGCACCACGAGCGTGCGCAGATCGCATGAAGGATTGCGTTTCAGCCGCGAAAGCGTTTCCTTGGGCAGACCGCAAGCCGCGGCCCAGCTCGAAGCGGTCGGAAAGCGTGCTCTTGCGGCCTCGGACATCTGGTCGAGGAGGTCAGCCGGGCGTTGGGTTGTTGATGTATTCATCAACACATTATGATATTTATTGACGAAAAGATCAACAGCTCAGGTTCGCCGCAATCCAGTCGGCGATGTAATTTATCCCCAGCGGCCGGTTGTCCACCTGGCAGTGCTCGGCGCCGCCCTCCTCGGCCGTGAAGATCTTGAGGGTCTTTTTCCTTGCAGTGAGCGCCGCGTAGAGCTTGTGCGCCGCTTCCACCGGCACGACGCGGTCGTTCGCCCCGTGCGTGACGAGCACCGGGCAGGTGATTTTGTCCGCGACGCCGGCGAGCGAGAACTGCTTCGCGCGCTCCAGGGCCGCGTCCGAGTCGTTCAATCCGAGTATCCACTGGAACTGGAAATTCGACTGCGCGCTCTTCTTCGGATCGGCCTTCAACTGCTCCTTGATCTTCGACTGCCAGGCGTGCAGGTCCCAGTGCAGGGCGCCCAGGCACACGCAGGCGGCGTAGCGCCTTTCGAAGGCGGCGATCCGCGGCGCGTAATAGCCGCCGAAGCTGTAGCCCATGATCACGACTCTTTTCGGATCGGCATCCGCGCGCTTCGCCACGAACTCGTAAGCGGCCGTGCCCGGCACTTCGTAGTCGTGGCGCGCGTGGATTTTGCGCAGCCGCAACGCCTCGCCCTGCCCCGGCCCGTCGATCGCGAGCGTATTCATCCCGCGCCGCGCGAATTCCAGGCCCGCGAAGAGCACGCTCATCTCCTTGCAGTTGTCCATGCCGTCGAAGAGCACGACCGTGGGCGCGCGGCCCTCATTTGCGTGATCGGCACCTTGCGCCTTCATGAAGTACGCCGGCAGCGTTTTGCCTTCGTACGGTACTTCGACGAACTCGATGCTCCGGTACCGGCGCTTCAGCCCCTCCTGGTAACAGCGCAGCGCCTTCCTGTAGATGTCGAGCTTGCGCTCGCCGGGAGGAACGAAGCGCTCGCCGGTGTAGTAGTAGTTGCCCGCGCGCAGGTAATGGTCCCCGGCGGTCGAGTCGCGGGCTTCGGCCGCGGCTTTGTCGGCGAGAGCTTCGTTCTTCTCCGCCATCGCGCACCACTCCTGCCACCACGCGTCCGGGTCGCCCATGCCGCGCGCGGCAAGGCGCTCGCCGATCCTGTCGATCTCCCCGATCGCGACCGCGCCGTAAGGCGCCATGCCCTTGCAGACGAGGGTCGCGTTCGACCACATGAAATTGCCGGGAAAATGGTCGATCCAGGAGCCCTGCGACATCCTTGCCTCTGGAGAGCCAGCCGAGCCGTCAAAAGAAGCTTGCAGGCGATCCGGTGTGCTCCTGGATCTTCGCCTGCAAGCGGGTTGCGACCACAGCTATTTCTTCACTGCGAGGTTTTATCGACGATCACCTTCGATTCCACGCACGCAATCTGCAACGCAGCGCGTCACGCGCGCAGCGCTCCGGAGGCCTTGGCAACCTGAGTCGCGATGAAATCCATCAGAGGCGGGGACAGGCAATCGTAGGGCTCGAGCTTGAGTTCCTTCAACCTTGCCCTGACCTCACCCATGCCAGCGGGGCTCGCGCCCGCCTCGATGATCGACGAAACAAATGCCGCGAATTCAGGCGGCGCCCAGCCCGATTCGCTCGAGCGCTCGGTGTGAATGAAATCGAATCCGTACAGCGGATGGCCCTTGTTCTCGATCCGCCCATACATGTGGACGCCGCACTCTTTGCAGGCATACCGCTGAATGGTTGCCTTGGAATCCACGATCGCGAGCTTGTTCCCGTTCGCCTTGACGCTCAAGTTGTCGCGCCCTACGACGGCGACCTGCGAGAACAGCGCCCCTTTCGGTTTCCAGCACTTGGTGCAGCCGCACACGTGATTGTGCGCGCACTGCCCTTTGATCGCTATCTCGACTTTGTTCTGCGAGCAATTGCACAACAGCGTCCCGCCTGCGAAGTTCTTTGCCGCGGGTTTCAGTCCACCGTCAACCGCTGGGTGTATCTTGACACTACTCATGATGATTTCTCCTTTTGGACACTACGCCGGCCACCGACGCGGTGAGGCCGCGCGGTGATGAATCTTGCACCCGATGATGCCGTTCAGGCAAGCAGTGCTCGCGTACACGGCAACGGCTTCTCAGCGCAAATGGTGATTGCGTTCCTGGATATTTTCGACCAGTCGGCGCACGCCGCGCAGCCATGTCTCGTCGGTATTGCCGCGGATATCGACCGACTTGGCGTAGAGGGTCTCGCCCGTCGCCACGCTGCGCACTTCGACGTTGATGTTCAGGATCAGGTTGCTCACCTTTTGCACCCAGCACAGCGCGATGCGCTCGGCGCCGAGCGCTTTGCCGATATCGATCTCGCAGCCGTTGCAAGCGCGCAGCTCGTACGAAGCCTTGAGCCGCTCGATGAGCTGCGCCGCGGGGGCGCGATCGAGCACGCGGTACATGCCGCGGCTCTCCAGCTCTTTCGCCAGTTCGGCCGTGATCAGGACGATCCGCCGGTCGACTTCCCGGCGAGCCTGGTCGGTGGAAAACGAGCGCATCTCGTCGATCAGCTCGAAGTCCATGAGCGCGAGCGACTTCGGTTCCGCGGCCGTCGCGTGGACCCACGCAAGCCCCGCGATTGCGAGTGGCGCGGTCAGTCGTCCGGGTCTCCATCCCACTTCTGCTCCCGACGGTATCGGTATCCGCGCAGGATGTTGCCACAGAAAAGCTCCGGGCGCCGACGCGACGCTTGTACGGCACGGTGCCTTGCCTTAGCATATTTGCTGCCTTCGATTCGACCGAATTGACTGCGAGCATGGCGCACAAGAGAGGATCACGCTCGAAATGAACCGGCGTCGTTTCCTGGGCGCCGGACTGGCGTCGCTGGGCGCGGCCTGCGGCGTCCCCGCGGCGAGAAGTACGATCGCGCCGCCGCCGGCCGCGCTGGCCGGCGAGCGCGTCACGGCGCTCTCGGCCGTGCGGCGCCTCCTGGTCGAGCGCGCCGATTCCGTGCTCGGGCGCTGCCGTTACGTCGCGGACCTCGGCACGCACCGGGTCCTGCAACCGATCCTGGTCGCGCGCCGCGGCGAAAGCTTCGACGCCGTGATCGAGAACGCGCTCCCGCAACCCACCACGGTGCACTTCCATGGGCTCACGCTGCCGGAAGCGGAAGACGGCGCCGGTTTCGATCCGGTCCTCCCGGGGGCGCGCAAGCGCGTACGCTTCCAGGTGAAGAACCGCTCCGGGCTGTACTGGTTCCATCCCCACGCGCACGGATTCACCGCCGAGCAGGTCCATGCCGGGCTCACCGGCCTGCTGGTGGTGATGGACGATGACGATGACGCCCTCGATGCGGCGTTCGCCCTTGCGCCGGGCAACCGGCTCGCGCTCGCCGTCGCAGACGCCCGCGTCGGCGGCGGCGTGATACGCCCCTATGCGCCGAGCGCGCAGGACTGCCTGCACGGCTGGCTCGGCAACCGCGCGCTCGTCAACGGCCAGCTCGATGCGCGGTGGATCGTCACCCCCGGCTGGGTGCGGCTCCAGATCCTGAACGCGTGCAATGCACGCGGGTTGCTGCTTGCTTTCCGCGAGGGTGAAACGCTGGTCCCGTTCCACCTGCTTGGCACCGACGGCGGACTGCTCGCCGCGCCGCGGGCGCTCGAGCGCGTATTCCTCTACACCGGTGAGCGCATCGACATCGGCATCGACGTCCGCGGCCGGCGCGCCCTCGCCGCGGTGAGCCTCGAGTTCGACCCGCGCCATCACGCGCACGGCGCCGCGCCGCGCCACCGCCACCCCGCGCGCGAGCGCTATGCGCCGCTCGCGGCTGAAACGGTCTGCGAAAGCACCTCCGGCGGCGATGCGCAGGATCGATTGGCCGATGGCGCCGAGCTGCCGCTTTTCGCGCTGCGGGTCGACGGCGCGTCCGCGCCGGCCGCATCCTCGCCGCCGTCGCGGCTCTCGGCGCTCGCGGATGCCGGCACCGGACCGCAGGCGCCGACGCGGCGGATACGGCTCGATTTCGACGAGCGCACCGGGTTTCTGATCGACCAGAGCCCGTACCGGGTCGACGAGATCGGATTCACCGTGAGCCGCGGCACGCGCGAAATATGGGAAATCAGGAACAGCCCGATCTCCATGCCGCACCCGATGCACCTGCACGGGTTCGGTGTGCGCGTGCTGCGCAGGCAAGGAACCTACGGCGGCGCGCGCCGGCTCGCGACCGAAACCGGCGCGCGCTTTCCGAGCGACCTCGGCGTGAAGGACACCGTCGTGCTGTGGCCAAACGAGACGGTATGGCTGGAGGTGGACTTCACGCTGCCCGGGGACGCCGCTTTCCGCGGCGCCCAGCGCTTCATGTTCCACTGCCACAATCTGGAGCACGAGGACGCTATGATGATGCGCAATTTCACGGTGATTTGAGGAGAGGCTGCAATGACCGTACGCATTCTTGCTTTTTTCATTCTCGTATCGATGGCGACTCTTGCCGACGCCGGCCTTGCCCTCGTGGGCAACGAGAACGGCGGCACGATCTCGCTGATCGACACGGCGCGCGACGAGGTCGTGGGCGAGATCAAGACCGGGGGCAAGCCGCGCGGCACCGCCATCCATGCCTCGCGCAAGGTGGCGTACGTGTCGGACCAGCCGAGCAACGCGCTGCTGGTGATCGACCTGGAAAAGCGCGCCGTCGCGAGGAAGATCGACCTGGGCGAGTCCCCCGAAGGCGTCTATATTTCGCCCGACGGCAGGCTGGTCGCCGCCGCGGTCGAGCTCACCAACAGCGTCGTTTTCGTCGACACCGCGACCGATGCGGTGGCGTTCAGAGTCAAGATCCTGGGCGACAACCCGGAGCACGCCGTGTTCTCGCCCGACGGGCGCTTCGTCTACGTCAGCGCCGAGGAGGACGACAAGCTCGAGGTCATCGACGTCGCGGCGCGCAAGCTCGTCGCGCAACTCAAGGTGGGAACGCGGCCGCGCGGCATTGCCTTCACGCCGGACGGCGCCAAGGCGTACGTCGCCTGCGAAAGGGCGGACACCGTGTACGTGCTCGACGCGCGCCAGCACAAGATCCTCGGGACCATCAAGGCGGGCCTGCGCTCCAACGGCCTGGCGATGCATCCGGACGGCAAGCGGCTCTACCTCACCAACGGCGGCGCCGCCAACGTGATGGTGATCGACACCGTGGAGAACAAGGTCATCGCGACGATCCCGGTCGGCCAGCGGCCGTGGAACATGGCGCTGACCCGCGACGGCGCCAAGCTCTACGTCGCGAACGGCAGATCGGACAGCGTGTCGGTGATCGACACGGCCAAAAACGTCCGCGTCAAGGACATCCCCGTCGGCAAGACGCCTTGGGGCGTCACCATCTTCGAGTAGCACGGCACGCAACCCGCGCTCAACGGCGAACACGGCTATCGCGAGAAGGTCGCGCCGGCGAGCAGGGCACGCGCCTACTTTCCGGGCTTCGCGCCGCGAGTGAGCGAGGGATCGGCCGGAACGGTCATGATCCGGCCCTCGTCATCGAGCTGCGGCACGCCGTAAGCGGCGAGGATCGCCTGAATGCGGGGACGGTTGGCGTCGATCAGCCGCTCGATTCTTTCCTTCCACTCGCGTTCGCCGAAGCGCACGCCCATCGCGATGCGAAAGTCGAACTGGATCTCCGGGTCCGGCTGGAACGGCACGACCGCCATCGCGACCGGACTCGCGCTCTTCGCGAAGTAGCCTGCGATCGGTCCCCACACGAACGCGACATCGATCGCGCCGGTCGCCAGGTCCTTCTCGATGATCTCGCCCGGATAGCGCTCGGGATCGCCGGACTGGCGTTGATAGGGAACGACCTGATCGAACAGGCGGTGCTTGAGCAGCCAATCGGTCGGCGGCGATTGACCGAATACGCCGAGCTTGAGCGATTTCAGCTTCGACGGCTCCAGCCTGAGCAAGCCCTCGGGAACGGTTACGCTATCGAGCCCTCGGCCCTTCGCATAGACGAGCGCGTAAGTCGAACGATAATAGGGCTTGGTGGTGGACGCCAGCTCGAAGCCGACCGGTACGCCCAGTACGAGGTCGCACTTGAAGCGGTTGGAATCGGGATCGCGCCCGCGCAGCGTGTTGCGGATGAATCCCATGCGCTGCGGGAACCACGTGTACTCCAGCTTCCATCCCAGCTCGCGCGCCAGGAGCTCGGCGAGCTTGTTCTCGAAGCCTTCGCCCGCGCGGTTGGAGAACGGAAGGTTGTTCGGGTCCTCGCAGACGCGCAGCACCCGGTCGCCGTCGACCGCCTCGCTTTGCTGCGCCGATGCGCCGGACGACAGCAGCAGAGCGGCCGCTGCGGCGACGAGCGTTCCGCGCCGCGGGCGTCGCAGGGCGCGCGCGTTGGGGCCGGCGATGTGTTCGGAGGTCTTTCGGGTCATCTTGTCCGGGCCGGGAGTCCGCGCGCTCCCTGCGCGTTCGCGCGGTCGATCCCTCTTACGCTGCGAAAAGTGGCGGCGGTGAAATTCGCGTCGGCGAGATTGGCGCCGGTGAAATCGGTGTCGATGAAATTCGAGCCGCTCAAATCGGCGCCGGCCAGGTTGGCGCCGCGCATATCGGTGCCGCTGAACTCCGCCCCGCTCAGTTTGGCGCCGGCCAGGTTGGCGCCTGATAGGTCCGAGAAGCTGAAATCGGCACGGGAAAAATCAGACCCGGAAAGATCCGCACCTCTCAGGTTGGCCGAGAGGATATTCGCCCGCATGAGCCCCATCGACTGGTTTTTCATGTCCGCCGCGCCATCCACCTTTGCGAGCACGGCCTGCTCGAGATTCGCCCTTCTCAGATCGCCGATCAGGCGCGCACCCGAAAGGTTCGCACCCTTCAGGTTGGCGCCCTGAAGCTGCATCGAAAACATCATCGCGCCCTGCAGGTTGGCGTGGGTCAGGTTGGTGCCCTCGGCAAAGCTGACCGTGAGATTGCACCGGGAGAGGTTGGCGCGCGTCAGGTTGCTGCGGTTCAGAACCGCCGCCGCGAGATTCGCCCCCTTGAAATCGATGCCCGATAAATCCAGCCCGGAGAGGTTCCTGGAGTAAAAATCGGCGGGCGCGGGCGCCTTGGCCAGCGCCGCGACCACCTGTTCGCGCGTCAGTTTCTCGTAGCCGGGCCAGTCGGCGGCGCTTGACACCTGCGGCAGCAGGAGAACTGCCGCGATTGCGAGCCGGCCGGGCCATCTCATTTCAACTCTTCCAGACGGCCGGGCTGAATGGCGCCGTCGGCGCGTCCCTTCAGGTACGCGTAGAGGCCGTCGATGTTTTCCGTGACCATCTTGCTGCCGTCGAAGTTCGGCATGCCCTTTTCCGGGCGCCCCTTCAGCACCGAGCCCTTGAACTCGTCTTTCGAGAGCCGCCTCAGGCTCTCGATCAGAGACGGCCCGACCATGCCCTCCTGCCGCGCGCCATGACAGCGCTCGCAGGCGAGCGCACGCCAGGTGCGCCAGCCCTCGAGCGTGACCTTGTCGACCTTGTTGCCCCCGGCAGCCTTGTAGGGTTTGCCGTCGGCCGCAACGGCGTAGCCCGGGGAGAGCGCGACGAGCACGAATGCGATTCCGGCGACGAATTGCGTTTTTTTCATGCTCAACGATCTCTGCGAGATTAAAAAGGCTGACACCCCGAAGGATGTCAGCCTCTTGACGCTTGATGCTATAAGTCTTACGGCAAAACGAAGACGGTGAGGACGCCGCCGAGCTCGGTGTAGTTCTTCAGTTCCCTGTAGCCGCCCACCGCGCCCAGGCCGTCGGTGTCCTTCTCCAGGCCCGCGGCAAGACCGATGCCGGCCCATCCGCCGATGCCGGAGAGCACGCCGATATACTGCTTGCCTTTGTACTCCCAGGTGTTCAGGTTGCCGATGATGCCGGAGGCCGTCTTGAACTTGTACAGCTCCTTGCTGATGTCGTTCGCATCGACGCACTTCACGTAGCCCTCGAGCGTCCCGTAGCAGGCGATGCCGCCGGCGGTGACGAGCGCGCCGCTCCAGACCGAGAACTTCTCCGGCTTCGATTTCACGATCTTGCCGGTGCCAGCGTCCCAGACGATGAAGTTGCCCATGCCGCCGTGACTCTTCGGCGGCGGGTACATCGAGAGGGTCGCGCCCACGTACGGCTGGCCCGCGGTGTACTCGACCTTGAACGGCTCGTAGTCCATGCACACGTGATTGGTCGGCACGTAGAACAGCTTGTTGGCCGGATTGTACGCCGCCGGCTGCTGGTCCTTGGTGCCGAGCGCCGCGGGGCAAACCCCCTTGGTGTTCACGTCCGCGCCCTGCGCCTGCGTGCTGTACTGCTTCACGACCTGCGGGCGGCCGGTCTTCATGTCG